>Ga0326726_10000894_pt1 | contig 27389 bp, 23 predicted proteins | sample MHFenrmetagenome_2_FD_207603 | JGI IMG/M metagenome (GOLD analysis project Ga0326726, IMG submission 207603) | Lab enriched peat soil microbial communities from Michigan Hollow, Ithaca, NY, United States - MHF15MN | ecosystem: Environmental > Terrestrial > Soil > Wetlands > Peat | place: USA... | reverse complement strand
AAGCCTCACGCCGCGAATCGCGCCGCTACAACATCGCGGAAGATTACGTCGAGGCCCGCATGCAGGGAAAGCAGACAGCAGGAGAAATCAGGCCGCCGCGCACGCTGTGGGACTGGTTGCTGGTTGCAGTCGCCACCAGCATCTTCGTGTTTTTTGCGACCCTGGCACGCGCCCCGCGCATGTCTTTTCACTGGGGGCCGGCTGCACTCTTAATCATGGCAACCTTGGCTCTGCTTCTGGTCTGTGGCGTTACACTCTGGCGGACTACCCGTTTTAACTGAACCCATTGTGAATGAATCATTCAAGGTTGACCTAGTCGGCGTCGGACTGAACGCCACCGACACGCTGATTCGCCTGCCGCACTATCCCGCGCTAGGATCGAAGGTCGAATTTCGTTCGGCCGACATCCTGCCCGGCGGACAGGTCGCAACCGCGATCGCTGCCTGCCAGCAATGGGGCTTGCGGACCCGCTATGTCGGCAAGATCGGCGACGACCAAGCGGCCGCGATTCATCGCGCCGAGTTCGAGCGCCTGGGCGTCGAGACTCATCTCCTCACCGCTTCGGGGTGCACCAGCCAGCAAGCGGTCATTCTCGTTGATGACGCCGGCGAGCGCACTGTCCTTTGGAAACGCGACAACCGATTGGCTCTGCAGCCGGAAGAACTCCAGCACGAATGGATCACCAATGCCCGCTCCCTTCACGTTGACGGGCATGACACTGCGGCTGCCGTGGTGGCCGCAGGCTGGGCCCGGGCCGCCGGCATCCCCGTGATCGCTGACCTCGACGATCTCTACCCGGGCGTGGAGGAGTTGTTAGGAAAAATCGACTACCTGATTACCAGCCGCGACATTCCGGGGCGCCTCACGGGCGAGCACGACCTGCGCAAATCGCTACCCACGCTTCGCAGTCGCTACGGCTGCCGCCTCACTGCGGCCACGCTGGGCCAGGAAGGCGTCCTGGCCTGGGATGGCTCGCTCTTTTACTACGCGGCCGCCTTTCGCGTGCAGCCTCTGGACACAACCGGCGCCGGCGATATTTTCCACGCGGGATTTATTTATGGACTTCTGCAAAACTGGCCGCTGCCGCGTCAACTCAATTTCGCCTGCGCCGCTGCCGCGCTGAATTGCACCGCCGCCGGTGCCCGAGGCGGCATACAGTCCGTGGAGAACATCGAAAAGCTGATCACGACGGGCCCGCGGCACTCTTCAGCATTCGATCTGTCAAAATAATCCGGCAAGTAGCGTGGGGGCGTACACCCAAATCCGTTGTCATCCTGAGCGATCCCGCGCCTTCGCTTGCGAAGGAGCGGGTGAGTCGAAGGACCCGTACCCCCGGAACTGCACATTCTGTTTTCAAGCCTGGGAATGAAAGCGGCAATTCCGAGGGTAGAGGTCCTTCGACTCCGTCCGTGCGTTCGCAAGCGAACGCACGGCCTGCGCTCAGGATGACACGGGGCAAATTTATCGCAGAGCTGCAAACAACGCTTCCTTCCATCGCCGGTTGTCTATTGTCCAGCAGACTTTGGTCTTGATTCCCTTCCGCAGCGCGTCGGCCCAGACCGCTTGATTCCGTTCATCGGCGGCCACATTGAGGCGATCCACAACCGTCATCCCGCGCGTCAACTCGCTGCGAGTCTCGACATCCACATAGTGTTCGCTCCACTGAGTTCCGATCTTAGGATCGAGGGCGATGCTCATCGCAACCGGATCCGGCAGTGAGATGCCATCCTCTCCGGTCTGTTCCTTGTAGGCTTCGCGCGCCCGGCGGTTGCACTCGATGGCATAGCGGGCAAGTTCGTTGTTGAAGCCCAGAATGCTCGCGATGTCGGCTTGATTGAGCACGGCATCTCCGCGACAGGTTTGCCAGCCAACCAGCTCCACCGGTAGGCCGCTGAGCATTACGATCCGCGCCGCCTCGGGATCGACCCAGACGTTATACTCCGCCGCCGGAGTTACATTGCCTTCACAGCAGGGAGCACCTCCCATGATCACACAGCGACCGACCTGAGCCGCGAGGCCGGGTTTGCGTGTCAATGCCATGGCAAGATTGGTCAACGGCCCGAGAGTGACGATTACGAGGCCGGGATTGGCTTCGATGGCTTCGATCGTGGCATCGACGGCGTGCAACTTTCCCGTCGACTGGCGCGGCGCCGGATAACCGTGATCACCCAGACCGTCGCGGCCATGAAACCAGGTCGCATTCTGATGCGCGCGTGCCAACGGTTTCTCGGCGCCGGCAAAAACGGGAACGACAGCCCCGCAGAGCTCCGCAGTATAGAGGGCGTTGCGCGTGGCCTGCTGCACCTCGACATTTCCCGCCACGGTCGTGATCGCGACCACGCGGACTTCAGGAGCTCGCAGGGCCATGATCAGAGCGACGGCATCGTCAGAGGCTACATCGGTGTCAATGAGGAAGGCGCGCGGCATCCGCGTAGCATAGCAAACCGGTACCTTGCTTCCGGTCAGCCTGGAATTCTTGAGCCATGGATTTTGATGTTAGGGTGGGTTTTGGATTCGGGTGGAGCAGTCCTTCAATCCACCATCTGACCATCACCACCCGCAACGAAAGAGACTTTAGGCAGCTGGGCGTGCAGGTTCTGGATCCCTTCAAGACCTTGCGCTAGCCGTTTGCCCTGCATCGCCACCCTCGGGGTACACTATTGCCCTCGCCATGCCGACTTTAGCCGCAGTCGATATCGGATCGAACTCCGTGCGTCTGAAAATCTCTCGCCTTACCGGACGGCGTCTGGTCGAAATTCACGAAGATCGCCAGGTCACCCGCCTGGGTGACAGTGTCTTCCGGAACGGTTTCCTTTCACCCGAGGCCATCGACGAAACAGTCAAAGCTCTGCGGCGCTTTCATCGCGCGGTGCAAGACTTAGGCGCGGACACGGTGCGTGTGGTGGCCACCAGCGCGGTGCGCGACGCGCGGAACTCGCGAGCCTTCCTGGAGTGGGTGCGCTCAGCCACAGGATGGAAGGTTGAAATCATCTCCGGACTGGAGGAGGCCCGGCTGATTCACCTGGGCCTGGTTTCAAGTCTGCGGGTCAGCTCCGCAGCCACGCTAATGGTCGATCTGGGCGGCGGAAGTTGCGAGCTGACCATTTCGAGCAAAGGACATATCCGCGACACCGTCAGCCTGCCTCTGGGCGCGGTCCGTCTAACCAATGAGTTTCTAACCCACGATCCGCCCCGCAAGGCGGAACTGCGCCGTCTGCGGGGATTTGTGGAAAGAGAAATCGGGCGCATCGCTGAGCGGATCGCCAGGTCCCGGCCCAAGATCGTGATCGCTACCTCGGGCACGGCCGCTTCCCTGGCCGTAGTGTGTCACGGCTTGTACAAAACGAAAGGTTCGCGCGCCGCCGCGGTCTCGCGCACCCAGATGCGCCGGATCGCCAAGATGCTGGCGCGAATCCCGGTGGCGGAACGCAAGAAACTCTCTGGAGTCGGCCCGCGGAGAGCTGAGATCGTGGTCGCGGGAGCGGTAGTCTATGCCGAACTTCTCGAACGCTGTCTGCTAGCGGGTTTCCGCTACTCTCCCTTGGGATTGCGAGACGGGCTGCTGGCGCAAATGGCTGCGGAGTACGATCGCAGCACCCGCTCCGGAAAGCACATCGAGTCCGAGCGCTGGGACTCCATCCGCGCCGCTGTTGCCCATTACCGGGTGGACCTGGACCATGCGCTGCAAGTCCGCGAATTCGCCATGCACTTGTTCAAGACTTTGAAGTCACTGCACCGGCTTCCCCCCGAGTACTCGGAATGGCTATCGGCGGCGGCGATGCTTTATGAAGTCGGCGACTACGTCAATCGCAATGGGCGACATCGCCACGCCCACTACATCATCGCCCACTCGGAAATCCTGGGATACACGCCGCAGCAAAGACGAATCATCGCGGCGACCGCGCGCTATCTCGGCAAGTCGCGCCCCTCTCCCGGCGACGCGGCCATAAAAGTCCTGCCGCCGGCCGATCGGGAATATGTGCGCAAGGCCTCGCTGCTGCTTCGGCTGGCGCGGGCGCTCAATCTGGGACGCAGCGGCGCGGTGCGTGGCGCACAGGTGCGGGTGAGCCCGCGCGAGGTCAGGCTGACCCTGCGGGCCAAACCGCGCGCCAGTGTGGACTTGGAGTTGTGGGCCGTGGAAAAAGAGAAGGCTTATTTCCGCGAGGTTTTCGGTCGTGACGTTTCCGCCGCGGCGGCATAGAGGGTGCGCAGAATCTTGGGTGTGAGGCACCAGCTCAGCGAGGCCGCGTTGCGGTTCATCTCCGCTCGTGCCACCGCGCCTTTCTTGAGGTCGATCGCTGCTTCACAGCCGCTGGCGCTGATCGCCCGCCCCAGGAACTCGCTGAGAGACGGGTTGTGGCCCACCACCATGATGGCGTCGTGCCGGGCGTACTTGTCGAGCATCTTGCGAAAATCGGCGAACGAGGCGGTGGGGCGCAATGCGTCTTCCAATTGCAGCTTGCCTTCGTAACCCATTTCGTTGCCCACCAGTGAAGCGGTCTGCGCGGCCCGCTTCAAGGGACTCGAAATAATAACCTCCACCTGCACCTCTAAGGCCGCCAGGGCGCGGCCCACGTAACCGCATTGCTCGACTCCGGCTTCGTCCAGGGCGCGTTTTTCATCCTTCTTGAGATTGCTTACTGGCTGCCCGGCACTGGCGTGGCGCAGGAAATAGAGAATCATCTCGCACTACCGTCCCTTCCCTACTGCGACCCGACGCCTCTTGGGAGGTGTGGGGACCGGCATGGCTTCTACCGACTGTTTGCCTTCGGCCAGCCCGAGCAGAAAGTCTTGCGAGCTGAAGGCTACTGCTCCCGCCGGCGGCTTGCGTTTGCCCTCCGCCTGCCAGGGGCGGACATAAACGCCGTCCTTCCGCAGCACGCGGGCCTTCACATTGTCCACCAGGTAGCTATCCAGAATCTCATGGCGAACGCGCTCGCGTCCCAGCGCATCTTGCAGCGGGAACATGACTTCCACGCGTTCATAGAGATTGCGTGGCATCCAATCGGCGCTGGCGAGATAGACCTCTTCCTGGCCCCCGTTGGCGAAGCTGAAAATACGGCTGTGCTCGAGAAAGCGGCCGACGATACTGCGCACCCGGATGCGGTCGCTCACCCCGCGCACGCCGGGCCGCAATGCGCAGATGCCGCGCACGATCAGATCAATTTCCACTCCGGCCTGCGAAGCCCGATATAACGCCATGATGACGTTCTTGTCCAGCAAGGCGTTCATCTTGGCGATGATGCGTGCCGGCCGGCCGTGACGCGCATGCTCAGCCTCGCGCTCGATCAGGCCCAGGCACCGTTCTGCCAGGTCCAGCGGCGCCACCAGCAAGGGCTCGTAGTTGGGATGCTCGGCGTAGGCGGTGAGAAAACTGAAAACGTCGTGCACCGCGCCCGTGATCTCCGGATCGGCGGTGAGCAGGCTCAAATCGGTGTAGATCCGTGCTGTACTGGCATTGTAGTTGCCAGTCCCCAGGTGGGCATAGCGGCGCGTCACCCCGTCCAGGTCGCGGCGCACGAGGAGCGAGAGCTTGCAATGCGTCTTCAGTCCCACCAGGCCGTGGAACACCTGTACTCCAGCATCTTCGAGATCGCGGGCCCAGCGGATGTTGGTGTCTTCATCGAAGCGCGCCTTGAGCTCCACCACCGCGGTGACTTCCTTCTTCTCCGCTGCCGAAATCAATGCCGGCACGATCAGCGAGTGCTCGTTGGTTCGGTAGAGCGTCTGCTTGATCGAAAGCACCCGCGAGTCCTGGGCCGCAGCTTCAATGAATGACACCACCGCATCGTAGGAGTCGAAAGGATGGTGCAACAGAACATCGTGGCGGCGCAGTTCCTCGAACAGGTCCTGCGATTTGGCGGTAAGCCGAAGTTCGCGGGGAGAAAAGGGCCTGAACTTGAGGTCAGGGTGCGCTGTCTGTTCGTAAATGTTGAACAATCGCGACAGATTCACCGGGCCGTGGACGGAGAAAACCTGCCAGGGTTCAAGTTCAAAGTTGGTGCGCAGGCGTTCGATGATTTCAGGATCGGCGTCAGCCTCGATCTCCAGCCGGACCGCATCGCCTTTGCGCCGGTTATGCAGCTCGGTGCGGACCGACTCCAGCAGGTTGCGCGATTCCTCTTCTGCCAGGTAGAGGTTGCTGTTGCGGGTGACACGGAATGCGGCCGAAGAAACAATGTCGTAGCCGTGATACATCCGCGAGGCGTGGAAGGCGACCAGATCGGCAAGAAAAATGAAGTCGTCGGTCCCATCCGAAGGCAGCCGCACCAGGCGCGGCAAAGCTCGCGGCACCGTGACCACTCCGGTGTAGGTGAGCGCGGAGCGGCGCCGGCGGCGCAACAGAAAAGCTACGCACAGTGCTTTGTTGATGACTCGCGGAAAGGGATGCGCCGGATCCACTGTGACCGGCGTAAGCAGCAGATCGAGCTCCTTCTCGCAGTACTCCTCGATGAAGGCGCGGGCACGGGAGTCCAGTTCGTGCAGGCCTAGAACGCGGATGCCGTGGTCAGCCAACGCCGGGCGCAGCTTTTCGTTCCAGCAGTGATACTGATCATCCACGAACTCGTGGGTGTCACGTGAGACCACATCGCGCTCTTCGACCAGGGTGAAACCGTCCGGTCCGGCCTCGGTATAGCCATCCTCGATCTGCTGCACCAGGCCGGCCACGCGTACCTCGAAAAATTCATCCAGGTTACTGGCCGAGATGGAAAGAAATTTCAGGCGTTCGAGCAGCGGGTTCTTCTCGTCCTGCGCTTCTTCAAGGACACGGCGGTTGAAAGCCAGCCAGGATGCTTCCCGGTTGATGTAGTAGGCCGGATTGTCCAGCGCGAGGCGAGCCATGATTCCGAAGAAACAACATTCTTTAGGGAAACTCCTGATGCCGGAAGATCCCGGCTCAGGTCTTGACCGAAGAGGGCTTGGGGTCCCCATCGGCACAGCCCCAGGTTATCGCTACACAATCAACAACTGCATTGCCGTTCTGCCCGGCTGCCGTCAAAAATGGGATGAGGCCCAACACCTGCGTTCACAGAAAATAAGTATAGAACAGTCGCAGGATGGACGGGACGCTACTCCCGCGCTTGAAACTTGTCAAATCAACCGCCTGACGGCACCGGGGGCGAGCCTCACAGCCCGTCCCCGGCGGCGGTAGTCTGGAATTTTCTGGCTCCGGACAACTACTACTGCACTAACTTGATGGCGCCTTTGACCTTTTGAGCTACGTTCTCCGGCAAGGGCGCGTAGGTAAGGTCGGCCGTCATTTTCTGGCCATCATCAACCATCCAGTTCAGGAAATCGGCAAGGATTTTCCCCTTAGCCGCTTCCTTTGACTTTTCCGGAATCAGCAGCCAGGTAAAGCTGGAAATGGGGTACGCGTCCTTACCGGGCGGGTTGGTGATGGATACGCGGAAGTCCGCCGGCATGCTCTTGGCCGACGCGGCCGCAGCCGTAACACTTTCCAGAGAAGCTTTCACGAAGGTCCCCGCGGCATTTCTCACCAGTCCATAGTCAATCTTGTTCTGCACCGCGTAGATCAGTTCGATGTAGCCGATCCCACCCTGCATCTGGCGGATCATTCCCGCCACACCTTCGTTGCCCTTGCCTCCCAAGCCGACGGGCCACTTGATGGAAGTCCCCTTTCCCGGTCCATTGGCCCAATCCGAGCTTACTTTGGAGAGGTAGTCGGTGAAGATGTAGGTAGTGCCGCTGCCATCAGAGCGGTGAACCAGGATAATGGTCTGATTGGGCAGGTTGACACCAGGGTTTGCTTTGGCGATGGCAGGGTCACTCCAGGTGGTGATCTTGCCCAGGAAGATTCCCGCCAGCGCCTCCGGGGTGAACTTCAGTTCCGTATTAACGCCCGGAACGTTATACGCAGGAACCACTGCACCGAGGACGGTGGGAATGTGCAGGATCTTGGTCTTGGCCTCGGCCAGTTGCTCGTCGGTCATGGGGCCATCGCTTGCACCAAAGTCCACGGTCTGGGCCAGTACCTGACGGATACCGCCGCCACTACCAATCGATTGGTAGTTGAACTGAATATCCGGATGGGACTTATGGTATTCGCTGAACCACTTCTGGTACATGGGATTAGGGAAAGTGGCGCCAGCCCCATTCAAGGTCGTCTGACCGAAAGCGGGCACAGCCAGAACAACACACAACAGTGCAATGCGGCGTATCACGCGATGGTTCCTCCTTATTAATCTGATGGGGCAGTTTTACGCCGGGAATGTTACAGGACTGTTACAACGGGGTGAATTTCCAGTGAACGGGATCGAACGTGGTCGCGTGGGGACGGGTGCCCCCACCCGTCCAGCGGAGCGAAGGCACCGCAAGGTTTCTGAAGAAGGTCCGCAAATTCCAGGCGAGCTTTGCTCGCCCGCCCGGACGAGGGCGTCCGGGCCTACACCGTTCTGCAGCTATCAATGACCCGCATCCAGCCGCGCAATTTCGCGGGCGAACAAGGGATTCTTGGGAAACTCGTCACGCAGAGTAGCCAGCACTCCCCGGGCCCGCGCATTGTCCTTGTCACGGACATAGGCAATGGCCAGCAGGATGCGGGCGAACGGACCCAGATAGCGGCCATGGTCGGCGGTCATCTGCAACTCCACGATTCCCTGCTTCTTGTCTCCCGAGACCCCACCCAGCCGCAATACCCAACGCAGAGGCGCTGCCATACTGCCGATAATATATTTGCTGAAACCCGTAGCCACCCGAGCGTCGTAACAATCGGGGTCCACGGCCAGGAGTTTGTCGGCCCAATCATTGGCGTCGCGGGTGTAACGCAAGGAGGACATATTCCGCTTCTCGATCAGCGCGGCGTAGTCGGCTTGCAGGCCGGACGAAAGCGTCATGGCGAATAACGCGTCCCGGTCCTGGGGACTGGTGGCGAGACGGGCGTTCGCGGCGGTCTGGGCGCGGGCTAGCGCCGCGTTGAAACGGTCTCGTGCCCCGCTATCTGGGTCCGGCCTGTCACGGTTCAGGAACTTTTTGTCGTTTTCATAAAACTGCGCTTCAAGCACTCCCAGCCGGTGAAATTCGGAGAAAAGTATTCCTGCCGCCTCAGCCGTGGGCCCCACCGGATCCTGAGGATGCTCGCGCTGCCAGCTAAGAAACACCTGATGCGCCTGATCGAAATCGAGGTTGTAAAGCAGACGAAACCCCTGGTCCAGAGAGGTATGGATCACAGGTGCATCGGCGGCGGCGGCAGGGACAAGCAAGGTCGCGAGACACAAGGCCCCTGTAAGAACCGCCTGCACCACCGGTCGCATACTTGCTTTCATTGTCATGTTCGGCAAACCGCTGTATTGTGCCCGTCTTTAAGCCGCCGTGCAACTTACTTAAAGCTTAGATGCCCCGTGTCGAAAGCCCGTCCGGAACTTGCAAAAAGTTTGTAAAAACTGTCTCCCCTGCAAGGGCTGCGTCGCCGGAGTTCCTCAAATAAGAGTGCGTCCCAAATCGGTCCCGAATCCAATTGGACTGATTCCGCCGGTGGCAAGCTTCGGCTGAGCGATGCGATTAGTTGTGAGTACTGCAACATCGAGTCGGTCACGGCCTGCGAATTTCGGATTTGACAACTAACCATATTTCTGCAAGTATCGAACTATGCCAGTCGCCCCAAGCAAGAAAAACACCGAGAACGTGGCTAAGTACGCCGACATGCTGTCCGCCATGGGCACCGAGCCACGACTTCGAATCATGCGATTGCTGTTGTCCGCGCATCCCGATGGCTTAGTCGTCGGCGATATCCAGTCAGAGTTGGAAATTCCGAATTCCACTCTTTCGCACCACTTGGAAAAACTGAAGAATGAAGACCTTGTAAATGTGCGCCGCGAAAGCACTTTCTTACGCTACACGGCTAACGCGGAAGCACTCCAGGAACTGCTGCAATTCCTTTACGCCGAATGTTGCACTCGAAACAAGGCGGTCAAACCACAAAATATCGTCCAGCTTTGCAAGTAGGAGAACCCACCATGAGCAGTGCCGACATCAAGAGCGTAATCAAAGAAAAATATGGCCAGGCGGCCTTACGAGTGAACCGTGGTGGCAGCGCCTGTTGCGGAGCCACTGCGGTAAGCGGCCCGGGTTGCGACCCAATCACTTCTGATCTGTACAGCTCGTCCCAGACGGGACAAGTTCCCGAGGAGGCCATTCTCGCCTCCTTGGGGTGCGGAAATCCAACTGCATTGGCGAGATTGAATCCCGGGGAAGTGGTTCTAGACCTAGGCTCCGGAGGCGGCGTGGATGTGCTGCTTTCGGCAAAGCGGGTTGGGCCTACCGGCAAGGCATACGGTCTCGATATGACGGATGAGATGCTGGCGCTCGCCAACGAAAATAAGCGTAAAGCGGGCGCGGAGAACGTCGAGTTCCTGAGGGGAGAGATTGAGAATGTTCCTTTGCCAGACAACTCAGTCGACGTGATTATCTCGAATTGTGTGATCAACCTTTCGGGGGACAAAGATCGTGTGCTGCGAGAGGCATTCCGTGTGCTGAAGCCGGGCGGCCGCTTCGCGGTTTCCGATGTTGTTACCCGAGGCGAAATCGCACCGGAAATTCGCCAGAGTGTGCTTCTCTGGGTCGGCTGTGTGGCGGGGGCACTCGGAGATGACGAATTTCGCCACAAGCTCGCTGCCGCCGGTTTCGAGCAAATTGACATTGAGCCGACACGAATCTATCGCGCAGAAGATGCGCGGGAGATTCTTTCGGCGGAAGGCGTTGATGTGGACGCGATTGCGCCGCAGGTTGAGGGCAAGTTCATGAGCGCTTTCGTTCGCGCGGTGAAGCCAGCAGGCGCAGCAGCGAAGACATGCTGTGGACCGAGCTGCTGCAACTAGGAGAGAACGATTATGAAAGGGCACTACAACGTCTTGTTCCTGTGCACGGGCAATTCCGCTCGCTCCATCATGGCCGAGGCAATTTTGAACTTCAAGGGCCGCCCCAATTTCACTGGCTACAGCGCCGGAAGTCATCCTTCAGGAACGGTAAGACCGGAGGCTTTGAAGCAGCTCGAAATCGCGCATCTGCCAACCAACGGTCTACGCAGCAAGGCCTGGGATGAATTCTCCCTGCCCGGCTCTCCCGAGCTCGATTTCGTCTTTACGGTTTGCGATGACGCTGCCAGGGAAGTCTGCCCTGTATGGCCAGGACAGCCGATGACGGCCCATTGGGGCGTTCCAGACCCGGCGGCAGTGCGCGGAAGCGTAGAGCAGGTTGAACGGGCATTTCGCGAGGCGTTTTTTATTCTGGATCGCAGAATCAGTCTATTTCTCTGCCTTCCGCTTAAGAGCCTGGACAGCCTGGCGCTCAAGAGGGAGCTTGACAGCATCGGCCAGACGATGACACCCGTCCCGCAGGATTAGCGGCGTCTTTCGCGCAACCGGCTGCGCCTCGGTCACGCTTGCTGGCACGAGGATTCTCAAATGAAGGCAACTCGTCGGCTCAGTTTTTTTGACCGGTATCTGACTGCGTGGATCTTCGCCGCCATGGTCGCGGGCGTCGTATTAGGTTGGCTTGTGCCCGGAGTCGTACCGTTTCTGAATCGCTTTAACATCGGCACCACGTCGGTTCCGATTGCGGCGGGATTGATTTTGATGATGTATCCACCCTTTACCAAGGTGCGATATGAAAAGTTGCACGAGGTCTTTCGCAACAAGCGGGTGCTCGGTCTCTCGCTGGTGCAGAACTGGGTTGTAGGACCGATTCTGATGTTTGTTCTCGCCATTGTATTTCTGCACGGATATCCGGAATACATGGCAGGACTGATCATGATCGGCCTGGCGCGCTGCATCGCCATGGTCATCGTTTGGAATGAACTGGCACGAGGCGATACGGAATATGCGGCTGGCCTGGTGGCCTTCAATTCCATTTTTCAGGTCTTTTTCTACTCAGTCTACGCCTGGGTATTTATTACTGTCCTTCCCGCCAGGCTCGGCCTTCGGAGTGCCGTCGTCAATGTGTCCATGGCTGAGATTGCAAAGAGCGTCTTCATTTATCTGGGAATTCCATTTCTCGCCGGATTCTTGACTCGCGTTGCCCTGGTTCGCGCCAGGGGGACCGATTGGTATAACCGGAATTTCATTCCCCGCATTAGCCCGCTGACGCTGATCGCCCTGCTGTTCACGATTGTCGTGATGTTCTCGCTGAAGGGTGAGTATATTGTTCGCCTGCCCTTGGACGTCTTGCGTATCGCCGTGCCGCTCCTTATTTACTTCGTACTGATGTTTCTGGTGTCCTTTTACATGGGCAAGAAGTTGGGAGCGGACTATTCGAAGACCACAACCCTGGCATTTACGGCCGCTTCGAACAACTTCGAACTGGCGATCGCGGTTGCAGTGTCAGTATTTGGCATCAACTCCGGAGCCGCTTTCGCGGCGGTCATCGGGCCTCTGGTGGAAGTGCCGGTGATGGTCGCATTGGTCAATGTGGCTTTTTACTTTCAACGTCATTATTTCCCTAATCCGCAAGCGATAGCCATCGAGCCGGTTTGCTCGCCCACTGCCCAGTAAGCTTGTTTGACTGCCCTCCCACCCTTTGTTACCTTCAAGGGTTTCCACTCCCTGAGTGCCTGCGCCTGTTCGCGGCGAAGAGCCCCGCAAAGAACGCGGCGACGAAACAGAAACGAGAAGCTGATGGCCATCAAGTTCCGGGGAGTTGATTTCCTCGAATTCGACTCCTTGCTCACGGACGACGAACGCCTGGTCCGCGATACCACGCGCAAGTTTATCGAGGACAACCTCATCCCCATCATCGAGGAGTGCAACCGCGCCGGCCGCTTCCCCCGTGAACTGGTCAAGCCGATGGCGGAACTTGGCTTCTATGGCGCCAGTCTCAACGGCTACGGTTGCGCCGGGATGTCGAACGTCGAATACGGTCTGGTGATGCAGGAACTGGAGCGAGGTGACAGCGGCGTCCGCTCTTTCGTGAGCGTGCACTCCGCGCTGGTTATGTATCCCATCTACACCTTCGGCAGCGATGAGCAGAAACAGTTCTGGCTGCCGCTGATGCAGAAGGGCGAGAAGCTAGGCTGCTTCGGTCTGACCGAGCCGGATTCCGGTTCCAACCCCGGCAGCATGCGCACCCGCGCCAAAAAGTCGGGCAAAGAATACATCCTCAACGGCGAGAAAATGTGGATCACCTCGGGCTCGATAGCCGATGTCGCAGTCATCTGGGCCAAGGTGGAAGATGAAGACAACAAGATTCGCGGCTTTCTGGTCGAGACCGATCGCCCCGGTTTCCGCGCCGCGGATATTCATGGCAAGTGGTCGCTGCGGGCTTCAGTTACATCGAGTCTCTCCCTGCAGGACGTGCGCATCCCGGAATCGAATCTGCTGCCTAAAACCGGGGGCTTGAAGTCTCCCCTCATGTGTTTGAGCCAGGCGCGTTACGGTATCGGTTGGGGCGCCATCGGCGCCGCCATGGCCTGTTACGATTGTGCCCTACAATATTCATTGTTTCGTAAGCAATTTCGCGATCAGCCCATCGCCTCGCACCAATTGGTACAGCAAAAACTGGCCTGGATGATTTCTGAAATCACCAAGGCCCAGTTGCTGGCGCTGCAAGTGGGACGCCTCAAAGATAAGGACAAGGCCGCTCCCCAGCATATTTCCATGGCCAAGCGCAACAATGTATGGATGGCGCTGGAGTGTGCCCGCATGGCCCGCGACATCCTGGGTGCCAACGGCATCGCCGACGAATATCCCATCTTCCGCCACATGGCGAACCTGGAGTCGGTGAAAACATACGAAGGCACCCACGACGTCCATACCCTGATTATCGGGCAGAGCGTGACTGGAATTGATGCTTTTTAGCCCGTGTGGGGCGGACACTTCTGTCCGCCGCTTTTGATTGCCGGTTTTGACCTTGCAGCCTCAAAGAGAACGTGAAACCGCCATACGCTTGGGCAAGTCAAAATCAAGGCCAAAGGCGGCGGACAGGAGTGTCCGCCCACACGGGCGGGTCCTTGACTCCTCGGCCCAGCCCTTCTCGCTCGTAACTTCCCCTTCCGCTGCATTGGCGGTATATTCGTTGACCGCGCTTGGGTATAACTTTTATCGATCAGGGGGCACTCATGACAGCTGTCGTCAAGACCGAAGCCAAAGCCCGGACCTTTGGCCGAAACATTGAAAGTGACCTGGCTTCCAGATTCCTTCGGGTGGTGGAAACCGCGGCCATCGCATCGGCTCACACCATGGGCCAGGGCGAACGCAAACTTTCCGACCAGGTGGCCACCGAAGCCATGCGCAAAACCATGGATTCGATTCCCATGCGCGGCACCATCGTGATCGGCGAGGGCGAACGCGACGAGGCACCCATGCTCTACATCGGTGAAAAAGTCGGCGCCGAGTTTCCCGACGGCACCGAAGTCCCGGAGGTGGACATCGCGGTCGATCCGCTGGAGGGCACAAATCTGTGCGCCACCGGAGCGCCCGGCGCCATCACCGTGCTGGCCGCTTCCGAGAGTGGCGGATTGCTCAACGCGCCGGATTGCTACATGGAAAAGATTGTGGTGGGCCCGTCCTGCAAGGGTGCGGTGGACATTGACGCGCCGGTGATCGACAACCTCAAGAACATTGCCAAACGCATGCACCGCGACGTCGAGGACCTGGTGGTCATCGTGCTCGACCGGCCGCGGCACGAGAAGCTGATTGCCGACATTCGCAAGGCTGGCGCAAGGATCCGGCTGATCGGCGATGGTGATTTGTCGGCGGGCATCGCAGCCGCCATCATCGGGACCGGTGTACACGCGGTAATGGGCTCGGGCGGCGCTCCGGAAGGTGTGATTACAGCGGCCGCCATTCGCTGCCTCAATGGTTACATGCTGGGACGCCTGGTGATCGACAAGCCCGAACTGGAAGAGCGCATCGCACGCATGGGGATCAAAGACAAAGACAAGATTTACGAAGCGGAAGACCTGGCGCCCGGCAAGCAACTGATCTTCGCCGCCACCGGAGTCACCGACGGCTCCTTGATGAAGGGCGTCCGGTTCTTCGGCGAGGGCACCCGAACCTCATCCGTGATCCTGACTTTACGCACCGGAAAAGTGCGGTTCATTGACAGCATTCATCTGGAGAAGGGACCGGATGTGAAGGTGAGGTTCGTGTAGGTGGAATGGGTGGTTACAACAACTAGAGAGCGCTCAATGCGGGCTCGACCTCTCACCCAGACGTATTAGCGCTCGACCATCTCATCCCGACTGCAGGGACCGGATGACCGAACGTGTTGAAGCCGCCGCATGAGGCCGTCGACGGCGGCGCCGCTTCCAGCGCGCGCCACATATTCCTGAACCGCCTACTGCGGCGTCGGCGGCCACTCCTGCGACACTCCCGCGAACAGGCTGACCGTCTTCTCCAGCCGCTTGGTTCCGTCGTGCACGGCGATCTTGTGCGGTTTGCCAGGCTCGTAGCCGTCCCACAGTGAGACACCGGCGTACACGCCATCCTTGCGCAGTGCGTAATACGTCATATCCATGTAGCGGAGGCGGTCCATATCGCCGTTGTAGTTGCGCACGATGCGCTTCAATGCATCCATGCCGGCGTCGAAGGGCGACATGCCATGACGCATATTTTCCACAATGGTGTGCGCTCCCGCAACCTTGATGTTTTCTTCCCCGCTCCCCGTCGCGCCCGCCGAACCTACGTCCTGGTCGGTATAACAGCCGGCCCCGATGATGGGAGAATCGCCAACCCGTCCGGGCAACTTCCAGGCTAGGCCGCTGGTCGTAGTGCTGCCGGAAATGTCTCCCTTTTCATTCAGCGCGGAACAATGGATGGTTCCGGTAGGGGGAAACAGGACTTTGCGGATTGCCAGCATGCGCTGCTCCGGCTCAATTCCGATCTCTGCAGCCACTTGTTTCAAGCGCTCGATGCGGCGCTCGAAATCATCGGCATGGGGCGCTGCCGGCAGTCGCCTGTGCCATTCGGGACTGGACAACCCGGGCCCCCACCAGTCGGAATGGGTCTCCTTCCACAGCAACCAGATCTTGCGGGAATGCTCGGTCAGCAGGTTCTCGCGAGTAAAACCCTGGGCCACGGCAAAGCGTTCGGCGCCTTCCCCCACCAGCATCACATGCCCGGTGTGTTCCATCACGGCCTTGGCCGCCAGGGAGACATTCTTGATATTGCGCACGCCTCCGACCGAGCCGGCCCGCCGCGTCGGACCGTGCATGCAGCAGGAATCCAGCTCCACCACGCCTTCTTCGTTGGGCAATCCGCCCAGTCCGACGCTGTCATCGTTGGGATCGTCTTCCGGACCTTGTACCACTTTGAGCGCAGCATCGAGCGTGTCGCCGCCGTCTTTCAGAAATGCAAAGGCGTCGTCGAGATAGTCGAATCCATTGGCCGCGCTGATGATGATCGGGCGCTTGCCGGCTGAGGCCGCCTCGGCCTTATCCGGGCCGGGCTTCTTCCGATCTTCTCCCTCCAACCTTAAAGACACAGCTCCCATCACGGCAGTAGAGAGAAAATCCCGGCGCGAAAAAGCCATCGTGGTCCTCCATGATTTGACGGAAGTCGTAAGAAACCGGAAAGGATAGCACGTCCGTGCGGCGCGAAAACCGGCCACGGATCACACGGGGGCATCACCGATCAGATCAAGCAGTAGAATCCGTGAAGATCCGTGGCGAAGAGAACTCCTATCAGGCCACGGCCATTCCGCTCTTTTTCTGGCCGGAGCGGAAACGCAACAGCGCGGCGATACCGCCGACGTGGTCGAAATCCGGCTCATCCTTGACATACACCAGCTCAACGTCGCGACGGATGGCCGCCGGGACGAGGGCTTCGCACACATCCTCCAACTCCTGCGTGCCCCGTCCACACACCGGACAATAGCGCACCATGTGCGCGTCAAGATGGCCGCAGTTGGGGCATTCGACCGCGTGCGCGCTGTAATTTTCTGCCATCAGCAAGGTCTGCACTTCACCCATTTCGAGCGACCGTAATACCCGCCGCAGGCCGGTCACGCCGCGCCCGTTGCTCCTGGCCTGACCCAGGACTTCGCGCACCAGCTCATGGCGTTGTTGAGTGAACGATTCTTTCAACAGGCGTTCCCCTTGCTGGCGCACTTGCTCTTCGGTGGCGTTGCCCACGTCGGCGGAGAAGTGGCCCAGCATCTGCCGCTTGACGTAAGGCTGAAGGTGGCCCTCAAGATCATGCCAGTGGATGTCCGGACATGCGATGACGAACTGGTCAAAGACTCCCTTCTCCAGTCCCTGCTTCAGGGCTTCCGCCACGTTCTTGAAATGGTGCAGGACTTCGTCATTCACACTGCGTTCGGCGTGGCCGGCGTCGTAGCCCAAGAACCCATCGCCGCGACGCCGGGGCAGCGTATGGAAAAGGGCCTCCTGCTCCTTGACTTCATCGAGATGCAAATCGAAAAATCGGGCCCGGTGACGATCCACAAAGGCCACTCGTAAACGCGGCTGCAGGCCCAGGACCACGGCCAGCTCGTTTAGGTGGAAGCGGCGGTTGACGAACAGTTGAGTTCTTGTGAGTTGCGGCGGCAGATCGAATTCCCGCCAGATGTCCTTACCGCCACAGGCAAACACCGCTTTGGCCCGAGCGTGACTGCCCGGCCAGTCCGCGGTCAGGTCGAGGATGCGTTGCAGATCAGCCCGGGCACAACCATTGCGGCCCTTTTTCTCGGCCTCGCGGAGGGCCTGTCGAACCAGGTCCTTGGCCAGGATCGCCTGCTCGCGGTGCGACTTGTTGCTGGGCCGCGCCGGCTGATAATAGAAACTGATCGCGCAATCCGCTCCACTGCCCTGAAATTCTGCCAGCTCACGGATATCTTCGCGGGTGATCATTTCACTCTCTCCTGAGTGCGACAGAAATGGCTGCCGCAGAAATCAGTCGGTGCCTGTGCTCTGGAGCGTTGTTCTGTTCCCAAATCGACTTGCGATCGGTGGTGAGCGCCGCAAGTGTTCGCGGGCAGCGATGATCGAGGCGCTGATCGACTCCGGCTTGCGATCAGTGATGGCAGAGATCTCTGCCACTGAAAATCCTTCGACCGTGTGCAGAATAAACGCTTCGCGGTCCCGCGGCTGGACGGCTGCCAGAGCAAACTCCACCAGCGTATTTATCTCGTCCGAAGAGGCTATATCTTCCGGCGTGGAGGCCCTCCGGTCAGCGATCACGCTTTCCCTGGTCAGCATTTCATCCGGCTGATGGAACTGGAGCTCGGGCTCGTCGCTGGCTCGCACGTTAGGCACACGCGCCGATTCTTCGAGGTGGACCGACACCACATTGTCGGAGCTCCGGGCCTGCAAGTCACCGATGGCATGGATCGCCAACCGGTACAACCAGGGCTCCAGGCCCAGCTTGTCAGGCTTATCTCCGCCATCGCCCAGGGCCCCGGCGATTACCTCGTCAATCACTTCGTCCTTGGTGATGGAATCAGGGAGCATCTGCTCGGCAGCCTCGCGAAAGTAAAGCTCGCGCTCGACAAAAAGCTCCAGCCGGGAGAGATTCGCGTTCACGTAACAACGTATGTCTTCGGCAGACACGGTCGATGGACGAACCGACGCCAGGGTCTGCTCAAACGGCACCTGCGCTTCCGGCCGGGACCTTTCCGACCGGCGCCGCGCCCACTTGTGTGAACTCCGCAGCAGGTCTTTGTGACGAGTGGTCTGTTGCAGCAAATCGTCGAACCCACTCTTGATGGCTGCCACCGCCGTCTGGGCCGAGCGCTGCGCCGCCAATTGGCCTGAGGGCAGGCGTAGGTTCAGCGACACAGTTACCGCTTTGCGCGGAGAGACTTGCTCCACCACGACCTTCAGGTGCAGCAGTTCAGGTCGAAAAACCTGCAGCCGCTTGCGCAGTTTTTCCACCATGTGATTGATTTCTTTTTCGAGATCAGGTGTTTTACGCAGTTTATAGCTGATATGGACATTCATGCCAAGCCTCAGAACACGGGTAGCGGGTCCCGTGAAGCTCTATTCGTCCTTACAAGCCGATTCTACACCCCAGGGGAAAGAGAAAGGACGAAAAGTCGTATCAGCTACGGCGATTTGTCCGCCATAAATTGATCAGGATTGGAACCAAAGAGCCATTCCGCATCGGAAGGCTAAGTGTTAGGATTATTAGATTGCAAGAGTGATGAAACAGAGCAGAAAGTTCACCGTTGTCATTGAACGAGACGAAGAAGATTTTTATGTCGCGACCGTCCCTACTCTGCGGGGCTGCCACACTCAAGCGAAGACTCTGGACTCGCTGATGAAGCGCCTCCGTGAGGCGATCGAGGTTTGCCTGGGTAGCGACGACGATCGACGCGGCTCACTGGAACTGGTAGGAATCCAACAGATTTCTCTATGACCCGCCTTCCCCGGCTCAAGGGCAAGGAAATTGTGCGCATCCTTGAACAGGAAGGCTTTCGGGTGGTTCGGACTCGCGGCAGCCATGCCGAGTTAAAGCACCCGGATGGAAAGACTACTGTAGTCCCACTACATTCCACGAAACAATTGGCTCGGTCCTTCTCCGAGCCATCCTGCGTGATGTGGAAATATCCGCCGACAATTTCCAGAAACTCTGTTGACCTGTCGCCCTCTTAGACCGCGACGGTGACGGAGGTCTCCGTGCGCGTGACCGGCCGGTACATGGTGTCGCGTTCCACCGGTTCCCTGCCCGCTTCGCGGATCAGACGAACCAGGTCCTGGCGGCGCATGCCTTGCGGAGTGGTGGCTCCGGCATCGTGGTAGATCTTTTCTTCGATCACGGTCCCATCGATATCGTCCGCGCCGAAGCGCAACGCAATCTGGGCGATCTTCGGAGTCATCATTTGCCAGTAAGCTTTGACGTGGGGGAAATTGTCCAGCACCAGGCGGCTGACGGCGATCTGCTTGATGTCGAGCATGCCGCTGGTCTTGGGCAAATGTTGCAGCGGTGTGTTATCGGGATGGAACGCCAGTGGAATGAAGGTCTGGAAGCCGTGAGTCTCGTCCTGCAGAGCTCGGAGTTTAAACAGGTGGTCAACCCGGTCTTCGTCGTTTTCCACGTGGCCGTAAAGCATGGTGGCATTCGACTTCAATCCAATCTGATGTGCCAGCCTGGCCGTATCCAGCCATTGGTCGCCGTCGATCTTGTGGTCGCAAATAATATGGCGCACCCGATCGGCGAAGATTTCGGCGCCGCCGCCGGGCAGTGAATCCACCCCCGCGGCTTTCAGTTGTTCCAAGGTTTCTCGAATCGAGAGCCTGGCGCGCTTGGACAAATACGCCACCTCGACCATGGTGAAGGCCTTCAGATGAACTTGCGGAAAACGCTGCTTGAGCCCTGAAATGAGGTCGAGAAAATACTGGAATGGCAGATCGGGATGCAATCCCCCAACGATGTGAAATTCCGTGACTGCCTCGCTGTAACCCGAAGCCGCCGTCTCGAAAGCCTCTTCCAGCGCCATGGTGTAGGCGCCTGGAGTGTCCTTCTTGCGGCCGAAAGCACACAGCCGGCAGGCGGCCACGCAAACGTTGGTCGGGTTCAGATGGCGATTGACGTTGAAATAAGTCTTGTCGCCATGCATGCGTTCGCGGACGAAATTGGCCATCCAGCCCACAGCCAGAATGTCGCCGGTACGGTAGAGGGCGAGGGCATCCTCGGCGTTGAGTCGCTCGCCGGAAACGACCTTGTCGTGAACGTTTTCGAGTCGGGCATCGTCAGTCTGGAATGAATGCACTGTGGACATCACTTGATGATACCGCAGGGCATAGCGCAAGCGACACTCGCCGCATGCAAAAAGGAGTATCATTCCGCATCCGGGGACGGGGTCCCCCCGGTATCCGCTTATTATAAGGAGGAATTCATGCGGAAGAAGTTTGTTGGAAGCGGACTCACCGTAAACACCGTTGCCGGCACCCACGTAGTGATGCTGGGGCTTGATTTGTCCGATGCCAAACGCAAGAACTGCCTTGGCTTTGCCATTCAGCGCGAGGATCACACCGAAGACGAGCGTTATTGGATGAGCGGTACCAAGACGTTTGAGGCCACCGATCCCAATCTCGGCCCTGGGGGACAGGTTTCCAGCCACGAACACCCCTTCCAGACATTTCAGTGGTCAGACTACAGCGCCAAGCCTGAACACGATTACACCTACACCGTCGTTCCACTCTACGGCACTCCCAGTCACTTGACGGACGGAGACAGCGGTAGCGTCAAAGTCACGACCGAAAAAGAATTCGGGCCGCAACAGTCTGTCTTCTTCAACCGCGGCGCCATCGCCTCTCAGGAGTACGCGCGGCGCTTTCTGAACAAGTCGCCCGATGCCGTCGGGGCGCCAGCCTTCATCTGGCTGTCGCGGGGCCTCTTCGAGGCCTTCCAGACTTTCGTCAGTCAGGCTAACGGATCGAGTTACGGCCTCTACGGAGCCATCTACGAATTTCAATGGCCGGATGCGCTGAAGGCGATCAAGGACGCCGCCAGTACCGGCGCCGACGTTCACATCCTCTACGACGGAATCCCGGGTTCCACGGGCCCCGGCGTGAAGAACAAGGCCGCCATCACGAAGGCCAAGATCTCCAGCCTGTGCAAGCCGCGCACCACCGGGAAGATCATGCACAACAAGTTCTTCGTACTGACCAAGAACAACAAGCCCGTCTCGGTCTGGACCGGCTCCACCAACCTGACCGAAAACGGCATCTTCGGGCACTCGAACTGCGGCCACGTCGTAGACGACCCGGACGTCGCTGCCTTGTACCTGGACTATTGGAATGAATTGAAGGGCAATCCCGACAGCAAGACAGAACGGGCGTGGGTCGATGCTAACAACGTTGCTCCGCCCAGCCCCTGGAATGCGGATGTGACTCCGATCTTCTCTCCCCACACCGGGTTGAAAGCGTTGGAGTGGTACGCAAATATCGCTAACACCGGCCATAAGCCACTGTTCATGACTTTTGCCTTCGGCATGCACAAGGACTTTCAACAAGTCTATGAGCAGAAAGATGGCATTTTGCGTTTCGCGTTGATGGAGAAAGAGGGAAACGGCCGAGGATTGGCTCAGGGCAAAAAAGATATTCGACGAATTCGGTCCCTGCCCAACGTGGTCGTCGCCGTCGGCAACAATATCGTCACCAACAGCTTCGATCGCTGGCTGAAGGAACGCCAGAAACTTACTGCCGACGCCAACGTGAAATGGATCCACACCAAATACATGCTGGTGGATCCCCTGGGCGCCGATCCCGTGGTCGTCACCGGCTCGGCAAATTTCAGCGAAGCCAGCACCAATGCCAACAACGAGAACATGCTGGTTATCCGGAACGATCAGCGCGTGGTGGACATCTACCTGGGAGAATTCATGCGGCTCTATACTCACTACGCCTTCCGCGAAGCAGTAAAGATCGCGCTCGAGAACCACGAGGTCTGGACTCCGCAGTACCTTGTAGCGGATGCCACCTGGCAGAAGGACTACTTCACCGCCGGAGACCAACGCTTCCTACGGCGGCAATATTTTTCCGGGTGACGGGTGAGCCGGAGCTTTCGCCAATTCCAGGCGCGTCACGCGCCGAAAAGCCCTGTCCGCTTCGGCGTTGGGTCGCGCCTAGTTCTTCAACAACAGGTCCGCTGCCACAAAGACGAAGAACACAATCGAGATCACTCCATTCATGGTGAAGAACGCCGCATTCAGTTTGGACAGATTGCCGGGCGAAACCAGGGAGTGTTCATAAGCCAGAAGCAGCGCCACCACGATCACCCCCAGAACCGCCAGTTTGCCCAGCCCGAAAGCCGCCACCAGAGCCATCAGCAGGACGAGCATCAGGGCGTGGAATACGCGCGCAATCCAGAGCGCGCGCCCGATACCGAAGTAACGCGGAATGGAGTGCAGGCCCGCCTCCCGGTCGAATTCGTAGTCCTGACAGGCATACAGCACGTCAAACCCGGCCACCCAGAACGTAACCCCTGCGGTGAGGATGAGAATGCGCGGATCAAACGATCCGCGTACCGCGATCCAGGCGGCGGACGGCGCGATGCCTAACGCCAAACCTAAGACCAGGTGCGACCAGCGGGTAAAACGCTTGGTGTAGGAGTAAAGCAACACCACGGCCAGCGCAACGGGAGATAGCAGCAGCGCCAGCCGTGACAGCCGGGAAGCTGCGAGCACAAACACCGCGCAGGAGCAGACAACGAAGGTCGCGACGAATGCCGGGGTCAGTGTCCTGGCTGGCAAGGCGCGGGTTTGAGTACGCGGGTTGGCCGCATCAATTGAGGCATCGGCCAGCCGGTTGAACGCCATGGCGGCGGAGCGCGCCGTGACCATGGCTACGATGATCCACAGCAACTGCTGTCCGCCGGGCAACCCGTTTGCCGCCAGCATGGCGCCGCACAAGGCGAAGGGGAGCGCAAAAACCGAATGCTCCCACTTGATCATTTCCAGCGTAACCCGCAAATTGTGCAGCAAAGCCACACCAGAATTGTAAAGCATGTGTGGAGCGGACACTCCTGTCCGCTGCTTCTGAATTTGCAGTTGCATTGGCCCCGCAGCTCAGACCGAGTCCCCACCGCTGATTAAAGGCACAAACCGACAGCCTTCCCGCAGAGCAATCACCGCCTTCCCACCCTGCTTGCGGACCAACTGCAACTCCTGCGCCTCCGGCGGACCCACCGGGATGATCATGCGTCCCCCCTCGCGTAATTGCTCAAACAGCGCCGGCGGAACTTGTGAGGCTGCCGCCGAGACAACGATGGCGTCGAAGGGCGCATATTGCGCCAGGCCCCGGCTGCCGTCGCCGGTAACCACGGTGAAGTTGGTCAAGCCGAGGCGGGACAGAGTGTCTGCTGCCTGCCGCGCCAGCTCGGGATGACGCTCCACCGAATAAACGTGGGTCGCAAGCTGAGTCAGCACGGCGGTCTGATAGCCGGAGCCGGTTCCAATTTCCAGCACCTTCGACGAAGGCTCCAGATGCAAAAGATCCAGCATGAGCGCAACGATGTACGGCTGCGAAATGGTCTGACCGGCAGCGATGGGAAGGGGATGATCTTCGTAAGCCTGATTGCGGTAGCGCGCTTCCACAAACTCGTGCCGCGGGATGCTGGCCATCGCATCGAGCAGACGCTGGTCGCGGATGCCGCGAGCGCTCAGCTGGGTCTCCACCATGTGCTGGCGTTCGACCGCGAAGCGATCGGGCTGGAGTTCGGCAACCAACGCCGCTCCAGAATACTCCTCCGACCGGCAATGCTGTTTTGTTCGAGTGTGTGGCTATTTCTTGCGCTGCCGCACCCGTACGTCGATGCTGACCACGCCGTTCTGGTCCCGCACCGCCACGATGGAAACGTTGCGGGTGATGTTGTACTCAGCCTGAATAATCTGCTGCGACGCCTGCGCGACGTTCGTGGTGTAGGTGAGGGTGAGGTTGTTTTTTACCTGCTGCTCGATGGTGACCGCTGGACCGGTTTGGGTGGACGAGGTTTCCGTGTTCAGGCCCTGAGGATCGATCTTGATGCGGCTCACGCCGAACAGCTTCTGCACCCGGTTGCTGACCGTCGCGTTCAACGCCGCACTTAGGATAGCGCTGGACGTCTCCGAGTTGAAGGCGGACTGGGACTGGTTCAGCTGCGCCGATTCCTCCGAAGTCTGCCCGAAGGCCAGCAGTCCGATGATGTCGGAAGTGGGCAACGGCGGCTCCGAACGGTAAGTAACGTTGGGCCGGTCGATCTGGCCGTTCAGGTTGAGCGTAATGTCATAGTCGCGCACCCGGGTGGAAGCCTGCAGATCCAGCACCGCCGTCGTGGTCACGGGGTTGATAAAGGTAATGTCGCCGCGCTCCAGGCGATATTTGGTCCCGTTAAATTGCACCTCGCCCTCGATGACGTCGGCGCGCCCCAATATAACGGGCTTGCCCGCCGTTCCCCGGAGATGCAAGTCGGCGTCGCCCGAAAGCCGCACGCTGGCAGTCTGCATCTGCAATTCGGGGGTGGTGGCGATATGAACATCCAGGCGGATGCGGTTCAGCAGCCGGTTGGTCGGGGGCAACGCCGACCCTTGCGAGCGCTCCATGTAGGCCCCGAAATCGAAGCCCGGGGTCATGGCCAGTTTCGTGACGATGATCTCGCCATTCAATGTCGAGGCGGACGAAGTTCCCGCAAAGTGTAAATCAGCATTGGCCGTAGCGCTGACGCCGGGGGGATAACGCAGACGCACAGCCTCTCCGCGCACGGTCAGGTCGAAGTTTAACTTACCGTTGTACGCGGTGGCGTAACCGCCAAACGTGACCAGGCCTCCGCCGGTGTGGGCGGTGAGACTTTGAATCTGCAGACGGTCCTGATTGAAAATCAGCGAGCCGTTGATATCGCTCAGCGCGCTGGGCAGATCAATATAGGCGATAGCGCCGTGGTCCACTCTCAACTGGCCCTGGGTGAGGGGTCTGGCCACCGTGCCTCCCACCGATAGGTCCACCGAGACCACGCCGGAAGAGGTGAAATCGGGATTGAAACTCTCGATCAGCTTCAGATTGACCCGGCCCTGGGCCCGCAAATCAAGTTCGCGGTCCCCGCTCAGGTGCGCCTTGCCGCTGGCCGAAATGTCGGTGTCCTCTCCTATCAGATGGAACTGGTCAATTTGCAGCGTCTGCTCGGCCACCGAAAAACGGATCGGGCCCTGATTCTTGATCTTTACGTCTTCGACATCGGCGTCCAGGTTGTCAACATTGGCGGTGAATTGAAGTTCACGGGGCCGCCGCAACGGACCCAGCATGTGCACTTCGCCGTCCGCCCGCGAATGTCCATTCACCGCCCCGCGCAGGTAGGTTCGGAAAATCGTGTCTAGCTCCAGCTGGTGGAAGCGGAAGTACACATCCGCGGGCCAGTCCTCACGCAGATGAACGTTGCCATCAATCTTGAGGTCCGCCTGTTCGAACTGGGATTGTCCCGTGATGCGCAGTTCCGGCCCCTGCGACACCGCGTTAATGGTGAAGTCGCCGGCGCGTTCCTGGTCGAAAGTAAGATCATGGAGATGAATGGCAGCGTTGAGCTTGGGAGCTTCCAGGGTGCCGGAACCATCGGCGGTAAAATCCGCGCGGCCGGTCACAGCGATGCGCGCACTCTGCAGCGCGGAGATACGGGCCAGATCAAAATTGTTACCGGTCAGATCAAAGTGATAGGCGCGACTGGATAGATTGTAGGTGGCCCCGCCACCGACCTTGGCCTCGAGGTACTCCAGCTGAACATTCTTGAACTCGACTTCCTCTCCGTTGAAATTCAAGTCCGAAGTTAAGTGCTCGACCGGTTCGCCGTAAATACTGCCGTCGCGCAACCGCATACTGCCTTTCCCTTGCGGGACGGAGCGCGTTCCAGACAGTTGCATGTGAAGATCTACGATCCCGGTGACCGGATAGGCGTAGCCTGCCAGGGCAAGAATGCCGGTCAAATCCGCATTCTGCGTATCCAGATGCGCCTGGAAGGGGCTGCTATCGGTGAACTGCCTTGCTGCAAGTTGGGCGCGAAAATCAAATTTGAGCGAATCAGGATCGCGGCTCAGCGTGCCGTTGCGCACGGCGAACACCGAGGGTGACAGTTGAATGTCGGCCTGCAGGGCGTTCCAGTTGATCGTTCTTTCGGGGGTATAAGCGGTGGCCGGAATTGTTGTCTCAAAGTCCTGCGACTGCAAATGGCCCGCGATGGCGATCTGGGAAAGCTTTCCCGTGGCGGTGCCGTTGAACGAGGCGTGCCCTTTCAGTGTTACCGGAATCTGCCCGGCATATCCTGCCGCGCTGAAAACCGGCTGCCATTCGCCGAGGTTCGTGGTCGTGACCATGACTTTGATCGCCGCCGTGGCCGAAAGTGTGCCGGATGCGTGCACCTGGGTGGCGCGGGTGGCCGCGATCAATTCCGCAAGCTCCAACTCGCCCGGACCGAAACGGTAGATACCCTGGGCGTGCGCCGTAAGCGGAAATTGCGCTTTCGTCGACGGCGCCGGCGGCAGCACATCCGCCGTGAACTGGGCTTCTGTGTTGCGGATGCTGTCCTTCCAGCTGGCGTCCACCTTTCCGCTGGCCAGTCCCGCAGGTTTAATTCTTTGAAAGGGACGTGAAGCCGTGGCCAACGCGGCTGCAATCTCCGCCGCGGACAAGTCCTTAAATCGAAGCCGCGCGCTACCGGTCTGCCGGCTCGATTCCTTTTCCTTTGCGTTCCGGCTCGCAGGTTGCGCATTGAGCCACTGGGTCACATCGGCGTCTCCGGTAACGCTTCCACCCAGCACGTGGCCCTGGATCTGGGAGAGTACCAGCCGCCTCGGATCCATCGCATATTGCGCGCTCAGGCTGGCGTTGTGCACACCTACCGGAGCGTCTCTCCAGTCGAGATTCGACAACAGGGCCTTGCCGATGGACGAAAAATCATCCGCCGACCAGGAGCCATGCCCCGTCAACTGGAGGACACCGCGCCGCACCTCGGGATGCCTTGCGATGGCAGCCGCTT
>Ga0326726_10000893_pt1 | contig 27392 bp, 21 predicted proteins | sample MHFenrmetagenome_2_FD_207603 | JGI IMG/M metagenome (GOLD analysis project Ga0326726, IMG submission 207603) | Lab enriched peat soil microbial communities from Michigan Hollow, Ithaca, NY, United States - MHF15MN | ecosystem: Environmental > Terrestrial > Soil > Wetlands > Peat | place: USA... | reverse complement strand
GGCGACTTGCGTATCGGCATGCGTCTATATTGACATCGATCGATGCATGGCGCAATGTCGACATCCATCGATATACAAGGCTCATGGCGAACACCTTCCTGGAGTCCGTGGGAGATGTACGCGCTGCTCGCGGACGCCGAGCCGGAGGCCGCGCCGCCTCGAAGACTCGCGCCCTCGTCGCCCGCATGCGGCTGCGCGAGCTGACGCAGGCCGACCCACCCGCGGTTCACGAGCTGCTGCGGGCATGCCGACTGCCCGTCGAGGGTGTGCCCGAGGACGCCGCGTGGCTGCTCGTGGCGGAGAGTGACGCGCAGATCGTGGGCGCGGCCGGATTGGAGCTCCACGCGGGCGACGGCCTCCTTCGCTCCGTCGCGGTCGCTGCCGAGCTCCGCGGGTCCTCGGCGGTCCTGATGTTCCGCGAGCTATAGTTCCGCGCCATGCCCGACTTCGTCTATCAGCCCATCCTCACGCACGGCCACGACGAGACCCCGTACCGGCAACTCACGCGCGAGTTCGTGTCGACGGCGCGCTTCGGCGCGCGCGAGATCCTGTCGGTGGACCCGCGCGCGCTCGAGCTGCTCGCGCGCGAGGCGCTCGACGACGTCTCGCACTTGCTGCGCCCCGGCCACCTCGCGCAGCTCGCGAAGATCCTGGAGGACCCGGAGGCGAGCGAGAACGATCGCTTCGTCGCGCTCGAGCTCCTCACCAACGCGAACATCGCCGCGGGACGCGTCCTGCCGAGCTGTCAGGACACGGGCACCGCGATCGTGGTCGCCTACAAGGGACAGAACGTGTTCACGGCCGGCGACGACGCCGAGTCACTCTCGCGCGGCATTTTCGAGGCCTACCAGCGGCGCAACCTGCGCTACTCGCAGATGGCGGCGCTCGACATGTACACGGAGAAGAACACGGGCACGAATCTGCCCGCGCAGATCGAGATCTACGCCGAGCCGGGGGACGAGTACCGCTTCCTGTTCCTCGCCAAGGGCGGGGGATCCGCGAACAAGACGTTCCTGTACCAGGAGACGAAGGCGCTCCTGAATCCCGAGTCACTGCTCAAGTTCGTGAGCGAGAAGATCCGCACGCTCGGGACGTCCGCCTGCCCGCCCTATCACTTGGCGCTGGTGATCGGCGGAACGTCCGCGGAGTTCACCTTGAAGACCGTGAAGCTGGCGAGCGCCCGCTACCTCGACGACCTGCCCACGACCGGCAACGAGCACGGGCGCGCGTTCCGCGACCCGGCGCTCGAGGAGCAGATCCAGAAGCTGTGCAACGAGACGGGCATCGGCGCGCAGTTCGGCGGCAAGTACTTCGCGCACGACGTGCGAGTGATTCGCCTGCCGCGCCACGGTGCCTCCTGCCCCGTCGGGCTCGGGGTGTCGTGCTCCGCCGACCGCCAGATCCTCGGCAAGATCACGCGCGACGGGGTGTTTCTCGAGCAGCTCGAGACGAACCCCGCAAAGTATCTCCCCGACGTCGACCCCGACGAGCTCGCGGGCGAGGTCGTGCGCATCGATCTGCGCCGGCCGATGCGCGAGATCCTGGCCGAGCTGTCGCGCTACCCGGTGGCGACGCGGCTCTCGCTGTCGGGCCCGATGATCGTCGCGCGCGACATCGCGCACGCGAAGCTGAAGGAGAGACTCGACCAGGGGCTCGGGCTGCCTTCGTATCTGAAGGACCACATGATCTACTACGCTGGTCCGGCGAAGAAACCCGAGGGCCGCGCGTCCGGATCCTTCGGGCCGACGACGGCGGGCCGCATGGACTCGTACGTCGATCTCTTCCAGAGTCACGGCGCGAGCCTCGTCATGCTCGCGAAGGGCAACCGCAGCAAGGCGGTGCGCGACGCGTGCCAGAAATGGGGCGGCTTCTATCTCGGCTCGATCGGCGGCCCGGCCGCGCGCCTGGCGGATCACTCGATCCGCAAGGTCGACGTGCAGGAGTATCCCGAGCTCGGCATGGAGGCGATCTGGCGAATCGAGGTCGAGGACTTCCCCGCCTTCATCGTGACCGACGACAAGGGCAACGACTTCTACGCGGGCTTGCTCGAGCGCAAACCGAGCCCCGTGCTGCAAATCGGCGGCGAGTAGATCCCGGCACGATGCTGCCGTTCACGTCCACCGCGCTGCTCGCGCCCATGGAGGGCGTCACCGAGCCGTGCTTCCGCGATCTCGTGCTCGCGCAGAACGCTCCCGAGTCACTCGGCGGCGCGTTCACCGAGTTCGTGCGCGTGAGCGCCGCGCCGATCCCCGGCGCCGTCGTGCGCCGCCATCTGGGCCCGTCGCGCTTCGCACAGCCGGTCGGCGTCCAGCTGATGGGAAGCGATCTCGCCCACCTCGCGCGCAGCGCGCAGAACGCGGTCGGCGCCGGCGCAGGCCTCATCGACCTGAACTTCGGCTGCCCGGCAAAGGGCGCGATCGCCGGCTGCGCGGGCTCGGCCCTGCTGCGCGATCCGCCCGCCCTCGAGCGCGTCGTGCGCGCGGTCGTGGACGCCGTGCGCGTGCCCGTGACCGCGAAGATCCGCGCGGGCTGGGACGACGCGTCGCGCGTCGAGGAGCTCGCGCGGGCGGCGGAGAACGGCGGCGCGCGCTTGCTCACGGTTCACTGCCGCACGCGCGCCGAGGCGTACTGCGATTCGGTCGACTGGACGCGCATCGCGCGCGCCGCGCGCGCGGTCTCGATCCCCGTGTGCGGCAACGGCGGGATCGCCAGTCACGGCGACCTCGAGCGCATGCGCCGCGAGACCGGCGCGCGTTTCGCCATGGCGGGGCGCGGCGCGCTCGCCGATCCGTGGATCTTCAGCGGTCGCCGAGTGACTCGTGGCGAGGCGGCGAGGTTCCTCGTCGACTACGCCGACACCATGCGCGAGCGCCGCCAGTTTCCCGCCCGCGGCGTCGCCGCGCGCATCAAGCAGCTCCTGCGCTACTGGACCGCAGGCGGGCTCGTGCCCGACGCCCTCTCTCGCGCGCGCTATCTGCGCGAGCCCGACGGCGAAGCGTTGCTCTCGGGGCTGCGCGCCCTCGCGGACGAAAAGGACGAGTGATGCCGCTCCTCAGCTTCGAGCGTGTGTCCATCGCGTTCGGCCGCCACCCGCTGCTCGAGCACGCGAGCTTCCAGATCGACGCCGGCGAGCGGGTCTGCCTGATCGGCCGCAACGGAGCGGGCAAGTCGACCCTGCTCAAGATCGCGAGCGGCGAAGTCACTCCCGACGCGGGCGAGATCTGGCGACGCCCGGCGCTGTCGATCGCCACCTTGTCGCAGGAGCTGCCGTTCGACGACCAGTCGACGGTCTTCGACGTCGTGGCGAGCGGGCTCGCCGAGGACGGCCGGATGCTCGCGGAGTTTCACCGCGTCTCGCACGCCACGTCGCTCGACGCCTCGCTGCTCGCGCGCATGGACGAGTTACAGCACGAGATCGAGGTGCGCGGCGGCTGGAGCCTGTCGCAGCGCGTCGACCAGATTCTCGCCCGCCTCGACCTGGACGCCGACGCGCGCATCGGCGCGCTCTCGGGCGGCTGGCGGCGCCGCGTCGCTCTGGCGCAGGCGCTCGTCTGCAAGCCCGACCTGCTGCTGCTCGACGAGCCGACGAACCACCTCGACATCGAGGTGATCGAGTGGCTCGAGGCGGAGCTGCTCGAGTTCCGCGGCGCGGTGCTGTTCGTGACTCACGACCGCGCGCTGCTCACCCGCCTCGCGACGCGCATCGTGGAGCTGGACCGCGGCGTGCTCACCTCGTGGGCGGGGGACTACCCGCAGTTTCTCGCCAAGAAGGCCGCCGCGCTCGAGGAGGAGGAGCGGCATCGCGCGCTCTTCGACAAGAAGCTCGCGCAGGAGGAGGTCTGGATCCGCCAGGGCATCAAGGCCCGGCGCACGCGCAACGAGGGCCGCGTGCGCGCGCTCGTGGCGCTGCGCGAGGAGCGCGCGCGCCGGCGCGAGGTCGAGGGCAAGTCACGGCTCGCGCTCGACGAGGGCCAGGCCTCGGGAAAGCTCGTCGTCGACGCGCAGAACGTCTCGTTCGCGTTCGGGGACTCGCCGATCGTTCGCGACTTCTCGCTCCGGATCATGCGCGGGGATCGCATCGGCCTGGTCGGGCCGAACGGCGTCGGCAAGACGACGCTGCTGCGGCTGCTGCTCGGGCAGCTCGAGCCCAGCGCCGGCCGCGTGCGTCTCGGAACGAAGCTCGAGATCGCCTACTACGACCAGCTGCGCGCCGTCCTCGAGCTCGAGAAGACGGTGATGGAGAACATCGCCGAGGGCCGCGAGTACGTCGAAGTCCAGGGCCAGCGGCGCCACGTGATCAGTTATCTGCAGGACTTCCTGTTCAGCCCCGATCGCGCGCGCACGCCTGCCAAGGTGCTGTCCGGGGGAGAGCGCAACCGCCTGGTACTCGCGCGCCTGTTCGCGCAGCCCGCGAATCTCCTCGTGCTCGACGAGCCGACGAACGACCTCGACATCGAGACCCTCGAGCTGCTCGAGGAGATCCTGGTCGACTACCGGGGCACGATCCTGCTGGTCTCCCACGACCGCGCGTTTCTCGACAACGTCGTGACCTCGACCCTGGTCTTCGAAGGCCAGGGCCGCGTGCAGGAGTACGTGGGCGGGTACGCCGACTGGGTGAGGCTGCGGCAGGCGGCTTCAGGCGCGAAGCCGGTCGCCCGGCCCGCGCCGGGGAAGAGCGCCGAGCCCGCTCCCGCGCGCAGGCCGAGGGCCGCGAAGCTCAGCTACAAGAACGAGCGCGAGCTCTCACAGGCTCCGGCGCGAATCGAGTCACTCGAAGCCGAGCAAGCCGAGCTGACGCAGCGAGTGAGTCAGCCCGCCTTCTACAAGGGGGACCCCGCCGAGCAAGCTCGCGTGCACGCCCGCCTCGCCGCCTTGGCCGCCGAGCTCGCGGGCGCGTACGCGCGCTGGGAAGCGCTGGAGGCCCTGCGCGACGGCTCCTGACTTGCGGACTCGGGCCGAACTCGCAGAGTTAGCACGCCCCAACAAAAGACGAGGAATCCCGCGCGACCTTGCGTACCCTGCCGAGCCCATGAAGAGCCCGACGAGTGGCGACGAACCCGAGGCACTGGCCGCGCGCCGCGCGCGCGCCGCCGTGCTGTGGAAGTTCCTGCTGCTGAGCTGGCTTCTGATGCTCGTCAACACGAGCAGCTACCTGCTGCACGTTCGCTTTCTCACCGCGCTGGCCACGGGTTGGGTGATCGTGGTGTGGCTGACCTACTCGTTCTTCTACCTGCTTCCCGTCTTCGCCCCGCTGCTGTTGCTCAACCGCCTGTTGAGCTCGCCACGGATCGCGCGGCGGCTGCCGGCTCCGGCGCGGGGCTCGGGCGCCCTGCTCGGCGCGGCGCTTCTGGGAGCGAGCCTCGCCCAGATGCTGGTCTTCGCCGACGCGGTCGTGTTTCGCATGTTCAACTTCCACTTCAACGGCTTCGTGTGGAATCTCGTGACCACCCGCGGCGGCATCGAGTCGATGGGCGCGAGCGGCTCCACGCAAGTGAGCTTCGCGTTGATCGCCGTCGGCTGGCTCCTGGCGGAGGCCGTGCTGCTGCGCGTCTCGCAGCGCAGTCAGCGTTTCGATCGCGTGCGCCGCACCTTGCTGCCGCGCGCCGCGGTGGTCACCACGCTGTTGGTGGTCTTGCCGGTGGTCAGCATGGCCGAGCGAGTGACCTACGGCCTCGCCGACTCCGCCAGCTACGGACCCGTGCTCACGGCCGCGAGCACGTTTCCGTTGTACGTGCCGATGCGCATGCCCCGCCTCGGCAAGACCCTGGGCTTCGCCACGGATCGCACGCGCGGGCTCGACCTCAAGGTGGACACGGTCCACGTCCACTACCCGCTCGAGCCGATCGCGCGCGCGCCGGGGCATCGCGACTGGAACGTGGTCTGGCTCGTCTCGGAGTCACTGCGCGCGGACATGCTCGATCCGGAGATCATGCCCGCAACGACCGCCTTCGCGGCGCGCGCGGCCGACTTCCGCGATCACTACAGCGGCGGCAACGGCACGCGCATGGGCATGTTCTCCATGTTCTACGGCCTCTACGGGAGCTACTGGTTCTCGTTCCTCAACGAGACCCGCGGCCCGGCGCTGCTCGACCTGCTGCTCGACCAGGGATATCAGACCTTCGTCTACACCAGCGCGCGCTTCAGCTACCCGGAGTTCGACAAGACGATCTTCCGGCGCATCCCCTCGGAGCAGCTGCACGAGGGCGAAGACGGGATCCCCGGCTGGGAGAACGACCGGCGCAACGTGACTCGCCTGCTCGCCGACATCGACGGCCGCGACGAGCGTCGCCCGTTCTTCGCCTTCATGTTCTTCGAGTCACCGCACGCCCAGTACTACTTCCCGCCCGAGTCGGTCATCCGCAAGCCGTACCTCGAGGACTTCAACTACGCGACCACGGACATCGCGGCGAACATCGCCCTGATCAAGAATCGCTACATCAACGCCTGCCACCACCTCGACAGTCAGTTCGCGCGCGTGTTCGAGAATCTGCAGCAGCGGGGACTGCTCGACTCGACGATCGTGATCATCACCGGCGACCACGGAGAGCAGTTCATGGAGAAGGGCCACTGGGGTCACCACGCCACGTTCGTGGACGAGGAGATCCGGGTGCCGCTGGTGATCTGGGCGCCGGGCATGGCTCCGCGACGCGAGACGACCATGAGCAGTCACCTCGACATCGTGCCCACGCTGATGACCTTGCTGGGAGTGACCAATCCGCCGGCCGACTACAGCCTCGGCTACGACCTGTTCGGCCCCCAGCGGCCCGAGCAGCTGGTGGTCGCCGACTGGGACCGGCTCGCGTGTGTCTCGCACTCGGGCAAGGTGATCCTGCCGGTGAACGGCAAGACCTTCGGCCACAGCGACGCGCTCGGCCCCGACGACCTCGCGCTCGAGGGTGCCGCGCAGGCGGAGCTTCTCACCCGTCAGCGCGGCGAGCTCGTCTCCGTCATGAAGAACCTGTCGCGCTTCAGCCGCTAGCTCAGAACTCCGCGTACCCCGGCACTCTCGGGAACGGAATCACGTCGCGGATGTTGGCCATCCCCGTGAGATACAGCATGAGTCGCTCGAAGCCGAGGCCGAAGCCGGCGTGCGGCACCGAGCCGAAGCGGCGCAGGTCGAGATACCAGCCGTAGTGCTCCTCCGCGAGGCCGCACTCGCGCAGCCGCGCGCGCAGCACGTCGAGCCGGTCCTCGCGCTGTGACCCTCCGATGATCTCGCCGACCTTCGGCACGAGCACGTCCATCGCGCGCACCGTCTTCTCGTCCGGGTTCAGATACATGTAGAAGGCCTTGATCTCCTTCGGATAGTCGGTGACGACGATCGGCCGACCGACGTGGCGCTCCGTGAGCCAGCGCTCGTGCTCGCTCTGGAGATCCGCGCCCCACTTCACCGGGAATTCGAACGACTCCCCCGAGGCCTCGAGCGCCGCGACCGCCTCGGTGTACGTGAGATGCGCGAACTGCGTGTTCGCCACGTGCTCGAGCGTGGCGCGCACCCCGGGCTGGATCCGTTCGTCGAAGAACGCCATGTCCTCGGCGCTCTCGTCCAGCACCGCGCGCAGCACGTGGCGCAGAAACTCCTCCGCGAGCGCCATGTCGCCGCGCAGATCGCAGAACGCCATCTCCGGCTCGATCATCCAGAACTCGGCGAGGTGACGGCTCGTGTTCGAGTTCTCCGCGCGGAACGTCGGGCCGAAGCTGTAGACGTTCGTGAGCGCGAGCGCGCCGATCTCGGCCTCGAGCTGTCCGGAGACGGTGAGAAACGCCGGCTTGCCGAAGAACTCGCCTTCGTGGCCGGGCACGCTGACTCGAAACATCGCCCCCGCGCCCTCGGCGTCGCTCGACGTGACGATCGGCGTGTGCAGCCAGACGAAGCCCTTGTCCTGGAAGAAGCGGTGCACTGCGCGCGCCGCGACGTTGCGCACGCGCAGCACCGCGCCGAGCGTGTTCGTGCGCGGCCGCAGGTGCGCGATCGTGCGCAGGAACTCGAAGCCGTGGCGCTTCTTCTGCAGCGGATAGTCGGCGTCGGCCCAGCCGACGACCGCGAGCCTCGAGGCGACGAGCTCGAGTGACTGCTCCTTCCCCTGCGACTTCTGGAGCGTGCCGGAGATCTCGACCGCGCAGCCCGTATCGAGCCTGCGCACCTCGCTCTCGAAGTTCGCGAGGCCGGGCTCGCACACCACCTGCACGCCGGCGAGGCAGGAGCCGTCGCTCACGTCGAGAAACGAGACACCCTTCGAGTGCCGCGCCGTACGCAGCCAGCCGTGCACGCGCGCGGCTTCGCCCGCCACGCCGCGCGCAAGCAGCGCCTTCACGGACGTCACTTCCGCCGCTTCCATCCGCCCCCCGACATTGGAGGACCCGACGATAGCGCGCGCCGGTTGACAGCGAGAGTCGCGTGTCGTTCCTTCCGCGCGCGCGCATGGCCCGCGACTCCGACGACGAACCTCTCTTCGGTGGGATCGGCGCGCGCGGCCGGCGCGCGCCGCTCGCCTCGCAGGCGGCGGTCCTGCGGCGCGACCTCGCGCTCGTCCACACCGACGCGATCGCCGCCAGCATCATGGTCGGCACGGGCGAGACCTACATCGCCGCGTTCGCGCTCGCGCTCGGGCTCGGCGACATCGTGGCCGGCTACGTCGCCTCGGTCCCCCTGCTCGCGGGAGCCGTGCTGCAGCTCGTCTCCCCTTGGGGGGTGCGCCGCTTCGGCTCGCATCGCCGCTGGGTGGTGCTCTGCGCGCTCCTGCAGGCGCTGAGCTTCGTGCCGCTCACGATCGCCGCGCTGGTCGGCTCACTCCCCGCGCTCGGCCTGCTCGCGATCGCGACGTTCTACTGGGGAACCGGGATGATGACCGGGGCTGCGTGGAGCACGTGGGTCGGCACGCTGATCCCGAGGAGCCTGCGCTCGCGCTTCTTCGCGCGCCGCAGCCGGGTCGCTCAGATCGGGGTGCTGTTTGGCCTGCTCTCCGGCGGCGCGCTGCTGCACGCGGGCGAGAAGAGCGCGAATCCGCTGCTGGCGTTCGCCGCGCTGTTCGCCGTGGCCGGGCTCGCGCGCGCCTGGTCCGCGTGGCTGCTCGCGCACCAGAGCGAGCCCGACCCGCTGGTGGAGCGCCGGCTCATGACACCGGGCGGTGTCGCGCCGGCGCGCGTGCCCGGGAACCGCCGGCTGATCGGCTATCTGCTCGCGCTGCAGGTCGGCGTGCAGATCGCGGCGCCCTACTTCACGCCCTACATGCTGGGCGCGTCGGCGCTGCACCTCTCGTACGCCGCGTACATGGGGCTGATCGCGGCGTCGTTCCTGTCGAAGATCCTCGCGCTGCCCTGGCTCGGCCACCTCGCGGCGCGCCACGGCGCGCGGCGGGTGCTGCGCTTCGCCGGCTGGTCCGTCGTGCCTCTGCCCGCGCTCTGGACCATCTCGCACGGCTACCCATTCCTGGTCGCGATCCAGCTCGTGTCCGGCATCGCCTGGGGCGCGCACGAGCTCGCGACGTTCCTGCTGTTCTTCGACGCCATCCGCCCCGAGGAACGCACGCGGGTGCTGACCTGGTACAACCTGGCGAGCGCGCTCGCGATGGTGATCGGCGCATCGGTCGGCGCGGCGCTGCTGCACCAGCACGGCGTCGATTTCTCCGGCTACGCGATCCTGTTCTGGATCAGCGCGGGCGCCCGGGCAGCGACCTTGCCGCTCTTGACCTGGATGCCCGATGCGCACGTCGCGCCCGCGGTGCCCACCGCCGAGATTCTCGCGGCGCGCCCGTCCGGACCGATCGACCAGCCGCTGCTCGCCGATCGCCCCGACAGCCCGCTCGAGCGCCTGCCCGAGCCGAGTGACTTGCCGATCGTCTCCTAGCGTGTCTCGGTGACGGCGCGGCCCGCTCGGAACTCCGCGAGGTGCGCCTCGATGCGCCGCTGCGTCTCGGCCCCGTACATGGCGCGCGCGCGCCGCAGGGCCTCCTCTTCCACCTTCGCGGCGGACTCGGGCTCGCCGGCGGCGGCGATGGCGAGCGCCAGGATGTCGATCTCCTCCGGCCGCACGCACTGCGCGATCTGACACGCGCGCTCCGCGAGCTCCAGCGCCTGGGGTCCGTGACGCAGCGGCCCCTCGGGCTGCGTGGCGCGCAGCTCCGCGAGGCCCAGGAGGGCGCCGCGATCGCTCGGATCCAGCTCGATCTGGCGCTGGTAGTGCGCCAGGGCCTCCTCGGGGCGACCCGCCGCCGCAAGCGAGCGCGCGTAGTACAAGTGCCACTCACTCGCGGCGTTCGGGTTCGGCTCGATCTCGAACGCGCGCTCGAAGCGCTGCGTCGCCCCGTTCGTGTCCCCCGTCAGGTACAGCGCGAAGCCGTAGTTCGCCTGAGCCCGCGGCCAGCCCGGGTTGATCTGGACTGCGCGCTCGAAATGCGGCAGAGACTCCGCGTAGGAACCGTCCGCGACGAGCTCGATGGCGAGCTCCGTCTCCGCGTAGTAACTCGGGCGAGCCGCTGCGACCGAGCGCTGCCAGAGGGCGACGTCGCTCTTCCAGTACTCGAGCTGCCCGCGAGTCACGAATGCGAGCGCGAGCGCCGCGGCGGCGGCAAGCGCCACTCCGACCGCGCGCGGGGCGCGCACGCGCGCCCACAGATCACTCGCCGCCCACACCACCGCCCAGGCGACGCCGATCTGCGGCAGGTACGCATAGCGGTCCGCGTGCGACTGGAAGCCGACCTGCACGAGCCCGACCGTCGGTGCGAGCGCCAGCGCGAACCACAACCCGCCCGCGAGCACGTAGGGAGCGCGTCGACGCAGCGCCAGCCCGAGCGCACCCAGTCCGACCACGAGTGCGGCGGCGAGCGCGACCTCCGTTCCCGCCCAGTGACCCGGAAACGGATGCGGATACAGCACTGCCAGGCCGACCGGCGCGAGCGTCTGCGCGAGAGTGACCGCGAGCGCCACGCACGCGTTCGCGATTCTCTCGAGGAACGGAACGTCGAGCTGCATGGCGTGCGCCTGCGCGTGCAGGGTGACCAGCGACGAGCCGACCGAGAGCGCCGCGAACGGCAGCTTCTCGAGCACGAGACGAGCACCCCAGGGCCGAGCGAGCGGCCAGAAGTCGAGCACCAGGAGCAGGAGCGGCAGTGACACGAGCATCGGCTTCGCGAGCAGACCGAGGGCCATGCACGCGAGCGCCGCCGCGTAGGCAGCTCGGCTCTCCCCGCGCGCCCAGCTCGGCCAGGCGGTGAGCGCGAGCAACGCGAACAGCGCGCACAGCAGATCCTTCCGCTCCGCGACCCACGCGACCGACTCGACGTGCTGCGGATGCACCGCGAACAGCGCCGCGGCGAGCGCGCTCCGGCCCGTCGCGCCCGTGAGCCTCACCAGCACCGCGAAGACGAGCGCGGCGTTCAGCGCGTGCAGCAGGGCGTTCTCGACGTGCGGCCCCACCGGGCTCTTGCCGAAGAGCGTGACGTCGAGCATGTGCGAGAGCCAGGTGAGCGGATGCCAGTTGCTCGCGGAGTCGCTCGTGAACGCCCAGCGCACGCCGTCGAGCCGGAGCCCCGCTTGCACCGCGGAGTTGCCGGTCACGTACTGCTCGTCGTCGTAGCGCAGGAACGGCAGCGCGCGCACCGGCGCGTACAGCGCCAGCGTAACAACGGCGATCAGCGCCGCGTATGCGGCGCCCCTCCGGGACTCAGTCACGGCCGTGAACCCTACCACGGGGACACGGGCCGCGACGGCGATCTATGATGCGACGAGTCGCCAAAACACAGGGAGTCGAGCATGCGCTGGAAGATCGGGAACGTGACGGTGAGCCGGGTGGTCGAGCTCGAGGTGCCGACGCCGGGGAACTTCGTCCTGCCGGACGCGCTGCCGGAGAACCTGATGAAAATTCCGTGGCTCGCGCCGCACTTCATGCTCCCGGACGGCAACCTCGTGCTGAGCATCCACGCGCTCGTGGTCGAGTCGCAGGGCAAGAAGATCCTGGTCGACACCTGCCTCGGGAACGACAAGAAGCGCGCGATGCCCGCCTGGAACATGCTGAACGGCCCGTTCCTGAAGGACCTCGCGGCCGCCGGCCACCCGCGCGAGTCGATCGACACGGTCGTGTGTACCCACCTGCACGTCGACCACGTCGGCTGGAACACGATGAAAGTCGGGAATCGCTGGCTGCCGACGTTCCCGAACGCGCGCTATCTGATCGGACGCACCGAGTGGGACTACTGGGGCAAGGAGCCGGTGAATCCCGAGGAGCCGATCATGGACGACTCCGTGCGGCCGATCCTCGACGCGGGCCTCGCGGACCTGGTCGAGGCCGACCACAAGCTGACGAACGAGGTCTGGCTCGAGCCGACGCACGGCCATACACCGGGCCACGTCAGCGTGCGCATCTCGTCGGGCGGCGCCGACGCCGTGATCACCGGCGACATGATCCATCACCCCTGCCAGCTTGCGAAGCCCGAGTGGCACAGCAACTTCGACTGGAACGTCGAGCAGGGCCGCGCGACGCGCCGGGAGGCGTTCGCCCGCTGGTCGAGCGGGAACTATCTCGTGATCGGAACGCACTTCGCTTCGCCCACCGCGGGAAAGATCGTGCGCGACGGCAACGCCTTCCGCCTCGTCGTCTAGCTCCGTGAGCGAGCCCAGCGTTTCATATCCGGGCGCGCGCCGTCCGGATCGGTCGCGGCGCGTCGACGCGCAAGGCGTCGGGATCGCCGTCTACGAGTGGGGCGCGCCGGATGCGCCGCCGCTCCTGCTCGCGCACGGCGGCTTCGACTTCGCCGGCACGTTCGACGTGTTCGCGCCGCTGCTCGCGGACGCGGGCTGGCGCGTGGTCTCGTGGGACCACCGCGGACACGGTGACTCGGATCAGACCGCGCTCTACTCGTGGCAGGCGGATCTGCGCGACGCGCTCGCGGTGATGGACTCCGTCGGCCGCGACCCGATGCCGATCGTCGCGCACTCGAAAGGCGGCGGCGTCTGCATGCAGCTCACCGAAGCGCGTCCGCATCGCGTGTCGCGCTTCGCGAACCTCGACGGCATGCCCTCGCGCTGGCCGCATCCCGACGTGGCCGAGCACGAGCGCACGAAGCTGCGTGACTCGGAGCTCGGCGGCTGGCTCGATTGGCGGCGGCGCGCCGGCGAGCTCGCGCGCAAGCCCGGCACGCTCGACGAGCTGGCCGCGCGCCGCGGGCGCATGAACCCGCGCCTCTCGCGCGAGTGGCTCCGCTACCTGGTCACGATCGGCGCCCGCCACGATCCCGACGGCTGGCGCTGGAAGATCGATCCCTCGATGCGCTTCGGCGGCTTCGGGCCCTGGCGCCCTGACTGGGCGCTCGAGCGCATGCGCGGCTTCCCAGTGCCGCTGCTCGGCATCCTCGGCCTGATCGAGGAGGAGATGGGCTGGGGAACGACGCCCGACTTCATCCGCCCCTATCTGCCGCGCGACGCGCGCCTCGTCGCCTTCGAGGACTCGGGTCACTTCGTGCACATCGAGCACCCGCGCCGGGTCGCGGATCTCGTGCTCGAGTTTCTCGCGTGAGGCGCGGCGAGGACCGCCCCGAGCCGCGCCTGCAAGCTCCGCGAGCGGAGCGCGCAGCGAGGCGCAGCCGAGCGAAGGCGATCGGACGAGGAGCCGCGGCTTGACGATCAAGCTCCGACACAATCGGGTCGAGCTGGCGCTGCACGAGCTCGGCGACGCGAAGAGCGGCCCCGCGCTGCTGCTCCTGCACGGGCTCGGCGAACGTACACCGACGCGTGTACCTCTACTGTGCGCAGCGTGGCCGGGGCGCGTGTTCGGCTTGGACTTCACGGGGCACGGTGAGTCGTCGATCCCGCGCGGCGGCGGCTACACGAGCGAGATCCTGATGGGCGACGTCGACGCGGCGCTCGCACACCTCGCCTCCGCGACCCTGCTCGGGCGCGGGCTCGGCGCCTACGTGGCGCTCCTGGCGGCGGGCGCGCGGCCGAAGCTCGTGCATGGGGCGATCCTCTCCGATGGACCCGGCCTCGCGGGAGGCAGCGCGCGGCCTGGAACCCCGTTGATTCCGATGCCCGATCCCGGCGCGCTGGCGCCGCCCGATCCGTTCGCGCTCGTCGAGCTCGCGGTCGACGTGCGCCCGCCCGACTACGCGAGCTCGTTCGTGCGCCAGGCGACGCAGCTCTCGGAGCTCGAGCGGCCGATCAGCGTCTGCACGCTCGAGCGGCCCGATTGGCTGCGCGCGCTGCTCGACGAGCCCGGAGTCCAGGAGTGCGAGCTCGCGGACGCGCTCGCCTACTACTCCCAGCCCGCGCGGAGGCGCAAGCCGTGAGTCTCCCGGGCTTCGAGTCATTCGCGTTCGCCCACGACGGGAAGACGCGCACGGTGTTCCGGCGCGGCAGCGGTCCGGGGGTCGTGGTCATGCACGAGGTGCCGGGGATCACGCCGCCGGTCGCGGCGTTCGCGGCGCGCGTCGCGGACGCCGGCTTCACGGTCTACGTGCCGCAGCTCTTCGGCACACCCGGAAAGTCCGAGACCTTCGGCTACGCGCTCGCGAGCATGCTGCACTGCTGCATCAGCCGCGAGTTCAAGGTGCTGGCGGCCAATGAGTCGAGCCCGATCACCGACTGGCTGCGCGCCCTGTGTCGGCTCGCGCACGCGGAGTGCGGCGGTCCCGGAGTCGGCGCGATCGGGGCACCCGACGCGCGCCGCACTGGACCGCGTGCTCGGCTTTTTCGCCGAGCGCCTGCGACCCTGAAGGAGGAGTCCGATGCCTGAGTCACTGGGCCCCGCGGATCTCGAGCGCATCTTCGAGTCGGTGAAGAACTGGGGGCGCTGGGGCGCCGAGGACGAGCGCGGCGCGCTCGGATTCATCGACGACGCGAAGCGGGCACGCGCGGCCGCGCTCGTGAGGGACGGCGTCGCGGTGAGCTGCTCGCTCGAGTTCCCGGTGACTCCCGGACCCGGCAATCCGACCCCGGCGCAACACCACATGGTGATGGCCGGCGACGCGCCCGAGGGCTCGGGGGTGCCGTATCTGGAGACGGCGCTCGACTACATCGGCATCTCGTTCCACGGAATGGCGACCTCGCACATCGACGCGCTCTGCCACGTCTTCGTGCGCGGGCAGATGTACAACGGCTTCCGCGCGACCGACGTGAAGAGCACCGGCGCGCTGCGCAACAGCATCATGGCGGCGCGCGACGGCATCGTGTCTCGCGGGGTGCTGCTCGACATTCCGCGCCTGCGCGGCGTGGCGTGGCTCGAGCTGGGCGACGCGATCGAGCGCGCGGAGCTCGAGGCCGCGGAGCGCGCGCAGAACGTGCGCGTCGAGCCCGGCGACGTCCTGCTCATCGCGACCGGCCGCGACGCGCTGCGCGCCATGCGCGGACCCTGGGAGCCGGTGCGCGAGGGGCTCGCGGGCCTGCACCCGAACTGCATCCCGTATCTGCACGAGCGGCGCATCGCGGTGCTCGGCAGCGACGGCATCTCGGACCCGCTGCCGCCCTCGCCGATCGAGGGCTGGCCGATCCCCGTGCATCAGTGCTGTCTCGTCGCGATGGGCGTGCATCTGCTCGACAACCTCGAGCTCGGCCGACTCAGCGCGGCGTGTCGCGCGCGCGAGCGCTGGGAGTTCCTGCTCGCGATCGCGCCGCTGCGCATCGAGCGCGCGACCGGTTCGCCCGTGAACCCGATCGCGCTCTTCTGAGTCACTCGCGCGGGTCGAGCCGCACGGTGTCCGAGTTCTTGCGCACGACCAGCCCGAACCACCAGTCGACCCAGCCGTACTTGTCGCGGAACGCCTGCTCGACGGCGCGGACCGTGTCGGGATCCGCGACGATGGCGCCCGTGCGCGGCGAGCGCGCGCCGCCTCCGCGCATCAGCTCCACCTTCGGATTCGCCTTCAGACGCTCGCCCCAGCCGCGGCCCGGCCGGCCGATGCGCACGTACGGGTTCCCGTCGTAGTCGACGACCCACATCTTCGTGTCTCTCGGCGTGCCGTCGGCTTCGTAGGTGCGCAGCACCGCGACCTCGGTGCGTTCACCGGCGAGATACGTCCCGAGCCCGAGCAGCACGAACGCGGAGAGCACGATCGCGGCGAGGCGACGCAGGGTCATGGTGGCACTGTCGCGCGCCGCCTTCGTCGGTAGAACGCAGCGAATCGCTGCAGGAGTCCCTCCGGCGGGGGCCTAGCCGACGAGCCAGCGCGCGGTGAGTTGGCCGAGCAGACAAGCCCCGAGGCAGCCGAGCACCGTCACGGCCAGGTAGCCGAAGCCGAGCCCGAGCGCGCCGTCGCGCAGATAGGTGAACGCCTCATGACTGAACGTCGAGTAAGTCGTGAAGCCGCCGAGGAAGCCGGTCCCGAGGGCGATGCGCAGGAGCGGCGAGACGCGGTCGGTCGAGATCGCGAGCTCCACGAGCGCGGCGAGCAGAAAGCACCCGATCGTGTTGACCGCGAGCGTCCCCAGCGGGAGGATCGGGCCGAACGCGGCGAGGCAGGCCAGCGAGACCGCGTAGCGCGCGACCGATCCGACACCGCCCGCGACGAACACCCAGAGAGCCTGCGCGCCACCCACGCACGGAATTTATCGCAAGTCTCGCGCGCGGCGAGCGCTCGCGGGCGCATGGTAGGCTGCCCGGATGCAGGAAGCGCCGGAAGTCGACCTCGGCGAGGTCGAAGCCACGACCGAAGGCGCGCTCGAACGGCAGACGCTGCTCGGATTCTTCCGCGACCGCGACCACACGCGCGGACACTTGCTGGTGTCGGTGCTCGTGCTCGCGCTGCCCTCCGTGCTGACGACCGCGTTCTCGTTCGGCTTGTTCCAGATGATGGAGCTCGGCTTCCTCGGGCGGCTGGGCGACCACGCGCTCGCGGCCGCCGGTTCGAGCGATCAGCTGCTGCGCCAGCCACTCATGCTGCTCGCGATGGGCACGTCCGTCGCGTCACAGATGATGATCGCGCGCTTCGTCGGTGCGGGAATGGTCGAGGGCGCGGAGCACGTCGCGGGACAGAGTCTCGTGCTCGCGGCGGCGCTCGGGCTGTTCGCGGCAGGCCTCGGCGTTCTGTTTCCCGGGGCCCTGGTGCGCCTGTTCGCCTTCGATCCCGAGGTCGTCGCGCTCGCGACGGTCTACGTGCGCATCGTGTTCGTCACCTTCGCGGTGATGATGTCGAGTCAGCTCTTCGCGAGCGCGCTGAACGGCGCAGGGGACACCACGACGCCGATGCTGACCTCGTTCGCGGTCACGCCGGTCGCGATCTTCTTCGAGTGGTCACTCACCTTCGGTCACGCGGGTCTGCCCGCGCTCGGCATCGCCGGCATCCCCCTCGGCTCGGCGCTCGGCGGCGCGTGCGGCGCGGCGATCTCCTTCTACATGTTGTTCAGCGGCCGCTGCCGCGTACACCTCCGGCTCCGCCATCTGAAGCCGGACCCGGCCATGCTCTGGCGCTTGATCCGCATCGCGTGGCAACCGGCGTGTCACATGCTCGCGCGCTCGCTCATGATCATGTTCTTCATGATCATGGCCGGTCACCTGGGCGGGAAGGTGCAGGCGGCGTACACCGTCGGCCTGCGCGTCGAGATGTTGGCGATCATGATCGCCTTCCCGATCGCGAACGCCTGCGCGACCCTGGTCGGGCAGAACCTGGGCGCGGGCAATCTCGATCGCGCCTGGGGCGCGATCCGCGCGAGCTCGCTGGTCGAGCTCGGCGCGCTCTGGCCGCTCGCGCTCGGCGTGTTCCTGTTCCGACACCAGATCGTGTCGCAGATCGTGCAGGACCCGGAGGTCGCGGCGATGGCCGCCGAGTATCTGATGTACTCGTCGTCGATCCTGGTCTTCTACGGCCTGTACTTCGTGGCGTTCCGCACGCTGCAGGCGTCGGGCGACATGAACTCTCCGATGATCATCTCCGTCTGCTCGGCGGTCTTCGTGGGCGCACCGCTCGGCTACTACCTCGCGACGCAGAGCGACCTGGGCCCGACCGGCATGTGGATCGCGAACCTGACCTACGCGCTGCTGAACGCGGGCCTGATGGTCGCGTGGCTCTTCACCGGGCGCTGGACGCGGCGACACATTCCAGTGTCGGTGGTCAGAACGCTCCGCTGAGGTCGGCGTCGATCTTCTGGCCGAATGCGCTTCCCGAGACGTGCTTCGCGCTCAGGTGGATCCCGTCTGCGTAGCTCTTCCAGATGTGCAGGCCCGCGAGCTTGAGCGACACGCCCTGGCCCTTGAGGGTGACGTCGGCGGTCTCGGTTACGGGCGACCACTTGCCGCTGCCCTTGAGCTCGATGGGATCCTGGTAGCCCCGCCGCCGCCAGACCGCCGAAGCGACCAGACCGTTCGTCTTGCCGGACGCGATCTGGAGCTCGAGGCGGAACGGGAACAGCGCACCGACCGGGAGCTGATCCGTGGAGCTCTGATCGAGTTCGAGCTTCTGGCCGTTCAGCTTGCCGACCGCGCGCTCCCGAATCGAGCGCAGGAGCGTCGCCGTGTCGATGGACTCCTGGCGCACGATCTTCAGGCGCGAGTCCGTCTCCGTCCGCACGAGGATCGCCTCCCTCACGACGACCTGTCCGCGCTTGCCCGTGACTGCGCCCCTGCCCTGAACTCCTGCTTCGTTGAAGAGACCGTCGCCGTTCATGTCTCCGAGCCCATCGACGAAGACCTTGCCGCCGGGCTGCGCGAAGACGTCGAGCTTCAGCTGGGCCGTCTCGTACTGGGCCGTGACTTCGGGGTCGGTGGGATCGTAGACGGGCACCGTCCCTGCGGGCGGCTCGAAGATGAAGCTGCCGCCGCGCAGTGCGTTCGGATCGGGAAGCGGCGGGCAGCCGTCCCAGTGCGGCTCGGCGGCGAGCGGCGCGCGCGTCGCGAGTCGCAGGTCTCCGGCCCAGTCGTCGTGGTGCGCGATCGACACCACCCCCGAGTCGTCGACCGCGATCGCACTCTCCTCGCCAGTGGACGTATCCGAGACCACGGTCTCGGTGGTCCACGCGCTGTCGTGAACGTGCGCGTAGGCGAGTGAGTGATCGGCCTCGCGCCGGTAGGAGATGTGTGGGTTCCCGACGGGGTCGAGCGCGATGTCGGGATTTCGCGAACCGACGGTGAAGTCGTTCGGCCCCGGCCCGAGGAGACGGGTCAGCGGATCCACCTCGGTCACGTAGAAGCCGCCGATGCACTCGTTGGTGCCGTACATCAGCGTCGGGTGGGAGCCGGGCTCCCGGTCCCGATTCTCGTAAGCGATGTGGACGATGCCGTCGCCCGTGACCGCCAGTGCGTAGCTCCCGAACGGAAGATCGCCTGGAGTCACACCGACGACGGAGCCGACCCACTGGCCGGTGGCGTTCGTTCCCGCCCAGACGTCCTTGCCGGAGAGACCCGCGACGGCCATCGAGCCCAGCGGCCCCGCCGCGATCGCCAGGGTGCCGGGCCGCTCTCCGGTCCCCCAGTCCCCGATCTCGGGCGAGATCACCTCTTCGAGCAGACGCTGATTGGTGTCGACGGTGTGGACCGCGGTGAAGAAGTTGTTCACCTCGGCCAGGAAAGCTGCGTGGAGCGCGCCGCCGCCGTCGAAGGTGATCCCCGGCCGCATGGCCCAATAGCCGAACTCGTCCGAGGGCGAGAAGGTAGTCCAGCCGCCGTCGTCCGCGCGGATCGACTCTACCGGCCCGCTGCAGACCCACATCGCCCGCTCGCGCGCCGTTGAGTCGACCGCGAACGCCAGCGTGCTCGGCTCCGGGCCGCACGTGGCGGGGACAATCTCGACGTCGAACTCGCCCGCGCCGCGCTCGATCCGGTGTCTCACCGGCTCGCCCCGCGAGATGATCGGGCCCAGACGATAGAGCAGCCGGCGGCTGTGTCCGACGAGGCCGATGCGCACGTCGGCGCCGGCGGATGCCAGTTCGCCCGAGTATCCGCGCGCGATCTCGGTCGAGCTCCAAGCCGAGTCGCGGTGGAGGTAGCCAAGCGGGGCATGCCCGTCAGTATCGTTGCCGAGGTACGCGGCGTGCAGGCCACCGCTCGAGTCGCCGGTCAGCGCGAGGTATCGGAAGTACGGAGCAGGGATCGAGCCCAGCGCGACCTCGCTGTTCCACGTCGACCCGCTCTTCACCCAGTGATTCACCTGCATGAACCCGTTGCCACCCGACGAAGTGAGAGTCAGAACGTGCACCCTTCCCGTTGAGTCAGCAGCGGCGGTGAAGGTCGACGGCCGGTAGAGGGGATCGCCGAACACGTCCATCCACCAACCGCTCAGAGTGAGGTAGGTGTCCTGGATGAAGCCGTCACCGCTGTGGGCGAGCACGTGCGGATTGGCATCGCCGTCGAGCACGAGCACGGCGAGCAGGCGGACCGGCACGACGGCCTTCCCGTTCGCGCTCGGCACTGACTGCAGATGCCAGCCCGATCCGTCGCGCTTCGCGTAGATGAGACCGCCGGCATAGAGATCTCCCGGCGGAAACCAGATCGCGTGCAGGTTTCCCGCCGCGTCGAACGCCAGCGCCGATCCGAAGTAGGAGTCTGGGAGCGAGCTGCCGGGAAAGAGACCGCTCGCATCGATCGTCTCGAACGTCCACTGACCGGCGGAGCGAACCCCGTGCGAGGGTGAGGCGCCGCTCCCGTCCACCAGCACGTGCGGCGAGTGACTCGCGTCGACCGCGAGCCCGCTGACCCGCAGAGTGGGGGCGTTGCCGATCTGCTCGACAATCCACGTCCCGGAGAGATTCGTCGCGTACTCGAGGAACGTCTCCGTGGCGGGCGGGTCGTACGGGCTCAGCTGACTGCGCGGGTTCATGTCGCCGGTCCGCTCGGTGCGCAGGTAGACGAGGTGGAACTCGCCGCTCGGTCCGACTGCGACGCGCAGGCCTGCCCCGGATCGCGCGTGCGCATCGACGATCTCGCTCTGCCACTCGCCGCCCTCGAGCCAGTAGTGATACACGCGGTCGCCGCCGACGAAGACGTGCGGGCGGCCGGCCGCGTCCACCCGGATGGCCGAGTCTGTCAGGCCGAACTCGGGGTTCGCCTCGAGGGTCTGATCGGTCCATTCTCCGATGGCCCGCGCGGATACCGGGCCAAAGGCGGCAATCGCGAGGGCGATCGCGAGAATCCGGACGGCTCTCATGACCCCACCCTGCGATCGCAGGCTGTGTGTGCAAGCGAGCTTGCGGGGCCGGCCGGAGCGAGCACCGGGGTCGTCGCGAGCGGCCGGAGGACCCGACGGGAGATCATCGTGAGCGGAGCTTACCATGGGTGACCGAGAAGGGGCAGTCACCTCGCGTCGATACACTCTACACAGAATGGTGTCGGAGGCTAGTACGCAGCGCTGAGGTCGGCGTCGATCTTCTGGCCGAATGCGCGGACTGAGACGCGATCGGCCCGAAGCTGGACCCCGGCGCCGCCGCTCTTCCACACGCGCAGCCCGGTCAACGCGATCCCGAGCTGCTTCGGGGCGCCGACGAGCTCGACGTTCGCGCTGGAGCCGAGCCAGCGCCCGTTGCCGACCAGCTGGAGCGGCAGGCCGCCGCGCAGCGCCCAACTCGCGGAGACGCGGATCTGCTGACTCCCCTGCGGCGCCACCGCGAGCGACAGGCGCAGGCCGAAGGCTTCGCTCGGGGCGTCGTCCTCGAAGCGCCGGTCGAGCTTCGTCTTCACGCCGCCGACCTTGCCGCGGACAGCCTCGGTCACGACCCGGTGGCGCGAGGCTGAATCGATCGCCTCGCTGCGAGTCACTCGCAGCTTCGCGATCGGTGGGTGCGCCGCGTACAGGTCGAACACCTTGAGCGTGCGCTTCACTCGAATTTGAGCGCCGCGCGACCCGACCTTGCCCGTACCCGTCACGACGGTGTCCGCGATCGAGTCACCGTTCGCGTCACCCGAGCCTGAGAGGAAGAGCTTGCCGTTGGGCGCCGCCTCGATCGTCCCGTGAACACTCAGCTTCGCGTACGACTCGTCGAACTCCCCGCTCGGATCATAGAATGAGAGCGTCCCCGGGGGAGTCTCGAAGACGAAGTCGCCGTCGAGGATCTCGGAGGCCGGCGGCAGGGGCTCGCAGCCGTCCCAGCGCGGCTCGATCTCGACCGGCGCGCGCGTCGCGAGTCGCAGCTCGCCCGCCCACGGGTCATGATGGGCGATCGAGACCGTTCCGTCGCCGTCGACGGCGATCGCCGTGTGCTCGCCGGAGTCCGTATCGCCGGCGACCGTCTCCAGGGTCCAGACACCGGCGTGGATGCGCGCGTAGTCGACGGAGCGGTCGGCGGTGCGTCGGTACGAGATGTGCGGATTCCCTGCCGCATCCAACGTGATTTCGGGGTTGCGCGACCCCAGCACGTTCGGCCCGAGGCCGGGGGCGGTCGTGGGATCGACGACCATCTCGCGCCAGACGCCTTCGCAGCGATTCGAGCCGAACATCAGGCCGCTGCTGTTCGCGTTTCCACCGGGCCCGAGCCGCTCGTACACGATGTCGACCGTGCCGTCGGGCTCGATCAGAAGCGCGTGACTCCCGATCGCCGTGCCGATCGGGGGCGATGCGAGAGCCGAGCTCTGCCACGCGCCGCTCGCATTCGTGGCGGAGCGGACCGTCGTGGCTGCGTACTCGCCTCCGTCGACCCACGCCACACGCACCGAGCCGAGAGGCCCGGCCGCGATGGCGAGGTCGGCCTTGCGCCACTGGTCGAATTCCTGCGGAATCTGCGCGACCACCTCGGAGGGGCTCGCGACCGACCCGACCGCCGCCGTGTAGCGCAGCACGGGACCGACGCCGGCCTCGAAGCCGGGATACACCGTGTGAGTCACCCCCTGTCCATCGATGAACAGCGCGGGGCGGCGCGAGCCATACACCCCGCCGGCATCGTCGATGGTGGTCAGGTTCGAGCTCGTCCAGACACCGCCGTCGCGAATTGCCTGGAGGAGGTCACCGCTCGCCCACACGACATACTCCGCGCCGGACGGAGCGATTGCGAAGTTCATGGCCCGCGGATCGCCGAGCGGGAATCCCCCGCTGTACGGGACTGTCTCGATCGCGAAGTCCGAGGGTCGCTCGACGGCTCGGTAGAGGTGGTAGAGACCGACGCTCAGGCCGCCGTCGCGATATAGGAGCTCGCGCTGGTGACCCACCAGGGCGATCCGCACGTCGGCGCCGCGGGTCGGGTTCAGGTCGGCGGAGCCCGCAACTTCGAAGCTGCTCCAAGGCGCGCCGCCGCGCAGATACAGGAGCGTCGCGTCTGACGCCGCGGACTTCGGCAGCGCCGCACCGTGCGCGCGGCCGCTCCCGTCGATGCGCAGGCTGAGCTGGACGTCGAAGGTCCCGGCGCCGTACGCCGGCTCGGAAGCCCAGCCCGCGTCCGTTTGCCACGAGTGCGTCAGGCGGAGATCGGCTCCGCTGCCAGCGACGTTCATCGACAGGACGTGCACGCGGCGCGCGGAGTCGAGCGCGGTCGCGAGCTGCCAGACCGGCGGCCCGGCGTCCTCAAGGATCCAGGCGCCGGAGGCCTTGGTGAGGTGGACGAGGTGCGCGCCGGAGTCGATCAGGATGTGCACGCTGCCGGCGGGGTCGACGAGCAAGCTCCCCGGCGAGCGCGAGGGCGCGAGCGGCGTACCCCCGACGTCGGCCAGTGACTCACTGTGCCAGCCGGAGCCGTCGCGGCGCGAGTAGACGAGGTCGCCGTTCGCCGAGCGGAACCAGATTGCGTGCACGTTGCCCAAGGCGTCGACCGCGAGCTGGGACGAGGCCGTTGGGTCGGTGCTGGTCGATCCGGCGCCCAGCGACGGGTCCGTGTCGATCTGCTCGAGCGACCAGCCTCCGGGCCCGCTCTCGAGCTGCCAGACCCCGATGCCGTCCGCGGTGGCCAAGAGGTGAACGTAGTGACTCGCGTCGACGGCGAAGCCGGTCACGTGCGGATCGAAGAGGTCGAACGGGTATCCGGGCGGCCGGGGGATCTCAGGCACCGCCTCGAATTCCCAGTGACCCGAGAGATTCGTCGCGTGTGTGGTCTCGGGGTAGGCCAAGGTGACCTGCGGATCGCTGTCCGCGAAGCGGTAGATGTGAGCGTAGATCAGATGGAACTCGCCGCTCGGTCCGGTCGCCGCGCGCAGGATGCCCGCTCGCGGCCGCGGATCGACGACCTCGCTCCGCCAGCTGGCGCCGTCGAACCAGTGGTGATAGACGCGGTCGCCGGCCACGAAGAGGTGCGGACGGCCCGACGCATCGAGCTGCAGAGCCGAGTCCGACATCGCGAACTCCGGATAGCCGTCGACCGTCCGGTCGCTCCACTCGCTGGCGCCGAGCGCGTTCGCCCAGACGATCGCTCCCGCGAGGACGGCAACGGCGACCACTCGCCCGTATCTCACCATCCTCGGCAGGGTAACATGGCGGGAACGCCACTCAGAAGGGGTCTCTCGCGATGCCCATGCCCAGCGGAATCGGAATCATCGACCTGATGCTCGGCATCCCGAGCGACGACCAGAAGTCGGTCTATGACTTCATGCGCCCACTGTTTCGCGACAAAGAGAGCATCCAGAGCTTCGATTTCCCGGTGCAGTACATGTTCAAGGAGTTCCCCAAGGTCGAGAAGCAGGAGGACTACATCATGTTCACCCTGCAGCTCATGGACAAGTACGGCATCGAGAAGGCGCACATCGGAGTGAGTCGCGAGGGCGTCGTGTCACAGCAGGCGCTGCGCGCGCACCCCGACCGCTTCTTCGCGTCGGCGGGCACCGACCCCAACAAGGGCATGGAGGGCGTGCGCGAGCTCGTGTATCTGTACGAGCACTTCGGGATCAAGTCGGTCTCGGCGTTCCCGTGCGGCAACTTCCCGCAGATTCCGATCGGCGACCGCGAGTGGTATCCGATCTTCGCGAAGTGCGTCGAGCTCGACCTCCCCTTCAACTGCTGCATCGGCGTGCCCGGCCCGCGCATCCCGATGGCCGCGCAGCACGTCGAGCAGCTCGATGAGATCTGCTGGTTCTTCCCCGATCTCAAGTTCGTCATGCGCCACGGCGCCGAGCCCTGGTGTGACCTGGCCGTGAAGCTGATGCTGAAGTGGCCGAACCTCTACTACTCGACGAGCGCGTTCGCGCCCAAGCACTATCCGAAGGCGATCATCGACTACGCGAACACGCGCGGCGCGGACAAGATCCTGTACGCGGGTTACTTCCCGGCGGGGCTCACGCTCGAGCGCATCTTCGGCGACATGCCGAACGTCCCGTTCAAGGACCACGTCTGGCCGAAGTTCCTGCGCGAGAACGCCGTGCGCGTGTTCAAGCTCTAGGCGCCGCCTCGACGCAGTCGCGCAGCGGGGCCCGAACGGCTCGGGGGGTGCGGAAACGCGTAGACTCGGCGCATGAACCAAGAGACCTACTACAAGGACCACTGGATCGAGATCGACCCGGAGCGGCTCGACGCGTACGAGCAGATGTTCGAGTGGCGGCCGCAGAACGCGCCGCTGCTCGAGCCGGCGCACATCGGGCCCGGTCACATCGTGGTCGACTACGGCTGCGGTCCGGGCGGACTCGCGGTCGAGCTCGCGCGCCGTGTCGCGCCGACCGGCCGCGTGCACGGCGTCGATCTGAACCCGGCGTTCCTCGAGCGCGCGGCGGCGCGCGCGAAGCGCGAGGCGGTCGACTCGTTCGTGACCTGGCACCGCGGCGATGGCGACAAGCTGCCGCTCGACACCGCGCTCGCCGACCGGCTCGTGTGCAAGAACGTGATGGAGTACGTGCCCGACGTCGCCGGGACACTCGCGGAGTTCCGGCGCGTGCTGAAGCCCGGCGGGCTCGCGCACGTGATCGACAGTGACTGGGGTCTGTTCGCGGTGGAGCCGCTCGGCGCAGAGCGCATGGCCGAGCTCTTCGCCGCGGCCGCGCCCGCGTACCGCACGCCGCACATCGGCCGAAAGCTCTGGGGCGCCATGCGCGCTGCCGGCTTCGCGGACGTGAAGATCCAGATACTCGCCGGCGCCGACACGAAAGGCCGGATGGCGCCCGTCGTGTTCAACATGCTCGGCTACGCGCGCGCTTCCGGCCGCCTGCCGGCCGCGACGCTCGAGGCGCTGACACGGGACCTGAAGCAGTCACTCGCGGACGGAACGTTCCTCTTGATCCTGCCGCAGTTCCTGGTCACGGGGACCGCTTGACTCCCCACGCGTTCCAGTAGGTGACCTCGGCCGGCGAGAGGCGCTCGGCGGGCTTCAGCACGGCGTCGCGCATGTAGCCGACCGGCAGCAGCACCGTTTGAGTCACTCCCTCGGGGATACCCAGCAGGCGCGCGGCCTCGTCCTCGTGCAGGAGGTGCAAGGTCGTCCAGGTCGAGCCGAGTCCGCGCGCGCGGAGCGCCAGCATCAGCGACCACGCCGCCGGCAGCACCGAGCCGTAGAACGCCACCTGTTGCGCGACCGAGAGTGACTCGGGCCGCCCCTCGACGCAGACGAGGATCAACGCGGGCATCTCGTGCATGCGGTCGGCCAGCAGCTGGTAGGCGGCCTTGGGCGGCTCGGCGTTCGGCTCGGCCGCGCGCAGCTCCCGGTAGTGCGCGAACGCGCGCCGGTACAGGTCGGCGACGGCGCGCTTCTTCTCCGCCTCGGTGATCACCAGGAAGCGCCAGCCCTGCGCATTGCGACCGGTCGGCGCCTGAGTCGCGAGACCGATGCACGCCTCGATCAGCTCCGGCTCGACCGCGCGCTCGAAGTCGAGCTTGCGCCGCACGGAGCGAGTCGTCCCGAGCACCAGATCGACCGAGTCGAGGTCCACGCGCGAAGCTTAGTCGATCGGCGAGGTATGATGGCGCCGTGAGCGACACACAACGCCCCGAGCGCAAGCCTTCGCCCCTGCCCGCGGAGGCGCTCGGCCTCGCGGCCGGGCGCGGACGCTTGGTCGGCCGGAAGATCCTGGTGGTCGGCGCGGGCACGCGCCCGAGCCCGGAGCCCGACGCGCCGATCGGCAACGGCCGCGCGATCGCGCAGCTCGCGGCGCGCGAGGGTGCCGCGGTCGCGTGCGCGGACGTCGACGCGGAGGCCGCGCGCGACACACTCGAGCGCATCCAAAAGGAAGGCGGGCGCGGCGTGGTCGTGGTGGGCGACGTCGCCGACGCCGCCACCTGCGAGCGGATCGTCGCGGAGGCCGACGCCGGCCTCGGCGGGCTCGATGGCGTCGTGCTGAACGTCGGCATCGCGCGCGGTGCGCGCCTCGCCGGCACCGACGCCGCCGCCTGGGACGAGGCGTTCGCGGTGAACCTGCGCGCGCACTTCCTGATCGCGCGCGCCGCCCTGCCCCGCCTGCGCGCTGGCGCCTCGCTCGTGTTCATCAGCTCGATCGCCGCGCTCCAGCCCGGCACGCGCGCGCCGTCGTACGACGCGTCCAAGGCCGGGCTCGCGGGCCTGATGCGGCACGTCGCGTTCGAGGGCTCGCGCCAGGGGGTACGCGCAAATGTGTTGCTGCCCGGGCTGATCGATACGCCTTT
>Ga0326726_10000892_pt1 | contig 27409 bp, 26 predicted proteins | sample MHFenrmetagenome_2_FD_207603 | JGI IMG/M metagenome (GOLD analysis project Ga0326726, IMG submission 207603) | Lab enriched peat soil microbial communities from Michigan Hollow, Ithaca, NY, United States - MHF15MN | ecosystem: Environmental > Terrestrial > Soil > Wetlands > Peat | place: USA... | reverse complement strand
ACCAAGCAGGTACTATGGGAAGAGTATCTACAGGATCGGCCTACCGGGTATCAGTATTCCCAGTTCTGCTATCATGTTGAGCGATACATGCAGCAGCATGATGCCACCATGCCGCAACAGCATCAGCCAGGGTATCGGCTCCAGATTGACTTTGCTGGGGATCCACTCTGGATTATCGAACCGCTCACGAGAGAGCGTATCGCATGTCCCGTTCTGGTTTGCACTCTGCCTTGCAGCAGCTTTTTTTACGTTGAACCGCTTTCATCAGCCAGGCAGGAACACCTGATCCCGGCACTCAACCGGGCACTTGCCTATCTTGGCGGTGTTCCAAAGAACATTCTGAGCGACAACATAAAGCAGGTTGTAACGAAAGCATCACGCTATGAGCCTCTTTTCAATGAACTTATGGAGCAGTGGGCATTGCACTACCAGACCAATATGCAAGCGGCCAGGATCGTCAGACCCAAAGATAAGCCCTCTGTTGAAGGCTCGGTGCACCATGCCTATCAGCAGATCTATGCCCGTTTGCGCAATGAGGAATTTACCAGCCTACATGCCTTGAAGTATCGGGTTTTCCAGTTGCTGGATAATGCCAATGACCGGCTGATGACCGATTATGGTAAGAGTCGAAGAGAGCGGTTTATAGAGCTTGAGCAAGAGCTGTTACAGCCATTGCCGTTGACTGATTTTGTATATAAACGTGAAACAACCGCCACAGTCAAGAAAAATTACCATGTCATTCTGGGTGAAGACCGTTGTCAGTACAGTGTTCCTCATGAATATATCGGCAAGATCGTCAAACTGATCTACGATGAAGCTGTTGTTGAGGTCTTTCTTGATTTTCAGCGCATCGCCCTGCATCAGCGCATTGTAGGACGGCGGGGAGTCTACAGAACGATTGAGGAGCACATGCCGGAATCCCATCGTCGGTACCATCAGCAACAAGGATGGACTGAGGAGGACTTTACCAGCAAAGCTGCGGCTGTCGGACCCTGTACCGAGGAAGCCGTCCTTCGGATACTGAGCTCAAAGGCTTTTGTACAGCAAAGCTTTGATGCTTGCCTTGGCATCATCCGGCTTCAGAAAAAGTATGGAACCAGCAGGCTCGAAACCGCATGTGATATTGCTTTGCGAGTTCCCAACGTCAGCTACCGACTGGTCCATAATATTCTCGAAAACAACCGAGATAAGGCCTCGATAGCTACAGAATACCAGGCGCCCATGCTGCCGTTTCATGACAATATTCGCGGCAAAGAAGTCTACAATTAACCTCATCCAACACTATGACCATGAATACACAGCTTACTCTTGACCAGCTACGTTCCATGAATCTTTATGGTATGGCAAATGCCTATGAAGCTGCCACCATGCTCCCAGTCCACGAACAGCCAACAGCGGACACGCTGCTTGGCAAGCTAGTTGATGCCGAGCAGCTTTTTCGAAAAGAACAGAGCACCAAACGATACCTGCTGCAAAGCAAAATCCGTTATCCAGCCATACTGGAGCAGGTTCACTGCAATGCTGCCCGAAACCTGAGCAGGGATCAACTTCTCAGCCTGTCAGACTGCGGGTTTATTCGGCGAGGGGAAAATATTCTTATTACCGGGGCGACAGGATGTGGTAAGAGCTACCTTGCCTGTGCATTGGGACGGCAGGCCTGTTCACTCGGATATCGTACCCTGTACTTTGGTATGAACCGATTTCTTGAACGGATTGCCCAAACAAAACTCGATGGAACCTTTGTCAGGGTGCTTAACCAAATTGAACGAACTCATCTGATTATCCTTGATGATTTCGGCCTGCAACCTCTTGATGCAACAACACGTATTGCCCTGCTGCAGATCCTTGAAGATCGGTATGGAAAACAAGCGGTAATGATCACTTCTCAGCTGCCGGTCGCCCAGTGGCATGACGTAATTGGGGAACCAACAATAGCTGACGGAATCATGGATCGGCTGGTCGGAAATGCTCACCGGCTTGAGCTGAAAGGTGACTCTTTAAGAAGGAAGAAACTGGAATAAATTGTGTAAGTTCTAACAACAAATCTGGCCTGAAATAAGCGGAACACTTTGCCACGGAATAGGTGGTACACTTTCGCCCGGAATACTCAAATTCATGCGAACCTGTTGAATCATAGCGTAACGTATAACAAAATAAAAGGTTGGAGCTGCGATCCGATCTATTTATTTCAATGTCCTGATTGATGGATGGACTGATCTGACCGTCTTCCTGCTGACTTTTTCAATTGATCAGGATAACCGGCTCACCAACTCATAAAGCTTGGAAAAACATCCCAAAGTCTTTTCTAGGAGTATCTTACAGAGTTATTTCACTTACGGAACAACGTTATATAGTGCTTGAACTCAGATGGGCACGATTCATAATATCCTGTGGTAATTGTAAAGGGAGTCCATTGAATTGTAACCCATTGAGATGGAGGATGTTATGCAATCAGAATCTGAAAGACTGGCAACTTATCGGCAATTGCGAGCCGAGATCCGGGGATCAAACAAGCATCTGATCGTCGGAATAGACATTGCCAAAGAGAAGCATTATGCATTCATGGGCACAGCTAACGGCACGACTTTATGCAAACAACTGATTTTTCAGCACAACAAAGAAGGTTTTGACCTGCTGATTGCAAGAGTGGAGCTGTTACGGCTGAAGCACCAGTGCGAACATGTAGTTTTTGGGGTGGAGCCCACTGCCAACTATCATAAACCATTGGCAGAGTATCTGATCCGGCAGGGATTGCATTTGGTACAGGTATCGGGAAATGCAGTCAAACAGAACCGTGAGTTACTTGACAATCGCTGGGATAAGCATGATCGTAAAGATGCCGCCAATGTTGCTGATCTGATTGCTCAAGGCAAGTGCCAATTCTACGACTATCCACCGGAATCGATTCGTGATCTTCGTGAGCTGCTGAGCCTGAAAAAACGCTTTAAAAAAGAGGAGCAAGGCCTCAAAGCTCGCATCAGAAATAATTTATTGGCTTTATACTTTCCTGAAATGGACCAGTATATCAACACTTGTCAACGGGACAGTTTATCGGTTATCGGCAACTGTTGTGACCCTCTAATGATTGCCGAAATGGAGTATGACACGTTTTATAACACTGTTGTCTGTGCCCGAAGAACGCAGAAACAGGAGGAGCATTTATACCAGATCTGGCAAAGCGCTAAAGGGTCGATTGGCTGTAACGCAGGAGTTGCGGCAGTCTACGAGGGAACTGTTCTGATAAAGCAATTGCTGGATATCAGAGAAGCAATACAGGAACTCGACAAGGTTATTCTAAACTTGTGCTCCGGTATTGAAGAGTACCCATACCTGCTCAGTATTCCGGGGATTGGGCCGGACACAGCATCAAAAATACTTGCTTATGTCAGTGATCCAAACCGGTTCGATCATGCCAAACAGGTTCTCAAGCTTGCTGGTTTTGACCTGAGTGCATCGCGTAGTGGTAAACCAGCAGCAAACGCGACACCGGTAATTTCGAAAAAAGGACAGGCGGATCTGCGTTTTGCTCTTTGTCAGGCTGCTTTGGTAGCGTCACACAGTAACAGCCTGTTCAGCACATGGTTTGCAAGCAAACTACAGGGTAGGGAACGTGAAAAAGGGATCTATATGGTCGTACGGGTGAAACTGGCAGCAAAGATGCTGGTTATAGCCTGGACTTTAATGAAGAAAAAAGAGATGTTTGCCTATGATCAACTAAACAACAGCTGAGAAACAGCTGAAAAGCTTGGGATTCGGCGGGAGTGCCTGTTTGTAACAACGTTGAGGCTATGACCTCGTGCGGGACACTTAGGGCCTCTCACTCGAATCTCGTAACCTGGACAAAGGATGCTTGACAGCCGTTCATCAGCATGTCGAATACACGATAACGATAAGGTACGAGATTCTACAGAAGTGAGCAACCCGCCTCTTTATTTAGTGCTGTGAACAGCACCGGCGGGATTACTGTGCAAATGGGAAAACTTTGTGTTTGGTAGTTTCAATATAGGATGTCCCTAAATGCAATAAATACAAGATAACACGTGTCAGGTTGCCTTTGTCTCCCATTGAGACTTGCCGGTTGCTCTTTGGTAAAGAGACTCCGGGGCAATGTCGAAACCGCAATCCCACTCAAGTGTCGGCCAGGAATCAAGAGAAAAACGAGAGGAAATCTCAGGATTGCGCAATGGTTCCGCTACAGGATATTTAAAGACAAGATCTCGCAGATCGACCTCCCCTGTTTCTCCTGTATTGAATTTGAGCGCTATCTGGTGATCTTTAATATACCGTGCGTCAACAATTGATATACACTGCATAATCTACTCTCCTTTATAGAAGCGGTTGAATGCTATGAAATTCTTTTGTCTCCCACATCGTCAATAGTTCAGCGCCATGCCATTCTGCCCATTCTTCAACCAGACCTCGTACTTTAGCCGGAAGAATACCCGCTGTAATATTCAAATTCCTGATGTCCATTGCGGCACGATATTCGTTATACTGAACATGGATACGAGGTGGGTTGTGCTCATCAAAAATCAAGGTCGGCCAGCAGCAGTTGAGTGCATGTATGAAGGAATAAAAACAAGCATGTTAACTCCCTGCTGGAAAATCCGCCCCAAATCAAACGATGCCTCACCTTCCGGCTGTGAACTGCCGCTCGTAAACTTCTCCGGCGCATGCATCAGTTCAGCAACCGCAAGCGCCAAACCAACCTGGAGCGAAGCAAAAGCCGCCATGCCGCTCCATTCTTGTGTAGTCCGGCTCATGGTGTTATGAGGGATAGATTACAATAACTGTCAGAGTTATAAACATACAAACCGAGTGGAAAATTTATCATCATTTGAAATCAGCAAAAAATCACTCTCGTCTAACTGCAAGCGTTGCAGATAGACGGAACAATCTATATTATAAGTCATTACCGTTCAAAATGACATATCACAAGCAACTTGTCATTCCGGCAGATCGGCCATCAATCATTTCCCCCTTCTATGAAGCGATCATGGTATAGTTCGAGTATAGCAGAATTTCAAAAAACATCTGACGATCAGGTTTTCGGTGAACTCCTCATAGCCAGCACATTTCCAGATCTTATATCTCAAAAACATGCATGGATCGAAGAGATAACCATCCTTCGCACCGCTCTGAATAATCTTGACGGCTGGTTACACCTTGAGTTCGAAATTCCGAGAATGGGACGCAGGGTTGATGCCGTCCTTCTGATTAACGGTATTGTTCTTTCACTCGAGTTCAAGATTGATGCGGTTAAGTATCTGTCACACGACATCGATCAGGCCTATGATTATGCCCTCGATCTCAAATACTTTCATGAAGCAAGCCATAATCTTGTCATGATACCGATATTGGTGGCTTCTAAAGCGCAAAAAAGGGTTGTTGAGCTCACGAAGCACCCTAGGATTGCTGACCTATACAAGCCATTGTGCACAAACTCAGAATGCTTAGCCTCAGTTATCGATCATATTCTGAAACAGTTTTCCGCAAAACCCTTTGATCCTGAGTTATGGGCGAATTCCAAATACTGCCCAACTCCAACAATTATTGAGGCCGCCCGAGAACTCTATGCAGGCCATGACGTAGCTGGTATTGCCCGCAATGACGCTGGTTCGATCAACTTGACCCGAACCTCAGAGCTGCTTTACCGAATCATTGAGCAAACAAGATCTAATGGTCAAAAAGCTATCTGTTTTGTGACCGGAGTTCCCGGTGCAGGTAAAACCCTTGTCGGGCTTAACATTGCCACCAAATACAATGATCCAGATAGCGAATTGCATAGCGTATTCCTTTCAGGAAATAAACCGCTTGTAGACATACTTAGAGAGGCACTTGCCCGTGACACTGTCCATCGTGAGTTTCTGAAAGTAGGGAAAAAAGGCAAAAAAGGTGATGCTCTGACCAGAGTGAAAGCATTTATCCAAAATGTCCACCATTTCAGGGATGAGTGCCTTCGAGATAACCTGCGACCGCCAGTTGACCATGTAGCACTTTTTGATGAAGCACAACGAGCATGGAACAGAGAGCAAACAGCTACATTCATGCGCCAAAAAAAAGGGGTCCCCGACTTCCAAGAATCTGAGCCAGAATATCTTATTTCCTGTATGGATAGGCGAAACGATTGGGCTGTAATCGTTTGTCTTGTTGGAGGTGGACAGGAGATTAACACAGGCGAAGCCGGAATTGGAGCTTGGATTGAAGCTTTTGAGCACAGATACCCTGAATGGCACCTCTACATATCGCCAGCCCTGACCGACAGCGAATACGGAGCCGGCAAAATTCTCCAATCCATTGCAACCCGCAATAATGTTCACTATCAGAAGGATCTACACCTTGCCATATCCATGCGCTCATTTCGAGCGGAAACAGTTTCAGAATTTGTCAAAACCGTACTCGATTGCGAAATCTCGCAAGCCCACATGCTCTACCAACAAATTCAAGAATGCTACCCGATTGTTTTAACAAGAGACCTTGACCGAGCAAAAGCGTGGCTACGTGAACATGCAAGCGGTACAGAACGCTACGGAATTGTTGTTTCGTCACAAGCTGATCGATTAAAGCCATATGCCATCGATGTCCGCTCTCCTATGAATCCTGTCAAATGGTTTCTCGATGGAAAAGACGATGTTCGCTCATCATACTACCTTGAAGACGTAGCGACTGAGTTCCAGGTACAAGGACTTGAACTCGACTGGGTCTGTCTTTCATGGGATGGAGACTTCCGATACCACAATGATGCGTGGAATTGTTTTTCATTCCGTGGCAACAAATGGCAGAACATAAAAAAACCATTAAGACAGCAATATCTTAAAAATGCCTACCGAGTCCTCTTGACTCGTGCACGACAGGGTATGGTTATATTCATTCCCGAAGGCAGCCCCTCAGATCCCACAAGAAACCCGGCATATTATGATGCCACTTACTCATACTTAAGGTCAGTAGGGATTCGCGAATTATCATAATTGAACCAAGAGAAAAGCTGCCTGCCATTTTGATTCGCCAGTCTTAGCACCCATGCTCCAACCTGAGTTTCTGCTTGCTTAGCCAAATGGCAGCACACTCTTCCTGATTTGAAGATTCGATATTACATTGAAGCTATATAGCATGGAAGCCGTGTTATCATGATACAATCATTTGCGGATTCCACCGGGTAATCATCTGGATGCATTGTCATGAGACCGCAATGGGACAATACAGTATTCGCATAAACCGACAGTGCAGAATTTGTTTTCTCTGGTCTGCCACCGGCCCTGAAAACGTTGAAATTGTCGATTATCATTAAAGTCATAACAATAACATGATACGCATACCTACACATCGCGCCCCGACACATCCCGGCGAAATGCTGCTTGAGGAGTTTTTAACCCCTCTGGCAATCACCCAGCGGCAGTTGGCCGATGCAATTCATGTTCCCTACCAGCGAATCAATGAGATTATAAATGGCAGGCGAGGCGTGACCCCGTCAACAGCACTGCGTTTAGCTTTGTTTTTCGGTAATTCTGCCGATTTCTGGATGAACCTCCAGCAGCGATGGGATCTTTATCATGCCCGTAAAACAGAGGATAAAATTCTGAAACTGATCAAACCGGCTATAACCAGACCGGCATGACAGGTTGAAAAGATTTTGAATTCCGGTTTGTTATCCCAAACTGACAATTGGGAAATCTGAATTGAAGAGGAAGAGAAAGTGCAACTTCGGGGACGCCCCCGACTAACTCTACAAACATGGCTCCGCCAGCGAGCGCGAAAAGATTTTGGATAATGAATTCTGGATTGAGCTCCGGAGGAGCTCGCTATAGGAAGAAGGACAGAATGAAGAGGAAGAGAAAGTGCAACTTCGGGGACGCCCTCGACTAACTCTACAAACATAGCTCCGCCAGCGAACGCGAAAAGATTTTGGATAATGAATTCTGGATTGAGCTCCGGAGGAGCTCGCTATAGGAAGAAGGACAGAATGAAGAGAAGCGGAATGGAAGAAGCGCTGCAATTCAGGCCGATTCGAGGGTATCGGAAATCCATCTGTTCAGGCTTTTTCCTGATTTGACCGCTTTTACAAACACTTTATGATGAAGCTCCGGGGTCAATCGCAAAACAAGTTTTCCTGAAAAGGGCTTGTCCGGCTCCTCTCCCCTCTCACAGCAAAAGTCGAGGTAATCCTCAACCGACTCCCTGAATGCACTCTCTATCTCATCCACGGTTTTACCCTGGAATGTGATAACATCCCTTGTATCAAGCACCTCCCCATGAAAAATGCCAGCCTCGTCATCATATTCCACGTGACCACTGTATCCCTTGTATGTAAGCATGATTATCGCACTCCCGCCTCTTTTAAAAACCGTTCGACGAGGTCTTGAACAGAATTGAGCCCCGTTGTGAAGTCCGGTGCTTCTCCTTCCGCAGCATAGGAAACTCCTTTGACGAACACATCATATTCGCCAGGATATTCCTTATCTGAATTCAGGATGCTCCACATAAGCCGAAATTTCTCAGCCATTGAGAAGGCTGCAAACTCAGGATTTTTTCTCAAACGGCCTTCATCTTCAAGCATCGAGGCTGCAACAAGGTCAACAAAATATTCATCAAAAAGGGCCAGCTTTTTGAGCAATGCCAGATCATGAATATGCCGTACAAGAGCTCGATCATCATTTTCACTACCGCGGATTCTGGTTGGAATTCGCCATGCAAGCGCACTCAGTTTATCGGCGGCACTTTCAACAGGATCGATTGAAAGAACACTTTCCGCTTCCGGAGGGCTTTTAGTGATGGTATTCACGAAGGAAGAAACGGGAAGCACAATCCCTTTGCGCTGTGTAGCTTTGACTGATATTTCTATCTGGACATGAGGTCGAATTGCGACCGGGGTAGTAAAATAACTTGGATAGTCGAACTCAATCACGATGAACCGGTTATCGTTCAGGGCCGTAATATGATGATTCTCCAGGGTAAAATCGTTCAAGCGCAGATGCTGAATCACTTCGTGCTTGAACCTGGATAGAGCGCTCCGGCTTTGCTGATCTTTCGGTGCAATAACCCGGAAATCTACATCTTCAGAAAATCGCTGGATGAGGTTATGTGCTTTTGATAAGGCAGTTCCACCCGTAAAGACAAATTCAAAACCATCATATTTAAACTCAAACAGAGAGGAAATCACTTGCGTGACAAACCAATCCTTCTCGATAAATGCAGCATCAATCGCTTTGATTTCTGCGACACCCTCAAAAATATCTTGTTCAGGTCGCTCGTTCATAGCTGATATATGCACCCTGATAGCCAAGCTTTCGACTGACGCGGCCCCTTACACCGATCAATCGGCCCGTGGGAACCTGCGTTGTCTTGCCTGCATTATAGTCTTGTTCAAGACGGGATGGCGCGGTTTTGATTCCCAAGCGCGCAAGCGCCTCTTTTGCCAGTACCGGCAACGGTGCCACGGGAACTATGGTCCCGTTTATGGGTGACGTTTTCGCCTTTGCGTATACACCATAACCCAGGCGGATCAGATGCCCTTTTTTCGTCAAGTTCCTGAGCGCCCTGCCCACCTGATCGTAGTCATTGCTTATGTCATTAAAATCATCACGCACAAAAACAGCACATTTCTTTCTCACTATTCGGGCAGCGATTCTGTATTCAACACTTCCGTACCTGCTCATTTTATAAAAACACTTTAGATGCACATAAATACGACACCTTATCTATGCAAAGATACGACACTTTAATGAGCACGGCAAGCTTTACTTTAGTAGTTAGTATTATTGCGTTCTCTCCGGACCGGTATTGATTCCGTGCAGCAAGAAGCGGGTTGTATCTGATCTGTCATACAAGCTGTGCTTGCGCTATGCTTCAGGCCATTAAAAATCGAATCGGCAACCTGTGCCGGAAATCCTGGCGGCAATTCAGTGCTGACCCGATTAATAACGGCTGAGGTTTTGCTGATCATATCCTCAATGATTTCTGCACAACTCGAAGCATCAAAACCGCAGCGGGTAGCTGTTGAGAGAAAATGGTGTTTCTGAATAGTGTTCCACAGGTAGTGTTTTTTCTTACCCCACAAGGTAAATTTCTGAATTATACCCTATAAGGGATACCAAAATCCTGCTCCCGACCGGTCGGGATTTGAAGAATTTTTTGCCATTAATATTTCCTACCAGCGAATCAATGAGATTATAAACGGCAGGCGAGGCGTGACCCCGTCAACAGCACTGCGTTTAGCTTTGTTTTTCGGTAACTCCGCCGAGTTCTGGATGAACCTTCAGCAGCGCCGGGATCTTTATCATACCCGTAAAACAGAGGATAAAATACTGAAACTGATCAAACCGGCTATAACCAGACCGGCATGACAGCTTGAAGAAATTTTTAATTCCAGTTTGTCATCCCGAACTGAAGGGAGGGATCTGTTTTTTTGAGAAAGGAGATCTCTCTCTACGTTCGAGATGACATTTGTGGATTTTGAATTGAAGAGGAAAAGAAAGTGCAACTTTGGGGACGCCCTCGACTAACTCTACAAACATGGCTCCGCCAGCGAACGCGAAAAGATTTTGGATAATGGATGCTGATTCTGTATCGAGGGAGACGTCAACAAGCAGGAAAACATAAGGGCACCTCTATAATAGCAACAGGGGTGCCCAATGGATTGAATTATTCAGGTCAGCCGTGCATCTTATTTCGCAAACCTTTTGGGAAACTGTTTCACGATTCCAACCGTCAGCACATCTGCGAACATGAGCATGTGCAGGTGACCCCTATCGTAAGCATCGATATTAGCTGCCCAATCCTTTTTCTGTCTTGCGACGACTTCCTGAGTTGTAAAATCAAGATGCTGAAATAACATATTCATTACGTCAACCTTATTCCAATTGGGATTGGCGGCACTTAAATAAATAGCGATATCGTCTGCATTTGCGTACCATTTTTTGTTCACCTCCGATGCCGCTACATTGTTACCCATTTTGGCCTCCTTGACAATTTCGGAAGTCAATGTTATATGCTCTCTGAGCATTGTCGCCAATTTTTTTCCTGCCGCTTCACCATAGAATGGTTTTATTGCAGCTCCGATTTCATCCTGATTTTTGAAGAGTCTATCGACCACTGCTGTGGTGTCCCCGAGTTCCGCCATCGAGCTGATGATGTAGTTACGCGTGTAGGTTACATGATCCTCCCAGAGTTTGCGCATTTTCATCTTCAATTCGACAGATGATTTAGAGAGTACCATTTTAGTTGACATGGTACTTGACATCGGTTGCGCATATACCGGTGTACTGTAAGAAGCCGTTACACACAGAATCAACATGCTTATTGCCAGAAATCTTTTCATGTTATCCTCCATTTTTCATTTTTACCTGAAAAGTTGACTTTGCTTTATGCGTACTCCATTCCCGTGTCACTTGCGTTTGAGGGCGTCGCGCCAGTCAATTGTTTCGAGTTCGACCCGGACCGCGTCCTCGACGGGAATCACGGGCCGCGCTTCGAACACAAAAGCGGGCCAGGTAGAACATACTTTGTGTACTGTTGTCGGATCGTCGCACTCCACCAGCATATGCCCACCCCACTCGCCTACGCGCACCACGAACAACTCGATTGTGAAATTGTCGGGTGCCTTCCATTGGGTAAATACCTCCAGGATCCGCTTCTGGGCATTTTCGTATTCCATCGGCGATCCTTGCGGACGTTCGAACCAGCTGATCATGTATTTCATCGATATTCTCCGTAATTGAGCTGCTGTTATCGGAACGGCAGTTAAAAGGTAAGGGAACGCTATTTTGGAGATTTCGCATAGTCGATCATCCCCTGAAAGTCAACGACGACCACGGGTTCATCCCCCATAACCCAGGCATCGTGGCCTGAAGGAAGCAGAGTGACGTCACCGGCTCGGGCCTCAAACTCGGTTCCGTCGTCCATTATGATCTTCAGAACGCCTGAAACGTGATACTGAAAATGCTGCGCTTCGCAACTGTTTGTTTTTGCAATCGGCTGGACCGATTTCGACCACTTCCAGCCAGGCTGTAATATGGCCCGTCCGACTGTTGCTCCACCGATTTGGACAATCTCGACTTTTCCATTGGGGAAATCGCGAATCTCATCCGGCTTCCCGAAACTCTTCATTTCAGCCTTTTTCATAGTTGCCTCTCAGTTTGTTCATGATTTGCAATCATCTGAAGCAAAAAGCATATAAACAGCCTATACAGAAATGAAGGGAACATTGAAAAAGCTCATTTAATTTCCGAATCACGGAAGCCAACGGATATAGCGATAAGCATATGATTTACTTAAACATCCCCCCCTTCCTGACACTAGAATTCAACCTGATAATTCTTGACTTGATCCACTAACCCTCATTGAATCCAGAAGAAAGCAGATATACTTTTTATGCAGGCGACCATATTTGAAAAGCTAAAAATGCCGGAACCATGGACACACAAGCCCTAAAAAAAATTGAGCCAAAACTTGCGGAAGAGTGCGAAGATCTTAATCTGATCGAAGAAAAAAAACTGGCTGAAGAGGGTATGAACTGGGAAATGGAAACTTGGCCGGAATACTGAGAGGAGCGATCTGATTGCTTTCTTTGGTCCCGACGAATCGGGACTTACGACAATTTATAGAGATGCCCTGAAATTATCGGTGGTTATTGATACGGCATCCCGCAAAAGCGGAAGAGACGTTATGCGGTAGCTTGAGCGTGAGCTTGACCCGGGTTCGGGAGCGTCCAAAATTACCTGAGCCAAACCGAAAAATCCCGCGAAACAGGTCATGGCGGTGTTCAGATACATTGAACTGAAGAACTCTTCCTGAGAGCAATAGGTTCTTGGCTCAACCTGGTCGAGCACTGCCGGAAAAGCCTGCAAAAAGGCACACGTATAGAAATTCCCGGAACGCTCTTCCCCGCCATATTGCCAGAGCAGGTAGAGAGTGAAAAGAAATGATTTCTGAATGAAAGGCAGCCCGTCATAGCCACCCCTGTACTCCCAGTTGAATTTTTCTACGTAAGCCCTGAACAATTCAGGCCAGATTCCCGCCATTCCTCTGCTCTTCAGCAGTGTCCGGCATTTTTTGGTAAGTGTGAAACGCCCTTTGAACATCCTGATCAGTCCGGCAAGCTCAGCAACCAGCTGGGTTATTTGAAGTTCGTAGTACTCTTCCTCCCTGTTCATTCTCCAGCGAAGGCTCCCCATACCATGTGTGTCACTGCCGGTTACAGCGATGGCGATATCGCGAACGACTTTTTGCGGCAGATTGCCTGCCGCGGTCGGCTTGAGGCCGTTATCACCGATAGCTTCGGCCAGCGCCTTGAAAATCGTTGTAACAGGAGAGTCGGGCTCATGCGGCAGAACGCCGGCAAAGGCTGCTATATCGGGCGAACAAAAAGGAAAATCCAGTACCCGGTGCATCTCTGCAGGCGATAATCCGGCAAACTCAATGCGCGAAGTCTGGTTATGCCTGAGCATGTACTCCTGCATAAACTGCTGAGCTTCCTCAAGCGAAGCAAACTTTGTCCCCTGCAGGGCACAGTGAAGCAACGCCGTACTTTCATTGTTCGGCTTAGGTGCAGAGCGGGACTTTTTACGATAGCAGCACTCTTCAAAAGAGAGGCCGCTGCCGCATGAACAGGGCAATGTGTGATGAACGTTACCGTCAGTCATATCATCCTACTTTACATTTTCAATGCAGGGCCAGCTTTTCATTCGATAATAGCCATTTTGTCGAAAAAACGTCCGAACGTAACGTTTCAATCACATTATAGCAACGATAACGAGTGATCAAAAATATCGAAGCCGGTTTTCACGTTCACTGTGTCTCCCTGAACATCTTCCGCTTGGACTATCGTAAAAATTTACGCTCAGACATTAACCAAAATGGTAATCGCAAGGCCATACAGCCAAATGAGTGATTGTGAGCTGCCCCGTTTCTGAACTGTTCTTTCAAGTAGAGGTGGTGCCGAGGCTTGCCCGTCACCAGCGTCTCAACGCCTTTCGGCGGGTGTGTTACCTGAAACAGCTGTTTATCTGCCTCCAATCACACGATATCAGTGCATCACAGGCAACGAAACAGTGTAAAGAAGAGTTTTACATATACACAAAATGTATACAAATATAGATCAAAAAAAACAGGAGAAGGCATCTGTGGGATCGGAATAACATGAAGTTTAAACAAACAGAACAATCATGGGAATGAACATGCGTGTCGGTATAGCTGCGGATCATGGCGGATTTGACTTGAAAGTGTATCTGATCACGATCCTCAGCACAGCAGGATATGATTTCGAGGACTTTGGAGCCAATGAACTGATTACAGGAGATGACTACCCGGATTATGTAATACCCATGGCGAGAGCGGTGGCACTTGGTGAAGTCACTCGCGGAGTCGCCATTTGCGGCAGCGGTGTCGGGGCTTGCATTGTATCAAACAAGATTGCCGGTGTAAGAGCCGCGTTAATCACCGATACTTTTTCCGCCCACCAGGGAGTGGAGGATGATGACATGAACGTAATCTGTCTCGGCGGTCTTGTGACGGGTCAGGCCCTTGCGCTTGAGCTGGTCCGCACATTTCTTGACGCACGGTTCAAGGGCGACGAACGGTTCAGGCGGCGCCTTACAAAAATGCTGAAACTGGAATGCAGAGATATGCCATAACGTCTCTGTCGCTTCACACTGGAAGCGGTCATTTCATGCTCTGACGAAGTTCGACAAGTACCTGATCGGCATCATCAACGCGAACCAGACCTCTGCGCGGAAACTCAAGCTCAAGAATGACAAATACCGCGATTGAAAATATCAAGGCAAAAGCCACCGTGTGTAACCATCGACGGTTCTCGTTGACCGACATATTGTAGCCGACCAGCATTGAACTGATGAGGCTCAGAAATAAAAACAACAGTAAAATGACCAGTGGCGGGTGATCCCTGGTCGCCGTCGTTCTTGTGGTCGTAATGTCGATCATCGGATTCAATGCGGAGAGCATAAGAATGCTGGTATGCGAAGCAACCCCGGGTCTGCTGCCGGCAGAAACCGATCTTTTCCATATCTCTTCCTGTAAAGCCGCACTGCGGGCAAGGTGGGTCATTGTTACGTTCGTGTCATCCGCATTTCGATATACCGCCAATCGCGAGTCCAGATAGCGGCGGAACAGCTCCCTCATTTCAGGCTGTACGTCAGGCGGAAGGAGGTCAATGCGCCGATAGGCGGTTCCGATAGCATTGGCCTCCTCGGTGATTATGTGGCGGCGATGCTCAAATCTCGTTTCGGCACCGGAAAATGTGAACGCGATGATCAGCCCCAGCAGACCAAACACAGCGCCCTCAACCGATCCGATCCCTTTGGCCAGACCGTCAGGGTAACGCCGGATCGCGGCCATGCCCGTTCGACGCCCTATTTCTGCGCAGATCAGCATACCGGAGAACAAGCCGGCGGCCAACAACAACGTAATTAAGGAAAAAGGCATATCTGATCAGTTTTTGATACTGCTCATTATGTTATCGCGACCGGCACCCTTTTAAATGAGAGTGTAAAAACGGCCTTTTTGGGGAGGATTGCTGCAATCAAATATAATCAGAAAATCCGTTCAGAGAAGCTGGGCATTTTTGATGCCGGACACGTGTTCCCGGACTGCCGGGAACACGCAAATGACGGCTGGTACTGGTACGTTCATGGCATGACGCACGAAGCAGCGAGACTAAAGTATTTTTGAGACGCCAGGGTACGCTCAGCGCGATATTAAAGAAGAAAAAAAACTGAATTTTTATCTATAAGTTTTTTTAATTTCGCACACTAAGTGAACTTGTCATTCAAGTACTGGTTGTTTATCTGTGTATCATCAAGTGCAATTCAATTTCTAAATTTTCAAAGGAGTTTTCATGTTTAGCAAGGGTATTGATGCTTTGGGGTCGGTTGCTGCAGAGCCGCAATTCAGGGTTGTTTTTAAATCGAGGGGCAGCGGTGATTGTGTTGTCGAAAATTCACAGGGCTTGCGCTGGACTCATTTTGAAATGGATTCGAGCAGTTTGGGATGGTTTGAAGCGAGCGGCCGTTTTAATATGACGGCCCTGGTGAATGGCCAGGAGGTACTGAACAAGTGGGCAGAGATTAATCCCTATACCGGTGGCGCAATCGGCACAACTTGCGGCGATAATCTCAATAACATGGTTGAGAACCAAAAGTCAACAATTGTGCCGGGCCAATATGCTGTATCATTCGGATTTTTCGACGCCGGCGGTTATTCGGGCTACAGCGACCGGGCATATATGCACTTGACCAGAGACTTCAGTAACTGGATGGGGGAACTGGCGATAGACCCGGTTACTCCTTTGAGTGCGTTTACCCTGCCGGGTTCACATGATTCCGGTATGTTTACGGTGCCTGACGGCGATGCACAGGCTAAAACCATTGTAGCCGCCATCTGTAATTATTGGAATGGATTGACTGATACCCAGAGAATGGCCGCTCTTGGAGCCGCCGGTTTTGTCGCTTTGCCTGTATTTGTCGCGGCATATACCGCATTTCTGGGAACACTCTCCGCATTGGTGTTGGGCGTCGGCGTAGTTGCCGGTATGCCCAAACGGGCGTTGATCAATCTTGCAAATACCCAGAAAGATACGATCACGACTCAGTTGCAGCTTGGAACGCGATTTTTTGATTTTCGCCCGGGATATAACCTTGACGGCAAGGATAAGGTTCTCCGCCATCAGCACAATTTTGTTCCGGGTTATGCATTTGAGCTGTTCCTGAAAGATGTAACCGAGTTTCTTGCAGATCATCCGCACGAGATTGTTGTGGTTCAACTCTCTAACGACGGTTTTATGAATCATGCCACCATGGACCCGGCCCCGAGCCTCGTTAAAGAGTTTATTGATAAAGCATTGACTCAGGTCAACAGCCGTAAAAAAAGTGGAAAGAATTTAACAAGCGGTGATTCCTCGTGTTTCAATACGCCTTACACAACGCTGATCGCTGAAAATCAGCGATTGATTGTATTTCAGAAGGATAGTGGTAAAGTACGCTCTTCCTACACAGACTCCGACTATCAGACTCAGGATCCGATGAAGGTTCTTCACCGGTTGTCTGAAACACTTGGAGAGGCTGAAAAAGAGTGGACCTGCCTGCAGCTTCAGGGTACCTATAACGGGACGAGCAAGGGTCTGATCAGCGGCTCATTCAATTTCAGTGATGCCAGTTCGGCAATCATGTGGACAAAAGCCGATTTTGACCGGGTAACTTATCCATGGGCCCTTGAACAGATTCCGCAACATCGTGGCGAGAAGCTGTTCGTATTGCTGAATGATTTTACAGACAATGCACTGACTGATATTTGTGTACGACTGACAAACAAGAAAATAATCGGTCATAAAAACCTCCTCAAAAACGGTGATGCTCAGCAAGGCCTTACAAACTGGCACATTCTGGCAAATGGCGGCAATGGCTGGCTTGTAGAAGATGGTCCGGCCTTTTCATGCCCCGGGCAAAAATCGGCAACCTGTTTTACGAGTTCATTCTCATGGGACATCAAGGCACAAACCATCGATCTTCTCGCAGAAGGTTACTCGGCTGACGAGTTGGACATGTCACCACTCATTCAAATTTCCGAATGGTACGCCGGCCGATCTGATTGTGAAAGTTTCTATCACCTGATTGTTGAACTGCGTGATGCTGAGCAGAAGGTGCTTGCCCGCTTTGACTCCGGCGTGCTGGATGCTCCCCTTGCTCCCGATTTTGTCTATCCATGGAAACAAATCAGTTACGCATTCAGTAATTACGGAAAAGGAGTTCGTTACATCTATTACGAACATTCCGGTAAAGACAAAAAATTCTGGAACGGCAATTATGGCAGCAAGATGACTGGCGGTACGGTCATTATTTCGCACTGAGGTTTCAGGGAATCTGATGATTCAGGGCCATGTGGTCAACTGAATGACGGATAAGAACGAATTCCGCACATGGTTCGCGATAAAAACAGGAAAGGCAAGGCATCATAAAAAAAGCCTTGCCTTTCCTGTTTTATCGAGGGTAACGATTCTGTCTGTCAGATTGTCTGCGCAGTAATGGTGAACGATCCTGCATGAGCTCCCGACTCTATGGTGTTTGTAAAGTCGAGCTTCATCTTCACGTCGCCAGTGGTCTGGGTCTGACCGTTAACGCCGCGGAGCTGCGTTGTGATGGTGGATCCGGATACCGCTCCGCTGACACCATTGGTGCTGGCAAGAGCATAGCCGCTGACGTCAATTTTTGACGTTGAACCGCTTTTTGTTGACGTAAAGTTGGTTCCGGTAATCGAAACCGTTGCCGTACCGCTGTTTGACAAACCGGCGATTGCCCAGGCGTTTTTCAATGTAATGTTGGCCGATGTCGGGCCGACTTCCGATGCTGCAGCATCAAGCATTTCCTCTCTGTCTCCCAGGGTTGTCCATGTTGCCGAAAAAGGTGATGAGCTCGCGGGTTTACTTGCCGATGTGGCTGAAAAGTTCAGGGCAACATCGCTGTAATAGTGCAGAACCAGATACTCCGGCATCGTTACGGTGACGGTGGTCGTTCCCGACTGAATTACTGCCGATTTGGCTGATGAGGGCATAGCGCAAACTCCGAAAAGTGCAGCTCCAAGAGCTATGGACCGGAGTGAGTTGAGTGATTTTGAGTTTTTCATGATGGTATTCATTTTTTATTTGGTTGTCTTGATGTTGTTTTTTGCTCTGTTGCGCATAAGAATCAATTACCGTGCCAAAAAAAATTTCATATCCATCTTCACTCAATTACCCGTTACGAAAACAACTCAAAACGCCCTATAAACAGGACAGAATAAGACCTATTTTACAAATAAAAATAATTCGGATTTTTTTGTCTTAGAAAAACACAGGAAAAAGGAGGCCTTTTTATTCAAGGCTTTGTGTCTCATTTACAGCCGATTGTATCATTATACCGGAGTCGAAATGAGATTTTCATGAACATCTGAATCGGCGGGTTCCGGTGAAGATATGATCTATATCAGCTTGTGTGATAAACACTTGAAAGAGGTAAAACGATAAACGGTATAAAACTGAAGCGTTTTATGAGACTCTTTTCTTGTACGTCCAAAATGAATCTGGAAGGCGGACAGAGCGCACCTTTTTGCAATCAGAGCGAATGCCGGCAGGGAAATGGTAAATAACGCTGCGGGCACTCTCCAATCCGCTGGTGAGTGCCCGCTCTGCGGTCAGCGGGTATCGACGGGATCACAGACGTCACCCTCGTCACAGGTCATGCAGGTATCTCTTTGGGTATGGCAACCGTCCATCGCATCACATGGCTCACAGGTGTCTTTCGGTGCGTCGCAGAATGTGCAGGCCTGATCGCCTTCATCACAGGTGATGCAGGGTGTCGGCGGGTTGAGCCAGTCTGTGGCATCACAATTGATGCAGCTGTCATTGGGCGCATCGCAAAGCGCACAGGTATCTGCCTTGGGGCTGCCGATATCGGAATCGATCCGGAATGCCTTTAGCTGATGTTCCGTAACTTCAAAAGCGGTACCATTGATTTCGGCAAGTCTGGAAAGAAGTGACGATGTCTCATCAGGACAGTGCGGGGATGATGAGTTGTTCATGGTGCTCTCCTTGTTGTTCGTTAATGGTTGCTGATGATGGAGTTTCATCGGGAGTGTTGCTGAAAATGGTCAGACAGCTTGATGCCGCAATCTGGGCCAGCAGCCTGTTTACCGGCGACGGCTTGCGGGGATTGCCGGTTAACGATGCGTTTACCGCCATGCAGCCAGCGTGGCAAACGGCAAAAAGCATGCATTTCGCGCAACCTGACCTGTTTGCCGCATCGAGATCACCAGGGTAGAGCCCTTCGCCGCAGCTTTCGATATTGTCTATGGTGTTATGCTCGATATAGTGCTGCTGCCGAACGGTATCAAGCCCATTGAACACGTTGCCGATATGATGCTCCGGACTTCCTCTGAAATAACCGATAAAGCGCTGGCAGGGATAGATATTTCCACTGGTATCAATAGCAACAAGGTTTCTGGCTGCTCCGCAGCCGTAGATGCGTTGATTACCATTGCGCAGGCGATCAACATCACGAGTGAGATTTGTGATTCTGGCTTCCCTTCTGGGTCTCAGCTTCTGATAGCGATGCAGATTCTGATAAGCCTTGTAGAGACTTGAGAGGCTGTTATAGTCCCATGCAGCTTCGACTACGGGTGAGAAAAAGATACTTCTGAATCCTTTTTCCTGCAGCCAGCAAACAGACTCTTCAAGCATTGCTGCGGTGTCGGGTGAAACGGTCAATCGGACTGATAATCGGGGAAGAGACGTAAGCCGCTCAATATTGCGTTCGATCAGACTGAACGACCCTTTACCGTTAGCCTGCCTGCGATGAAAGTCCTGCGCTGCTCCGTGACCATCGAGACTGAGATTGACCTTGATATTGAACTCTCTGATCAGTTCAGCGCATTGCGCATCCATCAGAGTTCCGTTGGTGGTCATTGAAAAAGTCACGTTCCTTGCTTCTAAGGCGGCGCGCTCGAGCAGTTTTCGGCTTATGTGGGCAACAAGATCCGGTGCCATAAGCGGTTCGCCACCGAAAAAACAGAGCGAAATCGGTTTAGAGGAACCAGCACCCTGCTGCGCGAAGATGAAGTTCAGAGTACTCTCAATCGTGCTGTGCGCAATCCTGCCGGGATGAGGAGACATATAGCAGTAATCACATCGAAGATTGCACTCCTCAGTGATCATCAGGATAAAGTTGGATAGCGATGACTGCTGGGTGGACAAGACCAGAGATTCAGGGGTACTCATGCTCTTGATGTATGACTGTTGCTGATACTACGTCCGGCAGATAATACTTAAGTAATATTAATGCAAAATAATAAAACCATTCGGAATATAATACCTGCCGGAACCCGAAATTGTGCGATGAGTTACATTTCGCAAATTCGGGTGTAGTGACTGATTAACTGCCCGGGAAAGAAAAAGATAGTACCGATAGAGCAGTGTAATGAAGGTTATTCGGCATTCGATGGCAGCTGTTATGTCATTCAGCAGGGTATAAGTTTATCCCGACACGTCAGGACTCACGGCAATTAAAAAAGGAGTAACTATAAAACCCTACGCCGAAAAACAGTGAGATGCGGTTTATAATAAATACGTTTTATGAGACTCACCTTAAAACAAGAGTTGAAGCAACTGTCCATAAATGCATCGGCATGAGAACTGAAAGGAAAGTGCGTTTTAACCCTTTAATTGGAGAAACGGCACTGAGAGAGCTGTGCGAGTTGTTGCAGGCATAAAAAATCAGGTCAGGGGAACAGAGGGAAGTTACACGGAGCTTGTAACAAAAACGGCAAGGCTCTTTTTGAGGAGCCTTGCTGCAGTGTTCAACCCTGATACTTTCGGTGGAAGCTTTCTTCAGCGTCAGATGGTCTGCGCGGTAATGGTGAATGTTCCTGAATGCGCACCGGACTCCGTTGTCTTTGAAAAGTCGAGCTTCATATTGACGTCGCCTCTAGTCTGGGTTTGACCGGATACGCCGCGAAGCTGTGTTGTGATGGTGGATCCGGATACCGCTCCGCTGACACCATTGCTGCTGGCCAGTGCGTAGTCGCTGACGCCGATCTGTGACGTTGAACCGCTTCTTGTTGAAGTAAAGTTCGTACCGGTGATTGAAACCGTTGCCGTGCCGCTGCTTGAAAGACCGGCGATTGCCCAGGCGTTTTTCAAGGTGACGTTGGCCGATGATGGACCGACCTCTGTTGCTGATGCTTCGAGTTTTGCCTCGGTATCGCCAAGAGTTGTCCAGGTTGCCGACAACTCTGACCCTTTCTGAGAACTGCTGGCCGATGTGGCTGAAAAGTTCAGGGCAACATCGCTGTAGTAGTGCAGAACAAGATACTCCGGCATCGTTACGGTGACGTTGGTCACTCCTGACTGACTGACTACAGCTTTGGCTGATGACGGCATCACGCATGTTCCGAGAAGTGCGGCACCAAGAGCTATTGAGCGGAGTGAGTTGAGTGGCTTGTGTATGATGGAGTTTTTCATGATGTTGCTCCTTTTCCTTTGGTTGCTTATGGGGGTTGATGTTTGTTGTTCTGACAATAAATCATCAACAACTGTGCCAAAGAATTCAGAACTCCCGGTTTTTCTGCTCCGACAGCTGCAACTTCATAATGATCAATAGAGCTATAACCTTTTCTAAAAGCACTTTACCGCCACATCATGCGCACTGAACTTTTTATTCAGAGGCTTGCAGGCAATAGACGGGAGGAATGGACGTTCGTGGAAAACCGTCTCATTTATTGCGACTGTATCGTTTTATAAGACTCATGATGATACAGTTTTCGAGTCAGATATAATCAGGCCGGTACAACTATAACAGCCTGATATTAAAGAGAATAAACCTCCGTATGTACTTCGGAAGAGTTTATCCGTAAAACTGAAAGAAACACTTCATAAGACAATTTGCAAGACTCTCTGTGCATTCAGGAATATTGCCGCAGAAATAAGCTTACCCTGAGAATCGAAACGGCAGGGCAAAAATCGGCTTGAAATATCAAGGATTGAAGCGCAAACAAAAAACCTGACGAAAGAGATACAATCAATTCGATCTCGCATATCGAATATTGAAACCGGACAGCTACTGAAAGTTTACCGAGGTTATCGTGGCCTGTATGGTTCCGCTGTAGGTTCCTGACTTTTTGATATTTGCAAAGGTAAAGGAAATATCTGCAGCTTCTGTCAATTGCCATTTGTTGTTTGAGGTTTTCCCGACGTTTACTGCTGCGACACCTGCGGGGTTTACCGACACGGCAATAGTTGACGTAGGATCATTCGTATTTGAAAAGACACCGGTTTGATTATTCGCTCCCTTTACCGTGTACGATGTAGTTACGACCGGTCTTGTGCCATTGTTGAGCGTAAAAGTCCATGTCCAGACCGGAGAGATGGTACGGGTTTGCGGCGTTGGTGAAGAATAGGAGTTGTCCGCCGACAGAGCGGCTTCAGTGGCCGGGGAAATCCAATCAATGTTTACCTGCGCAGTAGCATAAGCCACAGTCGGCGCTGCGCCAAGCTCCGATGCCGGCTTTATACTCGTCAGGATAATCGGTGCCGTCGACATGGTGAAGGTTGAGGTGCCGGTTTTGATCTGGGTTATCGCGGCAGAAAGAGGCAAACTCAGAGCTGCCTCAATCGAAAAAAGAAACATGACAAACGCCATAACCTTCACGTATGTATCAACGGCCAAGCACTTTCTGAAGAGCCTTACTGACGTTTTTATATCGGATATTTTCAGCATGATCGCATAGGGGTTGAATTACTGAGGGTCAGATGGTCTGGGCAGTGATGGCGAAAATTCCAGCATGTGCACCGGACTCTGTTGTTTTTAAAAAGTCAAGCTTTATCTCTACGTCTCCTGCTGTCCGGGTCTGCCCGGAAACTCCCCGGAGCTGTGTTGTGATGGTGGATCCGGATACCGCTCCGCTGACTCCGTTGGTGTTGGCCAAAGCATAATCGCTGACTCCGATCTGTGACGTTGAGCCGCTTCTTGTTGACGTAAAGTTTGTTCCGGTAATCGAAACCGTTGCTGTACCGCTGTTTGAAAGACCTGCAACTGCCCAGGCGTTTTTCAAGGTAATGCTGACCGATGACGGGCCGACCTCTGTTGCTGATGCGTCAAGCGTCTCATCTCTGTCGCCCAGCGTTGTCCATGTTGCCGATAACGGTGACGAACTTGCGCCTTTACTTGCCGATGCAGCTGAAAAGTTCAGTGAAACATCGCTGTAGTAATGCAGAACCAGATATTCCGGCATCGTAACGGTGACGGCAGTCACTCCCGACTGACTTACTGCCGCTCTGGCTGACGACGGCATCGCGCCTATTCCTGTCAGTGCGGCACCAAGAACTATTGAGCGGAGAGCGTTAAGTGAGTCAGGTTTTTTCATGATTTTACTCCTTTTTTATGGGGTTTACAAGGGAGTTAATGGTCAGCTCCAGGTTTTGTCCCCCTGACTATAATCATCAACTACCATGCCAAATAACTATTTATCCCCAATCACAGAGCGCCGACCTCTCTCCAAAGCAAGCTTTCTTATTGTCATAAAGTATATAAATATAAGCCGATCAGCGGTCCGTCCGATTTTTGGATCGGTTTTTTCTGTAAGGCGGCAAACAGCTGACGAACGATATGCTTTATGATATCCTGTCTTGCTTATTGTCTATAAATATCGTTTTATAAGACTCATAATGAGACTGCAGGCAGCTTTCCTGCAGCTGATTTTCGAAAACAGCTAACCTGTAAGAGGTGGACTTGAGAGTGATGAAACATGAGCCATTATGTTAACGGCAACTCGGACACTCACCGGTAACTAAAAAATATTTATAGCATTGCAGCTACATCGGATGAGCGGCAAGCTCATTATTATGACACGAATTATGAGACTTTTTTTATAAGTCTCTTTCAGCAGCCCGGAGCCGGAAAACTTCTGAATTGAAACCAGCACGGCCTCACCGAATGCGATACCCTTCCGGAGCTTTCGGAGTTACAAAATAAATGTGACCGGTTGCTCCCTTTTTCAGAATCTTGTACTTTATTGCAATGAAAGTATTCAAACTTTTTTACCGTTCTCTTCCCTGTAGCTTTGCAAACACATCTTATGCTGAACGATTGATATTTTTTCCGGGATAATGAGTCTATAAAAAGGATCTGCACCGTATGAACGCTTCGATTTTCGATTCCGCACCTCATGCGGGCATTCCTTTCCGCAACCGCCTGTTACGCTCTGCAACACACGAAAGCATGGCAGAGAGCAGCGGAGCGCCATCCCCTGCCCATGAAAAACTTTACACAGCTATCGCCAAAGGAGGGGCAGGTGCCATCATTACCGGTTACTGCGGTGTGCAGCAGGACGGCAGGAGCAGTCTGCCGGGAATGCTGATGATGCACGACGACAGCCTCATTTCGCCATACCGCCACCTCACCGATGCGATTCACCGTCACGGTACACCGATCATCCTGCAGCTTGCCCACTGCGGACGCCAGACTCGCTCGGTCGTAACAGGCTTGCCGACTGTAGCTCCCTCACCGCGGAAAGACTTCATCTTCAATGAAGATCGGCCACACGAACTTGTAGAACAGGCAATCGAGGAGATTATCAGGAACTTCACAGCCGCTGCCCGACGGGCACAAAAAGCCGGTTTTGATGCAATTCAACTCCACATTGCGCACGGTTACCTGCTTTCGGCGTTCCTTTCCAGCTATGCCAACCGCCGTCGCGACCGCTGGGGAGGCACAACAGAGAACCGGTTCCGCATCGTTTCTGAAATACTGAGCCGCATCAGGCTGGAGTTGGGCGATTTTCCGGTTCTGGCAAAAATCAATGCCTACGACCGCCGTCCCGGCGGTATGCGTACTGCAGAAGCTGTAGAGTTCGCCCGGATGCTCGAAGCCTCCGGTTGTGCGGCCATAGAGGTCTCATCGGGCACGATCGAAGAAGGGCTGTCAATCATGAGAGGTCCTGAACTTCCGCTCGAAGCTCTGTTTGCCTGCAACTTCAGATTCAAAAAATTGCCATACCCGCTCAAAAAGGCCGTTGCACCGCTGCTGCGCATTGTCATGCCCGCTCCCAAACCATTGCTGAACTATAACCTGGAGGCGGCAAAAGCCATCAAGCGAGTTGTCTCGATTCCTGTGATCACCGTTGGGGGCATTCATACTCTGGAAGACATCTCCGGGGCACTCATGAACGGATCCACCGACTATGTCTCCATGTCGCGTCCCTTCATCATTGAGCCTGATATCGTGCATAAATTTCAGATGGAGAGGCAAACAGCTTCAAACTGCATCAAATGCAACTACTGCGCCATCATGATCGAGGAGGGGCCACTCAGGTGCTGGTACGGAAAGCTGCCGCAACGGCGTTCGGTTATGGAATCCGGAAAGCTTCGGCCAAATCAATTGGTTGCAGCAGATGCGAAGATATCGTTTAAAAAAGAATCAAGCCGATAACGTTCAAGCGTTTCGACAATACCCATTGACTGACAGGCAAGTTAATCGGGCAGCGTACGATCTCCGATAATGCTGTCGAAATCTACGGGAAATGATGGTTCAAGCCGGTTGAAACGATCCCGCCCTTCAGGCATGTCGTGAACCCCTGCAGGGTAGGTTCCATGGAGAAGAAGATATTCAAGCAGATAATTTGTGAGTCGATAGTAGCCGCTCGGTTTTGTAGAGGTAGAGCCGGGAGATTGATTTACCGGCTTACCAAGAGCCCAACCTTCAACAATCTGCTCAACCACTGCCTTGTACTGCTGAGTTTTCATCTCACTCGGTTTTTGTTTCGGACTGTCCATGAACAGGTTCTCCTTCAGTTTATTGCAGGGTTGTACTCTATCGGGGAATATATCAATTTCCCGATAACGAATTACCAATGACAGCATGTGACAAATGAGGCACAGGGAAAGAGATAAAAAGCAGCACAACTCTATACCGAAAACCTTTCTTTGTCATCCTCGACACAGTTTCACCGGCAAATCCAGCTCAATCAGGAAAGGCATTTACTGCGAGTTTTTGAACATGAGTTCGGATATCGGCAGGCCATAGTGCAATTCGCTCATTGAATTTTTCAACTTCTCCGGCAAATAACGCTCTGGCAGCATCTTCAAACCCCGGAAAATCCCCTGCCATTGCACTCATGAATCGGTAGAGCGCCTGACGCGATATCCGCAATCCATCCTGCTCGCTGTTTATTCGCCGCGCTTCTTCAACAAGCTTGCGTAGAGCTACGGAAGCGCCTCCAGGTTGACCGTTAAGCCACTCCCAATGCCGTGGCAGAAGCGTGACTTCCCGTGGAATTACGCCGAGCCTGGGCCGACCGGGCCCCCGCTGACCCGTCTGTTCAGCAGCGAAGGATTCTGATGCTGACTCATCCGGCTTATTCGTGTTTTCGAGACGCTTCAAAATCTCTTCCATACTGCCGCGAAAATCAATTTCCAGAATTTCACTGGTGATATCGTCAAAGATAACTGTAGACAGAGCTTCCCCGCGATCAATCAACTCTTTGACCTTTCCGGCGACTTCGTACACCTCTCCTGAAGCCAGGGAGCTGAAGCCATCAAAAGCTGTACAATATTTTATTGTTTGATTCCCCATTTCCCCATTTTTTAAGACTCTCATTGTTAAACTTTTGGGCATAATTATATCCGGATGTTAAATAATACATAATTCTACCCGGATATAATCAGATATTTAATCTTTTGCCGACATTATCTCACATCGATACGAAACTGAATTGTCAGGCGATTGATAGCTGGAAATCAGACAACAAGTTCGAATATCGGCTTGTAACAAAAACGGCAAGGCTCTTTTTGAGGAGCCTTGCTGCAGTGTTCAACCCTGATACTTTCGGTGGAAGCTTTCTTCAGCGTCAGATGGTCTGCGCGGTAATGGTGAATGTT
>Ga0326726_10000891_pt1 | contig 27431 bp, 23 predicted proteins | sample MHFenrmetagenome_2_FD_207603 | JGI IMG/M metagenome (GOLD analysis project Ga0326726, IMG submission 207603) | Lab enriched peat soil microbial communities from Michigan Hollow, Ithaca, NY, United States - MHF15MN | ecosystem: Environmental > Terrestrial > Soil > Wetlands > Peat | place: USA... | reverse complement strand
CGCTCGTCTTCGTGCACCGCTCCTTCTTCTCCATGAGGATCGCCGTGGACAAGGACTGAGGATTCAGTTATCATCGCCAACCGGCAACGGTTGGTTCTTCCAGGGCCGCAGCAATGCGGCCCTTTTTTGTGCCCGCTCTGGAGAACACGATTTTTCGGTATTCCAAAAACTACATCTGTACTGCGTATATATAGCTGCTGTTAGTGTTGTTATGTATAAAAGAGTACTTGATAATTAAAACTATATAATACCTATGTTAAATAGTAATTACTATTTGTTAATTGTTGATAAATCAATTACTTTGAAACAAGAAGTTCAGATATGTATATCAATATTGTATATGATATTGGATTTCTGAATGTGTTCTCTGACATCCCTGTTCGAAGAGTTTGCTCTGGATGCTATGTATATATCTGTCTGATTGTTTGTCATAAACGCCGTTACAGCTTTTGGTCCGGCTTAAGGTATATGACGAAAATTATGGGTGTATTGTGAGGGTGTGACTGAGTGTCTTTGCAGGTATTTGTACCAAGGGGAACAGATCGTGGCTTGGCTTCTTCTGAGGGCTTTCTGATAGATCTGTTTTCTGATTTGATGGGGCAGCAGATATAGAGGGTTGTTCAAGTCGAGTGAATCTTTTTTCTGACAGTCGGTTGTGGTGTGTGTGGCTGTTGGCAGGCCGGGACTCAACATGGTTTTGAATCCCGGCCATGTTTGTGTGATGTTCTTTCAGGTTCGTTCAATCAATCTCATAAAAGCTATTTTTGTAAATAGTTAGTAATCTTTATCAGTAAAAAAGGAGTAAAACATGAAAAAGATTCTTTCAGCAGTGCTTTTGGCTCTCCTCTGTGGCTCCGGAAATGCTTTTGCCATGAATAACGCGGAAGGCCCCAATGTCAAGAAGCTCAGCTTGGGTTACGAGGGGATTCTGGCGGGCAATGTTCTTCAGGGCGTAAGCACTCGCTACTGGTTCACCAACAATGTCGGCGGCGAACTGAATGGTTACTATGGCCGACTTGGTGTGAACGCCGATAATTCGAGTTATGATGATTCTCATGCGAGCTTGCTGATGGGTTCCGCAAAACTGCTGTATGCGCCGGTTGTCAAAGCGCACAGCCGTTTTTACGTCGGTATCGAAGGCGGAATCGGTAACGTTGGAGTGGAGGTAAACGATAACGACGCGCTGCCTGGCGTTGACGTTAACGTCTATACCGTCAGCCCGCTGATCGGCTCCGAGTTCTATTTTGCGGAGATGCCCGAGCTCGGTCTGAACTGGGAGGTTGGCTACAGATTCCAGTCAATCAACATCGACAGCGACTCAGCTGGCAATGTCGATCTCAAACTCGACGGAACCTTCGTGACTGTTGGCGCGCACTACTACTTCTAAGCGTTGCGTGCAGACTGTATCTGAAGGACAGTTCTGAAACAAACGAGACCGCCTCGAAACGAACCGGGGCGGTCTTTTTTTTGTCCGAATTTAGCTCGATACCCGGAAGCCGTAGTATCTCAGTGGGTTGCAGATCAAGGTGTTGCGTCGATCCTGAGCAAAATCGGCAGGTGATCGGAGTAGCCTCCTTTGAACTTGCCGTGTTCATAGGTGGAGTAGAGTCCTTTTCCTGAGTGCTCGAACATCTCCGGAATGGAGAATATCCTGAAGCTTGTTTTGTCAATCGAAAGTTCTTTGCCATCGAGCAGAGCGGGGGAGACGAGCATCTGGTCGATCCGTTCCCAGTGATTCTTATAGTGGTAGGTTCCCGGTGAAGCAGTGTCGTTCCAGCAGTTGTAGAGCAGCCGCCCGCTGGAACGCATAACCTCTTTTCGATCGAACGAAGAGCCGAGAGTTTCCCTGACCGAACGGTTTTCTGGCTGGTCATTGAAGTCGCCCATGACGATGATGTTCGCCAGCGGATTGCGCGTATGGAGGCTGTCAACGATGCGCCGGGTGACTCTTGCGGCGGCGATGCGATTCGGCTCGCTCCATTTGTCGTCGAACGAACGCGACGGCCAGTGGTTCAGCACGACGGTGAATGGATGGGCGGAAGCGATGAACCCGGCGGCGATGACGAAGCGGGTGCCGCGTCCGCCGTCGAGTTTGACCGTGTAGGGCTTCGAACCGGTGAACTTCACGGTTGCCGGGTTCCAGGCCAGGCCGATGTCGATGCCGCGCGGATCGGGAGTTTCGTGATAGTCGATGGCATAACCGGCGTTTTCGATTGCCGCCAGCGTACCGGCAAAGACCTGCCGGTTCTCCGATTCGGCAAATGCCACGATGTCCGGATATTTTCCGTACTCGCGATTGGCACGAATCGCTTTGAACACCTGCGCGATGCGCAAACGTTTCAGGAACAGCTTTTTGTCAGTCCATTGCCGCTTGCCCTCTGGCGTGAACTCTTTGTCGTCAATTTTCGGTTCGTTTTTCGCGTCGAACAGATTCTCGACGTTCCACCACATAGCGACAATCTGTCGAGGATGCTCTTTGCATGAGGCTGTCTGTACTGGAGACGCCAGCCAAAGCAAATGCATGAGGGCGAGGGTGATCGTACGTAAGGGGTTCATCGGCATCTCGGATCGGTAGCTTGCGATTGAATTATACGAGATATTACTGCAATAATATAAGCTTTCTGCGCTAATAATGGGGTGAAATTGACGAATTCAAAATCAAAATAAACATCTTCATGAAGCGCTCGGTCGTTCGCACTCTTGTCCTGCTTATGCTGGTTTTTCCCACGGCAGGGCAGTGCCAGAATTTTGAGATAGATGATACATTGCCAGAAATATCTGCCTGGTGGAACGCTGAAGTTGACCATGGGAATGGCGAAAAACAATATGCCATCGCAATGAGGTATTACTATGGTCGCGATGTGCGTCGTGACTATGCCAAAGCGCTCAGATGGCTCAGACTTTCGGCGGAAAAGGGCAATGCCGCCGGGGAGTACGCCACGGGATTCATGTTTCAGAAGGGGTTGGGGGTAGAGCAAAACTACGTCGAGGCGATGAAATGGTACCGACTGGCCGCCGAACAAGGCAACGACAATGCACAGAACCAGATCGGTTACATGTATCACCACGGCTGGGGCGTGACAACCGATTATGCCGAGGCGATGAAGTGGTATCGCCTGTCAGCCGCGAAAGGAAACCTCGCCGCGGAGGATAACATCGGCGTTCTCTACGAGCACGGCGAGGGAGTCGAGCAGGATTACGTAGAAGCAATGAAGTGGTATCGCCTGTCGGCCTCCAAAGGCAACGGGGAAGCCGAACTCAACATAGGTAATCTCTACCAGAACGGCCTCGGCGTCGAGCGCGATCTCGAAAAAGCGATAAAATGGTACCGCTCAGCCGCCGCCAAAGGCAACGAAGAGGCCGCGAAAAAGCTCAGCGCGATGAAAGACGATACTGCGCAAGTGGCGCATCACGAGTAGCGGTGAGAGAAAACACGGCAGAGTAAATACGTCGCACGGAGTGATCGCCCAGCTATCCATTCCAAAGTCGAATTGATAGGCGTGCCGAGCGGGTTCGCGGCACGCTATCGCAAGACGCCCGTCGGTAGCAGTGGCGCAGGGAGTTCGAGTTTTCAGCTTCTGTTTGATCGTTGTTTCAGCCCGCGTTTGCCTTTATTTGTCAGCCGATACTTCTGTCAGGGTCTGTCGGGAGATTCGGGGTTCGTTCGATCAATCTGCCTTCGAGTGCCGGGCTGATGTAGTTTTTTCTGAATGCAGGCCGGTGTTGCAATCCAAGCAATTGCATGAGGCTACTGCTACCGAACTCGTGATCTCCTATGGCATTCAACAGTGATGCTACTTGGTCGCTTACTTGATCGCTTCTGCTGGTGTCTTCAATTGCATCAAGTAACGCTTGCAGTATGAATTCGATAGATAGGGGTTGCATCTGCTTTGTTATCAGCAGCTTCCAGTACTTGGTAATACTCTTCCTGACGGTCACGGATGACTGTTTCAACCGGGAGAAATGCCAAAATCGGTTTCCATTGTTTGAGAATGAGCGTCTGCCAGAGACTTCCCATGCGGCCATTTCCATCCTCGAACGGGTGGATGAACTCGAATTCGTAATGAAAAACCGAGCTTACCACGAGCGGATGTTCGTCGGTATTTCTGAGCCAGTCTAACAGATTACCCATCAATTTGCTAACCATTTTGGCGGGCGGAGCCATGTGCACCAATTGGGTACCCCTGAAAATGCCGACCCCGCTGATCTGGAACATGCCTGGGCGATCAACTAGTGTCATGTCTCCGTAATATTGTCCATCCTCAAAAACAAAGCTATTTCTTAACTCTTTTCTTATTATGGGGTTAAGTGGAAGATTGACGAGTCGAGTTTGCCTTGGTCCGTCCATTATAGCAGAGACACGACAGGAGTGCTCCATAGCTGGCGTATCAGTTGGCTACATCCTTATTTTTCGCATCAATCAGTATGGTGAGTCCTCCAAGCTGTTTGGAGGCATGATGGCAGCGGCGTCCGGCTCCGATCCCGCCGTCGAGGCGCTACCCTCACAAGATTGTCTGCCAACTCCGGTGAGTCTCGCCCGGCGAAGTTTTTTCTTTAGGTTTCACCATTCGATACTTAACTTAGTCGGGAATTTTCAATCACCTTGACCCGGTCGTCCGGCGCTACTCAGGAGTATGAGCAAAAAGTTCGACGTAAAGGAACAGGCGAGGGACATCCTCGAAGAGAATCTCGACATGGAGGCCGTCATCTACCTTGGCAGGATTTCCGAGGAGATGCAGCAGATTTTCACGAGCAATCCGGCACCCTCCTATGCCGACGTCGAACGCATCGTGATCGACTACTTCACCACCGATGGTCGTCCGGCGGTATTTATCGAGGACTGGCTTCGCACGGCGGATGAGCACACCCGTTCGCGGGGACTCGACGAAGCGGAGCGTCCGAAGGCGATTCTTTCCGATCTTGGCGTTTTCCGCTTCATGTGGTTCCTCAAGGAGCGTGGGCTGACCGAGGAGCAGATCAATATCGTCCTGACCGGCGCGGTGCAGCAGGCAACCGGCCAGTCGGAAGAGTGAACTTTTACCTGTACCGGGGCGTATGAACCGGTACTTATCCAAGCAAACCAATACAGAAGTCATTTACATCGATGGACAAAATTTCGCTGATTCACGAGGGCAAGGCCAAGAAAGTGTGGCAGACCGAAGACCAGGACCTCATCATACAGGAGTTCAAGGACGACGCAACCGCGTTCAACAACAAGAAAAAAGGCTCCATCGCCGACAAGGGCGTGACCAACAACGCCATTTCGTGCCGTCTGTTCACGATGCTTGGCGAGAACGGCATTCCGACCCACTTCGTCAGCCAGCCCAATGATCGTGACATGCTCTGCAAGAGCCTCGATATTATCAAGGTCGAAGTCGTGACGCGCAACGTCGCCGCCGGTTCGCTCGTGCGCCGCTACGGTTTCGCCGAGGGCACGGTGCTCGCAAAGCCGATCGTCGAGCTGTACCTGAAAAACGACGATCTCGACGATCCGCTCATGAACGACGAGCACGCCGTTGCGCTTGGCGTCGCCACCAGTGAGGAGGTCGCCACGCTGAAGGCGATGGCCGCGAAGATCAATGCCTTGCTCGTGCCGTGGTTTGCCGAGCGTCATCTGCGCCTGGTCGATTTCAAGCTTGAATTCGGGCGTCACAAGGGCCAGATTCTGCTTGGCGATGAGATCAGCCCCGACACCTGCCGTTTCTGGGATGCCGAGTCGGGCGAGAAGCTCGACAAGGATCGCTTCCGTCTCGATCTCGGTGGCGTCGAGGATGCCTACTCCGAGGTGAAGCGCCGGGTACTCGGCCAGTAAGAGCGCATCCGGGAATCCTCGTCGATGATCGATGCCGTAATCGCCTGGCTGCAACAGGCAGATCCCATCTCGGTTTACGCCATTCTGTTTCTCTCAGCGTACATGGAAAATATCATCCCCCCCATCCCGGGGGATGTTCCCATCGCACTGGCCGGGTATCTGCTGGCCTTCGACCGTATTACCTTTCCGGCGGCGCTGTTCTGGTCAACCTTCGGTTCAGTGGCCGGTTTCATGACCCTGTTTCTGCTCAGCCGTTTCCTCGGGCTCAAGCTTTACGCCGCGGGCGAGAGCGAAGTGCGGCACAAGTTCGCGCGCAGCGTGCACAAGCTCTTTCCCCCATCCGAAATGGAGATGGTGCGCCAGAAGTTTGCCGGTCATGGCTATCTGTCGGTCGCGGCGAACCGCTTTCTGCTTGGTTCGAGATCGGTCATCTGCATTGTGGCCGGTATGCTGCATCTGAAGACACCGCTCGTGATTCTCGCCTCCACGGTGAGCTCGACGCTCTGGAACATGCTGCTGCTCTACGGTGGCCTGTTGCTTGGCAGGAACTGGAATCAGATTGGTCACTACGTCCTGTTCTACAGCGTTCCCTTCACGATTCTCATTACCGGATATATCATCTGGTCGATCATCAAATATCTCAAAAGCAGAAAAACAGATGCCGGAGAGCCGTGACTTGGTTTTTCAGGCGGGTGCATGTAACTTAAGGGCGTTTCGTTTCAGTCGCAGCCTGACTGGCCCGCTGCAGTCAACCATAATTTCAATATCAGCCATCATTCATACACCGCTTCCATCATGGCAAAACATCTGAAGCCTTATCCGCCGGAGAAAAAGGGCAAGCATCTGCAACTTTCAACCATCGATGAACTCAAGGAGATGGCCCGGCAGGTGCGCAGGGACATTATCCGCATGCTGGCCAAGTCCAATTCCGGGCACACCGGCGGTTCGCTTGGCATGGCCGATATTTTTACGGCGCTCTACTTCAGGATTTTACAGCACCATCCGCATCAGTTCAGAGATGGAAGCGATCACGATATGCTGTTTCTTTCGAACGGCCATATCGCGCCGGTCTGGTACAGCGTGCTGGCCCGTTCGGGCTACTTCTCGCTCGACGAGCTGAACTATCTGCGCGAAGTCAACTCCTACCTTCAGGGCCATCCGACCTGCGAGTCGGGGCTTCCGGGCATCCATATCGCGTCGGGCTCGCTCGGTCAGGGGCTGTCGGCGGCGGTTGGCGCGGCGCTCGGCCTGCGCATGGATGGCAAGAAGGGCGAGGTCTTCTGCCTGATGGGTGACGGCGAGTGCCAGGAGGGTCAGATATGGGAGGCCGCCATGAGCGCCGCCCACTACGGACTCGGCAACCTCGTCGGCATTGTCGATTACAACAACCAGCAGATCGACGGCGAAGTGGCTGATGTTATGGATGTCGAGCCGTTCGCCGACAAGTGGCGCGCCTTCGGCTGGGATGTGCTTGCCTGCGACGGCAACGATATCGAACACTTCATCGATACGCTCGAATATCTCCGCAAGGACAAGGGACGCACCAAACCGGTGGTGGTGCTCGCCACGACGGTCATGGGCAAGGGCGTGCCCTTCTTCGAAGGCACGATGCCCGACAAGTCCAACTGGCACGGCAAGGCGCCGTCGAAAGATGATGCTGAAAAAGCGCTCGAAATTCTCGGCGTGACCATTTTCGGCGACTTCTAAAGGAGCTCATCCGAAGTGCAGGTTCAGGCGGGCAGATACCGGGGGCGGAAAATACGGCATCTGCCCTCGCGTGACATCCGGCCGTGCAGCAGCAGGGTCAAGAAGTCGCTCTTTGACACGCTCGCGGCGCGGATTGATTTCGACGGGATCGACGTGCTCGATCTCTTCGCCGGATTCGGCAATCTCGGCTTCGAGGCGCTGAGCCGGGGCGCGCGGAGCGCCTGCTTCGTGGAGCAGAACCGGCAGGCGCTCGAAACGATGAAGCAGACGGCGGCGGATATTGGCGCGGGCGCGTCGGCGCGGTTCGTCATGGCCGACGTTACGGCCTTCCTCAAGCGACAGGAGGGGTCGCCATACGAGCTGGTATTCTGCGATCCGCCCTACCGCTGGGAGGATTACGAGCAGCTGATCCGCTCGATTCTCGACACCGGCCTGCTCGCTCCCGAGGGGCTGCTGCTCATGGAGCACCACGCGAGCCACGATTTTTCGTCGTCGCGTGGCTACCTTTTCCATAAAGATTACGGCACGACGCGAGTCTCTTTTTTTACACCCGAATCGGAAGATCATGAGTAGAAAAGCCATCTATCCGGGAACCTTCGATCCCTTCACCAACGGTCATCTCGATGTGCTCGAACGCGCCCTGAACATCTTCGATCAGGTCGAAGTGGTGCTGGCCGAGAACAGTCAGAAGCAGACCCTTTTTTCGGTCGAAGAGCGGCTCGACATGGTTCGGGAGGTGGTGCGCGATCTTCCGAACGTGAACGTGGATGTACTGCATGACGGCCTTCTGGCTGATTACGCCAGGCAGGTGGGGGCCAACGCCATCGTTCGGGGGGTGCGGCAGGTGAAGGATTTCGAGTACGAGTTCCAGATGTCGCTCCTGAATCGCCATCTCTATCCCGAGGTGACCACGGTATTCCTCATGCCGAACGTCAAATACACCTACGTCGCCTCCACGATCATCCGCGAGGTGGCCATGCTTGGCGGCGACGTCACCAAGTTTGTCCATCCCTATGTGTTCGACAAGCTTTCGGAAAAAAGAGCGGAGCGTCGGGGACACTGATATTTTTTTATATAAACCACAACCAATAGTACAAAGATGAGCGCAGAGAGCTTTGAACGATTCCTGAGCAAGAGAGTGCTGAGCATGCAGGAGTCGCAGACGATGAAGATCACCGGACTGGCCAAGAAGATGCAGGCTGAAGGCAAGAACATCGTGAGCCTTTCGGCTGGCGAGCCTGACTTCCCGACGCCGGACAACGTCTGCGAGGCGGGAATCGAGGCGATCAAAAAAGGCTTTACCCGCTATACGGCAAATGCAGGAATTCCAGAGCTGAAAAAAGCGATCATCCGCAAGCTTTCACGCGACAACGGTTTGGAATACGCCGAAAACGAAATTATCGTCAGCAACGGCGGCAAGCAGACGCTCGCCAACACCTTCCTCGCCCTGTGCGACGAGGGTGACGAGGTGATCGTGCCCGCGCCCTACTGGGTGAGCTTCCCGGAGATGGCCCGCCTCGCCGGAGCGACGCCAGTGATCGTCGATACCACGCTCGAATCGAACTACAAACTGACGCCGGAGCAGCTCGCGGCGGCCATCACGCCGAAGACCCGAATTCTCGTGCTGAACTCGCCCTCCAACCCGACCGGTTCGGTCTACAACGAAGCCGAAGTTCGCGATCTCATGAAGGTGATCGAGGGTAAGGAAATTTTCGTCATCTCCGACGAGATGTACGACATGATCTGCTACGGCGGCGTGCGTCCCTTCTCGCCCGCAAGAATTCCCGAGATGAAGCCTTGGGTGATTGTCTCGAACGGCACCTCGAAGAGCTACTCGATGACCGGCTGGCGCATCGGCTACCTCGCCGCGCCGAAGTGGATCATCGACGCCTGCGACAAGATCCAGTCGCAGACCACCTCCAACGCCAACTCCATTGCGCAGAAAGCCGCCGTGGCCGCGCTCGATGGCGATCAGTCCATCGTCGAAGAGCGTCGCCTGGAGTTCGAGAAGCGCCGCGACTTCATGTTCCGCGAGCTGAACACCATTCCCGGCATCCAGACCGCTTTGCCGGAGGGGGCGTTCTACATCTTCCCGTCGATCAAGGGGTTGCTTGGCAAAACCTTTGGCGGCAAGGTGATGAAGGACTCCGCCGACATTGCCGAGTACCTGCTCAAGGAGCACTACGTGGCCACCGTGCCGGGTGACGCCTTCGGCGCGCCGGAGAACCTGCGCCTCTCCTATGCCGCTTCAATCGAGGAGCTGCAGGAGGCGGTCAACCGCATGAGAAAAGCCTTCGCGTAACCGCCGCCCATGCTGAAGGTTCGCCGGAGCTGGGCTTACACACGCTGGTTTGGATGGTACTCCCGCCGGCAGTTCAGACGCCATTTTTACTCGCTGAGAGTGCAGATGCCGCCAGAGCTGCCGGAGATGGAGCCAGGCATTCCGGTGATTTTCTACGGCAACCACGCCTACTGGTGGGATGGCTTCTGGTCGCAGCTCTGCACCGAGCGCTGGTTCCGCCAGAACCTTTTCATCATCATCGAGTACGCGCAGCTCGTCAAACACCAGTTTTTCACCCGCGTCGGCGCATTCTCCATCGACCGCAGTAACGCTCGAAGCGCTATCGAAACGCTCAATTACGCCGCCGAGTGCCTGAATACGCCGTCAAACCGTCAGAATGCGCTCTGGATTTTTCCTCAAGGCCGTATCGAGCATGTGGACAAACGTCCTCTTCTCTTTTTCCGGGGAACGGCGGGAATCGTCGAACGGGTTTTCAAAGAGAGGGAATCGATTTACCTTGTTTCAGTTGTCAGCCGTATTGAATATCTTGAAGAGCAGAAACCTGAACTTTTCCTCTCTTTCGGGTCGCCAAAGCTGCTGAAAAAAACGGAGTGGAGCGGGCTGGATTCCCTCACCGCATTCATGCAGTCGGCGACCGAATCCCATCTCGACGAGGTGAAGCAAGCGGTGGTCGAGCGGCGTCTCGATGGCTTCGAAGTGGTTATACGAGGTTCGGAGTCGATCAACCGCCGCGTCGAGGCGTTCCGTAGCGTGTTCGGAAAAGGGCGTTCCGCAGGGGAGTGAAAGGTACGTCATAAAGAAACGATGCCGTCGCGTATATCAGACAAACGCGCGGTCATGATAATGGATAGATAAAGGACAATCATATATGAGCACAGTCATATGCAGTTGCCTGCTTGGCGACAATGCCAAAATAAGGCTCAAACTTTCGAAGATATTACATAAAGAGGCTGCGGCACTCTATCCTGACCAGATGCTGGAAGGCTCTCTTCAGGTGTGCGAGGTTGAAATGAAAGGGTGCCGCCGTGAATTTTACGCCAACAAGGAGGCGCTGGAGCTGCCAGTCGGCACGCCGGTTATTCTCGAAGCTGATGGCGGGTACGATTTTGGCATCATCTACTCCACCGGCCCGATAGCGATGCGGAAATTACAGCTCAAGGGGCAGAACGAGCAGGCTGAATCACTTCCCTCCATCTTGCGCGAAGCCACCGAGGAGGAGGTGCGCGAGTACTCTGAAATCCGCAAGCGGGAGCCGGAAATCAGGGCCGCCTGTATCAACAGAATCGAGCGGCATCGGCTTGAAATGAAGCTGGTCGATATTGAACTCCGGCTCGATCAGCAAAAGCTCTCGGTCTACTACACGGCCACGCATCGTGTCGATTTCCGCGGGCTGGTGCGCGATCTGGCGGGTGAGTTCAAGGCGCGAATCCAGATGGTGCAGATCACCACGCGCGAGGAGGCGCGGCGCACCAACACGCAGGGATCCTGCGGCTGCGCGCTCTGCTGCTCGACCTGGATGCAGAAAATTCACTCCAATCCCTTCGCGGAAAAGCCTCAGATGCCGGAAAACATGAACGGCGACAACTTCTCGTTCAACACCATCGGCCTCTGCAATCGCCCGAAGTGCTGCCTCGCCTTTTCCAAGACGAACGGAAATTACGGCAACGGTCATTGCAACGGCAATGGACATGGAAAACAGAACGGCTGGCCCGCCGTCGGCTCCATCTTCGCCGTCAGGGATGGCAATGTCGTGGTCGAGGGGGTCGATCAGCAGAAGAAAAGCATCTGGATACGCTACGTCAACACCGGCCAGAAGCGGCGTATTTCACTCGATCAGTACAACAACATGGCGGGCCGACGCCAGGGCGGACAAGACTGAAACACTCTTCCATCACCCGGTGAACAGCCGGGTGACGTGATTTTATCATCATCGAACGACTTTCTGTTATCCATGACTCACAGCTATAAAAGAACTCTCGTTACCACCGCTCTTCCATACGCCAACGGCCCGGTGCATCTCGGCCACCTTGCCGGGGTTTATCTGCCCGCCGATATTTACGTACGCTACAAGCGCCTGAAAGGGGATGACGTCATTCACATCGGCGGTTCTGACGAGCATGGCGTGCCGATCACGATCACCGCCGACCGCGAAGGCATTTCGCCGCAGGATGTGGTGGATCGCTATCACAAGATGAACGCCGATGCTTTCGCCAAGTGCGGCATTTCGTTCGATTACTATGGCCGCACGAGCTCGCCCGTTCACCACGCGACGGCGAAGGAGTTCTTCGCGGAGATCGAGAAGAAGGGGATTTTCATCAGGAAAACCGAGAAGCAGTTCTTCGATCCGGTGGCCGGACGCTTCCTCTCCGACCGTTACGTCACCGGCACCTGCCCGCTCTGCAAGACGCCCGGCGCGAATGGCGACCAGTGCGAGCAGTGCGGCACGCATCTCAACCCGACGGAGCTGATCGACCCGAAGAGCAAGCTCTCCGACGCCACGCCGGAGCTGCGCGAAACGCTGCACTGGTACTTCCCGTTGGGCCGGTTCCAGAAGCAGCTCGAAGATTTCGTCGAACGGCACAGCGGCGAGTGGCGCTCCAACGTGGTGAACTATTCGCGCACCTGGCTCAACCAGGGGCTTGCCGACCGCGCCATTACCCGCGACCTCGCCTGGGGCATTTCGCTGCCGCTCGACTCCGAGGAGGCGAAGGGCAAGGTGCTCTACGTCTGGTTCGACGCCGTACTCGGCTACATCTCATTCACGAAGGAGTGGGCGGAGCGGCAGGGCGACGCCAAACTCTGGCGGCGCTACTGGCAGAATCCCGACACGCGCATCGTCAACTTTATCGGCAAAGACAACGTCGTGTTTCACACCCTCATGTTCCCGGCGATTCTGATGGCGTGGAACGAGGAGCGCGCCGAAGGTCGCTACGAATTGGCCGACAACGTGCCCGCCTCGGAGTTCATGAATTTCGAGGGGCGCAAGTTCTCCAAGTCGCGCAACTACGCGGTCTACCTCGGCGAGTTCCTCGAACGCTTCCCGGCGGACACGCTGCGCTACAGCATCGCCATGAATTACCCCGAGAACAAGGATAGCGACTTCAGCTGGAGCGATTTCCAGAACCGCACCAACGGCGAGCTGGCCGATACGCTCGGCAACTTTATCAAACGCTCGATTGATTTCACCAACGCCCGTTTCGGCGGCGAGGTGCCCGCGGAGATCGATCTCGAAGCGTGGGACAGCCTCGGCATCGACTGGCTGGAGAGCTTCGGCAAGCTCGAAGCGGCTTACGACGGCTTCCATTTCCGCGAAGCTGCAAGCCAGGCGATGGAGATCGCCCGCTTCGCCAACCGCTACCTCACCGAGAGCGAGCCGTGGAAGGTGATCAAGGTCGACGCTGATGCGGCGGGCCGTACGATGGCCGTGTCGCTGAACCTCTGCCATACACTTGCGCTGCTTTTCTGGCCGGTGGTTCCCGAAACCGCGAACCGCATCTGGCGTATGCTCGGCTTCGAGGGCCGGATTGACGATCTCGTCGAAGTTGGCACGCCGGTCTGGCGCAAGGCGCTCGAACCGGGACTGAAAAAAGGGCACAAGCTGCTTGGTTCGTCAGACATTCTCTTTACGAAGATCGATGATAAGGACATCGAGCCGGAGATGAAGAAAATCGAAGCGCTGCTCGCCGAAGCGGAGCGCCGCGAAGCCGCCGAAAAGCCAGCGCCGATGACTTTCAAGCCGGAGATCACCTTCGACGACTTTCAGAAGGTCGATCTGCGCGTGGCCACCGTGATTGCCTGCGAGCCGGTCAAGAAGGCCAACAAGCTGCTCAAGCTGCAACTGCAGGTTGGCTCGGAGCCGCGCCAGGTGCTCTCGGGCATCGCGCAGCACTTCACGCCTGAACAGATGGTGGGCAAGAACGTCGTGCTGGTGGCAAATCTGGCGGACAGAACGATGCGCGGTGAACTGTCGCAGGGCATGATTCTCGCCGTCGAGGGCACCGATGGCCGCTTGTTTCTGCTGGAACCACAGGGTGAGGACATCAACGGAAATCAGGTATCCTGAAAATAAAGTTTGCAATAGACGATGAAAGTTGTACATTAAGGTACTTTACATCGTGGGGTGGAGCAATTGGTAGCTCGTCGGGCTCATAACCCGAAGGTTGCAGGTTCAAGTCCTGTCCCCACCACCAGCAAAAGACCGCGCCATGTTGTGCGGTCTTTTTTTTGGCTTTTCGGGGGTTCAGCACGGTATATTGCCTTCGAGCAAGTCTTTCTCCTATAGGACTTATAGGTCGTATAAGTCCTATAGGAGAAGAGACAAACTGCTGAACAACCTCAGGGCAATTTCCTCATGAAGCGCTTTTCTCTTTTTTTCTTATTCTCGTTCATTTTGCTCGTTCTTGCCGCGCCTATGGCTTGGGCGGGTGATTTCCGTTACGGCCTCGATGTGCTCGATGCCAGCGGGTGCTCGCAGTTACAGGGCAAAAGGGTTGGGCTGATTACCAACGTGGCGGCGGTGTCGCGTTCCGGGGAGCCGGGGTACAAGGTGTTGCTGCGAAACGGAGTCGATCTCAAATTCCTGATGGCTCCCGAGCACGGTTTCGCCATCGAGCGTGAGGCAGGGCAAAAGGTGGGAGATGCCCATATAGCCGATACTCTCAAAATCTACTCGCTGTACGGCGCTGCCCGAACCCCGGATGTTTCGCTCCTGAAAAGGATCGATGTGCTGGTGTTCGACCTTCAGGACGCCGGAGTGCGCTGCTACACCTACATCTCCACCATGAAGCTTGCAATGGAGGCATGCCGGGAAGCGGGCATCACCTTCATGGTGCTCGACCGGCCAAATCCCGTAGCGCCGCTTCCAGGCAGCGGCTTCGTTCTGGAGCCGCGCTTCGAGTCGTTTGTCGGCGCGGCGGAGCTGCCATTTATTCACGGCATGAGCGTGGGGGAGATCGCCGAGTGGCTGAAGAAGCGCCAATATCTCGGTCTTTCGTTGCAGGTTGTCCGGATGCAGGGATACCGGCGCGACCGCTTTGCCGACGACCTTCCGGGCTTCCGTTTCCGTCCGCCGTCACCGAACCTGCGTGATTTCAGGACGCTGCTGCTCTATCCGGCCACCGTCATGTTGGAGGGCACCGACGTCAGCGAGGGGCGCGGCACCGACGCTCCGTTCCGAATGTTCGGCGCGCCATTCATCGACAGCGCGGCGCTTGTTGGGGAGCTGGAGAAGTACTGTTTGCCAGGAGTCGAATTCCACGCGACGACATTCACGCCTTCGAGAAGCAAATTCTCTGGCGTCAAATGTCAAGGAGTGCGCCTGAATGTGACCGACCGGAGGCGATTCGATCCATTCATGACCTCGACGGCGATTCTGCTCTCATTGCACAAACTCTGGCCGGAACAGACCGGCCTGCATCGTCACGCCGCCTTTTTTGATCAGCTTGCGGGCACCGACCGTTATCGCATCATGATTCAGCAGCAGCGCCCGATCGGGGAAATTCTCGCTGCCGCTCGCGGCCAGCTGCGGGCATTCGATGCGGCTTATCGTGACCGTTACCTCTATCCCTGAATCGTTGCCTCATTGGTTGATGCGGGATGCAGCATTCGCCTTTGATGCCGGAAGGGGTCAGCAGTATCTGCCAGAGCTGGATCGTGCGCGCCCTGAAAGCGCCTGCGCAGCTCAGGAGATAGTAGCGCCACATGCGGTAAAACGTGTTCTCGTACTGATGTTCGAGCTGTTGCCAGTTGCGCGTTACGTTGTGTTCCCAGGCTTTGAGCGTCAGGGCGTAATCGTAGCTGAGCGAGTGCCAGTCTTCGAGCACGAACCGCCCTTCGAAACTGCTGGCGATCTGGCTGACCGACGGGAGCATCGAGTTCGGGAAGATATACTTCTCGATCCACGGATCGGTGCTCGTCACCGGCGCATTGCTGCCGATGCTCTGCACGAGCATTCGCCCATCCGGTTTGAGGCAGCGGCGGGCGGTATCGAAATATGTCTGGAAATTTTTGTGGCCTACATGCTCGATCATGCCGATGGAAACGATCCTGTCGAACTCGCCGTCGAGCTGGCGATAATCCATTAGCCGGATATCGACGTCGAAATCCTTGCAGAACTCTCTGGCGTAACCGGCCTGCTCTTTCGATACGGTGATGCCAACCACCTTCGCGCCGTAGTGTTCAGCGGCGAATCTGGCCGCGCCGCCCCAGCCACAGCCAATATCGAGCAGTGTCATGCCCGGTTCGATGGCGAGCTTGTCGAACACGAGACGGAGCTTGTTCTCCTGCGCCTCTTGCAGAGTGTTGGCTTCGCGCCAGCAGGCGCAACTGTACATCATCAGGGGATCGAGCATCGCCCGGAAAAGATCGTTGCCCGCATCGTAATGGCGCTTGCCGACGGTGAAGGCGCGCGCGGGCTTTTGCAGGTTGATCAACGCGCCCTGAAGATGCTCCAGAAGAGCGGTCAGTGTGACGAGCCGCTGGTCGAGGCCCGCCGAGAGAATCCGGCAAAACAGCTCTTCGAGATCGTCGCAGTCCCACCAACCCTCCATATAGGACTCTCCGAATCCGAGGTTTCCCTGAAGCACCGTTTTTTGAAACGTGCGGCGATCGTGTACCCTGATGTCCCAGGGGCGGTTGCCGTCGATGGTGATGTTTGCAGAGTCGAAGAGTTTTTCAAGTCTCTGCTGGAAGAGTTGGTCGAGCATGGTGTAGCACTCCGTTTTCCGGAAAAACAATACGTTTTAAAAAAGTTGTTTTACTGCAAAACAAACATCTTTTAAAAATAGTGCCCCGGCAACGAAATGCTCAAAACCCGCCGAACAAGGTGTACTCTGTGTTGAGTAAAGAAGTGATTCTGTTCGTTAACTATTAATTATTCAATAGCTTCTTGACAGATTAAGGATTTTTTTTCGGACGGCCTCGCTTTCTTGGGGGCGAATTTTCAGGGGGAGTGTTTTTCTGTCGGGGTTTTTCTTTCTCTTCGGATTTCTCGATCTCCTCAAGCTCCTCAAGTTCGTCGCTCTCATCCCTTTCATCATCGAGGTCATCACTGAAAGAGTCACTGTCGAAGACCACTTCCGGAATTTCAAGCTCCTCGCCGATTTCATCGACAACCTCATCCGGAACCTGTTGCTGGCGCGACCGGCTTCCGCGTTTTCCTTTCAGAGCCGGTTCAACGAGCGTCATGACCTCGTTGATCGAAGAGAAGATGTAGAGCTGCTTGTCGAGGTTGGTCAGCTTGAGGAGATCCTTGATCTGCTGGCAGAGCGAGACGAATATGGCCAGACCATCGGAGCTGTTGGCCAGCTGATGGGCCAGCAGCATCGAGCCGATGCCTGACGAATCGATAGCTTTGACCTGCGAAAAATCGATGATGATGTTTTTGCTCGTCTCGTTGCTGACCATGCCGTCAATGGTCAGCCTGAAACAGTTGGCATGACGGACATCGAAGACCGATTCTTCGAGTTTGAGAATGGTCAATTCCTTACGGGTCGATACGGAGTGTTTCATACATAACTCCAGCAGGAAAACGGTAACTTATTTGATAAAAGGCACTTGACAGGCCTTTTCGCTCCGCATTCACTGAAGGATGGTTACAAGAATCAATGCGGAACGCCTCCCTTTCACTATTATCGTACAAATTTCTGTTCATTCAAATCGATTTTTTTAAATGACGTAAAATATCGGAGACTTTCTGCGCGCTTGTATGTGATACTCTGTATTTTCGAGTATTTATTAAAGTATATAGATGTCAGTCTGATGGAATGCGTTTAGATAAAACAGTAAAATCGATAAGGGGAGAGCTGTTTTTTGATTTCCGGCGTAATACCCAAAACGACCGGCTCTGCTATGGATTCCTGTGAAGCGTATCCATTAACCGTGGCTGTCGGCGATCCGGCTCAAGGCGCGGCTCGACCGGTTCAGCCGCAACTTTATCGTCGAATCGCGTGCACGGCGTCGCCGAACTGCTACTCGGAACCGTGGGGCTTCATTTGATTCAACGTCCGAGCGTTGGCGCGTGGCATTGCTGGAACTCGCTGAGCTACGATGCCGCGCTACCGGTATCCGCGAAGTTATTTCTTTCTCGCCGTCACTTCCTCGATGGTGCTGATCATGGTGTCGAACATGATCGGCTTTTTCAGCAGACGGACGATATTGTTCTTTTCCATCTTTTTAAAGTCCATATCCTTTGCATACCCGGTCATCAGAATTACCGGCAATTCGGGTCTGCATTTGTACATTTCTGATGCCATTCTGACTCCGGTCATTTCCGGCATGGTCAGGTCCGTGATCACCACATCGAACTTTTGTGGTGACTGACTGAAAATTTCGAGTGCTTTGCCGGGGGTGCTCGCTGTCTCTATGGTGTGACCGAATTGCGAGAGCATGAGGCTCATCACCTTCAGTATCTGCTCTTCATCATCCACCAGCAGGATGCTTGCCGGTCTGCCCGCGATGATCGTTTGCTGCTTTTTGCCGGCACTGCGTTTATCGCTGATTGGCAGATAGATATGGAATGTCGCACCTGTGCCCGGCTGGCTCTCCACATCGATGACCCCTTTGTAGCTCGTGATGATGCCGTGCACAACCGAAAGTCCGAGGCCGGTGCCCTTGTTGACCGGCTTGGTCGTAAAGAACGGCTCGAAGATGCGGTCGAGCGTTTTGCTGTCCATGCCATGCCCGGTATCTGATATGGTAAGAACCACATAAGGCTCTTCATTCAGTTCCGGAAACTTTCTGGCGAGCGCGGCGTCGGGTATGGTTTCATCGAGTTTAATAGTCAGCGTGCCGCCGGTATCCTCCATTGCCTGGAAAGCATTGGTGCAGAGATTGAGGATTATCTGATAGATTTTTGATGGATCGGCAAAAATATTCCGGCAAGACGGGTCGATACGTTTTTCGATGGTGATGGTCGTGGGTATCGATGCCCGCAAGAGCTTCAACGCTTCATCGATGATGGACTGGATGGAGATGCTCGACGATTCGGTTTCCCGCGACTTGCTGAAGGTCAGTATTTGATAAACCAGCTCCTTGGCGCGTTCAGCAGCCTTGGTGATTTCATTGAAATAGGTATACAACTTGTTATTTACCGGCAGATCGATCATGCCCATTTCGGCGTAGCCGAGGATTGGCGTGAGCATGTTGTTGAAATCGTGAGCGATACCTCCGGCTAGGTTGCCGAGGGTTTCGAGCCGCTCGGACCTCCGGATGCGTGATTCGAGCTGCATCTTTTCATCTTCCGTCCGCTTTCGTTCAGTGATATCGAGAAGAATGCCAGCATATTTGACGACATTGCCATTGGAATCCATGATCGGATTTCCTTTGCTCATGATCCAGCGGATGGTGCCATTGCTATCCTGAATTCTCCAGCTTGCGTTGAACTCGGTACCGGTTTGTCTGGCCTGTTCAATGGCCTGTTCTACTGGCGGACGATCCTCCGGGATGACGGTTTTCAAAAAGTTGGTTGTTGATGCCGTGCAACTGAATGGTTCGATGCCGAAAAGTTGCCAGACTTCATCTGACCATTTGCTGTTGTCTGATTCCACAGAGGACTCCCATGTTCCTGCATTGGCGGCATTGAGGATGAAATGCATCCGTTCGTTGCTTTCAATGAGCTCCTGCTGGAATCTCTTTCGCTCGGTTATATCATGCAAAATCAGGAAAGCCAGAGGCCTCTCTTTCATGTAAATTTTCTTGCCATAGACTTCGATATCCCAACGCGATCCATCGGCTTTGCGGTGAGTGACGGTAAAGGTTCTTTTTTCGGCAGTTCTCCATGCTTCGAGGCGCTTCAATGAAGCATCAGGCGGCTCTACATTCAAATCCATGACGGTCATCTCGCACAATCGTTCTTTACTCCATCCGTAATACTCCGTGGTCGCATGGTTAACGTCAACGATACGCCCGGTTTCCGGATCGACGATCATCATGCCAGCGGAATGCTGCTCGAAGAAAATCCTGAACCGCTCCTCGCTTTCCCGGAGTGCCTTTTCAGCCTCTTTCTGATGGGTTATATCCCTGCCGGTTACGACTGAGCCGATAATGTCCCCTTTCTGGTCCCGAATGGGCCCGAAGTTGTAGCTGCCAATCCATTGTTCGCCGGTATCTTTGCGTTTCAGCCCATATTCGACGGCAACCCCGAGCTCTCCCCGCAAGGCTCTTGGCACCGCCCACTGATCGAGCGGCCTGGGAGAACCATCGGCCATGGATACATCGAGAATGTTCGGATATTCTGCAAGTGTTTTCAGACATTCTTCTTTGTTTCTGAACCTGTGAAACGTAGCGAATGCGGTGTTGAATTCGATAAACCGCCCTTCGAGATCGGAAATGAAAACGGCATCGCTCATGCTTTCCAGCGCGGCATCGAGGATCACTTTGTTTTTGAGCACCTCTCTCTGGGCTATGTTGCGTTCCGTCACATCATTGATGATGCAAAAATAGACGCTCTTTTCCGACAGATTGCTGTGATTGCAAAATATTTCAACCTCCACACGAGAACCATCAGCCTTTCGATGAATAGAAAAAAATTGGGTGTTTTTATGATCACGGATATTACGTTTTGTTTCGAGCAACTCCTCCGAAGATTTTGTTGAGATTTCACGGATGCTCATGCTGCACAACACTTCAGAGGGCCATCCATAAAACTTTATTGCAGCCTTGTTGGCATTGAGAATATTGAATGTTTCTGATTCGATGATGAGGATCGCTGATGCATAGTTATCGAAAAGCGTTCTGAACCGTTCTTCGCTATATTTCAGCATCTCCTCCGTTTCTTTCAGGTCGGTAATATCGATGACAATACCAACATATCGTGAAACTTCGCCATTGGTATCCCTGAAAGGAATTCCCCGTGACATTAACCAGTGCAGGGAGCCATTGGCATGACGTACTCGCCATTCAGTTCTGAAGGGAAGACCTTTGCTTGAAGCTTCGAGCACCACCTGTTCAGCTTTTCCCCTGTCATTTTCAAAGATTATTTTTTTCCAGCTTTCATAAGATGGCTCACAGGCGTTTATGTCGAGGCCGTATAACTCCCATATCTCATTGCTCCATGTGTTTGTATTGGTTTGCAGGTTCCATTCCCAGCTTCCGGTCTTCGATTCAGAAAGAATGAAGCGAAGCTTTTCGTTGCTGAGTGAGAGCTGTTTTTCTTTATTCTTGTACTTCTCTATATCCGTTCCTGAACTGACAAGAAATATTTCATTATCAATGATCAGGCGTTTGGTCGATATTCTGAACCAGCGATATTCCGGGCCGCCATGCATCAGGATTCTCAGGTCGGCAGTTTCTTCAGCGCCATGCTGTACAATATTTGCCAGCTTGATATGAAGGTGAACCAGGTCATCGGGATGGAACAGATCGAAGGTGTTGATTCCCGAGAGGTCTTCATCTTTATCTGTGGCAACGATTTTGTGAAAATGGGAGTTACAGGAAAGAATCTTTCCGTTTACATCAAGAACCGTGAATGGGCCAGGAAAGGCTTCCATTGCCTCCTGGCTGATTGCTGCTATCTTTTTGGTTTTGAGTTCGGCAAGCTTCGTTTGAGTGATATCCTGGATGAGGATATAGAGCATTTTGGTCTCGCCGTTATCTCCAAAAACAGGATATACGGCGTTTCTCAGATAATGACCATTTCTGTCGTCGTCAAAATACATCCGTTTTCCCGTCCGGAACACTTCGTCTGCAAATTTTTTTCTTCTGGCAGCAATCTCAGGAGAGAACATAGTGTAAATATTCATTCCAAGACAATCACTCGCTTTTTTGCCCATGCGTTCGCAAAAAGCTTCGTTTACATCCAGAATAATACCATCCCGGTCGATGATGCATTTGGGGTCTGAGCTATCCTTGAAAATGCTCCTGTAGGTAAGCTCTTTCTGCTCCTCGGTGAGTTTTGAATTTCTGTTCATGATGTCCATCGATTCTTAAGCGTTACTACTAAATCACTGGTACCTGCTTCGTAAATATTACTGCAATCGGGGTGCGGTTAGGTGAAAAGGCGAGTGACTCTTTTGAGCCAGCGTTTTCTTGGAGCTTGTCACATCCTTGAAAAGCGGATGACAAGAAAGCAGATGCAAGCAAAATGGCCGTGAACAGCGTTTTCATTAGAGTCGTGGTTACTTCAGATGCGATTCTCAAACGGAGTCCGCCGTGAGTGTACATCTTTAAAAAATAATTTAACAACTGGGTATACACAAAAAGATAAATGCGTAGTGTTTATAGATTATGTATGTGAATGTTATATATTGCCTCTAAAAAGCATGTATTCAAGGCGGTAGAATCCAAAATAATCTCTTTCGCCTGATTCGATCCTGTCGCGTATTGGCCCAATCTCCCCCAAAAAGCGCTCCCACCGCGCACCTCGCGTAGTACCATGAACCGCCCTCCTGCTCCGCCAGAGCCGGAGAGCTTCACGCAAGGCGCAACGTTAGCAAGTAAGAAGGGATACCGTAAATGTTGAGATTGTTCCAGGCAGCCAAAAAGGCAAAAACTCCCCCAACCCTCAAAATGTTGATTGTTCCGAGGTCAAACGCTTGTCAAAAGTGGTTATTGTTTCAAAGCCAGGCAAAGTATCTCAGGGTTTTTTGATGGGCAAAAAAAATGAAGAACGTCTACCTGTTTCAAAAGTGACAGATTTGTATTTGCACTTGAATAGAATATTGGTTGTAGTTGATCGAAATGAAAAGCAACGATTTGCGACTGAATAAAAAAGCCTGTGATTGCCGGGAGTTATCTGTTTCCTGATTGTTCGTGAAATGAAAACTACATATTCCTGAGATGCAGGCGATCATAGATATGTTTGTTTTTTAAATCGAAGGCGTGGTTATCTACAGTTCGGCTTTTCACGTCAGGATTGCAACACATTGCAATCGGGCAAGGCGGTGTCGCGTCCGACTGCCAGAGCCGCAGAACCTCAGCGCCCATACTTCATGCGCGGAAACCGGATGGGAGACAGCTATTTTCCTTTGGCGGAGGGTTTTTTCGTTATATTTGAAAAAATTCTTGAGCGTCGGGTATTGGCGTAAAAACAAGGAGAATGTGGATTTGTCACGGCGCTTTGCTGCGTTCAGAATGACAGAAAGAGGATCAGCGCTTTGAAGCCGGGTGAAATGGGAGTTGGGGAGTGGTGGACAATGTAGGATTCGAACCTACGACCTCTCGCGTGTGAAGCGAACGCTCTAACCAACTGAGCTAATTGTCCTTAAAAATCAGTTCATTTTCATGAACGAGGTGACAGTATAGGGTTTGGCGACCAATTTTGCAAAGGGTTGCGTGATTTTTTTAAGATGATCCACGCCAGTATTTTACCCGATCCGGGCAAATGCGGACGGCAACAGGGAGCGCATGACGAGATTTTTTACTATTCCAACATCAAAACAAAATCAATTACATATGGAACAGGAACCAATCCAGGGTAACGTGCTGAAGACCGCCGCGACCGTCGCGGGTGCAGGTGCATTGTTGTCGCCGGTCGGTCTGCCGATTCTGCAAGGACTTGCAGGTGTTGCCGTTGTCGGCCTTGGCATCTTTGCAGCCGGGACAACCGTCATGAAGGTTGGAGAGATGATCTCGAGCGGATTCGGTAAAACCAAAGGTCAGCAGGAGGAGGACTCTCCTTTCCTCTGAATTTTCGCCATCGGCAGGGTTGCCAGTCGTGGCATCGGGTGATTCCGCATCGCCGACGTCAGTCTGGCAGCCCTCACTGGCTCAGAGCGATTCAGCCGGTAATTCTTCGTTATACAATCCGATAGCCTCTGCCTCACTCTCCAATTTCCCAAAATTTTCACCGCGCAGTTTACCATCTGCTCCATCCGTTTGCGACGGAGCGCCGCGCTTGGTCGCGAAGACGTTCTGTATGAGCGGAGTAGTGCGGAATTCACATGCCGGAAACAATATGGCGGTGAAGAGGGTTGAAGAGAATGATGAATTATGCGTGGCGAAAGTGGTTCGCTCGTTTGTCCACATAGTCCACAGCGCCCACTTCGTCCACGGTATTTTCTTGAAAAACGATGTTGTTCAGAATCATTTCCATCATTTTCGTTTTGCTTCTGGCGAGTTGCGGGGCCGGGCCGGTTGACAAGGCCGTGACGTCGCCGGGGGCGGCAAAGCAGAAGGAGGTTTCAATGCAGTACAAGGCGCTCACCCCGGAAGAGAAGTGGGTGATTATCGACAAAGGCACCGAAAGGCCGTTCAGCGGGCAGTATTACCTGAACAAGGAGAAGGGCGTTTACCAGTGCAAGCAGTGCGGCGCGGCGCTGTTCCGGTCGGACACGAAGTTCGATTCCGGCACAGGCTGGCCGAGCTTCGATGACGCCATTCCGGGCGCGGTGAAGCAGGAGAGCGACCGCGATGGTAGACGCATCGAGATTCTCTGCGCCAGTTGCGGCGGGCATCTTGGCCATGTGTTTTACAACGAAGGATTCACCTCGAAAAACGCCCGCTACTGCGTCAACTCGATCTCGCTGTCGTTCGAGCCTGCCGACAAGCCTGCGACAACGACAGAGAAGGCGGTGTTCGCGGGCGGTTGTTTCTGGGGGGTCGAGTATCATTTCAAGAAAGTGAAGGGCGTGCTTGCGACCACGGTTGGCTATACGGGCGGCAAGATTGCGCATCCGACCTACGAGCAGGTGTGCACCGGACGCACCGGCCATGCCGAGGCGATCGAGGTGGAGTTCGATCCGGCGGTGGTTGGATACGAGGAGCTGGCGAAGCTCTTTTTCGAGATTCACGACCCGACGCAGGTTGACCGGCAAGGCCCCGATGTTGGCACGCAGTACCGTTCGGCGGTCTTCTACCAGGACGAGCAGCAGAAGAAGATAGCCGAGGGGCTGATCGAACAGCTCAAAAGCCGCGGCTACGATGTGGTGACAAGCGTCGAGAAGGGCGGCGAGTTCTGGCCCGCCGAGCTGTACCATCAGGACTATTATGAAAAAACCGGCCATAGGCCATATTGCCATATTTATCAGAAGCGGTTCTGAAGACAATGGATAATGGATAATGGACAATGTTCATTGGGCGGGGAATCTTCCGTTCCCCCGTCCACCGAGTCCACAACGTCCACCACGTCCACAAAGTCCACTTTTCCCCAAACAGGAGCGCCCACCATGAAAGCCATGCTGCTCGACCAGGTTGCCGATCTTTCGCATGAGGCGCAACCGCTCGCTTGCCGGGAGTTGCCCGCGCCGGAGCCGAAGGTGGGTGAGATACTGTTGCGGGTCGGGGCGTGTGGCGTTTGCCACACGGAGCTTGACGAGATCGAGGGGCGCACGCCGCCGCCGCGATTTCCGGTCATTCCCGGCCATCAGGTCGTTGGCCGTGTGGTTGCGTGCGGCGCGGACGTCACGGGCATCGAAACCGGCAGCCGACACGGCGTGGCGTGGATCTACTCCGCCTGCGGTCATTGCGATCTCTGCCTTTCGGGCCACGAGAATCTCTGCCCGGAGTTCCGCGCGACGGGCCGCGACGCCAATGGCGGTTACGCAGAATACATGGTGGCTCCGGCGGCCTTCACCTATCCGATTCCCGATTTTTTCACCGACATCGAAGCCGCGCCGCTTCTATGCGGCGGCGCGATTGGCTACCGCTCGCTCATGCTCGCGAACCTCAGCAATGGCCACATTCTCGGCCTGACCGGCTTCGGCGCGTCGGGTCATCAGGTGCTCAAGCTTGCCCGTTTTCTCTATCCCGCCTCACCGGTGTTCGTCTTTGCCCGAAGCGAAAAAGATCGCGACTTCGCCCGCTCTCTCGGGGCTGACTGGGCTGGCGACACGACGGACAATCCGCCGGAGCCGTGCGCTTCGATCATCGACACCACCCCCGCCTGGCTTCCGGTGCTCTGTGCCCTCGAACGGCTCCGGCCCGGCGGACGGCTTGTCATCAACGCCATCCGCAAGGAGAACCGCGACCGCGAGCTGCTGGCCGGAATTTCCTACGAGCGGCATCTCTGGATGGAGAAGGAGATCAAAAGCGTGGCCAACATCACGCGGGCCGACGTATCGGCCTTTCTCGACATCGCCGCCCGCATGGCGCTGAAGCCTGAGGTGCAGTCCTATCCGCTCGACGAGGCCAACCGCGTGCTGCTTGACCTGCGCCACGGCAGAGCGACGGGCGCGGCGGTGCTCATGCCCTGATCAGGACTTTTTTGCTATCTCCTGTCTGACGGTCTCGATAAGATCGTCGAGGCTGGTGATGGCGTCGATCCGCTCTTTGTTCAGGAGCACCTCTATCTTGTTGTCTTGCATGAGGATGACCGGATAGTCGAACCTGAGATCGTACCTTCGTTCGAATTCGTCACGATGAAAAAACTCCATCGGAAGGCCGATGCTTTTGCGGAACTCCCGCCACCGCTCCTTTTCGCCGAGGGTGTCTTGCGTCAACTCGCAGAGGCTGCACTGGTAGGTTGACGGGCTGAGCGTTTTGTGCCCGAGATCGAGCAGTCCGCTGACCGGGCGACTGTCGGTGCTGTAAACGAAAATCAGTGAAGTCGTCATAGCATAAGCCATTGAAGTTGATCGCGATTTCCTTGTATTCATATCCGGGTAACGCCAGTGTTCAGGGAAACGATCCTTTCATGAAGACTACTCCATTCTGCGCTCAAATGCATGAAGCTTCGATGCTGGTTTGGTGGAGTTTCGTGTTTCGATTATCTGATGGACGTTTCCATTTGCGCGCGACCGGCGCCGCATCGAAATTTGTCCCGACAGCGGCAGCGTAGTATCACCACCCGGAAAGCGATAAAACGAAAAAGGCCGGAAGTTGACGTTCCGGCTTTTTTTTATTTATCGCCTCGAACCGCTTCAAACGCTGGCGTTAACTCCGTCGATCAGCGCGAGCGTCTCTTCGGCGGAGTTGCAGACGGTGTAGAACGACTCGTAGCCTGCGCCGACCATCTTTTCGGCGGCGATGCGTTCGAAGAACTGGAGGAGCTGATCCCAGAAGCCGTCCACATTCAGGAGAATGATCGGCTTCTCGTGGTGGCCGAGGTGCTTCCAGGTGAGGATTTCGAGGAACTCGTCGAGGGTGCCGAAGCCGCCCGGCAGGATCACGAAGGCGTCGGCCCAGCCGGTCAGCAGCATTTTGCGCTCGTGCATCGTCTCGACGACGCGCAGCTCGGTCAGCCCGTAGTGGGCCACCTCGCGCTCTTCGAGAAAGCGCGGAATGATGCCCCGCACCTCGCCGCCACTCGTCATCACCGCGTCGGCGGCGCACCCCATCAGCCCGACGTGCCCGCCGCCAAAAACCATGCCGATCTTGCGTTCGGCAAGTCCCCGCCCCAGCGTTTCCGCCTCGCTGAAGTAGGATGCCGGAGCGTGGTTGCTCGAACTGCAATAGACGGTGACTGAGCGGATCATGGACGGTTCGGTTTACAGGTTCCGGTAATGCTGTCCGGGGAGCGCTGGTAGAGGTAGCTCTCCGGCTGGTCGATCTTCAGGAGGCGGTATCGCCGTGACGCGCGTTCCCAGAGGTCGGTGTCCTCTGCATAATCGAGCGCGCGGAATCCGCCAAGCTCCATGAACAGCTCGCGCCGTCCGAACATGGTCGCGCCGACGATGCACTCGCTGAGATGAATCAGCTTCTCCGGGTCGTTGCGGTCTCTGACCCACGGGTCGCCGA
>Ga0326726_10000890_pt1 | contig 27453 bp, 22 predicted proteins | sample MHFenrmetagenome_2_FD_207603 | JGI IMG/M metagenome (GOLD analysis project Ga0326726, IMG submission 207603) | Lab enriched peat soil microbial communities from Michigan Hollow, Ithaca, NY, United States - MHF15MN | ecosystem: Environmental > Terrestrial > Soil > Wetlands > Peat | place: USA... | reverse complement strand
GTTCTCTTGTGCCGGCAGATCGCCTCGATCAGTGCTCGGCCTTCAACGCGACGCGGCCCATCTCGGGAATGCCCAGTCGCGTAATCGTGCTCACCAGTAGATCCGGTGACGACTTCTTTTTCAACGTGATTCGGTATTCCAGCAGCACGCGGCCGTTCGGCAGCGGCGAAGTGCCGGCTTTCTCCCACTCCTTCGCGCACAGCGGCAGAACCGCCGCGAGGCGCTCTTCGACCCGCGCGGCGTCCGACGCGTCGATTTGCAGCGCGACCTTGCGCCGAGGCACGGGCTGCACATCGGCGGGCGCCGCGAGCGTCCAACCGTCGACGCGTCGCGGCCGGTTAGCGAAACGGTTGCGGTTCAAGACGAGAATCGCGAAGTTGAAGACGATCGATGCGATGAGCGCGACGACGAGCAACTGCACGCCGGCCGCGAGACCGATGCCGATCATCACGAACATAAAGACGCCGTCCATCGCCTCGCGCAGCGCGGCGCGCCAGCGCACGACCGCCGCGATGCCGGTCAAGCTGAACGCAAGCGCGAGGCTGTCCTTGACGATGAACACGACCATCGCGACGGCAATCGGCAGCAAGACCATCGCGCGGCTAAAGTCGGGACGATAGGTCTCGGCGTCGTTCGTCCACTGATAGACGCGAGCGACGGGATACGCGACGAGCAATGCGCCGAGCAGCGCAAGGGCGATCAAGGACAGCACGTCGGGATCGGTCACAGGAACCGTGAGGGTGCCGAGAGAGCTCGGATTCGCGATGTCAATAGCGGCTTTCGTCACTATGCGGCCGCGCTCGCGGACGATAGCGTCGTCAAGCGATGGGAACGCCCACAGGAGGCCCGCGTAAACGGTCCAGATCGCGGCGTAGTAGATCGCGAGACGGACGACGACGTTATCGAGAATCCGGCGCATTCTTGTTCGCTCTTATCTCGAAGCTGGCGATTCTACGAAAAACCGCCCATCTTGGCTCGCGTCTGTTCTATGATCGGGTCGCTCAGCGCGGCCTCAGCGCACCAGACTTCTCACCGAAGGGTTCTTCCATGATCATGAACGCGAAGAATACGGGAATCGCCGTCGGCCTGGCCGCAACCGTGTGGCTCTCGCTGGTCCCATTGTCCGCGAACGCTCAGAGTGCGGACCGTGAGCGCGGCAGCGTCTATATCGGCACGTTCATCACGGACCGCAACACGAGCGCGCGCGTCGACAGCGACGCCGGCAACCCCGGAACCGACGTCGACCTCGAAGGGGACTTGGGCCTCAAAGCCTCGACCTCGGTCGTGCGCGCCGGCGGCGACTTTTGGATCTCGCGGCGGCAGAGACTCGATCTCTCGTACTTCGATTTGTCGCGCAGCGCGAGCCGAACGATCGACAAGACGATCAACTTCGACGACAAGACGTTCCCGATAAACACCGTCGTCAGTACCCACAATCAGATGACGATCACGAAGCTCGACTACACGTTCGCGTTTCTAACCCGGGAGAATTGGTTCGTCGGCGTCACGGGCGGCCTTTACGTGATGAAGCTAGGGCTCAGCCTCAACGAGCCGACGCTCGGAACCTACAGCAGCCAGTCTCTCACCGCCCCGCTTCCGGTCGTCGGCTTTCGCGGCGAGTACGGGATCAACGACCGGTGGACGCTGCGCGGCGCCTTTCAGTGGTTCGGCATCACCTTGACCGACGTGAGCGGACACTTTACCGACACGTACGCCGGCGTCGATCGCCGCCTCGGCAAGCGCTTTACGGTCGGGCTCGCGTACGACACCGTAGGGCTGAACATCGATGTGAAAAAGACCGAACACCTGAAGGGTAGCCTCGATTGGGGATACAACGGCTGGCTGCTCTACTTCAGAGCCGACTTCGGGGGCGGCGTCTCGAAGCGTTGACGCGTCACCGCCGCACGCTCGTCCTCTACTAACGACACCTGCGAACTCGAAATCACGCCGCGCGCTGGAAAATTCGCGGGCATTGGCGCATCTTTGCCGTTGCGTCGCACGCGCGTAGCGGCTCGAATAACTCGAAGGAGAGCGACATGAAGCGGTCCGTGGTGGCATCGGTCGGTCTGTTGGTGAGCGGCGTCGCGCTCGCAGATAACCTCGAGGGCACGGACCGGCTGCTGTGTGCGACGGGCCAGATCATGATCTGCGTCGAGGAAGCCGATTGCTACCCTGCGCACGCCTCGGAGCTCGGCGTGCCCGACTTCGTTGTCATCGACCTGAAGAACAAGAAAATGCAGACGACGAAGGCGAGCGAGCAAGTGCGCACCACGGCTTTCTCAACCGTGAGCCGCAACGGCGGAAAGATCTACCTGCAGGGCATCGAAAACGGCCGCGCGTTCAGCTTCGTGATCGACGAAGTAACCGGGCGCCTGACCGTAGCCGTATCGCGCGACGGCGTTTCTGTCACCGTATTCGGCTCTTGCACGAACGCGAAGGTCGAGTAGCGTCGTCGCGGCACCCCATGCCTTCGGCCGCCGCGCTCCCGGCTAGTACTTGACGAGGTACTGCTTGCCCTCGAGGCAGACGCTGAATGCCTTCTTGAAGTTGTCGATCTGCTGAGCGGTTGCCTGCTCCTTCGAGGCCCCGCTTTGCTGGGCCTGGGACGCCGCCGCCTCGCTGTGCTCCTTTGCGCGCCGCCGCGAGCTCACCGCGCCGACCGCCGCACCCCAAGCCGCGCCCTGGCCCGCATCGTCGTTTGCGATCTCGCCGATCACCGCACCGGCCACGGCCCCGCCCGCGGCACCTCGGGCGCCAGCGCCTTGCTTGCCAGCCTGGGCCTGCTGGACCTGCTGTTGCGTCTGCTGTTGCTGTTGAGCCTGCTGCTTGCTCAGCGCGAACGGGTCGCTGCCCGTGTTGCTCGTGGCCCACGTGTAGCAGTCGGCCTCGTCTTTCGATTGCTTGTCGGCAGCCTGCCCCGCCTGCGGAAACGCGTAGACGTTCATCGTCGCGGCCAGCGTCTTGCCGGACGGCGGAGCCGTCTGCGCGTGTGCTGCGCTGGCAGCCAACAGACACGCGACGATCGCCCAACGTGCGCTTCGCATCGATCTCTCCCGCCGGTCAATGGATCGAATGCTAGTCGCGGCAATATTCCTTGGCAAGGCAAATACCCTGACGGTCGTAACGAGGGCTACGCCGCGCTCGCGGACACACGTCGGCGAGCCGACGGGCTCGCCGCTCGTCGTCGCGAGCGGCCGAGACTAGACTGGCCGCCGACGATCTGCAGCCGAGGACACCGTATGCTACCGCCTCCTCCGTCCGCGCGCGTTGCCGCGTGCTGCCCCACCCGGCCGCTGCTCGCGTGCGCGCTGCTCGCAGCCGCACTCACCGCGGGCGCTGCAAAAGCCGGCGCCAAGACCGACATCATCTTGTTCAAGAACGGCGACCGGCTCACGGGCGAGGTCAAGGCGCTGGACCGCGGCAAGGTCTCGTTCGACACCGACGCCGCGGGCGTGATCAAGATCGAGTGGGACGACATCGAGCAACTATTTTCGAGCACGACTTACGAGGTCACTCTCGACGACGGCGAACGCTTGTACGGCGCACTCGCCGAGACGACGCGTCACGGCGAGATACGCTTGCAGAACGAGTCGGGGGCACTCGATTTGCCGTTCCAGACGGTCGTGCGCATGAACCCGATCAAGTCGACGCTCCTCGATCGCATCAACATGAACGTCGACATCGGCTACAGCCTAGCGAAGGCCAACAAGCTCGAGCAGTCGAACCTTGGCTACGACTTCTCCTATCGCGAGGAGAAGCGGCAGATCAAGCTCAGCTTCGACTCCTCCACGTCCAACAGCGACAGCGACCCGAGCAGCACGCGCGTGTTCGGCGATTTCGGGTATCAGCGCTTTCTCGACAAGAGCACGTGGTACCCATTTGGTGCCGGCCAGATCGAGCGCAACGACGAGCTCGGCATCGATCGACGCGTGAGCTTGGGCGGCGGCATGAGCCGCTGGCTGCGCGACACGAACCAGAACCGCATCGCGTTCAGTGGCGGCTTGATCCGCAGCTTGGAGGATGACAAGGCGTCGACCGAGACGAAGTCGGACACCGAAGCGATGGTTGCGATGGACCTCGAGTGGTTTCGCTACGACTCGCCCCAGCTCGACGTCTCGACGAAGTTTACGCTCTACAACCGCTTGTCCGGAACGCGCGAGCCGCGCGGCAACCTCGACGTGAACTTCAAGTGGGAGATCTTCAAGGACTTCTATTGGAGCTTCAGCTTCTACTACACGTTCGACAGGCAAACGGAGAGCGGCGAGCCGACGAACGACTATGGCTCGTTCGTATCGCTCGGCTGGAAGCTCTGAGCAGGCCGCGGCGCGTCGGCGCCATTCCCCGGCAAAGGACTAGACTGGTCGCGGCGTCCTCGGACGAAGGGGAAACCCATGCACCGCGATCCGATCCTTTGGCTCAACGCATGTGGCACCCATCGCGCGGCTCTCGCCGCTGCGCTGCTCGCCGGCATCGCGGTGACCGGCACGGCCTCGGCCGCCGACAAGACCGACATCATGCTGTTCAAGAACGGCGACCGGCTCACGGGCGAGGTGAAGTCGCTCGACCGCGGCAAGGTGTCATTCGACACGGATGCGACGGGCGTGATCAAGGTCGAGTGGGATGATATCGGGCAGTTGTACTCGACCGCGACGTTCGAGGTCGCGCTAGAGGATGGCGAGCGCCTCTACGGCTCGCTCGTCGACACGACGCGTCCCAGCGAGATACGGCTGCAGACCGACACAACCACGCTCGACTTGCCGATCGGCACCGTCGTGCGCCTAACGCCTATAAAGTCGACCCTCATCGATCGTATGGAGATGAGCGTCGACGTCGGTTACAGCCTGGCGAAGGCGAACAAGCTCGAGCAATCGAATGTCCATTATGACTTCGGCTACCGAGACGAGAAGAGACAGATCAGTTTCAGCTTCGACGGCTCGACGTCGAGCAGCGAAAACGACCCTCCTAGCACGCGTGTGTTCAGCAACTTCGGCTATCGGCGCTTAAACGGTGACCGGGTCTGGGATCCGTTCGGCATCGCTCAGTTCGAGCGCAACGACGAGCTCGACATCGACCGGCGCGTGAGCGCCGGCGCCGGAATGGGCCGTTGGCTGCGCGACACGAACCAGAGCCGAATCGCGTTCGGCGGCGGCTTGGTCCGTAGCTGGGAGGACGTCAACGGTGCAGTCGAAACGCAAGAGGATACCGAAGCGCTGGTCGAGATGGACCTCGAGTGGTTCCACTATGACGAGCCCGAGCTCGACGTGTCGACGAAGTTCTCGCTGTACCATCGACTCTCCGGCTCGCATGAGCCGCGCGGCAACCTCGACGTGGACTTCAAGTGGGAGATATTCAAGGACTTCTACTGGAGCTTCAGCTTCTACTACACGTTCGACAAACAGACCGAGACCGGGAGGCCGTCCACCGACTACGGCTCGTTCGTATCGCTCGGCTGGAAGCTCTGAGCGCCGCGCGGCGCGCTGCCGCTGCCGCCGACGCTAGCGGTCGAATATCGAGCTGAAAGACAAGCTGATGCCTTGGAATCGATGATCGCTGCTGAACCGATACGCGAGTCCGATCCGGTCCCAACGGAAACGCCAGAGTTTCAGCGGCTCCTTGCCGCGGCCGAACGCCATGCCGATTTCCCACTCGTCGTCGATGTGCACCGAGGTCACGAGCGAGCCGAGCAGCAGAGGCTGGTCCGCGAGATAGTCCGTGTAGCCAAAGGTCCAGTAGAGGTGCACGGGCTCACCGCCGATCTTCTTCTCGATCGGCCGATCGAACTCGAACGCCGTCAGCAGCGGCAGCACGCGGCTGCTCGTGTGCGCGCCCGTGACGGCGTCGTTGTTGGCAGTGGTGTAGCCCGAGTACGTGAGCGCGTTGACGATCGCCCAATCGAAGCCGTTGGCGGAGAACGTGACCCGGCTCTTCAGGCCGGCCCAATAGACCCAGGCCGACGAGCCGCCGCCGAGCTGCCCACCCCAGCCGAAATTCGCGAACGGCCGCAGCGACCAGCGGTCGGTCATCGGGATGTCGAATTCGACGCCCGGCACGGCCGTGACCGTGCTCACGTTGTCGAGCGACACCGCCGCACCGAGATCGCTCGTATCGAACTCGTATAAGCCGAAGGCGATCGGGACGCGGATTCGCCAACCGATCGTCCGATGCCCCTGCTCGTCGAGGCTTCCCTCGCGGATCCGCCAGCTCGGCGCCGCGCGGATGACATACAACGTCTCGCCGCCTTCGACCGAGTAGACGCCGGTACCGAAGTACGCGCTATACGCCCACGGGATCGGGGCGGGCGACTCGTCGGCAAGCGCCGCGCGGAAGCACCAGACCGAGAAGGACGCTGCGAGCAGCGCGCGACCACCCGCCCTGCGACTCAGAGCCGGGACGATCGACTCCAATGCGCAACGCCCGGCCGAGGGCTCACTTCGCAGCCTTCACAGCCTTTTCCTTCTCCTTCTTCTCTTGGGCGCGCAGCTTGCTGTTCTGCTTCACCATCGCGTCGAGCGCCTTCGAGATGTTCTTCTGCGTCTTGTCGTTGCTGTCGGAAATCAAGATCGGCGTCGAGGAGCCGCGCCAAACGAGCTCCTTCTTCGTCGGATCGATGATGTCGACGATGAGCGTGCCCTCCAGGTATTCGACGACGCGCGTCGTCGTCGACACGGGACCGGCCGCACCGTAGCCGTACATGCCCCATCCGCCCATACCGTAGCCGCCAAACCCGTAGCCGAAGGAGTCCGACTGCAACTGCACGTTGTTTTGGACGGAGCCGTGATACGTGACCCAGATGTCGGGCGCCCCACCGGCGGCCGCCTTCATGAGCCCCGCCGCCGTGAGCCGCTTCTCGATCTCGTCCTGGATGAACTTGTGCATGAAAGGATTGCTCTGGGCGAGCGACGGCGCGGTCGGATCCTGCCAAGCGTAGGTTTTGATGTGCGAAAAGTCGTAGTCCTTGTTCCATTGGATGTTCGGCTTCGCCGCATAAGCGGCCGGCGCGAGAACCATCGTAGCCAGCAAAACGACCGTTACCCTCATCGAAACTGACATCTTCTTAGCTCCTTCGCCTAACAGGTTCGCGGTCCGCGAGATTGCACTTACTTATGCGCTGCCTTCGCCTTCTCGTTGACCGCCTTCGACTCGGCCGACTTGTAGTACTTCGTTGCGCCTTCGACCGTCTTCTGCGCCTTGTTCAGATTGCCCTGTTCGAGTTGCTCGGCGGCTTCCTTGAGCGTCGACTCGCCCTTGCCCCAGTCCTTGGCAGCATACTTCGCCGCCTCGCCCTTCTCCGCCGCCGTGCGTGCCGTGAGCGTGTCTGCGAACGTGACCTGTGCGAGCTTTGCGGCGTCGGTCGACTTCTGGAACAGCCCGTTCGCCTTCGTGAGGTCTTCCTTGACGCTATTGATGTCCTTGCCCTTCTCCAGCGTATCGCCCGCTTCCATGTAAAGCTTCATCGCGTCCGCATAGAACTCTGGTCCTAGCAGCTTCGCGTTCACGGCGTCGGCGGCTTTCTTGAGCGCATCGGTGGGTCCGAAGAGCTGGTCGCGGACCGCTTGACCCTGTGCGAGCGCGAGACCAGAAAACGCGAGCGTCAGCGTGAGTAACCCTAATCGCTTGATCATCGACGTCCCCTCCGGAAGTGTTTCTACTTAGTTGTTTCTTCGGTGGTCGCATCGACTGCGCCTCCCACCTTGGGAGGAAGCATAGGCAATCGAACTACGGGTGGATAGAGGGGTAAACCGAAACACACCCAAATGCTCGATAGCCAGGCGTCTCGGGTTACCTTATGCGCATGACAAGAACGACGAGAATGCGACCGTTGTTGCCCACGACCCTGACTCTGATCGTTGCGCTGCTCTTGGCGTCGGCGCTGCCGAGCGCGGCGCAGCCGAGCGCTCCGCAGGCCGGCTCGACGCCTCAAGCTGCGCAGCCGGCGGCGTCACGCGCGGTCGACGAGCTAATCCGTGCCGACGTCGAGCAGCTGCGCGCGACGGGCGACCTCGAGCTCGACGGCGTGATGATCGCCTCGCGCAATCTGCTGCCACGGATCTACGAAGCGCGCGCCTTCACGCCGACCTGGCGAAACCAGGCTCAGATCGATGCGCTGCTCGAGACGATCGATGAGAGCTACAAGGAAGGTCTCGACCCGAGCGACTACCACATCGACCAAGTCCGGGCCGCGCGCGCCGCGTACGCGAACGTCGACGCGCTGCCGGCCGCAGAGCGCGCGGCGCTCGACGTGATGCTGACCGACAGCGTCATCCGCCTCGGCTATCACCTGCGGTTCGGCAAAGTCGATCCCGTCGCGTTGAACCCGAATTGGAACTTGAAGCAGGACCTCATGGGCCGCGATCCCGCGGTCACGATCCAGCGAGCGATCGACGCTCCGTCGATGCGGGAGTTCGCGGACTCCGCGATCCCGCGCGTGTTCCTCTATCAGCGCTTCAAAGAGGCGCTCGCACGGTATCGTGAGCTCGGGGCCGCGGGCGGCTGGCCCGCGCTGCCGACGGGACCCACGTTGAAGCCCGGCATGACGGACACGCGCGTGCCGAACCTCGCCGAGCGGCTCGCGATCACGGGCGACATCGGTCGAGAGTCGGCCGCGGCCGCGACGACTTCGTACTCGGGCGCCGTCGTCGACGGCGTCAAGCACTTCCAGGACCGTCACGGCCTCTCGGCGGATGGCGCGCTCGGCCCTGGGACGCTCGCGGCGCTCAACGTCCCGGTCGAGACGCGGATCGAGCAGATCCGCGCGAACCTCGAGCGCGCGCGCTGGGTGTTCTACGATCCCGAGAGCGAGTTCCTCGTCGTCAACATCGCGGGCTTCAAGGTCTATCTCGTGCGCCGCGGCGAGGTCGTCTGGCGCTCGCGCGTCCAAGTCGGCAGGCCGTACCGTCAGACGCCGATCTTCGCTTCGACGCTGAGCTACCTCGTGTTCAACCCGACGTGGACCGTGCCGCCGACGATCCTGCGCCAAGATTACCTGCCGCAGCTCAAGCGCAATCCGCACTATCTCGCGGAGCACAACATCGACGTGCTCGATCGAGCCGGCAAGCCGGTCGAGCAGGCGAGCATCGACTGGTCGAGCGCGCGGAGCCTGCAGTACCAGCTCGTCCAGCGGCCGGGACCCACGAACGCGCTCGGCCGCGTGAAGTTCATGTTCCCGAACGAGTACTTCGTGTACCTCCACGACACGCCGAGCCGCGACCTGTTCGACAAGGAGAGCCGAGCGTTCAGCTCGGGCTGCATCCGCGTCGAGAATCCGCTCGAGCTCGCCGATGTCGTGCTCGGCGACAAATGGCCGCGCGAAAAGATCGACGCGCTAATCGCCGCCGGGCGCACGCAGACCGTGATCCTCGACAAACCGATCGCGGTGAAGCTGCTCTACTGGACCGCCGAGGTCGACGCCGCGGGCCGCGTGTCGTTCTTCCCGGACGTCTACTCGCGCGACGACGAGCTGATCAACGCGCTCGCGCAACCGTTCATGCCGACCGAGGACCTATAGCGCAGTCGCCGCGCAGGCGGCCAGCAGGAATCACCAGTCCAGAACCGCGGCGCGCGCTGACGGGGCCTCAAGGCGCCATCGTCTCGGCCGTCACTTCCCAGCCCGCGTCGACGCCGCCCGGCAGCATCTGGCCGCGGTCTTCGCCGACCTCGGCGTCGATCAGGCGGTTGAGCTTGTCGTTCATTGCGACGACGAGGTCGCGCTGTTCGCCCCCCTGTATCGCGAGATTTTGCATCTCGAGCGGATCGGCCTGCGTGTCGAAGAGCTCGACGTCGTTGAACCGGTGAATGTCCTCGAGCGTCGTCGGCCGGTTGTGCTGCTTCGGGGAGAAGTAGCGCGAATAGACGTAGCGGCCGTCATAGACGGACCGGACCGCGCCGCGCTTGCGCATGTCGGGCACTAGGCCGGCGCCCTTGAGCTTCTTCGGATTGCCGCCCTGCTTGATGTAGTCGACGGCCTTGTTCAGGAAGTCACCGTCCAGATACGCGAACATGTTGTAGTTGAACAGCATGCCGTCGCGCACCGCGTTGAGCTCCGCGCGCTCGGGCGCGGCGAGCAATGCCGACAGATCCTTGCCCGGAAGTCCCTTCACAATCGCCGCCCGTTTGTCCGACGACGCGCCCGTGAGCGCGACGAGCGTCGGCGCAAGATCGACGTGCGAGGTCACCGCGCGGCACTCCCTGCCGCCCGGATGCGCGGGATGCGCTACGACGAGCGGCACGTGGTTCTGCTCGCGATACGCGACGGCGCCTTTCGCGTGCAGCTGATGCGCGCCGTCCATGTCGCCGTGATCCGCGGTCGCGATCACGATCGTGCGCTCCATGAGGCCCGCGGCCTCAAGCTCGTCGAGCACTGCGGCCATGTTGCGGTCCGCGTCGCGCAGGCAGTTCAAGTAATAGTTGTGTCGCCGGCGCCAGCGCGGCTCTTCGTTTGGAATCTCGCCGACGAGCGCGTCGTGCGAGCGCAGGAAGTCGCGGTGCGCGGCCGGTCGACCGGGCGCGTCGAGCGGCTGCGCATGGCTCGCCGGCAGCTCGAACTCCCACTGCTTCGCATAGAGCGGATCGACCGGGTCGCGCGCGACGTGCGTGATGCCGCGCTCGGCCTGAACCACCGTTCCCGGCGCGTCCGTGTCGTAGAACATCACGTCGTGCGGGTTCACGAGGTTCACCGCGAGGAACCACGGCTTGCCTTCAGCCGCGAGGTCGCGGCCTTTGCCGCGCAGCCAGCTCGTCCCCATCGAGGCGATCACGCCGTCGTGGAGATAGCCGCCGCGCGTGTGCGCGATGATGTCGCCGACGCCGAAGTAGTCGGAGAAGCCGTAGTCTTCCATCTCCTGCGTGAAGATCTTCGTCGGCGTCCCGAGCTTGTTGACCGTCTCGAATTCCTTGGTCAGGTGCCACTTGCCCTTGTACGCGGTGTAGTACCCCGCGTCGCGCAGCATGTCGCCAACGGTGCGGATCTCGTTCGACATGCTCGTGATCCACGGAAAGTTCGTGTTGTCGAACATCTTGGTGTGCTGGATGTGCTGCCCCGTATACAGCACCGAGCGCGACGGCGTGCACACGCACGAGTTGATGCGGTGATTCGTGAAGGTGACGCCACGGCTGCGCAGACGCTCGTGCGCGGGCAGAGCGTAGTTGCTCGGGAGCTCGCCGCGCTCGAAATAGCGCTCTTGATCCGTGAGGATGAAGAGGATGTTGTACGGGCCGTCGGCGCGCGCCGCGGCGGACGGCGCATCGCCCACCGCCACCGTAGACCGGGAGCTCGAGCCCGTTGCTTGGCCGCGCGCCGACTCCGTGCCGAGTCCGAGTGCGACGGCCGCGATTCCGGCCGTTTGCTGCAGGAAGTCGCGACGAGTTTTCGACGGCCGCGCTCTGGAAGACTCTGACATCGGTTGCTCTCCTTCGACTGGGAAACTGCGGCGGCCACTCTACCTGGGCTGTCGAGCGGTAGGAATCCGCGCCGCACGGGCGCCGGCAGGCGATCAAATCACGATGCGGGGGTAGAGCCGGGCGCCGACGGCGACGAGCAGCGCGAGCACGGATTCACGGCCACGCCGGCCTCACTCGTAGCGCAGCGCCTCGATCGGGTCGAGCGCGGCGGCTTGCCGCGCCGGATAGAAGCCGAAGAAGATGCCGACAGCCGCGGAGAACACAAAGCCGCCGATGATCGCAGCGGGCGAGATCACGATCGGCCACTGCGCTACGACCGACACGACCTCGGACGCGATCACACCGAGCGCTATGCCGACCAAGCCGCCAGTGACGCTGAGGAGGACGGCCTCGGTCAGGAACTGGAGCAGGACGTGCAGGCGCCGGGCGCCGAGCGCCATCCGCAACCCGATCTCCCGCGTTCGCTCCGTCACCGAGACGAGCAGGATGTTCATGATTCCGATCCCGCCGACGAGCAGCGAGATCGAAGCGACCGTCGCGAGCAGGAGCGCCATCACGCGGCTGCTACTCTCGGCCGCGTCGACGATTTGGCTCAGGTTGCGTACGTTGAAGTCCGCGACGTCGTTCGGGCGAATTCGGTGCCGTGCGCGCAGTGTGTCGGTGATCTGCTCGACCGCCTCGCCGACCGAGGCGGCGCTCACGGCCTGCGCGTAGATCATGTTCACGTAGCCCGTGAGGCGCGGCTGCAAGCCGAACGGATTCGGCGCCGCCGGATAAGCCGAAGTCCCGGCCTGCGCCTGGCTCGGCGCCGCGACTCCGAGCACCTTGCGCTCGGCCGTGCTGAACGGGATCGTGATGAGGTCGTCTTGATCCTGACCCGACGAGGATTGCCCCTTCGCCTGATAGAGCCCGGCGACGATCAGCGGCACGCCCTTCACGAAGATCGTCGCGCCGATCGGGTTCTCGTCGGGCGGGAAGAGCTCGCGATAGATAGTCTGACCGATCACCGCGACGAGCGCGGCGTCACCGACGTCGTCGGCCGTAATCCCGCGACCTTCGGCGATGTGCCAGTTTGCGATCTCCGCGTAGCTCTGCGTGACGCCCTGAATGCTCGTCGTCCAGTTCCGGTCGCCGTACTGCGCCTGGCCCGACTGGCGAATCAAATAACCCACACGTGCGACGGCCGGGCATTCGCGGCCGATCGCGTCGGCGTCGCGCACCGTCAACGACGATGCACTGCCGAATCCGCCGCGCACGCCGCCGCTCGTCACGGCCCCCGGCAGGACGACGAGCATGTTCGTGCCGAGGCTGAGCATCTGCTGGCGGACCGATTGGTTTGCGCCCTGCCCGACCGCGACCATCGCGATCAGCGCCGCGACGCCGATCAGCACACCGAGCACCGTTAGGCCCGAGCGCATCTTGTTTCGGCCTATCGCCTGCGCGGCCGAGGCGAGATCCATCCGCAGAAACGCCCTCGCCGCGGCGCCGGATGCCGCGGCGCGCACCACGCCGGCCGCGCGCTCCGGCGCCGTCGGCTCCGGGGACGCGCGGCCGAGCGCGCTTCCATCCGTCGCGCGCGCGGAGCGCGGTACTTTAGAAACGCGTCGCTTGTCGCTGACGATGCTCCCGTCGCGCATCGTCACGACACGGTCCGCGTACTCCGCGATATCCGCCTCGTGCGTGACGATGATCACCGTTACCTGCTTCTCGCGGTTTAGCGCAACGAGCGCCTCCATGATCTCGTGCGAGTTGCGCGTATCGAGATTGCCGGTCGGCTCGTCGGCGAGCAGCAGCGCGGGAGAATTGATCAATGCGCGCGCGATCGCGACGCGTTGCTGCTGTCCACCCGAGAGCTGACCCGGAGTGTTGCGCTCGCGATCACCGAGACCGAGTAGTCGCAGCGCCGCTCGCGCGCGGCTGCGCCGCTCGGCGATGCCGGCCGGCCCGGTGCGGCTGTAGAACAGCGGCAGCGCCACGTTGTCGAGCGCGCTCGTACGCGGCAGGAGGTTGAAACTCTGGAACACGAACCCGAGCCGCTCGCTCCGGATCTGCGCGAGCTCAGGCTCGCTCAGCGTGGCGACGTCCACGCCTTCGAGCCGATAGCTGCCGGCGCTCGGACGGTCGAGGCAGCCCAAGATCGCCATCAACGTCGACTTGCCGGAACCCGATGCACCCATGATCGCGACGAGCTCCGAGCGACGCACCGTGAGATCGACGGCACGCAGCGCATGAACGTCGACGTCGCCGGCCTTGTAGGTGCGGCTGAGCCCGCGCGCCTCGATCACGATATCGGACACGGCAGTCACAGCCTTGTGCTCTCAGAGGCGAGGGGCGCGCGGGATCGATTGCCCGGGCGACGTCGTGGGTTGGCCGCTCTGCTCCGCGTGCTCCGACACGATGAGTGGATCGCCGACGCCGATCGCGCCGGCCGTGATCTCGACGTTCGTGTCGTCGCTGAGCCCGACCGTCACCGGCACACTGACCGGCTCGCCGTCGCGCAGAATCCAGACGTGCGCTCCCTGCTCGCGCGCCTGCCCGGCCGGCGAGTACCGCAGCGCTTGCGCGGGAACGCGAAGGACGTCGTCGCGCCGCTCGCTCACGATGCGGACGGCGGCCGTCATCCCCGGCTTCAGTAGCAGCTCCGGGTTCGCGGCCTCGCTCACGACGTCGTAAGTCACGACGTTCTGCACCGACTGCGGCGACTGGCGAACCTGCACGACGCTGCCGTGGAACGTGCGGCCTTGATACGCCTCGACCGTGAACGAGGCCTCGCTGCCGAGGCGCACGGCGCCGATGTCGGACTCGCTCACGTTGGTGTCGACCTCCATCTTCGTGAGGTCCGCCGCGATCACGAACAACGTCGGCGTCTGAAAACTCGCGGCGACCGTTTGGCCCTGCGTCACGTTGCGCGAAACGACCGTCCCGTCCACCGGCGAGACGATGTCCGTATAGCCGAGATTGACCTTCGCGGCATTGAGCTCGGCCTCGCGCTGCTGGATCGCGGCCTCGTCGAGCGCAATCTGCGAGCGCGCCTGCCTGAAAGTGCTATCGGCCGTGTCGAACGTCTCCCGCGAGATGAAACCGTTCTCGAGCAACTTCTTGTTGCGCTCGAGCACCGACGTCACGAGGTCGAGATTCGCCTTGTCCTTCGCCAGCTGGGCGCGCGTCGTCGCGAGCGCGGCGTCGTCTTGGTCGACGATCATCTGGTACGGGCGCGGATCGATCTTCGCGCAGAGCTGGTCCTTGTGGACGAGGGTGTTGAAGTCGCAATAGAGCTCGCGAATGACGCCCGAGACGTAAGTGCCGACTTGGACGGTCGTGACGGGATTCACCGTACCGCTCGCGATCACGTAAGGTGCGACGGTCCCGCGGCTCACCGGTGCCGTCGAATAGGTCAGACGTTGACTGAACTGGACGCGGTACCAGAGCACAGCCGCGCCCGCGGCGAGCAGCAGCAAGGCGGCGCCGACGGTCTTCGGGTGCCCGAGAAGCGAGCGGCGCAGCGAAAGCGCCAGCGAGTTACCGCGCGGCCGCGGCAACGATGACCCGCGCACTTCTGAAGCAACGCTCATTCCGCTCATGGCCCTCGTGCGCTCCTGCTGAAGCGGTCACCCGCCGCGCGCGTAGCCGACGGTCTGCGCGAACGTTACGAATTGCTGCTCCGGGAGCTTCAGCGCCCGAGCAAGGCCCGCATAGTCGACCGCGCCGCGGAATACGGACGCGAGACCTTCCGAGGCGCAATAGAGATAGACGTTCTGGCCTATGAACGCCGCGTCCACCGACGCGTAGAGCCGCCGATCCTCGGGCGAAATATCCGTCATTCGCTCGCCGTGTGCGACGTAGACGAGGTTCAGGCCCGCCGTCGCGACGAACGGTTGCAGCCCGGTCTGCGCACGAATGTCGTCAGGCAGGTACGGCAAGAGCGCATGCGCGGCCGGATCGTAGAGCCAGACGCCGTCCGCCCTCGCGACGTAGACGTCGATGACCATGATGTGCCGCCAATAGGGCGCGGTTCGATCGCCACTCGGCCGGTTCACGCCGAACGCGGCCCAAAGGAGGCTCGATAGGGTTTCATCGGACAACGCTCGCTCCGAATACTCGCGCGTCGATCGCCGAAGCTTCAGCGCCGACAGGAGCGGCATACCGCCCTGCATCCGCGCCGGCGGCAGCGTAATCGCTTCGCGTTCGGCCGCGGAGGTCAACGAACCCGCCGCCGTCGCGATGGCGCCCGCGAGCGTCGCTGTATTGACGTCTCGCCGGGTGACCTTGTGTTCCTGCCCTGCCACGTTGGGCTCCGTCGTCCGCCGAATATGACCGGCAAACTACAGCTCGCAGAGCGGACGCGCTGCTCGTGGAAACCGAGACGCGTATCGCGGTCCACAGCCACGTTTTCGTCAGGACCGTGTCAGCAACGGCGCGGTTCGCGGCGGACAGACATTACGCACTCTCGCGAGGCAATGCGGCCGCGGGGCGGCGGAAACCGGCGGAGAGCCGTCGCCGGTGCAAGCCTGCTTTGCGCGCGACGGAGTGGGTCGGTTACTACCGTCCGGTCTGCGCGGGTGCGGCCGCGTCGGGGTTCGGCGCAAAGGTTCCGACGGGTGGCGCCCGCCCCGGCGGCAATGGTTGCGCGGGCGTGAAACCCGGCGGCGGGAACTGCACGCCCTGCGCCACGCCAGTGAGTCTGGAGGGCACCGGCGCGCCGGGCACGCACGGCCCGGCCGAGCCAGGTCCGCACACGACCATCGTCGGCAGTCCGCCCGGAGGCACCATGATGCCACCCGTAACCGGATTGACGATGACGGGGCGCATCGTTGGCGCCTGCGCTAGCGCGCTCAGCATACGCTCGCGTTGAGTGGCGTCTGCCACGTGCGCCTCGATGAACGCGCGAGCGGCGGCGGCATCGCGCTGGGCGATGAACATCGCAGCGCCTGACACGCCCGTGAGCCGCATCCGGTCATCGCTGAAGCCAGCCAGCAACGAATCGTCGGGAATCGAGTTGCGCGCCGTGGTCGAGATCAAGGAGAGCAGCGCACCGTCACGGCCGCGTCCCGCAGGCTGAGTCAGCACCCATGCTTGCGCTGCCGCCGGGTCCTGCTGGCTCCACGTACCCGCAATGATGCCCATGGCACTTTGCTGTGCCGCCGGATCGCTCACCCCGCTGGCCCAAGCCGCGGCACGGGCCGGCTCGCGCTGCGCCCAGCCCGCCGCCGCCTGCGTGATCGCGGCGCGGCGGTAGTCGTCGCGGCCGAGCGATTCGGCCGCGCGCGCCGCAGCTTCCGGATCCACTCTCGACGCCGGCATGATCACCGCCAATGCCGCGTCGTCGTACTCCGGGCTGCCGCGAAACTGCTCGATCCAGCCGAGTGCCGCGCGCGGATCGGTCTGCGCGTACATCCCCGCGACACCGTTCAGCCACGAGCCGCGCAGTTGGCTCGGCATTCGCGCCGCATACGACGCAGCCTCCTGAAGGTTGTGCTGCGCGTACTGCTGCGCAACCGTCGACACCGCGCCGGCCGGCGCGCGATCGGCATTGGCGACGAGCCAATCGGCCGCGCGTGTGGGCTCCCTCGAGGCCCAACTCGAGAGGATCGACTGCACGAGCGACTGACGCTCCATTTCGTTAGGCAGCGCGAGCACGTGCTCCAACAACGTGGCGGACTGCGCAGGATCGCGAATCGACGCCATGCTGGCGACTTGATGCATCGCCTGTTGGCGTTCCATCGGCGTGCTGATTGCCGCCGCGAGGTCCAGCGCGCGGAGTGGATCCTTCTGGGCGATCCCGGTCACGACGGCGACGAGCGCCGCGGGCTCGGGCGGCTGGAGCGAGCGCGCCCAGGCGAGAGCGCCGTCCGCGTCATGCTGCGCGAAGCTCTGCGCGATCTGCTGCATGACCTGACGGCGCTCCTGGCCCTGCGGCATCTGCTGCGCTCGCGAGTACGCGGCCAGCGGGTCGCGCTGAGCGATCGCTCCGATCGCACTCATCGCGATCGGCCCGCGGAGCTCGGGCGGAAAGAGATCCGCGCGATCGAGCGCAAGCTCCGGCTCGCTCGACGCGATCTGATACCAGGACCCGGCGTTGACGGCGTTGCGCCGCGCCGCGTCGTCGAGCGTCGCGACGTAATCGAGGAACGCGCGCGGATCGCGCGACGCCCACGTTCGCAACACTCCGTTGACGGCATCGGTACGCACGCCGGGGTTCGAGATTCCCTGCGCGCGTTCGAGCGCCTCGCGCGGCGAGTCCTGCGCGAGACGCATGAGCGAGCTCGCGACGTAGCGATCCGCGACCGGCCTCGGCGCGGCCGCTAGGATCTCGTTGACGAGCTCCTGGTCGTTCTCGATACGTGCGAGCAAGCCTGGAACGATCATCGACGCCTGACTTTCGTCGAGCTTCCCGATGGCAGCGAGCGCGGCCGCGGGCGACGACCGCAACCACGCCTGATAGAGCGGCACCGGATTCGGGGCTGACGGTCCGAGCTTGCTAGCGGCCGCGACGGCGCCGCCCGGGTCGAGCTCCGCGTAACGCGTGAGCAACACGTCGAGCGCGAACGATTTCGTCGCCGGGTCCTTGAGCTCGGCAGCGCGATCGAGCAGCGCTTTCAGGCTGCGCACGTCGGCGCGCGCGACTTCGGCATAGAACGCCGCGCGCTGCGTCGTGCCGGTGGGCTCGGCCGCGAGCGCGTCGACTACGGCCGTGTTTGCCGCCTGTGCCACGGCTTCGCGAGATTGAATGACGACCGCGCAGACCGCACCGAGCATGATGCCGATCGACAGAACACGCGCCGCATTTCGCATTGGCTCCCCCCCGCGATTACGACAGGCGATCCAGCGAGACACCATATAGCAGAGAGTTCCGGATCTGGAAAGATCTGGCTGGCTGCCATGTAAACCGGCCGCTCGGAGAGCTAGTCCGCCAGTGGTCGCCCACCCATGCTAATGAGACACTTGCGCCCGTCATCGACCTGAAACGAAAGGGCAAACGACCATGGCGGCACCTCCGGGCATCTCCGAGCGCGACTTCTCCACCGCGCTCCAAGAATTCGCGAACGCGATCGGCGCCGACTGGGTGTTCAAGTCCGACGAGGATCTGAAGCTCTACCGCGACGCGTACTCGCCGTTCTGGGGCGAGCCCGAGGAGCGAGTCGCGTCCGCGGCCGTTGCGCCCGCGAGCGTCGAGCAGGTGCAAGCGATAGTGCAGATCGCGAACAAGCACAAGATCCCGCTCTGGACGATCTCGACGGGCCGGAACTTAGGCTACGGCGCATCATCGCCCGCGTATTCGGGCAGCGTGATCGTCGATCTCAAGCGCATGAACCGAGTGCTCGAGGTGAACGACAAGATCCACTATGCGGTCGTCGAACCTGGAGTGAGCTACTTCGACCTCTACCGCTACATTCAGGAGCACAAGCTCAAGGTCTGGATCGACCCCGCGGATCCCGGCTGGGGCTCCCCGCTCGGCAACGCGCTCGAGCGCGGCGGCGGCCGAACGCCGATGAAGGACCACTGGAGCGCGGTTTGCGGCCTCGAGGTCGTGCTGCCGAACGGCGAGCTGCTGCGCACCGGCATGGGTGGGATGACGGGGAACGAGCTCTGGCACCAGTACAAGTACGGTTTCGGGCCACTCGTCGACGGCCTGTTCTCGCAATCGAACTTCGGCATCGTGACGAGAATCGGCCTCTGGCTCATGCCCTCGCCCGAAGGCTACCGCGACGGCCGCGTGAACGTGCCGCGCCACGACGACCTCATTCCATTCATGGAGACGTACTCGTACCTCACGAACTCGGACATCGTCCGCGGCACGATGCTGCTCGATAGCCCGCTGCTCACGTATCACGCGTCGCAGGGCGGCTCGTTCTTCGAGATGCCCGGAGGCCCGTCGATTGCCGAGCTCGACAAGCTCGCGGTCGATCGGAAGCTGCCGTACTGGGGCGCGGAGCTCCGCTTCTGGGGCCCGCCGAAAGTCATCGACGCGCAGTGGGAGTACGTCAAGGAGAAGTTCGGCGCGATTCCGGGCGCCACGTTCACCGACGGACGCAGCTATCGCTTCCCGGCCGAAGTCGATCAGAACGATCCGACGCTCACGGTCGCGCTCGGCATCCCGACGCTCGGCGTGTTCGGCTTGCTGCAAGGCGGCGGGCACCTCGGCTTCTCGCCCATCATCCCGATGACGGGCGAGGCGATCTTCAAGGCGCAGAAGGTGTTCGGGAAGCTCTATTCGGACTTGAAGCTGCCGGTCGGCAACCAGTTCTCCGCGCTGCCGTGGTCGTACAACCCACGCGCGCTCGTGCTGCTGTTCGGCCTGCCGGTCTCGAAGGACACGTCACTCAACAAGCAGAGCCGATTGATCTTCGACAAGCTCGTCGAGGCCTGCGCCGAGAACGGCTGGGCCGAGTACCGCACGCACGTCGGCTTCATGGACAAAGTCGCCGACATGTACACCTTCAACAACCACGCGATGCGCCGCTTCCACGAGACGCTGAAGGACGCGCTCGATCCGAACGGGATTTTGTCGCCCGGCAAGTCCGGGATTTGGCCGAAGCGGTTGCGCCGCGCCTGAGTATCTCGAATGTCCCCCGCTGCGATTGCCTTTCTGGTGCTCGTTGGTCTCGTCGGCGCGGTGCTCGTCGGCCGTTGGCTGAGCGCGGTGCTCTCGGAGCGCCACTTCGCCACGGGCACACACGACACCGTGAAGCTCGCGCTCGGCCTCGTCGCAACGATGGCCGCTGTGCTGCTCGGCTTGCTCGTAAGCGCCGCGAAGACCTCATACGACGAGCAGAAGCATCAGGTGATCGAGATGGCGGCCCGAATTTCCGTGCTCGATCGCCTTCTCGAAATCTATGGCGACGATGCCGCTTCAGCTCGCGCCGAAATGCACGCGCTGATCCGTAGCGCCGTCGCGCGCGCATGGCCGGAGGACGGCGCGCGCAGCGATCTCGGTATTCAGCCGCAAGCCGGAGAGATCTTCTTGCAGTCGATCCAGCGGCTCATGCCGCAGAATTCGCTTCAGACCGAGATCCGAAGCCAGGCGACCAGCCTCGCGCTCGACATCGCGCAGCGCCGCGCCCTGCTCGTCGCCCACGCGCTCGACGGCGCGCCGGTCCCGCTGCTCGTCGTCGTGGTCACCTGGCTGGTCGTGATCCTGTTCGGGTTCAGCTTGCTCGCGCCGCGCAGCCCAATCGCGCTGCTCGCGCTGCTCATCGCGGCTGGGTCTGTCTGCGGCGCGATCGTTCTATTGCTCGAGTTCTACCACCCGTTCGACGGCCCGCTGCGGATCTCGAGCGTGCCGATCATTCAGGCGCTCGGGCCGGAGCGCAGCAATTGAGTCACGCGCTCGAGTGAAGACGACGAGATTCGGCCGCCGTCAAAACGCGCCGATGCGCTCCGCGACCCAAAACATGGCCACCGTGCCGATCACGTAAGGCGGGAGCCACGCACTCCAGGACGGCATGCGGGGGCGCAATCGTGTACCGAGGACAGCGACCACCGCGAGCACCGCGCCCACGAACAGCAACTGCCCGATCTCGACGCCAACATTGAACGTGAACAGCGCGAGCGGGATCGCCCTCTGCGGCAGCCCGATCTCCGCGAGCGCCCCCGCGAAACCGAAGCCATGCAGCAAGCCGAACGTGAACGCGACGAGCCACGGTGCGCGTGCCGTTAAACCACGCTCGCCGCGCAGGCCGCGCACGATCTCGACCGCGACGAACACGATGCTGAGCGCGATCGCAGCCTCGACGGGCGGCTGCGGCACGTGCACGACGCCGAGCGTCGCCGCCGCGAGCGTGATGCTGTGCGCGACCGTGAACGCCGTAATCGTAATCGCGATGCGCCGGACGCCGCCGACGATCAGCAACAAGCCGAGCACGAAAAGGAGGTGGTCGATTCCGCCGAGGATGTGCTCGACGCCGAGCACGAGGTAGGTACGTGCAGTTTCCGCGAGCCCCGGCGACGGCAGGACCGTGAACGCGGCGTGCCCTGCCGCCAGGCTCTCGACTTGCGACGTGCCATCCAGCCGCTCGACGCGTGCGAGCACGTCGGTGATGCCTGCCGCGCGGCCGACGATTTCGATCCGCGCGCCGACGAGCCCGCCGGGCCGCTCGATGGTCCAGCGCTCGAGGCGCGCATCTGCGACCACGGTCGCGCGATGGGGCTCCACGTCCACGGTGCCGGCTGGGAAACGTACGTCGATCGCGAGGCGAAGGTCCTCACCCTGAGCCGGCACCTTCCAGAGCACGTCGTACCGGTCCGCACCGACCTCGCGCAGCTCGAGATAGGCAGGCCGATAGACGTCCGCGAACGTCGTCGAAGCCGCGAGCGCGGAGAGAATAACCAGCGCGAAGCGAAGCAAGCGCGACCGGAGAGTCACGGCGTCTGTGCCGCGAGTGCTGCCGCGTCTTCGAGCCCGTGCGTCGGCTTCTCGACTCGGATCGAATAACGCGCGCGCAGACGCGCATAGAGCGCATCGCTCGCAGCTTGGGCGCGCGCGTCGCGGACATCGCGCTCGACTTCGTTGCGGACGGCCGCGAGCGTCACGGCCTCGCCTTCCTCGCGCGCGTCGATGCGGACGACGTGCAGTCCGTATGCGGAGCGCACGGGGCCGAACCAGCGCTCGGTCGGCGCGGCGCCGAGCGCGGCCGCGAACTCGTCTCCGAACTGCGCAGCGACGTCCGCTGTCGTGACCCCTCGCAGAGCGGCAGGCAGAAGTGTGGCATCGCCAAGCCGTGCCTCGTCAACGTTCCCCGCGGCGCCGAGCGCGCGCAAGGCCTCGCCGATGTCGGCGTCGATCCTCTCGCCGTGGCCAGCCGGCGCGAAAAACGCCTGCCGAAAGTCGAAACGTGCCGGAGCCGCGTAGCGCTCGCGGTGCTCGTCAAACCACGCTTGCGCGGCTTGCTCCGACACCTCGGGCGCGGCCGCGTCGGCGATGAGCTCCACGCGCAGTCGCATACGATTACGCACGACGGGGTCGTCGCGATCGAGACCGAGGGCGAGCCCTTCCCGATACAGCACCTCGTCGCGCACGTAATTTTCGACGAGGCCCTGGAGCTCTTGCTCGGTCGGAACCCGCTGCCGCGTGCGCGCGAACTGCGTTGCTAGCACGTCGACGCGCGCCGCGTCGACGACGATCTCGTTCGGCGCCGCACCGGCGCCTCCCGAGATCGCGCGATACAACACGAACAAGCCGATGCCGAGCACGGCGAAGTGCAGCAACGGCTCCTTCAGGAATCCCCTCAAGGCGTGTACCAGATCGGCGACGTGTATGCGCGCTCCTGTAGGGTCATCCGAGTGCCCGGTAGCGGCTGAACGCCGAAGCGCTTCTCGTCGTACGCCGTCCAGCGCGGAGTCGGGATCTCGAGCACGCGCCCGTAGTAGAACGCGGGCGCACTCGCGTCGAAGTCGGGATCCGTCCAGACGGCAATGAGCTCCGGCGCGCCGATCGTGTTCGTCCACGTTGCATTCGCAACGTCCACGGTGCTGCCAACCGCCGGAACCTTGCCCGTGGTCGGATCCGGCTTGCGGTCGCCGGACCACACGACGTCATAGACCTTCTCGTGCAACGTTCCGTCCTTCGTGAGCCAGCCCTTCACGACCTGGTAGCGATCGAGGTTCGCGCCAACCGGATCCCTAATAGCGGCGACGAGGAACGTCGGCGCCTTGCCGGCCGGAGCCTTGCGCAGATCGCCGCCCATCGGGACGCCCTTGCCGTAACCGACGACGGCTGGATTGCGCGACTGCGCATCGGCCGCGACGAAATCGAAGCCGCCGAAGAAGCGGACGGCAAGCCGCGTGCCGGTCGTTGCGTAGGTCTCCCGGCGTTCCATTGCGTCCCAGAGCGACGTGCGCGTGTTGTCTTTGGCCCAGACGGCCGCCAAGCCCGACGAGCCGACCTCCCAGTCCATGATTTTCACGCCGGTCTTCGGATTGTTTACGAATGTCGCAGTCAGCCGCTCCGGACTCGGCTCCTGCGGGGTGGTCTTGCCGAAGAAGTTGTCCTCTTCGATCGCAGAGAGCCCCGTATGCGCATCGGTGCTGCCGACCAGCCCGAATTTGTACGGGTTCGTACCGAGCTGGCGCTCGAGGAGGAGGCCGTTCTTGAGCCCCGAGCGCGCGTACTCGAACTCGAGCATCTCGGGCTTCTTCGCCTCGCTGCCGTCGAGGTTGCCCTTGTCCCAGATCTCGAAATTCGCGAACTCGTCCGTCGGCGACAGACTCGGGTGGGCCTCGCCCGTCCCTTTCGTCTGTGTGACCTCGTAGAGCCGCTCCCAGCGGGCGCGCTGCTCGACGTAGGGCTTGTCCACGCGCTTGCCGGTGAACGACTCGATGATCGGAAACATTCTGCCGTTGCTGAGGTTGCCGTTGTGCGCGATCGCAAGCACGTTGCCGCCAGTCTTCTGCTCATAGTCCGCCATCCACTTCCAGAGGTCGCGGGGGTTGTCACTGCCGAGCGGCTTCATCGTCGTGTACGGCTCGACCTCACTCGCCTTGTCGGCGTTGTCGCGGAAGATCACGTTGCGGTGCAGATTGTTGCCGCTCGTGTTGGACGTCCACTCGTAGCCTATGAATGCCGTGAAGCGCCCCGGTTCGTTGTACGCCTCGGCCGCCGCGATCGTCTCTTGCCAGGCGGTGTGATAGGCGCGCGTCCCAGGCGAATAGATCAGATCCTTCGGCAATGTGCCTTGGGAGAACGCGACGATGATCTCGATCGCGGCGTCGTTGCCCTTACCCCCGTGGATCATGTCGTACCAACGCCGGCCGGTCGGGTTCGCGAGCAATTCCGTCTTGCCCGCGAACAGATCGGGGAAGAACCCCATGTTGTCGGAGTGATCGGACACCACGAGAAAATCGAGCGGGCGCCCCAACTTCGCCGGCTGACCGCTCGACGCCATCACTTGCTCGCCGCGCGCGAAGCGGTACGCGTCCCGCGGCGAGAGCCGCGCGCCGAACGCGCCCGCGTCGAACGACGCGGCCGTGTGCAGATGAGTGTCTCCGAAGAACGGCCGCGTCGGAAAATCGCGGTCGACATACGGCGAATACGTCGGCTTCGTCGGAAAAGCGTGCGCGACCGAGTCCGGGGTCGCGTCGCCGGCGTCCTGCCCGAGCACCGGGGCCGCGAGCACGGCGGCCACTACAGCAACAAGAAATCGGCTTCTCATTTTGACTCCCCTGATAGGGCGATTCGTGGCGTGTCGACCGAGCGCAGCGCGCCGTTGGCGCTTACGGCACGCCTTTGGGCCGGAAATCAGCAGAAGCCAGCAACTCTACGCCCGCACCCTGTCGTATTGCTAGGCGCGAACTTTCCGGCACTCGCAACTATTCCGCGCGAGTGTGCCGGCTCGAGAACGCTTACCGGATGCCGACGGCGCACACACGCCGCGGCCGGCGCGTCCGTGCGGCGCCGTACAGACGTTCGCGAAGTCTCCGCATAGGCTGCATTTAGGGACCATCTGCCCTTCATCTTGGGGGCATCTAGTTGGAGGTAAGTACAAGTGACCGGTAAACAGTTGTTATTTGCTCAGCAGGCTCGCGGCGAGATGCTGAGAGGCATCGACGTCTTGGCGAATGCGGTCAAAGAGACCTTGGGCCCGAAGGGGCGCAACGTGTTGATCGAAAGAGGCTTCGGCGCACCGACCGTAACGAAAGACGGCGTGACCGTCGCGAAGGAAATTTCGCTCGCCGACAAGTTTCAGGACCTCGGCGCGCAAATGGTCAAGGAAGTGGCCTCCCACACGTCGGACACGGCGGGCGACGGCACCACGACGGCCACGGTGCTCGCTCAAGCGATCTTCAAGCAAGGCATCAAGGCCGTGAGCGCCGGCATGGATCCGATGGACCTCAAACGTGGGCTCGACAAGGGCGTGGCGGCGGCGATCGCGGCGCTGAAGAAGATCTCGCAACCGTGCGAGGACATGGCGGCGATCGCACAGGTCGGGACGATTTCCGCCAACGGCGACGCATCGGTCGGCGAAATCATCGCGCGTGCCATGAAGCAAGTCGGCAAAGACGGCGTCATCACGGTCGAGGAAGGCGCGTCACTCGACAACGAGCTCGACTTGGTCGAAGGCATGCAGTTCGACCGGGGTTACTTGTCGCCGTACTTCATCAACAAGACGGACACGATGTCCGTCGAGCTCGAAGAACCCTATGTCCTAATCTGCGAGAAGAAGCTGTCGAACCTGCGCGAGCTCCTGCCGGTGCTCGAAGGGATTGCCAAGAGTGGCAAGCCCCTTCTGCTGATTGCCGAAGACGTCGAAGGCGAGGCCCTGGCCGCGCTCGTCGTCAATCAGTTGCGTGGCGTGCTGAAGGTGGTCGCCATCAAGGCGCCGGGCTTCGGCGACCGGCGCAAAGCAATGCTCGAGGACGTTGCAGTCCTCACGGCAAGCACGGTGATCTCCGAGGATGCCGGTTTGACGTTGGCGAAGACGACACTCGAGCAACTCGGGACGGCCAAGAAGGTCCGCGTCACGAAGGAGCACACGACGATCATCGATGGCGGCGGCAAAAAGAAGGCGATCCAGGCGCGCGTGCAGCAATTGCGGGCGGAGATCGAAAAGACGACCTCGGACTACGACCGCGAGAAGCTCGAGGAGCGGCTCGCGAAGCTCGCCGGCGGCGTCGCCGTGATCAAGGTAGGCGCCGCCACCGAAGTCGAGATGAAAGAGAAGAAAGCACGTGTCGAAGACGCGTTGCACGCCACACGAGCGGCCGTAGAGGAAGGCGTCGTGCCGGGCGGCGGAGTCGCACTGCTGCGCGTGCGCAAAGCGATCGCGGCGGTGCCGACGGCCAACGCGGATCAGGCTGCCGGCCTACGAATTTTGCTTCGCGCCGTCGAAGAGCCTCTACGCCAAATCGTCCGCAACGGCGGAGGAGATCCGGCTGTGGTGCTCGACAAAGTGCAGAGCGGCGTCGGCAACTTCGGCTTCAACGCGGCGACCGAGGAATACGGCGATCTCGTCGCGATGGGCATCATCGACCCGACCAAGGTGACGCGCCTGGCGTTGCAGAACGCCGCGTCCGTGGCCGGTCTGTTGTTGACTACCGAAGCCGCAGTCACGTCGCTGCCGAGCGGCGAAGGCGCCATGCCGGCGATGACTAACGGCATGGACGGCATGATGTGACGCACCCTCTTCAGCGTTGGGCGTTCCTACTGCCGTGCACGCTCGCCCTGCTCGCGTGCGCGTCGGCCAATCAGCGGCGTGCGACCGACGGCTACTTTGATCCCTATGTGATCACGCTGGACCTGCAAGCGGCGCGCCAGACGGACACGGCGCACCGCATCCGCACCGCGTAGTAGACGCCGGCCGGCCTCCGTGGTCTGCGGGCGCTTTTGCCCGTATACTACGCGCCGCCTGACGGCCCGGGCACATGGACGCCGCAGCCGCCAGACCCCCTAAACGACTGGAAATGAACCCGTGATTACGGCGTCGAACGTCACCGTACAGTTCGGTGAGAAACCTTTGTTCGAGGACGTCTCCGTCAAGTTCGGAGACGGCCATCGCTATGGCTTGATCGGCGCGAACGGCTCGGGCAAGACCACGTTCATGAAGGTGCTCGGCGGCGAACTCGAGCCCACGTACGGCAACGTGTCGATCGGGCCACATTTGCGCGTCGGCAAGCTGCGCCAGGATCAATTCGCGTTCGAAGAGTTCTCCGTGATCCACACGGTGATCATGGGCCACGAGAAGCTCTGGAATGTGTTCCAGGAACGCGAGCGCCTGTACGCGCAACCGTCGATGACCGAGGCAGAAGGCCTGCGCGCCGCCGAGCTCGAGAGCGAGTTCGCGCAGCTCGACGGCTACTCCGCCGAGGCGGCGGCCGGCGAGCTGCTCCTCGCGGTCGGCATTCCGGTCGAGCAGCATTACGGCCCGATGAGCGCCGTGGCGCCCGGCTGGAAGCTCCGCGTGCTGCTTGCACAAGCCTTGTTCGCAGACCCGGACATCATGTTGCTCGACGAGCCGACCAACAACCTCGACATCGACACGATCCGCTGGCTGGAAGGCGTGCTGAACGAGCGCAAGTGCACGATGATCATCATCTCGCACGACCGCCACTTCCTGAACTCCG
>Ga0326726_10000889_pt1 | contig 27458 bp, 24 predicted proteins | sample MHFenrmetagenome_2_FD_207603 | JGI IMG/M metagenome (GOLD analysis project Ga0326726, IMG submission 207603) | Lab enriched peat soil microbial communities from Michigan Hollow, Ithaca, NY, United States - MHF15MN | ecosystem: Environmental > Terrestrial > Soil > Wetlands > Peat | place: USA... | reverse complement strand
CAGCTGGGGTAATGCAGGACGATTCGGACACTGGCGTCGAGGGTCTGCCAACTCGGGCGAGCAGTGTTCGCGGGGATACATCTTCAGTACAGCACTGTCTTCCAACGTTGGTCAGCCCGAAGTTGGCACGGCCCTCACGCCAGTGGCCGGATCGGACTGCTCTTGCCTATTCCGTCGACGAGTGCTGCCTATGCCCCGCTCTCAACTCGTGCCCGTGATGGCCGGGTTCGTGCGGGCCCTGCACGAGTCGCAGCAGCTGCTCGCGCTGCGCACACGCGTCGGCGTAGCCGATCGACATGAGCTCGCGCGTATAGCCGGACTCGAACATCAGATAGCTCGCGAGCGAACCCGTGGCGGCGCTGTGCGCACCGATTACGCGCAGTAAAGCGCGCAATGAGCGCGGCAGTTCACGAACATGGTTCGCCGCCACCTCGCGCAGATCGCGGCCCGGAGCCACCACCATAGCGTCGATCGCCCGCAGGCCGGAGTAGGAAGCGTGAGCATGCCGGACCAGCTCGTTGAGGCGTTCGAGCTGCTCGAGGTCGGCGTAGATCTGATCCATGAACAGTGTGTCGAGCATGTAGCCGAAGATCTGCCCGGCGGTGGGCGCTGCGCCGGCCGGCATGTTGCCGAACGCACTGCGCAGGCCGCTCTGGCGCACACCGATCACCAGCAACTGCTCCGCACCCAGGCTGATCGCGGGGCTGAGCGGATTGGTCTGCCGCATGGCGCCGTCGCCGTAGAACTCATCGTGCAGGCGCACGGCCGGGAACAGGAACGGGATGGAGAGGCTCGCCATGAGGTGATCGATCCCCAGGCGCCCCCGCTGACCGCCGCCGGCAATCCGGGTCCAGTCGTGCAGCTCCGTAATACCTTCGTAGAAGGTTAAGCAGCGCCCGCTGCTGAAGCTCGTGGCGCAGATGCCCAGGGCTCGCAATCTCCCCTTCGCGATCGAGCGATGGACGCCGCGAAACGACATGGTGCGGCTGAGCAGCTCACGCAATGGCGTGTTGTCGAACAGCGACTTGGGCGGTGGCAGCAACAGGCCGCTGGAAACGAACGCGAGCAGCCAGTGCAGCCCGGCTCGCAGCATGCTCACCGTGTCAGCTCGAAACACCTGGTTCACATGGAAGTTGGCCCACACCTGCTCGAGGGCCTGCACCGAAGCGCGAAAGTTCGTGAAACGGCTGGCGAGCGCGACCGCTGCCACCGCTCCCGCCGAGGTGCCGACGATGACGGGAAACGGGCAGGGACTGCCTTCAGGCAGCCATTCAGCCAGTGCCTTGAGCACGCCAACCTGATATGCGGCGCGCGCGCCACCGCCGCTCAGTATCAATGCCGTCCGCTTCGGCGCTTCGCTCATGTGGATCGTGGATCTCTCAGTGGCCGTTCCTGGCAGCGCTGCCTAAGATAGACGCTCGTGGCAGTTTGCGGAGACTTTCATGCGCGCCAGGTCGGGCGGATGGTCGTTGCTTGCCACCGCGTTCGCAGTGGCACTCGCTGCCCTGGTGCAGGCCGCGCCGCAGGTCGGCGCACAGGCGCCGGGATTCAAGTTGCAGGATCAGAACGGCAAATGGCACAGCCTGTCGGACTACGCCGGGCAGTGGCTGGTTCTGTATTTCTACCCCAAGGACATGACGCCCGGCTGCACCACGCAGGCCTGCGAATTCCGCGACAATATCTTTGCCTTCCGCAAGGCCGGCGCCGCCGTTCTGGGCATCAGCCTGGACGACGTCGAATCCCACCAAAAGTTTGCCGAAGAGCATGGCCTGCCATTTCCGATCCTGGCGGACTCCACCCGGACGACTGCAACGAGCTATAGAGTGCTCAGGAGCCTGTTCGGGATGAAGTTTGCCAGCCGCGAGACCTTTGTCATCGATCCGCACGGCAAAATCGTGAAGCATTACGCGCAGGTCGACCCGCAGGGGCACGCACAAGTCGTGCTCAAGGATCTGCAGGCTCTGCAGCAGTCTGGCTCGTAGCTGCGGGAGTGACGTGCAGCTGATGCTCGGCGGGACCCGGTAGGAAGGGCAGCGGCTTGCCCTTGGCCCAGGCGTCATAGCCCGCGCTGTAGTACGGCGAGAGCGGATGCCCGCTCTGCCCGCCCGGCATGTGGAAGTAGGCTTGGGCCTCGCGGCCCGGAGCCACCGCAAATCGCTCGGACGCGCCGAATCGTACGCCTTGGACGCGAGGCATGTTCGCATCGCCCGGAAGGGCGTACACGGGCATGTTCAGCAGCCAGCCCAGCGCCGGAATGGCGCGGCCGAGCGGATGACTCACGGCGATCCGGTTGCGCGCTCCCCAGGTGCATCGGGTCAACGTCGTGCAGACCTTGCGCAACTCCTCGATCGTGGCATCGACGCTTCGCAGTTCGAGGTCCCGCCAGCTTGGATATTCGGCACTAAGCAGGTTTGGCGGTTCTGCCACCAGCAGCTGCCATAGCGGTCCGTCAAATTGCGGCGCAATCTCGATTTCATCGGGATCTGAATCCGGCCGGCGCGCGGCAGCCGTCAGCATGCCGAAGACACGCTCGCGCAGCCTGGCACGCCATTCGCGCAGCAGCCGGTAGCCGACCGCATCGGCATCGGCACGCTGCGCCGACTCAGTGACCAATGTGCGGAATTCTGCACGCGCGCGATGCCCTGCCAACGCACGTTCGTCCAGCAATTGCAGCAATTTCGCGCGCCAGTGTTCCAGATACAGCGCGCGGTCGTCGAGCTGGATCGCGAGCATGTCCGATTCACGGGCCGAATGGAGCTGCAGCAGATCGTCGCGGATCTGGCCAGCACGGGCACCGAGGTCGAACTCTCCTTCGCCAATCATTCGCAGCGCTTCACCGTCCACTGCGCGTGCGTTAGCGGTCCACAGGCGTCCGTCCTGAGGATTCAGAATGCGCGGGTATCGATCCGGCGCGAGCCAGCCCGACCAGCCATTGCCGGGCTGGGACCAGTCCGATGGAAGGCTCGAGTCTTCGACGCCACGCACCGGAATGCGACCCATGATGGTCCAGCCGATGTTGCCGTGCTCGTCTGCCGCGACAAAATTCTGTGGCGGCGCGCCTGCCCGGTTCGCCACCTCGAGAGCGGCGGCCACATCCGTCACGGACTCCAGTTGCAGCAGCATCAGGTTCGTGGCCTCGGGGAGCTGCGCAGTCCACGCGGCCGCGCGGCGGTGCCCCTGTCGATCGCGGTCGAATACCGGCCCCCAGATCGTGCCGAGCACTTCGAGTGACACGTCCGGCTGTCCGCGCACCCGGATCGTTTCAGTGACGTGCTCGAAGGGATGAAAGCCGACCTGAGTCGCGTAGGCATCGGGATGCGAGGTGTCCTCGTGCAGTACGACGAGATCGCACCAATCTCCATAGCTGTTGGTGAATCCCCAGGCCACGTGACCGTTGCTACCGACAACCATGACCAGCACGCCCGGCAGCGTCACACCCGTCACGTCCATCGTGGGCGTCGCGCTGTCGCTTGCAGCGACCTGCCAGCGAGCGCGGTACCAGGTATTGGGAACCGCCAGGCCCAGATGCATGTCGTTGGCGAGCAGCGCGTGCCCGGATGCGGTCAACTCGCCCGCGACCGCCCAGTTGTTGCTCCCCGCGCGCAGGTCACTGTCCCGTTCCGGGTCGAAAACCGGCAGGGTCCGTGCGAGAGCCTGGCCGGCCAGATTCACTTCGCTCGCCGGCGGGATCGGCTCGGGCGCCACGGGCGCGCCGCTGAGTGGCGCATCCCATTGGGTGCCGCGCTGATAAAGGAAGCGGTACAGCGCCCCCGGAACACTGTCATGCACGATCCCGCGCGAGGATTCGGCACCGAAACGTGAGTACGTGAGCTGTTCGTACATGGAGAGAACGACGAGGACTGTGTCTTCGGCCCGCCACGGCTCGGGCTGCGCACGCAGGATCCAGTACTCGAACGGGCGGGTCGCGAGTGAGGCGAGGCCCGCATTGACGCCCGCGACGTAGGCGTCGAGAAGCTCGCGTTCCTGCGGCGTCGCGCGGGTCAGCACCTGCTGCGCAACGTGCCGGAAGCGGTGGATGCGCATGCGCCGGTCATTCTCCAGCGCGACGCTGCCAAAGAGCTCCGCCAGCTCACCGGCGGCGAAACGGCGCGACAGATCCATCTGGAAATACCGGTCCTGCGCGTGCGCGAAGCCGGTGGCCCATGCTACATCGCGTCGATCGGCGGCCCGGATCAACGGTACGCCGAACGAGTCGCGAGTGATCGAGAGCGGCGCGCTGACCGCGCCGACACGTTCGCCGTCGAGCGGCGGCAGGCTCGCGCGCAGCAGGAAATACCCACCGAGGAACAGCAACGCGATCGCCACCGCCAGCGAGAGGGCGAAGCGGCGCAGGAATCGCACGGTCAGCCTGCCGTCACCTTGAGAATCTTCATGGAGTTGGTGCCGCCGGAGACGCCCGAGAGCTCGCCCTGGGTGAGGATCACGAGATCGCCGGTGCTGACCAGCTGGCGCTTGAGGAGCTGGTCGAAGATGGCGTGGTACAGCACGCCCGGATCGGTATGGGTAATGTCGAAGGGCACCGGGTACACGCCGCGATACAACGTGACGCGGCGCCGCGTGATCTCGTGGCGCGTGAAGGCATAAATCGGGATATCCGAGCGGATACGCGACATCCACAGCGGCGTCGATCCCGATTCGGTCAGCGCGACGATCGCGCGCACCCGCAGATGGTTCGCGGTGTACATCACCGCCATGGCGATCGCCTCGTCCGTACCCTGGAACTGGCCTTCCACGCGGTGTCGGACCCGGCTGTGCGCCAGCTGATACTTCTCCGCGCCGCGGATCACTTCGGCCATCGCTTCGACAGCCTTGACGGGATACTTGCCTACGGCGGTTTCCGCCGAAAGCATGACCGCATCCGTGCCGTCCATCACGGCGTTGGCGACGTCGGAAACTTCTGCGCGGGTCGGCAGCGCGCTGTGCACCATCGACTCCATCATCTGCGTCGCAGTGATCACGACGCGACTCCGGTTGCGCGTCTGGTGGATGATGGTCTTCTGCAGGCCCGTGAGCTCCGCATAGCCCATCTCTACGCCCAGGTCGCCGCGCGCCACCATCACTGCATCGCTGGCGTCGATGATGGCGGGCAGATTCTGAATCGCCTCGCTGCGCTCGATCTTCGCCACGATGGTGCCCTCGCCGCCCGCATCGCGCAGCAGTTGCCGCGCTTCGCGGATGTCGGCGGCGTCACGAGCAAAGGACACGGCAAGGAAATCGATCCCGAGCCGCGCCGCAGCCTGGATGTCGGTGCGGTCCTTGTCAGTGAGAGCGCCGGCAGAAAGGCCGCCGCCCTGACGGTTGATGCCCTTATGATCAGACAGCACTCCGCCGACACGCACGCGCGTATGAATGCGCGGCCCGTCGACCTTCTCCACCTCGAGTACGACCTGGCCGTCATCCAGCAGCAACACGTCGCCGGCGCGTACATCGCGCGGCAGGTCCTTGTACGCGACTCCGACGGCCCGGGCGCTGCCGTCGTCTGGATCGAGCGACACGTCGAGGAGGAAGGTGGCGCCTTCGGAGAGCGTGACCGGTCCTGCAGCGAAACGCTCGATCCGGATCTTGGGGCCCTGCAAGTCGCCGAGCACGCCCACGTAGCGGTCGGCGCTCGCGGCGGCCGCACGCACGAGCTCGATGCGACGCCCATGATCCTCGGCCTTGCCGTGCGAGAAGTTGACGCGCACGACATCGGTCCCCGCACGGATCATCGCGGCCAGGACAACCTCGTCGTCGGTGGCAGGCCCGAGCGTGACGACGATCTTGGTCCGGCGCATGGGTGTTACTCGGCGCGCTGTTCGAGAATTTCGACGGCCGGGAGCTTCTTGCCCTCGACGAACTCGAGAAACGCTCCGCCGCCGGTCGAGATATAGGAGATCCCCTCCTCGACCTGGTACTTCTCGATCGCCGCCAGCGTGTCGCCACCTCCCGCCAGGGAGAACGCGGGGCTGCGGGCGATTGCCTGCGCCAGCACACGCGTACCTTCCCCGAACTGATCGAACTCGAACACGCCCACCGGGCCGTTCCATACGATCGTGCCGGCACGACCGATGAGTCCGGCGAAGCTCTCCGCAGTGTCAGGTCCGATGTCGAGGATCATCTCGTCCGGACGCACGGCGGCGACGTCCTTGACGTCCGCCTCGGCGGTCGCCGAGAACTCTTTCGCCACGACGACATCGGTGGGCAGCGGGATCTGCGTGCCGCGCTTTTCCGATTCCGCCATCAGGCGGCGTGCGATGTCCACCATGTCCGCTTCGTAGAGCGACTTACCGACCTGCAGACCGGCAGCCGCGAGAAAGGTGTTGGCGATGCCGCCCCCCACGATCAGCTGATCGACGCGTGCGAGCAGCGCTTCGAGCACCGTGAGCTTGGTGGAAACCTTCGAGCCAGCCACGATCGCCATCATGGGCCGTGCCGGCCGTTCCAACGCGGTCTCGAGCGCCACGAGCTCGCTGACGAGCAACGGTCCGGCGCAGGCGATCGGAGCGTACTTGGCGACTCCGTGCGTGCTCGCCTCGGCGCGATGCGCCGTACCAAAGGCATCCATCACGAAGACATCGCACAACTTCGCCATGCGGCGGGCGAGCTCGTCGCTGTTCTTCTTCTCACCCTTGTTGAAGCGCACGTTCTCGCACAACACCGCCTCACCTGCCGCGCACTCGACGCCATCGAGCCAGTTGCGCTCCAGGCGCACCTTGCGCCCGAGCAGCTCCGACAGGCGTGCGGCCACGGGCTGCAGCGAAAACTCCTCGCTGTAGGCACCCTCCTCGGGTCGCCCCAGGTGCGACAGGATCAGGACGCGCGCCTCCGCTTTGAGTGCGAGCTCGAGCGTGGGGAGCGAAGCGCGGATGCGTGCATCGCTGGTGATGACTCCGCCCTTCACCGGAACGTTGAGATCTTCGCGGATCAGGAGGCGCTTGCCGCGCAAGTCAAGATCCGTCATGCGCCGCACCTTCATGAGGGTGCTCAGCTCGCCTTCGACCACGCCAGCATGGTGTCGAGCATGCGGTTCGAGAAGCCCCATTCGTTGTCGTACCACGCGCACACCTTCACCAGGGTACCGTCGATCACCTTGGTGAGCGTCGCATCGTAGGTCGCCGAGGCCGGATCGTGGTTGAAGTCGACCGATACCAGTGGACCGTCACTGTAGGCAATGATGCCCTTGAACGAGCCCGCTGCCGCTGCTTTCATGAGGCCGTGCACCTCGTCCGCCGTCGTCTTGCGCCCGGCAGTGAAAGTCAGATCGACGAGCGAGACGTTGATAGTCGGCACGCGCACCGCAAAGCCATCGAGCCTGCCCTTGAGCTCGGGCAGCACCAGCCCCACCGCCGCTGCCGCCCCGGTCTTGGTCGGAATCATCGACATCGTCGCCGAGCGCGCGCGGCGCAGATCCGAGTGATAGACGTCGGTGAGCACCTGATCGTTGGTGTACGAGTGCACCGTGGTCATGATGCCGCTGAGTACACCGATCTTGTCATGCAGCACCTTGACCACGGGCGCCAGGCAGTTGGTGGTGCAAGAGGCATTGGAGATCACCGTGTGCGAGGACTTCAGCACGTTATGGTTGACTCCATAAACGATGGTGGCATCGACGTCATCACCTCCGGGCGCGGAGATCACGACCTTCTTCGCACCGCCCTTGAGGTGCGCGCCGGCCTTCGCCTTGCTCGTGAACAGCCCCGTGCACTCGAACACGAACTCCACGCCGAGCTCCCCCCAAGGCAGCTTCGCCGGATCGCGCTCTGCCAGCACGCGGATGCGATCGCCATTCACGACCATCGCGTTACCCTCGACGCTCACCTGGCCCGGAAACTTGCCGTGCACCGTGTCGTAGCGCGTGAGATGAGCATTCGTGTTGGCATCGCCCAGGTCGTTGAGCGCGACGATCTGGATCTCCTTCTGACGTCCCGCTTCATAGAGTGCCCGCAGAATGTTACGGCCGATGCGCCCGTAGCCGTTGATGCCCACCTTGATCGCCATGTTCTTGCCTCTCCGCGTTGACGGCGCGCTTCAGGCTGCGCCGATGAGTTCCTCCACCGTCTCGAGCACGTGCCCGACGGTGAAGCCAAAATGCTTGAACAGTTCGGGCGCCTTGCCCGAGGCGCCGAACTGATCGATGCCGATGATACGGCCTTCCGGCCCGACGAACTGCCACCAGCCGGCGGTCACGCCCGCCTCAACGGCAACCCGCTTTCGTACCAGGGCCGGCAGCACCCGCTCCTGGTAGTCGGAATCGTTACGCACAAACGCCTCGCAGGAGGGCATCGAAACGAGACGCACGCGACGACCACGTCGGGCGAGCTCGCGCACCGCCTCGGCTGCGATGCCGACTTCCGACCCGGTAGCGATCACGATGCATTCGGGCAGTCCCTCGCACTCGATCAGTGCATAACCACCACGCCCGATGGCCGCAATCTGGTCCGCCGAGCGCTGCTGATGCGGAACGCTCTGGCGCGTGAGCGCGAGCGCTGTCGGCCCATCGCGGCGCTCGATGGCAGCTTGCCAGGCGACTGCAGTTTCCACCGCGTCACAGGGGCGCCAAAGCACCAGGTTAGGGATCAGCCGCAGGCTGGCCAGATGTTCGACTGGCTGGTGGGTAGGGCCGTCTTCGCCCAACCCGATCGAATCGTGCGTGTAGACCAGGATCGAGCCCTGCTTCATCAGCGCAGCCATGCGTACGGCACTGCGCGCGTAATCCGAGAACGTGAGGAACGTCCCGCCGTAGGGAATGAGGCCGCCGTGCAGTGCGAGCCCGCTGAGGATTGCGGTCATGCCGAACTCGCGCACGCCGAAATGGATGTAGTTGCCGGACGCGTCCTCGCCCGTGACGGTGCGCGAGTCCTTGCGCCAGGTGTTGTTGGACCCGGTGAGGTCAGCCGAACCGCCGATCAACTCAGGCAGCACCGGACCCAAGGCATTGAGAGCCGCCTGCGAAGACTGGCGGGTCGCGACGTTGGCTCCCTGTTGGACCGCATCGGCAATGCACTTCGCCGCAGCCGCACGAAAATTCGCCGGCAGCTCGCCGCGCATGCGGCGCTCATACTCGCGCGCGAGTTCGGGGTATTCCTTGCCGTAGCGCGACAGTAGCTGACGCCACTCCGCTTCGCGGCGCTCACCCTGCTCGCGCGCGTCCCATTGGGCCTTGATCTCGGTGGGGATCACGAACGGCGGATGCTCCCAGCCCAGCGTGCGACGTGCAGCTGCAACTTCCTCGGCGCCGAGAGGCGACCCATGCGTAGCCTCCGTCCCCTGCTTGTTGGGAGCGCCCCAGCCGATGATGGTGCGACAACAGATGAGCGAGGGACGATCGGTGACAGCGCGTGCCTCCTGCACCGCGCGGCGCACAGCCTCGCAGTCGTGACCGTCGATCGGAGCGACCACGTGCCATCCGTAGGCCGCGAAACGCTGCGGCGTGTCATCCGTGAACCAGCCCTCGACCTCACCGTCGATCGAAATGCCGTTATTGTCGTAAAAGCCGATCAGCTTCCCGAGCTTGAGCGTTCCCGCGAGCGAGCACGCCTCGTGCGAGATCCCCTCCATCAGGCAGCCATCACCGACAAATACGTAGGTGTGGTGATCAACGATGGGAAAGCCGGGGCGGTTGAAGTCCGCCGCCAGCACTCTTTCGGCGAGCGCCATCCCAACCGCGTTGGCCAGCCCCTGGCCCAGTGGCCCGGTCGTGGTCTCCACGCCCATCGCGACGTCATGCTCTGGGTGCCCTGCGGTGCGCGCACCCAGCTGACGAAACTGCCGCAGCTCATCGAGTGTGATCGGGTAGCCGGTGAGATACAAAAGAGAGTAGAGGAGCATCGAGGCGTGCCCGTTCGACAAGACGAAGCGGTCACGGTCCCACCACGCGGGGTTGGCTGGGTTGTGCTTGAGGAAGTCGCGCCACAGCACTTCCGCGATGTCCGCCATGCCCATCGGTGCCCCGGGATGACCTGAGGCGGCCTGCTGAACTGCGTCCATGGCGAGCGCCCGAATCGCGTTGGCAAGCTCGCGGCGGCTGGACATTCGACCTTCCCCTGCAGATGAAAGCCGCGCATTGTCCAATATGCGCCCCCCAGCAGCAACGGCATGCGAGTCAAGGACATGCGCCGCCGCGGCTTGCCACTGAGAGCTGCTTGCTGGCCTTTGCGAAGCCAACGGCTATACTTGCCACCCCCTTGATTCCGCAGCGGGTTTTGCGATGTCGAGCACGTATCTGTTCACCTCCGAGTCAGTCTCCGAGGGCCACCCCGACAAAGTTGCCGACCAGATTTCCGACGCAGTGCTCGACTCGATGCTGGCACAGGATCGTCGCGCACGTGTGGCGTGCGAAACGCTGGTCAAAACCGGCCTGGTGTTGGTTGCTGGCGAGGTCACCACGAGCGCGTGGGTGGACCTCGAGGAACTGGTACGCCGCACGATACTGCGCATCGGCTATAACAGCTCGGAGATGGGATTCGACGGCGCCACCTGCGCCGTGCTCAGTGCCATCGGCAAGCAGTCGTCCGACATCGCCATGGGCGTTGATCGTGAGAGCGAGAAGGCGCAGGGCGCCGGCGATCAGGGTCTGATGTTCGGCTATGCGAGCAACGAGACTGACGTGCTCATGCCGGCACCGATTACCTTTGCCCATCGACTGGTCAAACGCCAGGCCGAGGTTCGCCGCAGCGGCAAACTGTTCTGGCTGCGCCCCGACGCCAAGAGTCAGATCACGCTGCGCTACGAGGATAACAAGCCGGTCGGCATCGATGCCGTGGTGCTCTCCACGCAGCATCACCCCGATGTCTCGCAGGAGATCCTGCGCGAAGCCGTGATGGAAGAGATCATCAAGCCGGTGCTGCCCACCGCTTGGATGGATCGCAACACCCGGTTTCACATCAATCCCACGGGTCGCTTCGTGACCGGCGGGCCGGTCGGCGACTGCGGCCTGACCGGTCGCAAGATCATCGTCGATACCTATGGGGGCATGGCCCGGCACGGCGGTGGCGCTTTCTCGGGCAAGGATCCATCGAAAGTGGATCGCTCGGCGGCCTACGCGGCGCGCTACGTGGCCAAGAACATCGTCGCGGCCGGACTTGCGGAGCGGTGCGAAATCCAGGTGTCGTACGCCATCGGCGTGGCGCATCCGACCTCGATCAGCGTCGAGACTTTCGGCACCAGCAAGCTCTCGCGCGAGCGGTTGACGCAGCTGGTGCGCGAGCACTTCGACCTCACGCCATTCGGTTTACGCGAAATGCTCGACCTCGTGCGACCGATCTACGAGAAGACCGCGGCCTATGGCCATTTCGGACGCGAGGAGCCCGAATTCACCTGGGAGCACACTGACCGGGCCGCAGCTCTTGCGGCCGCCGCCGGTGTGCGCGGCAAGGTGGCTGCGGCCAGCTAGCCTCAATCACAAGCTTCGCCCGCCGAGGGGCGCTGCAGCGCGGCCGCAAGGCTTGCGCGAGGCTCGGCAGGAGAAGCTGTCTGAACAACGGCGCCCGTTTCGATTCACTATCGAACGGAGACATTCATGAGCGCTGTTCCACACAACCGCAGTACTGCGGATTTCAAGGTTGCTGATCTGACACTTGCCGACTGGGGTCGCAAGGAAATTGCGATCGCCCAGACCGAGATGCCCGGCCTGATGGCCATCCGCGAAGAGTTCGCGCCGGTGCAGCCGCTGAAGGGCGCGCGTATCTCGGGCTCTCTGCACATGACGATTCAGACCGCGGTGCTGATCGAGACGCTGCAGGCGCTCGGCGCACAGGTACGCTGGGCCTCGTGCAATATCTTCTCGACGCAGGACCACGCCGCAGCTGCGATCGCGGCGCAGGGCACGGCGGTTTTCGCCTGGAAGGGCGAATCGCTCAAGGACTACTGGGAATACACGCACCGCATCTTCGAGTGGCCCGGCGGCGGCTACAGCAACATGATCCTGGACGACGGCGGTGATGCGACGCTGCTGGTGCACCTGGGTTCGAAAGCCGAACGCGATGCCTCGCTGATCAGCAAGCCTACGAGCGAAGAGGAAGAGGCGCTCTTTGCTGCGATCCGCCACACGCTGGCCAAGGATTCAGCGTGGTACTCCACGCGCCTGAAGCAGATCCGCGGTGTAACGGAAGAGACCACCACGGGCGTCAAACGCCTCTACCAGATGGCAAAGGAGGGCGCGCTGGCATTTCCGGCAATCAACGTCAACGACTCGGTCACCAAGAGCAAATTCGACAATCTCTACGGCTGCCGTGAGTCGCTGGTCGACGGCATCAAGCGGGCGACCGATGTGATGGTAGCCGGCAAGATCGCCCTGGTGTGCGGATACGGCGATGTGGGCAAGGGCTCGGCCCAGGCGTTGCGAGCGCTCTCGGCACGGGTGTGGGTCACGGAGATCGACCCCATCTGCGCGCTGCAGGCGGCGATGGAAGGATACCGCGTCGTCACCATGGACGAAGCGGCGGACAAGGCCGACATCTTCGTCTCCGCCACCGGCAACTTCCATGTGATTACCCATGAGCACATGAAGCGCATGAAGCACAACGCGATCGTGTGCAACATCGGGCACTTCGACAATGAGATCGACGTGGCGGCACTCAAGCAGTATCGCTGGGAGAACATCAAGCCGCAGGTGGATCACGTGATCTTCCCTGACGGCAAGCGGATCATCCTGCTGGCCGAAGGGCGGCTGGTGAACCTCGGCTGTGGCACCGGGCACCCGTCCTACGTGATGTCATCCTCGTTCACCAACCAGGTGATGGCGCAGATCGAGCTGTGGGGCAATCCGACCAAATACCCCGTCGGGGTCTACGTCCTGCCGAAACAACTGGACGAGAAAGTGGCGCGGCTGCAGCTGAAAAAGCTCGGTGCCAAGCTGACTGAGCTCACCGACACCCAGGCCCGCTACATCGGCGTGGACAAGCAGGGGCCCTACAAGTCGGATCACTATCGCTACTGAGTGCCAGCTGCACCAACGCGAACGCAACCGCAGGCCTCTGTCGCCGCGCAGTGACAGAGGCCTGCGTCACAGACAGTGATATTGCAGCGCGTAGGGCAAGCTGAATCCCCCGGCGCCGCGCGACTTGCATCACCCTTGACGTGGCGAACGCCTGATATCATCCGCCGCGGAAATGTGATCCAGTAGACTCCCCGGGAGTGCGTTCTCGCACGCAGATGTAGACCCCCGATGCCGAGTAGCGTGCGTCTCATACAATTCACCGATCCGCACCTGTATGGCGATGCCGACGGGAAGCTGCGCGGCGTCGCGACTTACGCCTCGCTTCTCGCCGCCATCGAACACGCGCGCGCGCGGCACTGGCCCTGTGACGGCATCCTCGCTACCGGTGATCTGGTGCAGGACGACGCGGATGGCTACGCCCGGTTTCGCGACGTGTTCGCCACGCTCGGGGTGCCGGTGTACTGCATCCCTGGCAATCACGATGACCCGTCGGCGATGGCGCGCACGTTGCAGGGTGCACCGTTTCAGCTCGGCGGCGTCGTGCGCTGGCCGGGATGGTTTGCCGTGATGCTCGACAGCTACCTCGCGGGCAAGGCGAAGGGCCGATTGGCTGCAAGCGAGCTGCAGCTGCTGGAGCGCGCATTGAGCGAGAATGCCGGCTCAAACGCCCTGATCTGTCTGCATCACCATCCGCTGCGCATGCGCAGCAGCTGGCTCGACAAGGTCGGGCTGGAGAATGCCGACGAGTTCTTCGCGGTGCTCGATCGCCACAAGAACGTGCGCGCCGTGGTGTGGGGACACGTGCACCAGAACCACGAGAGCGAGCGCAACGGCGTGCGCATGCTGAGCGCGCCGTCCACGTGCGCCCAGTTTCTGCCCCTGAGCGAGCTGTTCGCGATCGATGGCCGTCCGCCGGGTTATCGCTGGCTGGAGCTCAAGGCGGACGGCAGTATCGCGACTGCGGTCGTGTGGGTCGACGGCTTCGCGCCATGAAGCGGCGAGCACTGTTCGGCCCGCTTTGCACCCTGCTGGCCTGGCTCGCTGCACCCGTCGCCCTGGCCGACGGCCATCCGCCGCTGTGGCGCATCGATGGCCCGAACAATTCGGTCTACCTGCTCGCCTCGATACACGTGTTGCGCCCGACCGACGACGCCATGCCCGACTCGGTACTGCAGGCTTACAAGCAAACCGCCGCCATCTACATGGAGGTCGATGTCGATGACCTGGATCCCGCTCAAGCCGAGCAGTTCACGCTTGAGCACGGAATGCTTCCGGAGGGGCAGACCTTGCATGATGTGCTTGGCGCCGAGCGCTACGAACATGCTCGCCAGCAGGCGCAGCAGCTCGGTATCGACCTGGAGATGTTCGCGCAACTCGAGCCCTGGGTCGTTGCGCTCTCCGTTGCCCAGGCTCAGTTCATCAAGCTCGGTCTCGACCCGCAGGCCGGGGTCGAACAGCGGCTGGCCCAGAAGGCTGCGCAAGACGGCAAACAGATTCACGGCCTGGAGACCCTCACCGACCAGCTGAATGCGCTTGACTCGCTGCCGTTGGCACGCCAGGGCGAATTCCTGCTGGTCTCACTCGATGAGGCCACTGACCTTTCCGCAGTCGCGGATCAGCTGATCGGTGCCTGGAGCCGGGGTGACACGGCCGTGCTCGCGAAGACGCTGACCGAGGAGTTCAACGGCTTTCCAGAGCTGTACCGCTCGCTGGTGGTGGATCGCAATCGCAAGTGGGCGGACGAGATCGGCGCGCTGCTGCATGACAAGCAGAACTACCTGATCGTGGTCGGAGCGCTGCACCTGGTCGGCAAGGACAGCGTGCTCGAGCTACTGCGCGCGCATGGCTTCAGCGCGAAGCGAAACTAGTCAGACCTCGATCATCTCGAAGTCCTCCTTGCCGGCGCCGCAGTCCGGACAACGCCATGACAGTGGAACGTCTTCCCAACGCGTCATCGGTGGGATGCCGCGCAGCGGATCGCCTAGCTCCTCTTCGTAGACGAAACCGCAGATGACGCACATGTAGGCCTTCATGGCCGCCCAGCCCGAGACAGCAGGTCAGCGATGGCCTGCACCGCGGTGTCGACGCCGTTGCTCAAGTCGAGCTTCGTCAGGCGCGCCTTTACCTCATCGATTCGGCGCGCGTCACCCGCGAGCATCAGCACGGCCGACGCCAGCGCCGTGAAATCCAACTCCGCTGGAATCAGCAGCCTACGCTCCGCGCAGACACGAATGCGAGCGTCCTGGTCGCCGGCAACCGGTGCGGCGATACAGGGGATCTTCAGCGCCAGCGCCTGCAGCAGCAGGCTGCCCCCGTTGACGACGGCGAAGCGCGCGCCGCTCAACAGGTCGATCAGCTGAGCGCCGGTGAGCGTGCCGAGCGACAGCAGGCCGGGCCGAGACGCCAGCGTCCCCGTGTAGTTCGGGCCACGTACCCACACGGTCCTGACGCTATTGACACGCGCAACCTCGGCAGCTGCACGCCCAAAGATCTCCGGAGCGGAAAATCCCTGATACTCGTATCCGCCCCCACCGGCACAGAACAGAACGTAGGGATCGTGATCGAGACCCAGCTCGCGCCGGCATGCGGCCGCGCGGTTGGTGTCGGGCGGCGGAAACAGGCAGTCCAGGAACACGACCGACACCGAGCGCATCAGGCGCAGCTTGATCTTCTCGAGCCTCGACAGCCCGCCGTCGAGCGCGCGCGGCCACGCCAGCCAGTGTTGATCGAGTTCCAGCATGCGTCGCAGTCGAAAGCCCTTCCAGCGGGTCTTGGGACGCGAGCTCACGTAGACCGTCCGCGCCCCGCGGCGGCGCGCGTGCCTGAGCTGCGCCACGCGTCCGGCACTGTCGAAGATCACGACGTCCGGCCGCAACTCGTCGATGGCGCGATTCACCGCCGCGGTATCGTAAGTCGGCGAGCGATCGATGAGCACGGAAGGAAAGGGTACTGCGTCGGCGTAGCCGGCGCTCCGACTCACGATGAACGTGATTCCGGCAGCCGGCCAGCGCGCGCGAATGGCATGAGCCACAGTGAGGCTGCGAAAATACTCTCCCGCGCCCTTGGCGCCGCTCACAGGCACAAACAGAACTCGCGGCACGAGATCCACGGGCCCTTCTAGGCCGCGTGCGCAGCCAAAGCGTTGCGATAGGCGCGCGCAACCGAGTTGTCGAAACAGCACAATTGCACGAGCTCGATCACCGGATGTCGGGTAAGCCCTGCGCTCACCTCCGTGACGGCAACGCGCGCGGCCTGATCCACAGGATAACCGTAGACTCCGCAGCTGATGGCCGGGAACGCCACGCTACGCAGATTGCGATCCGCGGCTAGCCGGAGCGCGCACCGATAGCAAGACGCGAGCAGCCTGGCCTCATCCGCCGCGCCACCATGCCACACCGGTCCGACGGCATGAATCACGTACCGCGCCGGTAGCGCGTAGCCCGCGGTGATGCGTGCTTCCCCTGTCGGACAGCCGCCCAGGGCGAGGCATTCCTTGAGCAACTCAGGCCCCGCAGCACGATGGATGGCGCCATCGACACCGTCACCACCGGCAAGTCGGGTATTGGCCGCGTTGACGACGGCGTCGACGCGCAACGTCGTGATATCCGCTTCGATCACCTCAACTCTCACCATCAGTCACCGCTGAGCTGCAGACTGGCTTGAGGCTGCGCGCTTGCGTTCGATCAGCTCGCGGTAGGCGGCTTCGGTCTGGCGCACGACGTTGTCGAGACCATACGGCGACAGGTCCTGCGGCCGCTTCGGGCTTGGAGTGGTTCGGTGCTTGCGCAGCAACGCGGCCAGGGCATCGACATCCTCGACCGGAAACAGGTCTCCCGGATAGCTTTGCAGCAGTTCAGCGTTTCCCGACGCGGTGGAAGCGACGATCTGGACTCCCGCATCGAGCGCCTCGAGCAGCACATAAGGCAGCGGCTCGCGCCGCGAAGGGCAGACGAACAGATCGAAGGCCTGATAGTAGTCCTTGGCATTGACCCGAAAGCCGGGCAGTGAAATCCCCGGGGCAAGCAAACGCTCGAGACGCCGGCGCTCGCGGCCGTCGCCCACGATAACGAGCCGGGCGTCCTTGAGCTGTGCCTGGCGAAACGCCCGAATCAACGTGTCGAATCCCTTGCTGTATGCGAGGCGCCCGACGCCACCGATGAGAAACTCGTGTGGTTGCACGCCGAGCTCTGTACGCAGACCCTGAACTTCCGCTGCCGTAAGTCGCCGATGCGGAATGTAGGCGAGATTGATGTCAAAGACCCGCCCGCGGTAGTTCGGTGGAATGTCGTCATGCTGCCAGCGCGCGATGCAGATGATGCCGTCCATGGCAGCAAAGTGCGGCCCGTTGACGGTGAGATGCAGCGTCACTACGGTGGCGGCCCGCGGGCGGATGCGCGCGAGCAGTCGCGTGGACCGGCGCAGGTGAGCATGAATCACGTCCGGCTGAAAGCGCTCGAGCGCCGCGGCCATCTCCACGCGCGGCAGCCAGTTGCCAACTTCAACGACCTGCACTGCCGCATTGACCCACTGACGGATACTGACTCCAGCGTGATTGGCGTGCCCACGCTTGATGATCAGCATTACGTCGTGGTGCTGGCGCTGAGCATTGCACATTTCGGCAGTGGCGCGCTCGGAACCTGCAAACCCTTTCGACAGGATGGTATGGACGATACGCACGTTACTATCATACTGGACACTACGAGGGTCGGAGATCGGGGATTGGACAATTCATGCGCGCTGTATTCTTCCTACATAGCGAATCGAATCTGGAGGCGCTCAAGGAACTCAATCCGGAGCGCGATTTCGCTCATTTTCAGACGGGCGAGCGGGCGTGGATCTTGCAGACTTACCTGCGGCTGAAGCAGGCCGGATACGACGTAGCACTCACGGATCGGTGGCCCGAACGCGGGCTGCTCGTTTTTAGTTCCAAGCAGCGCCGCATCCTGCGGAGGCTCGCAGGGTCGACTGAGGAGGTGTACCTGCTCGGCGTTCGCGAGGATGTCGGTCAGGCACTGATTGCCGACTGGGAAGTGCTGCAGAACGGGCGCCTGGTCGATGGCCGCGCGCGTTTCTACGTGCCGTTCTGGCCGCAGCCCGGCCTGATTGCGCGCGATGCCTCTCGGGGTCACGTCCTGCGGCGCGCGGCCTACAAGGGCTTCCTCGGTAATCTGCATCCGGACTTTCGCGACGAGCGCTGGCCGCGCTTCCTCGCCGAGCGTGGCATCGAGTGGACGTGCGATGCGCCTCAGTACAGCGGCCGGCAACGCGTAACGGCGACGATGCACTGGAACGACTACAGCGAGGTCGATCTCATCGTTGCTATTCGCCCATACGACCGCTACCTGCACGTGCGCAAGCCCGCCACAAAACTCTACAACGCGTGGCTGGCGGGAGTGCCGGCGATGCTGGGTCCCGAGTACGCCTACCGCGAGCTGCGCAGGAGCGACGAGGATTACATCGAGGTAGGAACCTTGAGCGATGCCATGCGCGGCGTCGACCTGTTGCTGCAGCAACCCGAGCGCTACGCGGCCATGATCGCCAACGGGCAGCGGCGCGCGCGCGAATTCACTCACATGGCGATCCTGCACCAGTGGGCGCAGCTGTTGTTCGAGACGCTCCCGGCGCGGACCGCGGATGCGCGCGTGCGCCGCTGGCGCGGCCGCTCTTTGAGCGCCCGGAAGTACTTCCGCCAGTTACTGCCATTCCTCGATCGCTGACTGCGAGCCTGGCTCTCGTGCTCAGCGACGCCGGGTGAATCCCAACCGTCCTCGCTGCTCGACGACTTCGACCAAACCCAGCTTCTCCAGCCGCGCCTCGATGCCTGCCGCGGTGCGCTGGTGCGCCATCGCAAGCTCTCCCAGCTTCTTGCCCGAGTGAAACGCCGCGACCAGTAACGCGTCTTCCTCGTTCGACCAGGGCTTGCCGACGTTAGGCAAAGCTCTCTGTCGCTCCAGCCGTTGCCGGCGCTCATCGAGGGCCCGCGCAGCCAGGCACAAGGCCCGCACCACTTCCGGATCCTGACAAGGATTCCCGTCATTGAGTACTTCGCCCGTGAGCGGATTGACCCCGCTCGCCAGGGTCTCGATGAGCTTGGTTGCAGCCAGTTCGTCCATGGCATCTCCCGCAATCCAGGTGCCTGATTCAAGCGCGCGGCGACGCCGATGTCAGCGCGAATTAGCGCACCGTTCGCGCCGATTGACCTAATGCGAGCCCGCTGCCACCGCAAGTGTGTCTTCAGGTCGCGGCATCAGGTGGCACGGGCTTTATGAGTGCACCGAGGAGCCGCAGGCGCTGCAGGGGATCATCGAGCTCGAGGCAGAACTGCCGCGAGGGCAAGGTGAGTGGCAGCAGCTCGGCGAGCCGATAGCCCACCCAACTGGCATCGTCCGGCTTGCGTTCGACGTGGTCGTACCGCTCGGCGGCTTCGCGCAAGAGTGAGTCCAGTATCGCGGCCAAATGCCCATATTCGGACGGCAGCGGGTGTGCGGGCTCGGGCTCGAGCCAATCGACCACGCCGACGTTGAGGCCATCGCGCTGGCCGCGGTGCTCACGCACGCGAAAGCGCCGCTCGCCCAGGTTACTGAGGCCCAGCAGTCCATCGGCCAGAGCGTGAAAGTCCACGATGCGGGCCAGCGTGCCTACCGCTTCGAATTCCGCCGGCCCGACCTCGCTGCCGTCACGAATCAGCACCACGCCGAAGCCGCGCTGGTCGCGCAGGCAGCGGCGCACCATGTCGACGTAACGCGGCTCGAAAATGCGCAGTGTCAGCGGGCCGCCCGGGAACAACACCGTGTTGAGCGGAAACAGCGCAATCTCATCCGGGAGCGCGGGTACTGTGTCAGCGGCCACGGGTCTCTCCCGCGCTCTACTCTTGCGGCGGCTCTTCGCCCCAGCGCTGCATCAACGCGTGCTCGATTCCCAGGTGATCGAGCACACGTGCCACGACGAAATCCACCAGCCCCGCGACGGTCTGCGGACGGTGGTAGAACCCGGGGTTCGCGGGCAGGACGATCGCGCCCGCGTGCGCCAGGCGCGCGAGGTTCTCCAGGTGAATGATCGACAAAGGCGTTTCGCGCGGAACCACGATGAGCTTGCGCCGCTCCTTGAGCACGACATCCGCCGCGCGCTCGATCAGGTTGCGGCTGCTGCCGTGCGCGATGCCGGCGACGGTCGCCATGCTGCAGGGACAGACGACCATCGCCTGCGGCGGATTGGAGCCACTCGCCAGCGGGGCCGTCCACTCTTCCGGACCGAATACGCGCAGTTGCCCGGCCGCGGCGCCATGACGCTCACTCAGGTAACGCTCGATTTCCGCTGGTCGGCCCGGCAGCTTCTCCGCCGTCTCCATGCCAATGACCATCTGTGCCGGCTTCGACAGGACCAGGCTGACGTTGCGTTGCGCCGCCAGCAGGCATTGCAGCAGGCGCAACCCGTATTGCGCGCCTGACGCGCCGGTCAGAGCGAGCGCAATGGGAGCCGCCTTGCGCTCACTCATTTCGTGTGCGCCCGCGACGTCCCGCTCACGCCCTGCAGGGCAGCGAGCAGCCGCTCGTGCAGTCCGCCGAACCCACCATTGCTCATGACGAGCACCTGGTCACCGTTGCGCAGCCGTGGTACGAGGTTCTGCAAGAGCTCATCGACGCTGGCGGCGAGGTGTGCGCTTGGGGCGAGCCCGGCCACGGCCGCGGCCACGTCCCAACCCAGATCACGTGGCGCATGCAGCCACACCTCGTCAGCTCCCACGAGGGACGGACCCAACGTCTCGCGATGCACGCCCATCCGCATGGTGTTGGAGCGTGGCTCCAGCACGGCGATGATGCGCGCCTTGCCGACTCGCCGGCGCAGGCCCTCAATAGTGCTCGCGATCGCGGTCGGGTGGTGCGCAAAGTCATCGAACACCGTGATGCCCTTCACCTGGCCGCGCACCTCGAGCCGGCGACGCACGCCGGCAAAGCGTTCAAGCGCCGCAATCGCCTGGGCCGGTACGACACCGGCGTGCCGTGCGGCGGCGATCGCGCCAAGCGCATTCTCCACATTGTGTGCGCCGATCAGCGGCCATTGCACCAGTCCATGGCGTGCACCACCTTCCAGCACTTCGAAACGCGAGAAATCACCGCGGGGCGCGACGCGGGCAGTCCACTTCGCATCGGGCGTTGGCGCGCGTGCAAATCCTTCGCGTGGCGTCCAGCAGCCCAGTTCCAGTGCCTGGCGCACGTTGTGGTCCGCGGCATTCCACACGATGAGCCCGGAGCCGGGAACGACGCGCAGCAGCTGGTGAAACTGCTTCTGGATCGCGGCCACGTCAGGAAAGATGTCCGCGTGATCGTATTCGATATTGTTGATCACCAGCGTACGTGGACGCAGGTGCACGAACTTGGAGCGCTTGTCGAAAAACGCCGTGTCGTATTCATCGGCTTCGATGACGAAGAACGGATCCTCGCCCAGGCGCGCTGTCGCGTTGAAGTTCGCCGGAATGCCGCCAATGAGAAACCCAGGCTTCAGACCCGCATCCTCCAGAATCCAGGCGAGCAGGCTCGAAGTGGTGGTCTTGCCATGCGTGCCGCTCACCGCCAGGACCCATCGATCGCGCAGCACGTGTTCGGCCAGCCACTGGGGTCCGGAGGCGAACGGCAGGCCACGATCGAGCATGTGCTCGATCACAGGCATGCCGCGCGTCATCACGTTGCCGACCACCACGATGTCCGGAGCGGGCTCTAGCTGTCGGGGTTCGTAACCCTCGATCAATTCGATGCCCAGCGCCTCGAGCTGGGTGCTCATGGGCGGATAGACATTGCGATCCGAGCCGGTAACGCGATGACCGCGGGCCCGGGCGAGCGCCGCGATGCCACCCATGAAGGTGCCGCAGATACCGAGAATGTGAACGTGCATCGAACTGTGCTTCCAACGGCCAGCTGCGCTACTGATAATGCTCAGCCGCGCGCTCCGTTCGCGGCGCGATTGTACACGGGTGGACGCCAGCCTCATGTCTTCGACACTGTTCGTGAGCGACACTGCCTCGCTGGAGGCACTCGCACTCAAACTAGAGCACGAGCCGGCATTCGCCCTCGACACCGAGTTCATCCGCGAGCGCACCTACTATCCGCAGCTCTGCCTGATACAGCTGGCAATGCCCGGACTCGTAGCGTGCATCGACCCGCTGGCCATCACGGAACTGGGGGCTCTCGATACGCTGCTGTCCCAGAGCGCGGCGATCAAGGTCGTGCATGCCGTGCGGCAGGATCTGGAAGCGCTGCTCACGCGCTTGACCACCCCGCCCGTCCGGCTCTTCGATACCCAAGTGGCGGCCGCGCTCATCGGCCTGCCGCCACAGATCGGCTATGCCGAGCTCGCGCAGCGCTACTTCGGCGTGGCACTCGACAAGACGCACGCGCGCACCGACTGGTCTGCGCGCCCCCTGGCGGCCGCGCAGTTGCGCTACGCCGCGGATGACGTGCTCTATCTGCTGCCGCTGCGCGAGGTGCTGACGGGCGAGCTCGACCGGCTGGGTCGGCTGGTCTGGTTCGAGGAAGAAATGATCCGACACGCCACCGCCGGCACGCGGCGCGTGGATCCTGGGGAAGCTTGGCAGCGTCTCAGGGGCCTCGACGGTCTCGACGCGCGTCGCCTCGCGACCGCCAAGGCTCTGGCGTGCTGGCGCGAAGAGCGAGCGATCCGGCGCAATCGCCCGCGCGGTTGGATCCTGTCCGACGACGCACTGTACGCGGTGGTGCGGGCGCTGCCCGCAGATCGCGCTGCGCTCGAGCAACTGCAGCTCGTGCCGCGTGGGCTCATCGAGAGGGAAGCCGAGGAGCTCAATGCCATCGTGCAGTCGACTGCGCCGCTGCACGCCTCGACGCCGCAAGCACCGCGCGGCCGGCCCGATCCACAGCAACAGAAGCGCCTCAAGCACCTCGCGGCCACGGTGCGTGACGTCGCCGAGCGGCTCAAGCTGAGCCCTGAAGTGCTCGCGACGCGCCGCGATCTGCAGCAGTTGCTCGCGGGCAATACCGATATCGAACCGCTGCGCGGCTGGCGCCGCGAAGTCATCGGCGCAGCGCTGTTGCGAGAGCTCTAGCCGCCGCTCAACGCCGCGCGCTGCTTCGCCGCCGCGATCTGTGCTTCGATGCAGGCCGGGCGCCGCGTACTGCGCGGCGCCTTGCGGCCGCGCCTGAGCCTGGCTTCTTCTTTGCACTCTTCACCGGGCGCGTCGCAGGCTTGCGTCGAGTCGGTGCGCGTCGCCTCGCGACACGCCGCGAAGCCACCCTTTTCGGCACCCTCACGGTCGGAATATCGCCAAGCACCTGCTGCAGCCGCCGGGAGACCTCCTCGATTTCACCTTCGGCATCGACGCTGCGGAGCAGTTTGCCGGCGCGATAGTGCTCGATGAGCGGACGGGTCTGCGCGGCATAAACTTCGAGGCGATTGCGAATCGTCTCTTCGTTGTCGTCCGGTCTCTGCACCAGCTCGTGCGCCTGCCTGCCATCGATGCACGGCGTGGCCGCGGTCGGGGGCGAAGTATAGATGTTGAACAAGCGCCCGCAGCGTGAGCAGCTGCGCCTCCCGGTCAGGCGTCGTATCAGCACTGCGGGGTCGATGTCCATCAACACGACGGCGTCGACGGGCTGATCGATCTGCGCGAGCATGGCACGCAGCGTTTCGGCCTGGGCGATGTTGCGGGGAAAGCCGTCGAGAACAAAACCGTCCCGGGCATCGGCCCGCTTGAGGCGCTCGCGGATGAGCGCAAGTACGATGTCATCCGACACGAGCTCGCCCGCCTCCATCGCCGCTTTCGCCTTGAGGCCGAGGGCGGTGCTGCGAGCCACGGCATCGCGCAGCAGGTCGCCGGATGAAACCTGAGGCACGCCGTACTTGCTGGCGAGTCTCTGCGCCTGGGTTCCCTTCCCGGAGCCTGGGGCGCCAAGCAGAACGATTCTCATGCCGGAGCAATCTCCCCTGTTCAGCTGCAAGCGGTGGGGGCGCGAAAGGGCGGTACCGTACCTACTGAGTCCGGACGCGTCAACGCGGCGCGGCTGCTGCAGGGGGTACGGATCGGTTATTCTTTCGCCCCCTTTTGCTCACAAACCTTTCACGAGTCAGCCATGCCAGCGAAAAAGTCGGCGTCGCGCGCGCAGCCCCGGCCCCGTAATGCCCTTTACGCGCAGTCGGGTGGTGTCTCGGCCGTCATCAATGCTTCGGCCTGCGGCGTCATCGAGGCGGCGCGCAAGGCGCGCCGGCACATTCGCAAGCTGTACGCCGGGCGTGATGGCATCGTCGGCGCACTGACCGAGGACCTGATCGACGTCAGCAAGGAGAGCGCCTCGACCATCGCGGGCCTCAAGCACACGCCGGGCGGCGCGTTTGGCACCGCGCGCTACAAGCTGAAGGGCTTCGACAAGAACAAGGTCGAGTACGAGCGGCTCATCGAGGTCTTTCGCGCCCACGACATCGGCTACTTCTTCTACAACGGTGGCAACGATTCCATGGACACTGCCCACAAGATGTCGCAGATCGGCGCGCAGCTCGGCTATCCGGTCACCTGCATCGGTGTGCCCAAAACCGTCGACAACGACCTGCCGCATACGGACTGCTGTCCGGGCTTCGGGTCGGTCGCAAAGTATGTCGCCGTCTCGACGCGCGAGGCTGCTCTCGATGTGGCCTCAATGGCGCGCACTTCGACCAAGGTTTTTGTGCTGGAAGTGATGGGGCGGCACGCGGGCTGGATTGCCGCGGCGGGAGGACTTGCGGGCTCCCGGCCCGGAGATCCGCCGCACATCATCTTGTTCCCGGAGATTCCATTCGATGAAGCCAGGTTTCTCGCCCGTGTCAAACAGTGCGTGAACGACTACGGCTACTGCGTCGTAGTGGTCTCAGAGGGCGCGGCCACCGCCGACGGCAAATTTCTCGCCGAGGCGGGCACGAAGGACGCGTTCGGGCACACGCAGCTGGGGGGCGTCGGTCCGGTGATTGCGGAGCTCGTCAAGCGCAATCTCGGCCTGAAGTACCACTGGGCAGTGGCGGATTACCTGCAGCGCTCCGCGCGTCATATCGCATCGAAGGTCGATGTGCAGCAGGCCTACGCCGTCGGCAAAGCGGCGGTGGAGTTCGCCGTGCAGGGGATGAACGCGGTGATGCCCACCATCGTGCGCAAGTCGCATCGCCCCTATCGATGGTCCATCGGCCACGCGCCGCTCGAGACGATCGCAAATCAGGAGAAGAAGGTGCCGCGCGACTACATCACGGCGGATGGATTTGGGATCACTGCACTGTGCCGCCGCTATCTCGAGCCGCTGATCGAGGGTGAAGACTACCCGCCCTATCGCAACGGAATGCCGCTCTACGTCGAGATCAAAGGGGTCTCCGTACCGCGCAAGCTCAGCACATCGTATGTGCTATAGTTCCGCCCCTTTTTTGGGGCGCGAACCGACGCGCCCCAATTATCCAAACAACATAAGTTCCTGATTCCGGGAGAATTCTATGACCCCTGAAGTGGCCCTCTGGGTGGCCATCGCCGCCGGCATCGCTGCGATCCTGTTTGGAGTCCTCTCAGTGAGTTGGGTGTTGCGTCAGCCCACGGGCAGCGAGCGGATGCAGGAAATTGCGGCCGCCATCCAGGCCGGCGCGCGCGCCTATCTCAACCGCCAGTACTCGACCATTGCACTTGTGGGTGTCGTGCTGTTCGTGGTCCTCGGATTCACGCTGAGCTGGGTAACCGCTGGCGGCTTCGCGGTCGGTGCGATTCTCTCGGGGCTCGCCGGCTATATCGGCATGAACATCTCGGTACGCGCCAACGTGCGCACCGCGCATGCCGCCAGCGTCGGTCTGAATCCCGCGCTGAAGATCGCCTTCCGCGGTGGCGCGATTACCGGAATGCTGGTGGTCGGACTCGGACTGTTGGGCGTTGCGGGTTACTACATGTTCGCGCGCCGCCTGACGGGCAGCGACGATACAGCGCTGCACGCGCTTGTCGGCCTCGCCTTCGGCGGCTCGCTGATCTCTATCTTCGCGCGACTCGGCGGCGGCATCTTTACCAAGGGCGCGGACGTCGGTGCCGACCTGGTCGGCAAGGTCGAAGCCGGAATTCCGGAGGACGATCCGCGTAACCCGGCCGTGATCGCGGACAACGTGGGTGACAACGTCGGCGACTGCGCCGGTATGGCGGCCGACCTTTTCGAGACCTATGCGGTCACGGTGGTCGCGACCATGTTGCTCGGCGGTCTCGTGATGCAGTCCGTGGGCATCAACGCGGTGCTCTACCCGCTCGTGCTCGGCGCGGTCTCGATCGTCGCTTCGATCGTGGGCACGTTCTTCGTCAGCGTAGGACCGAGTGGCAAGATCATGCCGGCTCTGTACCGTGGCGTGATTGTGTCCGGTGTGATCGCCGCGGTCGCTTTCTACCCGGTCACGCAGAAGATCATGGGCGCCGCGAACATGCATCTTTACTGGTGCGCGCTGATCGGCCTCGGACTCACGGCCGCGATGATCGTCATTACCGAGTACTACACGGCGACTGAGTACAGTCCCGTGCGCCACATTGCGGCGGCATCACAGACCGGACATGCCACTAACATCATTGCGGGTCTGGCGCTGTCGATGAAGTCCACCGCCCTGCCGGTGCTCGCGGTCGTGCTCGCCATCTGGGGCGCTTACCGACTCGGCGACCTCTACGGCATCGCCATCGCCGCGACCGCGATGCTGTCAATGACGGGCATGATCGTGGCGCTCGATGCCTACGGTCCCATCACTGACAACGGCGGCGGCATAGCCGAGATGTCCGGGCTGCCCAAGAGCGTGCGCACGATCACCGATGCGCTCGATGCGGTCGGCAATACGACCAAGGCTGTGACCAAGGGCTACGCGATCGGCTCGGCCGGGCTTGCGGCCCTCGTGCTATTCGCCGATTACACCCATAACCTGGCTGCGCTGGGCAAGCTGCAGGCGTTCGAGTTGTCGGATCCGGCGGTAATCATCGGTCTGTTCATCGGTGGTCTGGTGCCATACCTGTTCGGCTCCATGGCGTTGGAGGCCGTCGGTCGCGCGGCGGGCTCGGTGGTAAACGAGGTGCGCCGTCAGTTCCGCGAGATCAAGGGCATCATGGAAGGCAAGGCCAAACCCGACTATTCAAAGGCAGTGGATCTGCTCACCCGTGCGGCGATCAAGGAAATGATCGTGCCGTCGCTCCTGCCGATCCTCGTGCCCATCGTGCTCGCCGTGGTGATGAACTGGCTCATGGGACCGGGCGCCGGCGTGCGTGCACTGGGCGGCCTGCTCATCGGTACGATCGTAACCGGGTTGTTCGTCGCGATTTCGATGTGCACCGGAGGCGGTGCCTGGGACAACGCCAAGAAGTACATCGAGGAAGGGCACTTCGGCGGCAAGGGCTCCGACACGCACAAAGCCGCGGTCACCGGTGATACGGTCGGCGATCCCTACAAGGACACTGCTGGCCCGGCGATCAACCCGCTCATCAAGATCATCAATATCGTCGCGCTGCTGCTGGTGCCGTTGCTGTAAAGCTCAGCTC
>Ga0326726_10000888_pt1 | contig 27482 bp, 24 predicted proteins | sample MHFenrmetagenome_2_FD_207603 | JGI IMG/M metagenome (GOLD analysis project Ga0326726, IMG submission 207603) | Lab enriched peat soil microbial communities from Michigan Hollow, Ithaca, NY, United States - MHF15MN | ecosystem: Environmental > Terrestrial > Soil > Wetlands > Peat | place: USA... | reverse complement strand
GTCGCGCGCTGCCTGGCCGGAGACTCCTTTCCTACTTTCCGACGCCGCTGAGCTGAACCGACTGCACGCCCACGCTATCAGTAATGACCAAGGTGGCGGTACGGGTTCCGATCGCGGTGGGATGAAAAGTTACCGAGATCGTGCAGTATACGCCGCTGGCCAGATGCGAACCGCAGGCCGACTTGGAAGTGAAGTCTGCGGGGTTGGATCCTCCGATGGCAATGCTATTGATGGTCAAGGAGGTCGTCTGGTCATTGGTCAGAAGGACAGTCTGGGTGTTGCTGGCGCCCACCGGCTTCGCCGGATACTTGATGCTGAGCGGCGAAACGCTCACGGGCTGCGTGCTGTTCTGCAGGATGGCGACCGAGGTCTGCCCGTAGTTGAGGTCTGTGCTCAAGAAAGCGAGATCCGGCATGCCGTCACTGTTGAAGTCCGCCGCCGCGACCCAGGTTGGGGATATGCCGGCCAGCCAGCCGGATTGCTCTACGAAGGTGCCATCGCCCTTGCCCAAGTACACAACCGCTCCCAGATACTCTTCCGCGCAGCGGTAGGCGCCGCAAGTGAGATACCAGGGGTTGCGAGGCGCGATCGCCAGATCCAGGTTGTTATCTCCGTTGAGGTCGACCGCGACCAGCGAATTGGGATAGTGGGCGCAGGGAAGGGTGTTGCAACCCGAGTCGTCAAACCACTCGTACACGTTGCCCGTTGTGAAGGTTCCATTGCCATTGCCGCGCAGGATTGCCAAGCTGCCGCTGGAATCATTGCTCGGGATGGCCAAGTCAAGTTTGCCGTCCTTGTTGAAGTCCGCCGCTATAACAGCGCCGGGCCGAACGGGCGCGGACAACGCGACGGGTGACTGGAACGTCCCATTGCCCTTTCCGAGAAGCAACTCAAGATTGCTATTCGGGAAATCGCCGACAACAATGTCCACTTTCCCATCGCCGTTGAAATCTGCAAGCACGAAGCCGGAGGGATAGGCGCCGGTGCCGCTGGGAAACACCGTCGCAGTTCCGAACGTTCCGCTGCCCGTGTTGAGCAGCGCGCTCATGGTGCCATCGTTGTTGGTGGTCACGATGTCGAGCTTGCCGTCGCCATTGAGGTCCGCCAGCCAACCCACAACGGGATACGAACTGGCGCTCACGGTGTAAGTAACCGGCGTTTTGAATTTGCCGGTGCCAAGGCCCCGCAGGACGACCACGCCCTTGGAATTGCCGCACACGATGTCAGGCTTGCTGTCGCCGTTGATGTCGAGGGCGCGCACGAACGTGACCGCACCGTTAACACTGGCACTCAGATCGATGAAAGTTGGCGCCGTGAACACGCCGTGCGAAGTCCCCAGCATGAGACTGAGGCCGACGCCGGTGCCACCACCCGCCTGGACAATATCGGAGTTTCCGTCACGGTTGAAGTCCGCCACCGCGATGCCGTATGCCCACATCCCGACGCTTTGGTTGTAATGTGGGCTATCGCGGAAAGTGCCGTCGCCGTTGCCCAGGCCGATCGTGACAAACTGGCCGGCGGGATTGCCTGCCACGAAGTCGAGTTTCGTGTCGCCGTTGAAGTCGGCCAGCGCGATCGCCATGCCGGTCACGAGGGCCAGGGCAGTCGAGTCTGCGGAGTAGACCCCCGATAGTTGGAAGTTGCCGCTTCCTTTGTTGACCAGCACCCACACTGTTCCGTCGACGTAGGAGCTGGCAACCAGATCCGGTTTCTTGTCGCTGGTGAGATTACCGATCGCAACAGCGGAGGCCCAAGGCACGTAGGAGCTCTTGGCGGTTTGAAACGTGCCATCACCATTGCCCAAGAAGACCGCCAGGTTGCTTCCGCCCTCGGAAGACTCGACCACGTCGAGTTTACCGTCAGCGTTCAGATCGGCGACCGCGACCAGGCCGTTGTCCACGCCACTGGAGTTGGAATACAGCACCGGCGATTGAAACGTTCCGTTGCCACTGTTGAGCAGTACACTAATGCCGCCGGCGAGCGGACAGCACCCAGTGGCCGAAGCCACCGCGATGTCGGGCTTCCCGTCCTTGTTGAAGTCGCCCACCGCAACCCCGGTCGGAGCGGTCACATTGGGAACAGCGGCGGGGAAATCGACTGCATTTTGAAACGTGCCGTTCCCGTTGCCGTAGAGCACAGCCACTGCCCAGTTCGACACGTCCGGCACGATCAGATCCAGATTGCCGTCGCTGTTCAGATCGGCGGCTGCAACCGAGCGAGGCACATGAACGACCGCGGTACCAACCGCGTAACTGTGGTTCAGAGTGAAGTGGCCCGAACCGTCGTTCAGGTAGACGCTAACCTGGACAGGGCCGCTTAACGACAGCACGGCAAAGTCAAGGTTGCCATCTTTGTTGAAGTCACCCGCCACGATTCCACCGAAGCCTGCGTCCTCGACGTTGTAGCCGTCGATTGCGCTGGGCGTCTGAAAGGTGCCATCGCCGTTGCCGAGGACCAGACCGAGTCCCCTCTGGTTCGAGTTGTTAGTTGTGACGAGGTCGAGTTTGCCGTCCTTGTTGAAGTCGCCCACCGCGAAGGTGTAGACATTGGCGGCTCCCGGAATGCGATCGCCATAGCCGACTCCGCTGAAAAGTTGCGCGCTGACAAAATTAACCGGTGGAGGGGTTTGGGCGAACGCAAGATCCGACGCAGCCAATGTCACAACGATCAAGAGGCCGACTGCAATCGCGAGCGCGAGAGTAACTCGAATCATGCCAGTCCAAGCTTGAATAAAGGATTCTTGCTTCATGGCGTTTCGCTCCAGTCCGAATCAGCCATTTGCCTCAGAGGGGCTGCACCTCAACCTGCGGGAGTGCTCGTCAGTGAGGCGAGAGAGGCGATACGAATACAAGTTTAGGTCTGCTGGATCGGGCCGTCAGTGAAGAACGTGGTTAACCAGCCGATCGCGTTCCCGAAACGGGAAGGACAGACCGCTGTCTAAGGCGTGGACATTGCATGCTCGAATCGGCATCTCGACCGCCGCAGCCTGTGATCCCGGCCCTTGCTTTTCCGGCCGGTTTCGGGCAACTTGGCTTACGCCGAAAGGAGTACCGATCCTCATGATCAACGTTCTCATCCGTCATGAAGTGGCCGACTATCCGGCATGGAAATCGGTGTTCGAGTCCGCCCTCGATTGGCGGCAAAAGAATGGCGAGCGCGGATGCCGCATCTTTCACGCCGCGGGCAATGTCAACGACCTCACGTTGCTGTTCGAATGGGAGAGCCTGGAAGCGGCCCGTGCCTTCATGGCCTCCGACGAACTCAAAACCCGCATGGCCAAAGCGGGCGTGAAGGGCCAGCCACGAGTCGAGTTCATTACGGAGATGCATACTGTCCGGCGCAGCGCGGCCGATTAGCAATGTTGGGCGGGCACTCCGTTCGCCTTCCCTGAGGGCAGGCTTCCGCCGACGTCCCGGTACCACTTAAGTAGTACTGGAGCGCGTCTGCGGATTACCTCACACCCCTCACTCCGGAATCCCTTCCCCTGGACGTGCATCCAAAGGGAGAGCCGGCTATCCCCTCACGCTCAGATCATTTTCCGATGTTGGCCGGCGCTATCTCAGATCTTGATGCAAAGGAGATTCTCATGGCCAAAAAGACGCTGTCGCCAGTTGTACACAAACCGTCCCCCAATCCCCGCTATCATCAGCGCGCACCGGAACTCCAGGCTTTCGGCACCGTTTCCAGCCGCATCCCGTTGCAGCTGGAAGAGCCGGTTCGCCTGGAAATGACCGAGCAATTGAACTTGCTGCTCGCCGACACCATGACGCTGCGCGATCTTTACAAGAAGTCACACTGGCAAGTTGCGGGAGCAACTTTCTACCAATTGCATCTGCTCTACGACAAACACTACGAGGAGCAATCCGAGCTGGTGGATACGATCGCCGAGCGCATCCAGATACTGGGCGGAATCAGCGTGGCCATGGCGGCCGACGTCGCGGAGACGACGCGCATCGAGCGTCCGCCCAAAGGGCGCGAAGAGGTTCCGGTTCAGCTGTCCCGTCTGCTCGACGCCCACCAGGTGATCGTGACGCACTGTCGCGAACTGGCCGAGCGTTCTGCAAAGATCGGCGACCCGGGGACCAACGATCTGGCTGTCAGCGACGTGCTCCGCACCAATGAAATGCAGGTCTGGTTTCTGAGCGAACACTTGGTCGAGCAGCCGCTGGTGGAGGCCGAGCCCATCACGAAGTCTGCCTGATTCTGGTCTCCGTGGGGCGGCCACTCTTCTCCGCCTGCCCACCGTGCCAACAACGACGGCAGGATTTCCGGAGTACACAGTTGGCGGACAAGAGTGTCCGCCCACACCCGATTAGTGGCGGGCTGAGAGTATGTGCAGGATTTCGCGCAGCTCGTGCCGCAGATGCGCCACGTTGACTGAAGACCGCATCGGGAAAGGCAGAGCGCTCTGGTTGCGCTCGGACTTGATTTCCTCGCGCAGTTGCCCGCGCGCGCCGGCGATCGTGAACCCGTCTTCGTAGAGCAGTTTCTTGATGCGCAGAACGGACTCCACATCGCGCCGTCGATACATGCGCTGGCCCGTGCTGCTCTTCACCGGCTTGAGCTGTGGAAACTCGGTTTCCCAGAAGCGCAGCACGTAAGCGGGCAGCCGGCAAAGGCGGGCGACTTCGCCGATGCGGAAATACAGCTTGTCGGGAATGATCACTTCCGCGCTGCGATGCTTCCTGGCGGCGGGTTTCGTGCGGGTGCTCATGGGTCGCTCACCGTGGCAGACCAAACATCTGTCTCCGCGTTTCTAGCACGGTTGGCCTCGGCCGGACAACTGCTTTTCGTACATTTCGCTCGTTCGCCGTTCCTAATGCAGGCTCGCGCTGGATTTTGCGCACTCCGAAAGGGGTCTACAGGCGAGCAGCGAACGCACTGGCCAACAGGGAATGACGAATATCGCGAGCACGAAAAAGCCTCCGAAGAGGTGCTTCTCCTGGGAGGCTTTGGGGGAAGTTCTGTACAAGCGTCCTGCTCGTTTAGTGTTTCTTTTTCTTGGCCTTCTTCTTGGTTGCCATGAACTGTATCCCTCCGTTTGAACGATTTTTTCTCCCAAGGTTCTCGACAGGGCACCTTGATGCCGGTGCTACTCAATTTGTAGTATGAGCAGCCTGCCTACCACAAGATATTGCCATCCGAATCTCATTTGTCAACGAAAATCTCCGCGTCGCGAGCCAGTTGGACGACTTCGTGCTCCCGGCTCGGTGCCCGTCGCATGTGCGATAATTTTCCAGGGACATCCAAAATTCATGTCTGAACACAAAGTCTTCTGCGCGAAGTTGAAACAGGAATTGCCCGGATTGCCGGAACCACCCTTCGATTCCGAGCTCGGCCAAAAAATCTACCACCAGGTCTCGCAGCAGGCCTGGAGCCAGTGGACGGAATACTGCAAGATGCTGCTCAACGAATATCGCCTGAACCCTGCCCGCAAGCAGGACCAGGAAGTGATCGTGAAACAGATGGAACAGTTCTTCTTCGGCGAGGGCGCCGCGCCGCCCGCGCAATACGTCCCGCCAACCCATTGAGGAGACTGGGGTGGCATCTTCTAGGCTGGTTACTGCATGGTTACCTCTGATGGGCTTGCTATTCTCTGATTCATCACCTCGTAACAATTTTTCGAAACAATAGAATCGTGGACTCGCATGTCTACGACACACTGATTCTTTCGGACTTGCATCTGGGCGCCGACATGAGCCGGGCGCACGAAGCCCTGCGCGTTTTGCGGGAGAATCAGTATCGCCGGCTGATCCTGAACGGCGACATCTTTGCCGACCTGAACTTCGCTCGCCTGAAGAAAGAGCACTGGAAGTTTCTCGGCTACATTCGCAAGCTCTCCAATCCCAAGCGCAATGTGGAAGTGGTGTGGGTGGAAGGTAACCACGACCACGGACTCATTCAGATCATGTCGCACCTGGTAGGCGTACGTGCGTACCAGGAATACACCTGGGAATACCAGGGGCTGCGGCATGTTGCCGTCCACGGGCACCAGTTCGACAGCTTCGGTGTGAACAACGTCCGCTTCAATTATCTGTTCGGAACGCTGCTCTACCTGCAACTGCAGAAGTGGGATTCCAAGAGCAAGGTGCTCACGCGCTTTCTCGACCGTCTGAACACGCGTTGGCTGCGCCTGTCCACGAAAGTCGCCGAGGGCGCGTTGGCCCACGCCCGGCAGCGCCAGGCCGCCCGCATTTTCTGCGGACACACCCACGCCGCTCTGCACCGCCGTGAAGACGGCATTGATTACTACAACTCCGGCAGCTGGATTGATGACCGTCCGGCCTACATCACGGTCGGGGAGGAAGGAGTACAGATCCATGAATACCTCGAGCGACCTGACGATCGTCATCCCGGCGAAGAACGAAGCGAAGCTGATTCCGAACCTGCTGAATTCGCTGGCGAGGCAGGACTATCCGAAGATGCCGAGTACGAGGGTGTTGGTCGCTGACGCCAACTCCACCGACGGCACACCTGAAATCGTCCTGAGTTTTCGCGATCGCCTGCAAGTCGAGGCGATCCCCGGCGGTATGCCCTCGGTCGGCCGCAACAACGGCGCCCGCCGGGCCGATACGAAATACGTCCTGTTTCTCGACGCCGATATCGAACTGGCTTCCAATTCGCTCATCCGCCGCGCGATCGAAGCTGCGCAAGAGAAGGATCTGGAATGCCTGACCACCAACATCGTGTGCCGCGACGGCAGCTTGACCGACAAACTGTTTTACGGCGCCAACGACTTCTTCCAGTATCTTTCCTGCCTGCATCGTCCCTTCAGCACAGGCATGTTCATGATGTTCGACACCCGGAAGTTTCACGAACTGGGCGGCTTTGACGAGCGTGTCCACTTCGCCGAAGACTACCGTCTCAGCAGCCAGGTGGAACGACGCAGGTTCAAGATCGTCCGGGGGGGCGTTTACACCACCAACCGCCGCTTCCAGAAGATGGGACACCTGCGTATCGCGTGGCTCTTCCTGTGGACCGCCCTCAACTTCTGGAACGAAAGCCACTTCCTGCGTGATCATCACTACTGGGCAGAAGGCCGAAAATCGTAGGCACGAACTCACCCGCTCAGAAGTGCACGGCAATCCCGGTCGAAAAGCGCACATCGTTCTGACCGTTGTCGAAGAATCGGGTATGGATCCAGTCGAGCTGTCCGCGAACGGAGACGGGTCCGAAAATCTGATAGTCGAGCCCGCCACCCACCGCATTCGCGAACGACGTGTTGGTGGCGGTCCCATCGGCGACATTGATGTGGGCCGCGCCAATCAGCAACTCGGCAAACGGCCGGTACCGTCCGACCCGCGCCGACACTCTCGGTCCGAACAAATAGTTGTGCTCGCCGACGTGGTGTCCATAGGTTCCGCCCAGATCGCCGACGATTCCGATCCAGGGCAGGAAATTGCCTTCCAGCGAAGCGTTCCACCCGTTCAGATTGACGGCGTCGTTGGAAACAATCTCGGCGCGGTTGTAGGAATAGCCGAAGAACACGTTCCCCTTGGTCGGAAGCTGGGCAGAGGCAACGGCGGCCATTGCCGTAAGGAAAAAAGCGAGCATGCCTGGTTTGCGCATCTGTTCTCCTTATGCAGTTGGAAGTCTGATTTTGTTATAGATGCAATCCCGCGGGAAAACTTTGCCAGGCGGAAGTGCAAGATTCAGCGGAATATGGCAGCAAAAAATCCGCGCACCTTGCTGAAGAACCCGTGGTGCGGCGCCGCGGACGCCGTTTCTGCGCGGGCCGGCTTGTTTTGCTGACCAGGCGGCGGAAGCGGATCAGTCAGAGCGGGGGCCGCCAGCGAGCGTGAGTCGAGGGTCAGAGCACGCGCATCCTCAACCGGCGCCGGCGGAGGTCCGGTTGCGCGGAACACGAACGGGGCTTCCACCTTGACGTGCAGCTCATTCGCCGAAGCCTCGGCTGGAGCGGCAAACGGCAGCCCATCGGAGGCGGTGCTCTCGGCACGCGAGTTCTCGCTACCCGCCGGGATTGAAACTGCTGTGGAATTGGCTGGCAGCTGCGGCTCGCTCATCACCGGGAGATCGTTGCTCGCCCGCAGTACCGGTTGGCGCGGCGGCGGACATCCGCACTCCAGCGGCACCGCCATATCCACGCGGTCGAGTTGTCCGGAGTGAAACACCAGCTGGTCGGTGGCTTTTATCTGGTAAGTGCGATCGCCGAGCAACTCCGAAACAATCGCCGCGGCGGTATTTCCTGGGAGCGCTCGCACGCAAGTGTTGCCGTGAGCGTCGGTGCTGATGGCATAGTGAAATTCGCCGGGACCGGGCAGCAGAATGCGGAAATCGGGAGTAATCACCGAGTCGGAAGATGAGTCCAGCGAATAGTGCGTTTCGAGCGCACCCGTGTTGACACCCAGCATCACGTTGTGGCCGTTCTGCGAAGGCGTAACGGAAACGGTCGTCCCCGGGCAGACATGCACCTCTCCGCCGCGCGCGAGGTTCAGAACGGCAGTGTCAGCGCCGGCCGTGATGGAAGAGCCCGAAGCAAGGCCATTGCCGGCAACCGCCAGCGGCCCGCTCGCGCGCACCGCCGCCACGGGCTGGGGCGCGGACGTCAAGCTGGGCACCGACGGTGGCTGGAACGGCGACTTGTCCGCCGCGGCGGGCGGAGTCTTTCCCAGATGCACCACCAGCCGGTTGCCTGCCGCCGCCCACGTGTATGCGCGCGGCCCGAGCAGGTCCACAACTATGCGCGCCACCGGCGGGTTGTGCTGAAACTGGTCAGCCCGCAGCGTGCTGATCTGGTTCGCTTGCACGCTGACCCGTTTCTGACGGGTGGCCAGGCGCGCGTTCGGCAGATCGATAACCAGTCGCGGCGGATCACTGAGCGCCCGAATCGACGGAATCAGGGGCTTGGTCGACAGGATTTCGATGGCCGGGCCATCCTTCTCCTGCACGACCCGGAAACTCTTGATGGAGGGGTAGGAAGAAGATTGGCCGGCAGGCTTGGCCACGGCTTGAGACAAGCTCCACGGCGCCGAGACTACAAACAGTGCCGGCAGCAGAACGCGAGCCGCCCAGCGAGAAGCAGCGTCAGGGAAGGGAGCGCCAGTCGTCCGGCGGGCGCCCCGCCCGGTGATCGGAACGCAGTATGCCAAGAACCGGAACTTAAGAATCGGCCGGAAGCACTTCACAGGAGCACTCGAGTGTTCCCTCCACCATACCACTCAAGCGACGAAAGAAAGTAGTGACGAAAGGGGTCAGGATTCTGCCAGAAACTCGTATTCGTCGATCACGGCGGCGACCGCCATCTTGCCATTGGTACGGCCGCCTTCGACCCGCAGCACTCGTCCTTTGCAACGCACCCGGATGCTTTCCGTGAGTGTGATTTCAGGAGGCAGGGTCAGCGTGAAATCGATCCCGGAGCCGGCCTGAATGGCCGAATCGAGGTAAAAGCAGATGCCGCGCGCGCTGACGTCGCGGGTCTGTGCCTCATGCTCCTGCGCATTTTCTCCGTAACGGACACTCACTGGCAGACGCAGCGCGAACCGTCGGGTGGCCCGTTTGTCCTTTTCCTGTTGAGTTTCGGCCATGCAACCTCCCGAAATTCCTGTAAGCATGGCGGTTAGGAAAAGGCCTGTCAAGAGTTTGCTGGGGGGCCGTCCAAAAATCCTTGAACCGCAGAGAAAGCCGAAAATAGGCTGGATCTACAAATTCTCCGCAATCGCCGCGTACTCCGCGGTCAATTGCATTTCGAATCCAGTTAGAATGAAGCCGTGGTCTTCGTCCTCGACAACTACGACTCGTTTACCTACAACCTTGTCCAGTATCTGGGGGAACTTGGGGCCGAGGTCGAGGTCCGCCGCAACGACCAGGTGAGCGTCGAGGAAATCGAGGCTATGCGTCCGGAGCGGATCGTGCTTTCCCCCGGTGCCTGCACTCCGCAGGAGGCCGGCATCAGCATCGAATTAATCCGCCATTTTGCGGGAAAAGTCCCGCTGCTCGGAGTGTGCCTGGGACATCAGGCAATCGGCGCCGCGTTTGGCGGGCAGGTTGTGCGCGCCAAGACCCTGATGCACGGCAAAACCAGCCAGGTCGAACACGACGGTAAGACCATCTTCCGCGGTCTCAGTTCGCCCATGACGGCAACGCGTTACCACTCGCTGATCGTTGCGGAAGGGAATCTGCCGAAAGAGCTGGAGGTCAGCGCCTGGACCACCGACAAAGACGGCTCCCGCGTCATCATGGGGTTCAGACACCGCCAGTTTCCGGTGGAAGGAGTCCAGTTCCACCCTGAGAGTGTATTGACCGAAGAAGGGAAGAGATTAGTGAAGAACTTCCTGTTCGTCGGCCGTTAGCACTTCACTTCTTGCCGGCCGCGTAACTTCTCTGCCCCAAGAGCATGCAGAGACACATACGGCTCATTCCCCACGGCTGAGGTGGTTTGGTGATGCCCTGGCCAAAACCGTTTCTGGAAAACCAGCCCTAACTGACTCCTGACTACTGACTACTGCTTCTCGCCATCTCCACGGCTCGCAGCAGAGCCCGCGCCTTGTTCTCGGTTTCCTCAAACTCACGCTGCGGATCGGAGTCCGCCACAATCCCCCCACCTGCCTGCAGGTAGGCTTTCTTGCCCTTCATCAGCAACGTCCGGATCGTGATACACGAGTCGAGGTTCCCGGCGAAATCGGCGTAGAGAACGCCCCCGCCATAAACTCCGCGCCGCATCGGCTCCAGTTCTTCGATGATCTGCATGGCGCGGACTTTGGGCGCCCCGCTCAGAGTTCCAGCCGGGAAGCACGCTGCGAACGCGTCCACGGCATCGAGTTCAGGACGCAGCCGTCCTTCGAGCGCCGAAACCAGGTGCATGACGTGCGAGTAACGTTCCACGAACATCAGTTTGCGAACTTTAACTGAGCCGTATTCGCTGACGCGGCCCACGTCATTGCGTCCGAGGTCCACCAGCATGACGTGTTCGGCGCGCTCCTTCTCGTCTTCTCTCATCTTCTTCTCGAGTGCGGCGTCTTCGGCTTCGTCGCGTCCTCGCGGATGCGTGCCCGCGATCGGCCGGTACTCCACGTTGCGTCCGGTGACGCGCACCAGCATTTCGGGCGAGGAGCCGAGCACGTGCATTCCAGCCTGCGCCTTGCCGCTGGCCCCCAGGCGCAGGAAATACATATAGGGCGACGGATTCACTGTGCGCAGCGCACGATAGAGATCGAAGGGGGCGGCTCCAGGTTCGAAGTCCCAGCGCTGCGAGAGCACGACCTGGAAAATGTCTCCCGCGGCGATGTACTCCTTGGCCTGGCGCACGCTGTCGAGAAATTTTGCTTTCGGAGTGCGTGCCCGGACTGCCAGTTTCGATTTGGACGCCGGTTTGCGCCAGTGTGTGGGCTTCCATCCCGCGGCTAACCTTTTCTCGATGCGAGCGATCTCCCTCACCGCCCGCTGGTATGCAGCCTTAGGCGATTCCCTGGTCACGTCAGCGGAAGCCACGATGTGAATCTGATGCCGCAAGTGATCGAACGCCAGCACACGATCAAAGAACATCAGGACGCAGTCGGGAACGTCGAGGTCATCTGTGGCGTGCGCGCCAATGTTTTCCAGTTGCCGCACGATGTCATACGCGCAATAGCCGACCGCGCCCGCCGTGAAAGGGGGCAGGCCTTCCATTGTCGCCGGACGGTGAGAGCGCAGCAGTTCTTTCATGACCTGAAAAATATTCCCGCGGCGCCGTTCCAGCTTGCGTCCCCGTTCGATCTTGATCTCCGAGCCGCGCGACTGCAGGCGCAGAAACGGACGCACGCCGAGAAACGTATAGCGGCCGATCTTCTCTCCGCCTTCGACCGATTCGAGCAGGAACGCGTCCGGCTCGCCTTCGGCAATGGCGAGAAACGCCGATACCGGCGTCAACAGGTCGGCAGAGATCGACTTAGCCACCGGAACCAGCGTGGCCCCGTGTGCCAGCTGCGTAAATTCCTTGAAGTCCGGCCGGATCATAGCGCTGTCGAAACTTCCATTATAGGGAATGGCGTCGCCGCGCATCGCAGACGGACGGGCACTACCAGGGACAAACTCCGGGATTGGCCGACGTTGCGTACATAGGTCACAGACAGCCGGCAGGCGAAGTTAGAGAATACGGATGCAGCCGGCCCATAGAAATAATGATGTGCATGAGGCTAGCTATGAAAGCTCTCCATTTTTCTATTTGGTTCTTTGCCCTCTCCGTAGCCATTCTTGCGCAATCCGATCCTGTCCCATTCGTCAGCCAGCCGCTCGTGCCAGGCAGTGCTCAGCCAGGAGGGCCAGACTTCACGATCACGATCAACGGAGCCGGTTTCGCTCCAGCTGCCGCAGTGCTCTGGAATGGAACTCCACTCCCGACTACTTTTATCAGCTCAACTCAGCTTAGAGCCGATGTATCCGCTTCCGACATCGCGAAAGCCGGAAGTGGTTCGGTCTCCGTAATCAACCCTGGCCCTGGTAGCGGACGGTCCAACACCTTGCCATTCATCATAACCAAGCCTCTATTCCCCTATTTTTCCCGCACGAGCATGGAGGTTGCACCACGAGCCCGATCGCTCGCTGCAGCCGACTTCAACAATGACGGTAAACCCGACATCGTGACAGCCTCGCGCTCATGCGTGATGGACGTCCTCATGAACAATGGGGACGGAACATTCAGGTACGCCTACGGGGCATCAGAATGGTGTCCCGGTTGGAAGGCTGCAGTGTCCCCTTTTGTGACCGGCGATTTCGACAACAATGGGAATCTAGATGCCGCCGCGGTCGTGAATGGATCTGTGTGGGAATTTTTGGGAGACGGAACGGGGGGCTTCTCTCTCAAGACCCATCCCACAGGGACCGCCTGGGCGCTGGCCGATGCCGATTTCAATTCGGATGGAATACTCGATCTTGCGGTCGGAATGAAGAACAAGTGGGAAGCCCACGACGTGCTACTCGGCAACGGAGATGGTTCGTTCAGCACCGGACCCTTTTGGTATGGTGGGCGGAAACCAATGTCGCTGGTCACGGGAGATTTCAATCGGGACGGGAAACTGGATCTGGCCATCATTCCTGATCCGGATCTCAATCAGGTTTGCATCTTGCTAGGCAATCAAGACGCAACGTTCAATCCTGGACCTTGTACCCCGGTCGGCGCCGGTCCAAGATCGCTTGCGAGTACCGATCTCAATGGAGATGAAATAACGGACTTGGTGGTCGGAAACCGCGATTCAGGATCGATATCTGTGTTGCTGGGGAACGGCGACGGAACGTTCGGGACCAGTTATGAATACAAGGGTGCTGCCAAATTCGCTCCCACTTCGGTGGCTATCGGTGACTTGGATGGCGATGGCAAACTCGACCTCGCGATAGCCAGCCGTGGGGCTGCCAAAGTGATCTTATTGTTCGGAAACGGAGAGGGGACCTTCGTACCCAATCCCGGAGACGATCCCCTCGCAGCCTGCGAAGAATCGGTTGTGATCGCCGACTTCAACGGGGACGGCCGTCCCGATTTAGCAACCACCGGCGACGACAAGCTGTATGTGCTGTGGCAATCCCCCCTAATTCACCTGCCCAGCTCTTACCACTATCCAGCGGTCGAGGTAGGTGACGAGTGGTGGGACCTATTCGAGATGGACAATGCGGGCAGCACAGAGGTGTTGATCACCAATTTTCAGGTGGTGGGTGCCGATTCGGGCTCATTTTACCTGGAAGACATCTGCCAAGGTATTCTCGCGCCCAACAAGAGCTGCGCGGTTTCCCTATGGTTTGTCCCGAGACATACCGGCCGTATTCATGCGGTGCTGCATCGTCGAATATCAGGCGCCGGGGATGAAGCCGCAGTGGAGAGATATCAATCTCTGGGGCAGGGGAAAAGAGCCCCGTTACCCTGACTAGTCTGGGTCGACAGGCTGTCAGGAATTGCGCCTTTGCGAGTTGCAGGAACGCTTCGGTGTGAAGGATCTTCCGGACGCATTCTCCCAGGTTCTGCCCAAGCACCCACGGAAGCAGCAGGACCTCGTGTGGGAGACCGCGGGGTACTGTTTCACGCTCCGGCGGATCATTCCGAACCCCAGTCCAACTCGAAGAGGTACAATGCCTTGCGCGCTAGAGGATGACACTGTCGTCTCGGAGTATAGAAGGTTTTCGATGAGTGAATCTGCCCGCCCGGCCGCCAGCCGTCACTACGACGCGAACTATGGCAATTTCCAGTCGGATCTCTATGCCGAGATTCGCCGCGATGCTTTTGGCGAGGACATTGGACAAAGCAGCTGGCTCACCGCAAACGAGCAGGATAAGTTCCTGGGCAGGCTCAACCTTGGTTCGGGTAAGAGCCTGCTCGACGTCGCCTGTGGATCGGGCGGTCCAGCGCTGCGCATTGCCGAGACCACCGGCTGTTCCGTGGCGGGCGTTGACGTTCACGAACAAGCTATCGCAACCGCTAATTCTCTGTCGGCGCAGCGCGGCCTGACCGAGCGCGCTCAATTTCAGGCGGCCGACGCAACTACACAATTGCCCTTTCCCGACGCCCGCTTCGACGCCATCACCTGCATCGATGCCATCAATCATCTGCCCAACCGGCCGCGCATACTCGCGGACTGGGCGCGACTGCTGAAACCGGGCGGACGCCTCCTGTTTACCGACCCCATCACCGTGACCGGTCCACTGACCAACGACGAAATCACCGTCCGCAGTTCGATCGGTTTCTTTCTCTTCGTTCCCCGAGATTATGACGAACGTGTCATCTCGCAGTGCGGGTTGCGACTGCTGGTCTGCGAAGACGTGACCGCGAATATGGCCGAAATCGCCGAGCGGCGGCGTGCCGCGCGCGCTGCGCGGGAAGCCGACTTACGCGAAATCGAAGGCGACCAGAGCTACGAAGGCCAGCAGGAATTTTTCGCGGTCGCCTCCCGCATCGCGCGCGAAGGACGGCTCTCCCGCTTCCTGTACGTTGCGGAGAAATCGAACTGAATCTGAAACTTGCGTGCGGGCGTGCCTATGGCCTCCGTCGATTCCCTCTGACGTGCCCCGGCCTTGCCTACCCCTCCGGCCATCACTATACTTTCAGAGTTTGCGCCGACTTCGGGGTAGAGCTCCCCAGCGCGGCCAGCCGGAACGTCATTTTGCGCGGAGACTGCCATGACAACCATGAAGACCGTTGATCTGGAACAGGAAACGAATCCGTGGGAGGCGCAAGCTGCGCGCTTCGATCTCGCAGCCCACAAACTCAATCTGGATGAAGGCCTTTGGAAAGTTCTGCGCAGTCCCAGCCGCGAAATCATCGTGCACATCCCGGTCCAGATGGACGACGGACATCTCGAAGTTTTTACCGGCTTCCGGGTACAGCACTCGATCGCGCGGGGCCCCGCGAAAGGCGGCCTGCGCTACGCGCCCGACGTGAACCTGGACGAAGTCCGCGCCCTGGCCAGTTGGATGACCTGGAAGTGCGCGGTGGTGAACATTCCTTTCGGGGGCGCCAAGGGCGGCATCATCTGCGATCCGCACAAGATGTCGATGGGCGAACTGGAGCGCATGACCCGCCGCTATACTGCCGAGCTGTTCGAGTTCATCGGTCCCGAGAAGGACGTCCCCGCCCCCGACGTCAACACCAACGAGCAAATCATGGCCTGGATGATGGACACCTACTCTATGCACATGCGGCAGACGGTGACCGCGGTGGTAACCGGCAAGCCCGTCAATATCGGTGGATCGCGCGGCCGCCGCGAAGCCACGGGGCGCGGCGTACTCATCGTCTGCGAGCAGGCCATCAAGAAGCTTCACTTGAATCGCGACACCACCCGCGTCATCGTGCAGGGCTTTGGCAACGTCGGCTCCAATGCCGCTCGCTTAATGGCGGAGGCGGGATACAAGATCATCGGCATCGTGGAAGTCGGCGGGGGTCTCTACAACAAGAACGGCATTGACGTGGAAGCGCTCTGGGAATTCCGCCAGCGCAACGGCACCATTCACGGCTTCCCCGGCGCCGAGAAATACGATCCGGCCGAGTTGCTGCTCGTCGATTGCGACATCCTGATCCCGGCAGCCACCGAAAACCAGATCACCAGCCAGAACGCGGACGGCGTCAAGTGCAAGATCCTGGCCGAAGGGGCGAACGGTCCCACCACCGCTGCGGCCGACGAAATCCTTTCCGAGAAGAAGGTCTTCGTGATTCCCGACATCCTGGCCAACGCCGGCGGGGTCACCACTTCTTACTTCGAGTGGGTGCAGGACCGCCAAGGCTATTTCTGGAAGGAATCGGTGGTCAACGAGCATCTGGAAGACATCATGATCACAGCCTTCGACGATGTGGTGCGCTATTCCGAAACCCATGGCGTGAACAACCGCATCGCCGCCTACATGCTGGCCATCGATCGCGTGGCCTACACCATACGTCAGCGTGGAATTTACGCGTAGGTTTGAGTTTCTCAGTTCTCAGTCGGGCTGCTTCCTGTGGGCCTGGAGGTTTTCCCGGGAAACCGAGAACCGAGAACTGTCTGGTTGACCGCGGTGCGGGTCAATGTCATCATGCTGGGCACCACCACGCCGCTTCTTGTTGAGTAATCGGGAAACCTGCAGTCATTGGATCTATTCCACGAGGCTTTTGGCCTCTCACTGCGAGGAAATGATGAACTACCCCAGGTTCAAACTCACACTGTGGGCGCTGGCGCTGAGTCTGGCGTTCACCATTTCGATTTCGCCTGCGATCGCCAGGGCGCAGACAGGCTCGAGCGATTCGAGCTCGGATACGACCAAGAAGACGAAGAAAAAATCGAAGAAAGCCAAAGCGTCCGCCGCCGACCAATCAGCTGCCGGCGACAAAGCGGCGACGTCCAGCGACAAGCCCGCCAAGAAATCCAAGAAGGCCAAGAAAGAGGAGAGCGCTGCGGCCTCTTCCGATGCTTCCGCCGCTCCGGAGTCCGGCAAGAAATCGAGCAAGAGCAAAAAGAAATCCGACACCGCCTCCCAGTCGGCTGCTTCTGATACTTCCGCCGCCGAATCAGGAGCGAAGAAGAAGAGCAGGAAAAAGAGCGCAGACGCCGCCAGCCCCGAGCCGAGCGCGAGCGCTGCCCCCGCCACCGAAGCTCCCAAGAAAAGCCGAAGCAAGAAATCCAAGGCAACCGAATCTGCGGCTGCGCCCGCTGCCAGCACCGCGGCTGCACCCGCGCCAATGGCGTCCGCGCCGGCAGCAAGTTCCAGCGCCAGCAGCCCGGCCCCCGCTTCGACCGCCAGCGCCCCAGCTTCCAAGAAAGCCAAGGCGGCCGCCAGCCCGGCCAGCTCCGACCCCGAGATTGCGTCCGCGAAATCCAGCGGCAAGGTCTGGGTCAACCTGGACAGCGGTATCTACCACAAAGGGGGACGCTGGTATGGCAAGACCAAGAATGGCAAATTCATGACCGAAGCCGAAGCCAAGGCTGCCGGCTACAAGGAATCCCAGAAAGACTAAGGAGAACACGAATATGCGCAAGAGCTTGATCGCAAAAATCCTCGTCGCCCTCTTTGCCCTGAGTCTGATAAGCGGCATGGCCTTCGCAGGAGTTAAAGGTGGTCAGAAGACGGCCAAGAAGGACACCGCAGCGGCCAGCGCGGATCTGCTGGACATCAACTCGGCTACCAAGGATCAACTCGATGCTCTGCCCGGCATCGGAGCAGCGTATTCGCAGAAGATCATCGACGGCCGGCCCTATGCCAAGAAGACAGATCTGGTGCGGAAGAAAGTCGTGCCCCAGGCCACCTACAACAAGATCAAGGACAAGATCATCGCCAAACAGAAATAAGACATTGAACCGCAGAGATCGCTGAACGCGCAGAGAAGAACCTGATCCAAAATCTCTGCGTACTCGGCGTTCTCTGCGGTAAATCGTTTTTTGCCGGAATACCGGAGGCACTTATGGGTTTACTGGACAATCTCGAAAACCAGGCAGTCAACAGCCTGCTGGGAAACAGCTCGAATCCGCTGGCCGCCAACCTCTTACAGATGATTCAGAATCAGCCCGGCGGATTGCAGGGACTGGTGCAGTCGTTTCATGACAAGGGGCTGGGAGGGCTAGTGTCGTCGTGGGTGGGCACCGGGCAGAATCTCCCCATCTCTGCGGATCAGATCCACCAGGCACTGGGCAGCGACAAGGTCAAACAGTTGGCCGCAGCCGCAGGTATCTCGCCGGACATTGCCGGTTCCTCGATCGCCCAATTGCTCCCCACCCTGGTGGACAAGCTCACTCCCAACGGCCAGGTGCCAGACCACAGCAACGTCATGGACATTGCGTCCAGTTTGCTCAAAAGTTTTACGGCAGCGAAGGCGTCATAAGAGAAGGTCACTTTCTCTCCGTTGCCTTCCCCTTCCCGGTGGAGGATAATCAGCTTGGCTGCGCCTTGGGCGTAGCGCAACCTCGCGTGAATCTCCCCAACTACATCACGCTTACTCGTATCGCCAGCATCCCGCTGCTCATCTGGATTCTCTGCAGTACGCGCTTTTCGAGCGAACACGGCGAAAAGGAACTGCTGGCTTCCACGGTCTTCATTCTTGCTTCCATCACCGACGGCATTGACGGCTACCTGGCACGCAAACGCGGCCAGATTACGACCATGGGCATGCTGCTCGATCCGCTGGCCGACAAACTCCTGATCGCTGCCGCCTTCATCACGCTGGTGCAATTCAATCCGGCACTGGTTCCGGCCTGGATGGCGGTGGTGATCATCGGACGCGAATTTCTGGTCAGCGGCCTGCGCTCCATTGCGGCTTCGGAAGGCTTCACCATTCAGGCCAGCGAACTGGGCAAGTTCAAAATGCTGGTGCAGATCATCTCGGTTGTAGCCGTCATTCTCGCCCGCCGCTGGCACGAGTGGCCGCTGTTCAGCTTCTACATCTTCCCGGTGTACTGGATTGCCTGGCTCGCGATCTGGTTCATGGTTCTGCTCTCTCTGGTTTCGGCCGCCGATTACTTCGTCGCCTTCTGGTCGCGCATCGACCGGCAATCGGAGAAGCGCCGGCGGCGGGCCTTCGTCCTTTCCCGGCGGAGGAAGCGCGATGTCCAGGCGGTCTGATCATCTGACTGCCGGCGAGGGCCGCGGCCGCGCTTCACCAGCCCCCGAGTTCCCCCCCGACGAGCGCCGGATTCTGCTCCATATCGCGCACCAATCCATCCTTTCTGCCTTCGCCGATCAAGCCTTGCCGGAAGCGCCGCCTTCTCCCCACCTCTCGGAACTCCGCGGCGCGTTTACCACGCTTTATCTCCAAGGCAACCTCCGGGGATGCGTCGGGTACGCCATGGCGGTCGCGCCGCTGTATAAGGCCGTCGCCGAAACGGCCCGCGCCGCCGCGTTCGAAGACTCCCGCTTCTGGCCTGTCACCCGAGACGAAGCCCCCGAGCTGGAGATCTCGCTGAGCGTGCTCTCCCGCCTGTTCCCGATTCGGGCCGAGGAGGTCGAGGTGGGCCGTCATGGCCTGGTCATGTCGCTCGGCGCCCATCGTGGCCTGCTCCTGCCGCAGGTCCCGGTCGAGTGTGAATGGGATCGCGAAACCTTCCTCGAACAAACCTGCCGCAAGGCTGCCCTGCCTCCAGACGCCTGGCGCAAAGGGGCCGCCATCGAGGCCTTCACGGCCGAAGTGTTCAGCGATAACGAGGTCTGAACCCGGACCGAGTGTTCTCGACTGCACCCGCGAACCCCGGCGTACACCCGCGCGCGCAAAATTTTGCATCTCATCGATTAGCACTTCGGTATAGACTTACGTAATTTGGCGTCGTCGTGCGAACCGCAGTAAGCTGACGATCTGGTCGGGGGAGGCTGTATGGAACTCGCCGCTTTAATCGCTATTCTGGTACTGGCTGGGGCAATGATCCCAGGCAATCCCAGAATCATCTATTACCGTTAGCCCTCTCCAAGCGTAGCGCCGGCTGTCTCGCTCACCTCTGGGTTGAGTTCTGCGCCGCGACCAATCCTCCAAAAACAAAAGCGGGGAAGATTTCTCTCCCCCGCCTTCCGATCTGGTTTTCCGTTCCTTACTGCTGTTCGTCCATCTCCACGGTATCGCCCGCGTGCACATCTTCGAGCGCGAACACAATCATGCCGGTCGAAGTGGTGGGCGTGACGCTGAGAATCACCACTTCTCCCACCGCGCGGCGGGGAAGATCGGCGACGTGGATATCCGGCCCTTTGGTCCGCGTAAACATTTTGGCTTCAAAGCTCGGCATCCGCCGCTGGGTATCTTCCGAGGTCGAGGCCTTGAACGAAAGCGAATCCACCGGATCCTGCAGATCCACGCTGTACGGCCGCACGGCACGGAAGTAGTCGCCGGCCTTGACGCCCTGGTTCGACCCGAAGTTCATGTAAACCTTGGCGCCCGTCCCGAGCGTTCCGTCGAAGTCCTTGCCGAGCACAATGCGTCCGCTCAGTTTGCCGCTGGAGGGCGCGAAGCGATCGAAGCGGGTCGGCCCGTGGAACGCGATCGGCTGTTTCTCCACGAACGGCACCGCGATGTCGCCCGGGTTGACCGGATCACAGCTGTACTCCACTTCGGCAACCGCGCTATGGCTGCGCGTTTCGAGCACGCGCACGCGCCCGATTTCGGCGTAAGGCTGTCCGGTGGCGGCGAGCGTTTTCTTCTGGCCGGGATAAAGTTCGTACTCGTTCACATCCCGGAGCTCGCGCACGATGCTGTACTGCTGACCCGACTGGTACCCCGTCCCCGCCAGATAGACAATTTCTCCGTTCGTGAACTTGGTCGTGCTCGGAGTGTGCAATCCGCCATCGACGAAATTCGCGTCCGGCAGCCGGTGGTTGCTAATGAATCCGGCACAGTAAAGATCCGCCGCGGTGGGCGTCTGATAGCGGGCTACCGGCACGTTGGCCGAAGTCGAAACCATGTTCGAAGCATCCGAGCCAGCCTGCTGGGCTGCCGCCACCGCCACCAACAGCAGCACTAAGAATCCTGTTTTCTTCATGTTACCTCCGGACCGAATCCGCCAGACTGCAGGCGCCCCCGGCCTATCTCTCTCTGAGGACAAGGGTTACAGCCGGAAGGTAACAAGCGCCCGGGGCCGGGTCAAGGTTACGAGGGTGTCAGGCGCTCTGCTCCCAAAGTGTTTCGCACTCCTCGTTAATCCCTTGTTGCATCTATGCTTAGGCCCCTGTAATATCGCGCCGTTCCAAGACCCATGCCCTTGGCTCTTTCATACAGCGTCGTGCCCCGCTTCTTGCCCTTGCGCCTGCCGAAAGTCTGTCTGGCGCTCGCGGCCACTACCGCCGACGACATGCTCGACACCGCCGAGGCCCTGGCTCGGGACAACCCCTTCATGGAGTTCCGGCTCGACTACCTGAAGCAGCCGGCTGCCGCCCTGCCCAGGATCAAGCGCTTCCTCGAAACTCACCAATATGTGACCGCGATCGGCACCTGCCGCCGCGCCGACCATGGCGGCAACTTCCGCGGATCGATGGCCGCGCAACTCGAGATTCTTGGCAAGGCCGCCGCCGCCGGGTGCCAGCTTCTGGACCTGGAATTGGAGAGCGGAGTCCGCTGTAAACCCGAAGCAGTCGCTCGTTTGCGCACTCGCGCCGGTCTGATTCTCTCCTTCCACGACTTTCGCGGCACTCGCGGTCTGGAAAAGACGTTAGAGAGGATGCTGGCCATCCCCGCCGACTACTACAAGATCGTCACCACCGCCACGACGCTTTCCGACAACGTGACGATGATGAAGTTTCTCCAGACCCAAAGCGACAAACACGCGCTGATCGGCCTGTGTATGGGAGAGCAGGGAATTATCAGCCGCGTGCTCGGGGTCCGCGCCGGCAGCGTGTTCACGTTTGCGGCGGTCAGCGAAGATCAGAAAACCGCGCCCGGCCAGGTGAGTGCGCAGCAGCTCCGCACGATTTACCGTATCGAACAGGTGGACGCCGCCACTCGCGTTTACGGAGTCGCGGGCGACCCCATCGGACATTCGCTTTCGCCGGTCATCATGAACACCGCCCTGCGCCGGGAGAATGTGAATGCCGTCTACCTCGCCCTGCATGCCAAGGCACTCAAGGACCTGATTGACTGCGTGCGGCAGATTCCCATCCACGGCCTGAGCATTACCATGCCTTACAAGCAGTCCATCCTCCATTACCTCGACAACACCGATGCGCACACCACCAAGATCGGCGCCTGCAACACGGTGGTCCGCGGACAGGATGGCAAGCTTTACGGCTTCAACACCGACACCGCCGGAGTGGTTCGCCCGCTCGAGCAACGCATCACCCTGGAAGGCGCCAAAATTCTGGTCCTGGGTGCGGGTGGGGCCGCCCGCGCCGCGGTCTTTGGGCTGAAAGAGCGTGGCTCCGAGGTTTGGATCCTCAACCGTAGCGCCGCGCCTGCCCAGAAGTTGGCACGGCAGGCCAAAGCTCGCACCATCAAGCGCGCTGATCTCCGCAAGATGTCGTTTGACGTGATCATTAACGCCACTCCGGTAGGTATGGGCAGCACCGACAGCCCCTTGAAGGACAACGAAATACAGGCACGCGTTGTGTTTGACATGGTGTACGACCCGGTCGAGACCCCGCTGCTCCGGATGGCTCGCGCAAAGGGACTCTCGGTCATACCCGGCGTCGAGATGTTTGTCCATCAGGCGGCTCGCCAGTTCGAGATCTGGACCGGCAAACCCGCGCCCGCTGACGACATGCTGCGTGCGGTAACCATCGCCCTGCAGGAGCGCGCCGCAGCCAGGAAGCGAGATTCCTGAACCCCGGCACTTAGCATTTGGCACTTAGCACTTAAGCCAAAGCAATCGCGCGAGAGCCTTGGCCAATTGCCAAGTACCGGTCCTCCGCTTCGCAAGTTGAGACAGTTCATGCCGCGTTTCCTGATGCAAATCTCGCAACAAAGGTTGCAAAATCATCCAGTCTCGAATAGGATTACTAATTGGACGCTGCTTCGGCGTTCATCTCGTAGTAACAATCACCTTTCTTCCAGGTAGGAAACGCAGCCAAAGCTTTGAACAAATCTAAAGGGGTGGCTCGAACCCCGGTGCAATTCGGAGAGAATGCATGGCGTGGTACGCGTACTGCCTCACGGAACACCAGACCCTAGCGAACGGTGTTCGCGCCCGTCGTCCTTATGTTCTAGATGGAATCCAGGGAGTTGGTGGTGCCCCGGTGATGAGTTATCCGAGCGGGGAATTCGCGGTCATTGTCAGCGAATACGACCGCGCGACCACCACCCTCGACGAAAAATCTGTCCTTGAGCATGCTCGCGTCGTCAGCATGAGCTTCCGCACCGCGACCGTCTTGCCTTTCCGATTCGGCACGATCTTTGACACCGAAGACGCCATCCGGCAGGCGGTTCGCTCCAACCGGCGCACCTTCTGCGAGAGCGTGGCTCGCCTTCGCGGTAAGTCTGAGATGCGCATTAAGTTGGTGGTCCGCGACGGCTCGCTGCGGGCAGCCATGGAAGAGATCGAACTGCCCGATACCGTCGGCCGCGAGTATCTGGCGAAGTTGCGCGAGAAGGCATCGCGCGACCGCGAACGCCAGACCAAGGCTCGCGCCCTCTCGGTCCAGGTTCACAAGCTCTTCAATCCGCTCGAGGAAGAAGTCAGCTGCAAGAAGGTGAACGCGGACGGCATGCTTCTCGACATTGCCCACCTGATCGACACCAAGTCCATCGAGAAGTATCAGAACCGCTACAACACCGCCGCCAAACAGCTGAAGAACTGTGAAATCGTCGTGACCGGTCCTTGGCCACCGTACCACTTCTTGCCGGAAAAGCTGCGGACTGTCGCGGGCAACAGCTAACCGTTTCGATCAGTTTCGTGGGCCCCCCTCCAAGGGGGCCTATTTTTTTTGCCCGAAGTAGGCGGCTGCAGCCAATGTGCAGCTTTATGCATTTGATCCAGCTCTGGGAAAGCTGGGTGGGCCCCTCCCGAGATCTAAGGTAGTGACCCTAAGAGACTGATTTTACACAGGTTCCCGTCCTCAAGGATGGCTACTGCCGGGGTTTACCATTTTGGTTCAGCAAGTGCACATTCACAATGCAAGCGAAGAGGCCGCAACCTTTTGAACCACGTCACTCTCTTCAACGTTCTCGACATCTCTCGTTGCCGTTGTTGGTCGTCCCCCAAACGGCGCCATACCAGTCTCCACTGACTCCTGCCACTTTGCCTCTTTGAAAAGGGTGGCCCCGAAAAGGGGCCGCTTTTTTTGTTAGCCGGCGTCCTGTACACTCGCGGTTTCCGATGAAAGGCGCAAGATCCGCCGTCCTCTTCTCTTTCCTGGCGTTAGTCCTTCTTGGACAAGTGACGGTGCAGGCGAAACCGCCCGCCAGCCCCGAAAGCGACGTCCTCCTCACCACCATGGAAAAGGAACTCCGTCGTGGCCAGGCGGAGCTTGCCAGGCAGGATCCGGCACCCTATTTCACGAGCTATGTCGTCTCTGACAACGATTCCTTGTTCGTACTGAGTTCCCAGGGGGCCCTCCTCAGTTCGAGTCGCACGCGTCGCCGGACCGCCGACGTCAGCATGCGCATCGGCGCAGCTGTTCTCGACAACACTCACGAAGAGCAACGGCATTCCGGGCTAAGTTCCGGCCAACTTCCTGTGCGTGACGATCCCGATGCCATCGCTCGCGTCCTGTGGAAATTGACCTACGAGCAGTATTGGAAGGCGCAGCAGGCCTACGCCAACGTGAAAACCAAGACCGCGGTGCGGGCCAGGGAAGAGGACGACTCGCCCGACTTCTCCGAGGAGAAGCCCTCGACCTATTTCGAACAGACGCCATCCACCGCCATTCCCGAACAGAAGGTTTGGGAAGATCGGGCGCGCCGCTACTCGGCTGTCTTTCGTCCATACCCGTATCTCCAGGAATCGGGAGTTCTGGTTATCGCCGAGAGGTCGCGTACCTACATGGTGTCCACCGAAGGCACGAAGCTGGTCACCGAAGAGACCATCTTCCGGCTCATGCTGGAAGCCGAGACCCTGGCCGACGATGGCATGCAGCTGATGCGCGTCGAAACTTTCCAGTTCTCCGATCCCGCTAAAGCTCCATCCGAAGCCGAGGTCACAGGCCGCGCCAAGAAAATGGCCGAAGACCTGCGCGCCCTGCGCTCGGCTCCGCTCGCCGAACCCTACAGCGGCCCGGCCATGCTCTCCGGCCGCGCGGCCGCTGTCTTCTTCCACGAAGTCCTCGGCCACCGCGTCGAAGGACAACGCCAGCGCGGCCGCGAAGAAGGACAGACCTTCACCAAGAAGATTAACGAAAAGATCCTGCCTGAGTTCCTCAGCGTGACCGATGATCCCACCCTGCGCATGCTCGGCGGCACCGAACTTTCCGGCTGGTACCGCTACGACGATGAAGGCGTCCCCGCAGCGCGAGTGGAAGTAGTCAAGGACGGCATCCTGAAAAACTTTCTCATGGGACGCTTGCCGGTGAAGAACTTCAGCCATTCCAATGGCCACGGCCGCGCCCAGGCCGGCTTGATGCCGGTCGGACGCCAGGGCAATCTGATCGTGAGTTCCAGCAAAAGTGTCCCCGACAAAGAGCTGCGCGCCCGCTTTCTCGACGAGATCAGGAAGCAGGGAAAGCCCTACGGACTTTATTTCGAAGATATCCAGGGCGGATTCACCCTGACCTCGCGCGCCCTGCCGCAAGCCTTTCAGGTGCTACCCGTGATGGTGTGGCGTGTCTATGCCGACGGCCGTCCTGATGAGCTAGTCCGCGGCGTGGACATTGTGGGGACCCCGCTCACCGTGCTCTCCCAGATCGTGGCCACTGGCCAGACCACGAGCGTCTTTAACGGTATTTGCGGCGCAGAGTCAGGCAGCGTTCCGGTCTCGGCGGCGGCGCCGGCCATGCTGTTTTCTGGGATTGAAGTCCAGAAGCGAAAGTACGGCGACACCAGGCCCCCCATCCTGCCGCCGCCTCCGGGCGCCATTCCCGGAAAGGAAGGTACGCGATGATGCGGCGGATTCTTCTGACCTTGCTTTCCGCGGTTCTGCTTGTCTTAATGTCCGCGACGGTGGCGGCCTCTCCTTCCGATGATGTGGTTTTGCGCGCCCTCCGCGAAGAGATGGAGCGCTCCAGGGACAAGCTCAAGATGGAAGGCGTGCAGCCTCCCTACTACCTCGAATACCGCGTCACGGACCTGGATGAGTTCGAAGCGAGCGCGGTCTTCGGCGCGCTGCGCAACCAGCAGCCCAAGCGTGGACGCATCCTGCGCGTCGTGGTCCGCATTGGTGATTACAAGCAGGACAGTTTCTTCGGAAGCGGGGAAGGCGTGGTTGAGATGGTCGCGACCGATGACGATATCTTTGCTTTGCGTCATCGCGTCTGGCTGGCCACCGATCGCGCCTACAAGGCCGCCGGCGAAGCGCTTTCCGCCAAGCAAGCCGCTCTCAAACAATACAAAGTGGATGAGCCGGTGGACGATTTCGCCAAGGCCCCGGCGGTTGAAGTGATGGAGCCTTTCGTTCGCCTCGCTTCCACCGATATCACTCCCTGGCTGCGCCTGATCGAAGAGGCTTCCGGGCGGTTTCGCGGCGATCCGCAACTTGAGTCCGCCGAATCCAGCCTGCGCTTCACGGCCGAGAACCGCTACTTCCTGAACTCCGAGGGCACGGTCGCGCGCACCGGCAGCTCACTCTACTTCCTCTACATCGCAGGATCGACCCAGGCTCCTGACGGCATGCTGATGCAGCGCTCGCACGGCGATCTGGGCCACGACCTCAGGGAACTGCCCACCCGCGAACAATTCCTCAACACCACCAGCAAGCTGTTTGACACGCTCAAACGGTTGCGCGAGGCCCCAGTGGTTGAGGAGGACTATCGCGGCCCCGTGCTGTTCACGAACGACGCCGCGAGCACGGTCGTCACCGAACTGGTGGAGCCGAATCTTCTCGGAAGAAAGCCCGGGCTCGGACAGAACGCGCGCACCACCGGCCGGTGGTCCACCAACCTGAAGAGCCGCGTCCTGCCCGACTTCCTCAGTGTGTTCGACGACCCGACCATTTCCAGTATCTCCGGGCACGCGTTGTTCGGAAATTACACTCTCGATGACGAAGGCGTGAAAGCCCAGCGCGTATCTCTCATCGAAAAGGGGCAGCTCGTTTCCTACCTGGTGGGACGTCAGCCGATTCGCGGCTTCGCAACCTCGAATGGACACGCTCGCGGCGGATCGACGGCCGCTCCTCAGCCCCAACCCGGGAATCTCATCCTGCAGTCGACCGATCCCCAGCCCGACGCCGAGCTTAGAAAGAAACTGATCGAGCTCTGTCAACAGCGGGAACTTCCCTACTGCTTTTACGTAGGAACCCTGGGCCCGCGGCTGAGCCCGCGCCTGCTGTACCGGGTCTGGACCAAAGATGGCCGCGAAGAACTGGTACGCGGCGCCGTCTTCGGAGACCTCGACGTCCGCTCGCTGCGCAGCAACCTGATTGCGGCCGGAACCGAGCCCGCGGTCGAGGACCGCACCGATCCGGTCACCTTCAGCATTGCCAGCCCCGCGCTTTTGTTTGACGATCTCGAGGTCAAGCGCTCGGAAGCAACCAAGCAGAAGCTGCCCG
>Ga0326726_10000887_pt1 | contig 27495 bp, 28 predicted proteins | sample MHFenrmetagenome_2_FD_207603 | JGI IMG/M metagenome (GOLD analysis project Ga0326726, IMG submission 207603) | Lab enriched peat soil microbial communities from Michigan Hollow, Ithaca, NY, United States - MHF15MN | ecosystem: Environmental > Terrestrial > Soil > Wetlands > Peat | place: USA... | reverse complement strand
CGCGGCCGAGAAGCAGACCGGTGCCGCGCGCGGCGCGGCGCTGTCGAAGCTCGCGACGCAGGTCGACGCCGACGCGAACGGCGCGAAGGACCAAGCGCGTGTGAAGGCGATGTCGGCGGAGATCAAGCGACTCGCCGCGGCGTCGAAGTAAGACATCCAGCGAACCGACAACGAACGCGCCCGTCAGGCACCGCCTGGCGGGCGCGTTGTGTTCGACCCCCGAACGCCGGGGAGCTTCTGCGGTTGCGCGTCTCACTCGTCATCGTCGGTCGCCGAGTGCGATGCCAAGAACGCCGCTGGATCGTTGGCGAACCTCCACGCGTCGGAGCTCCGAAGGGCGCCAGCATACGCGGCGATGATCGGTTCCACGACGAGGCCATCGTCTCGAATGAGCACCGCGCCAGCGATCCGGACGAACTCGAGCAATGCAGCACCGAACCTCGAGTCCAGGCGTCGCACGTCGACCTGCGTCATCACTCTGCGGACGCGTCCATCGCGAGACCAAACGTCGATGTGGTTGCTGTCCGCGGGGCCCCACGTCTCGACATCCGCGGTTGAAGACACCACGAGCGAAGCGACCTGAGCCAGTCGTTTCTGATAGTCGACCGGGAACGCGGCGCTTGCCCACCAGTCCGTGTCGTTCAACACAGGAGGAGTGAGTGCACCGGACCGCGCGACCGCACCTCGAGGAACGAGGTAGAAACTCGCCTGCCAGACGGCCATTTGCTATTCCCACGTCGTTACGTCGGTGGAGTACCGTCAATCGGCGGAGTACCTCAATAGTAGTGCGCCACATCGCGGTTTCGCTCAGCAGGATTTCCCAAAGTGGGCCCACTGGGCGTCATGGCGCGCACCCCGCTACATTCGGTCGAGCATGCGATTCTCCGCCGCCCTGAGCTCGATTCCGCTTGCCTTGCTGGCCGTCGGCTGTGCCACGGCGCATCCCGAGAATCCGGCGCTCGATGCGTTTCCCCCGGGCGTCGCCGGGTCGACCGACGTGACATACTACGACGTTCACGGCACGACGGCGCGCGAGCTCGTCGCCGACATGCGTCGGTTAGGGCCAAAGACGGAGACCGGCGCAAGCTTCTTCGGGGAAACCCACTCGCCGTTGCGATGGGAATGGAAGACGCGGCACGACGGACCGAGTTGCACGGCTTCTGATGTGAGCGTTTTCATTCGCTCCGAAATCACCTTGCCCAGATGGACACCGCCGTCCGATGCGCCGTCCGCGCTCGTGGCGCAGTGGAATCAGTTTCTCGCCGCGCTCGAGACGCACGAGATCGGGCACAAGGACCTCTCGGGCCGCGCCGCGCGCGACGTGCTCACGTCGATCCGGCGGCTCAACACGCTGTGCACCTCTTTCAGCACCGAGGCAAAGCGCGTCACCGACGGCATCGTCACGCGGTTGCGGGTGGAGCAGGCAGGGTACGATGCGCAGACACGGCACGGCGTGACGCAAGGAGCGACGTTTCCGCGGCGGCCCGTCACCGGAAGTGTACCACCGCCCTTCTGATTTGCTCGAAGTCACATCGGAATCAGGCGCGCAATTGCCTTGATGTTGACTCCCGGCAGCGCTACTTCGCGGGAATCAGATAGTCCTGCGCCGCGACGATCTGCCACTGGCCGTCGCTCTGCCTCACCCACGTATCGGTGAATCGGTAGCGGTGAACAAACCGCTTGCCTGCCGAGCGGCCTTCGACGACGAGGATTCCGGTCACCACGGCCGTCACTGCGCCCGCTTGGTGGACGACCATGTCTTCATTGTGTGCGGCCGTGACAGTGTCCGTGCCGGAGATGGCGTCGCGCAACACGTCGTCGCGCGACATCACCTTCGCGTCCTCGGTGTAGACGAATCCCGGAGCGAGCATGCGCCGGAAGTAGGCGGCGTCGCGCTTGACGAGCGCGCCTGCCCACCCGTCCTCGTTGCGGAGTAGCTGCTGCTCAACGGACGCGCCTTGCGTGGCGGCGGGCTGCTGAGGCGCGCGCTGCGCGGAGAGGGTGCCGAGCGCAACGACGAGCGGCAGAATGGCGAGCGAGCGCATGGAGGCTCCGTGATGCCGGACGTTGGTCACCCCCAAAGCTCGGCGAAAGAGTCAGCGGCCGCCAGCATGCCGCTCGAACCCTCGCGCCGCGCTTGGGTTGAGCTCGCGCGTCGCCAGGGACACCATCCGTTCGAGCTCGCTCGACTCCAGCCAGCGGCCACCCAAGGCGACGGCATCGATCGCCGTCGTGTTGCGGATGTCCTCGAGCGGATTCGCCCGAAGGAGCACGAAGTCCGCGCGCTTGCCGACCTCGAGGGTGCCCCACTCGCTCGTTGCGCCAAGAAACTCCGCGGGGTTCCGCGTCGCCGCGACGAGCGCTTGATACGGCGTGAGCCCGGCGCGCACCAGGTTCTCGAGCTCGCGGTGCAACGTGAACCCATAGCCGAAGAACCACTCCGGGGCATCCGACCCGGCGAGGATCCGTCCCCCGGAGTCGACGATCGCCTTTGTGAGCCGATTGCGGGCGGCGACGTACCGCTCGCGGCGCGCCGGCGTTCGCACCGCTTTCGCCGCGTCCGTCCAGTATTGCGCACGCGCGCGAAGATAGCGGTCCCGGAGCTTGGCCGGCATCAACGCCCAATCGGGTCGAGCGCGAATCTCGTCCTCGGTCTGTTCGACCGCAAATGCGTTGTTGAAGATCGTGAGCGTGGGCGTGACCCACGCACGCGCGCGCGCCGTCAGTCCCGCGAGGGCGTCCAGCTTCCGATCGTCGATGTAGTCGAGGCTGCGCCAGTTCTCGAGCTTGAACACGTCGTACTGCGTGACCGACGCTCGCATCGGGGCAGAATCGGCGAGCGCGGCCTCGAGGTAGGCGTCGAGGTGTTGCAAGTGCTGCCCCGATTCGAGCGCATGCGGAATGCCGATGGCGGGGTCGACATGACCGTCCACGCGGATGCGTCGCCGGCGCGCCTCGTCCATGATCGCGTCGTATACCGGGCGCGACGATATGAAGTTCGTGATCTTGACGAAGTCGTACCCGGCATCCGCCACCTCGGTCACCGCTGCCCTTGCCTGTTCTGGCGTCGTGACCACCCGCGCGTTCACGTCCCTACGCCCGGTCAGTTGCGGACTCGCAGACCAGAGCTGCGGCCCAAGAACGTGCCCCGCCTGAATCTCCCTGCGCAGGGTGAGCTGCGCCGGCGTGCCGATCATCAGTCGCGCCGCGGTGATGCCGTTCGCGAGGAGCACGCCCACCTCGTACTTGCCCAGCGAGTCGGGGACCTCGTCGTCGGAATAGAGGTGCGTGTGCATGTCGGCGAGTCCGGGGATGAGGAATTTCCCGGAGCCGTCGATGCGACGCGCATCGGCCGGTATCGCCGCGGCTGCGGACGAGATCGCCGCGATGCGACCATCGCGAACAAGGACCGTCCGTCCGCGAAGCACCGTGTCCGCCGTCATCGGAACGACGGTGACGTTGGTGATGACGAGCGCGCCGCGGGCGAGCGGTGCGCGCGCCGGCTGCGCGCCGGCGGGGGGCGGCAGGACGCTGGCGACGCACAGGCCCAGCGAAGCGCCGAAGCGCCGAGCGACGCGGGCGATCATGCGGGGCGACGTCTGGCGAACACCCAGCGAAGCAGCGCCGGTTCGGTGTACGCCCACTGCCAGACGTTGTGGTCCACTCCGGCGTACTCGGTGTACACGGGATGTCCGCCCGACTTTCGTAGGGCGGCGATGCGCTCGCGCGACCGCGACACCGGCACGGTCTGGTCGGCGTCGCCGTGGAAGTTCCACACGGGGGTGCCAATCGACGCCGCAGGCGGCTCGGTGGTTTCGCCACCGCAGCACGGAATCGCCGCGGCGAAGAACCGCGGGCGATGCGCGGTCATGTGCCACACTCCGGAGCCGCCCATCGACTGTCCCGTCACATAGATGCGGCGTTCATCGACGGCGAGCTCTCGGCACAGCGCGTCGACGATCTCCAGCGCGAGTCGCGCGCCGTCGCCCAGGCCGGCGATGACTCGCGCGATCGAGTCGCCCGGGCTCGGCGGGCCGTAGCGCACCCACCCGCGATCCGTCTGCGGGGCGACGACGAAACACGGAAACTTCTTCTGGTTCTCGGGAAGCGCCCACACGCGCGTACCGTAGATGTTGCCCACCCCCATTTGCTTCTCGTTGTCGTCGCCCAATCCGCCGCTTCCATGGAGAAACAGAACGAGCGGCAGCTTTCCGGTGGCGGCCGGCCGGAACACGCGATAGGGCATCGCCCAGTCGCTCTTGTGGATTCGCGCCTCGAACGTCTTTTCGATCCCTGCGGACTTCTCCTTGAACTCGTTGATCAGCGCCATGCGCTCCGGCGACATCGGAGCGCCGGGCGCGAGGGTCGGCGAGGCGTCGTCCTGCTTCGAGGCGGCACTCGACCAGGGCGAGATCAGCGCGCCAAGCCCCTTCCCTGTAGACACACACACTGCTCCGGCCGACATTGAGCCCAGGACACCAATCGCTTCGCGTCTCGTCATCATTTGCGAACGACCTCCTTGCAAAGCGCTTTCCCGGCGCGTCGCTATCATTGACCGCTCACAGCGCTCGTTCGGCCGCGCGGCGTCAGCGACAATGGTATTTTACGACCGGTGTCACAGTCTTGAATGATGTTGACACCTTCATGGGCCTCTGGCGACGGACAGGGCGGCCACGGCGTCGCCTCGCCGAGACGAGCGTACGAATGGAAGTCAACGACGGCGGCAAATGAGCTCCAGTCAGGTGCGGGGCGGATTCCTCGTGTACGGAGCGAACGGGTTTGTCGGCGACGTCATCGCTCGCCTGGCTGTCGAGCAGGGTCTCCAACCCATTCTCGCCGGACGCGACGCCCGCGCGATCGAGCGGTTGGCGACGGTGCTCGGCACCCCGTATCGCGTGTTCGATCTCGCCGAGGTTGCGGCGATGGATGCCGCGCTCCGCGCCGTGCGCGTCGTGCTCAACTGCGCCGGCCCCTTCATGCATACCGCGGGACCGATGGTCGAGAGCTGCCTTCGCGCCCGGACGCACTACCTGGACCTGACCGGCGAAATCCCGGTGTACGAGGACCTCGCCGCCCGCCACACGGACGCTCAAGCGCGCGAGATCATGCTGCTGCCCGGCATCGGGTTCGATGTCGTGCCGACGGATTGCCTTGCCGCATATCTCAAGCAGCGCCTCCCGTCCGCGACGCGCCTGACGCTCGCGTTCAGCGGAACCGGTCCAGCCGGACTGCCGCCGGGCACGCAACGGACGATGATCGAGCTGGCGCGCTATGGCGTGGTCGTGCGACGGAACGGACGATTGGAGGAGCCTCGCCAGCGTATGAAAACTCTCATGATCGATTTCGGCCGTGGCCCGGTGCGGGCGTCGCGGTTGACCTGGGGCGACGTCTTCATGGCCTACCGGAGCACCGGCATCCCCAACATCGAGGTCTACGCCGCACTGCGGGGGGCGTCTCGCCTCCAATTGCTCGCCGCCGCCTACCTTCGCCCGCTCTTCAAGTCGGCCGCCGTCCGCAAGCTTCTCCAGCGCACCGTGACGCGTGGCTCCACCCCCGAGGAGCGCGCGAAGACGACAGCGCACGTGTGGGGCAAGGTCGAAGACGACGCGCGGAGAAGCACAGTGGCGCGACTCCACGGCCCAGAGGCCGCGGTCGACTGGACGGCCCGTGCTGCGCTCGCCGGCGTCCGTCGAGTGCTGGCCGGCGATGCGCCTGTCGGCTTCCAGACGCCGGCCCGAGCTTTTGGTGCTGACTTCGCGATGGAGGCGGCCGGCGTCACTCGGGAGGATGTCAGCTAGGTGCGGAAGTGCCGTGAAGACGCCGGAGTCAAGCGATAGCGGTCGCCGCGCGTCCCAACACCGAGTGTCGGCTCGATCGACGCGTGTCATCTCGGGGCGTCACATCTCGAACGTGCTGGTCTTGTGCGCGAGACAGACGCTGCCGCCGTGCGCGCCGGGACAACGTCCACGCCGGCGCGTTTAGAGATTCCTCGACGTGGCCGCAATTCTGCAGAACAAGCGGCCACCCCTTTTTCGGAGTTCACGTCGTGCTCCGGTTTTCGATTGTCCCAGCTCTCGGCGCCGCGGCTGCTGCGGCGTCTCTCGCCGCTGCCGGCGCGCAGCAACCCAACGTCACCCTCAACCCGTTCGTCACGTTCCCGCCCGCCGGGGTCGCGGGACCGATGACCGGCCTCGCCCTCACGGTCGCCAGCGGGCCGCTGGCCCTTCGCGCCGGCGCACACATCTCGCTGCAAGACCGCAGCGCGCTGCCCGCGGCGAGTACAACGAGCAGCTCGAGCAGCTCGAGCACCATGCGACCGTGGGGCGCCGACGCCGACGCGCTCGCCTACCTCGAGAGCATCACCTACGAGCGCGTGACGTTCACGCCGTACGTCTTCGCCGGCGTGAGCATGGGCGCGGTCGACAGCGGATCGCTGCGAGTGAGCCGGCCGGGTTGGAGCTACGGCAGCGGCGTGGCGCTGCCCTTGGGCAGCGCACTCGGCGTGTTCAGCGAGATGCGCTGGCGCATGAGTCGGTTCGTGTTGCCCAACGCGAGCGATGCACCGGCGCCCGCCGCCGAGGTCCGGCTCGGCATCGCATTCCGCGTTGGTGGCGGTGGGTTGGGGCAAGCGGTGCCTGTGGTTTCGTCCAGCGACGGCGGCGGCTTGGCGTTGGCCGGTTCAACGTCGCCCGGCACCAGCGCGCTCCGGCTGCTCTCGACGGCGGACGAGTACGTCGGCACGCCGTACCGCCGCGGCGGCACGACGCCGTCGTCCGGCTTCGACGCCGCTGGCTTTGTGCGGTTCGTCTTCGCCAAGCTGGGCGTGATCTTGCCGCGATCGTCGCGCGACCAGGCACGGGTCGGCGAGCGAGTTCCGACCGACTGGCATATCATCGCTCCCGGCGACCTCGTGATGTTCCGGGATGAGGGCGGAATCAACCATGTCGCGATCTACGCGGGCGGCAGCCGGATCATCCACTCCACGGAGACGGGCGGCGGCGTGCGCTACGATGACCTCGCGTCGGAGCGCGGCCGGTGGTTCCTCGACCACATGGTAGCGGTGCGACGCGTGACGCCGGATGTGCGTGGATTGCTCCTCGATCTCGCGCGAGGATACTCGACGGACATCGCCGCCGATTCGGATGGGCCGGATCACGCGCCGAGAGTGGCGACGAGACGGCGGCATTGAGCAGGAGCAACGGGATCGAGTGCAACTGCAGATCCCTCGCTGCGCTTGGGATGACAAGCCCCCTAGGCGCCGAATCACCAGAATGCATCCACGCGACGGAGTCACCGACGGCCGTTCGCGGCGCTTCGGTTTCTAAGCGATTGATAGAACGATCAGAGCGGATGTGTCGGATTCGGGATGACCCGGCGCTTCCTTCTCGAATCACTCGTTTTTCAGATGTTCCCTAGCGCTCGGCGACGAGGTGAGCCGCGGGACGGCGGGCCGGCACGGCTCGCCGTCCTGTTCGTTCCGGCGGCTCGATCGGCGGCGCGGGACGCTGCCGCCGATCGTTCGGATCGCGCGCGCTGCGCAGCGCGTTGAAGATCACGGCGACGTCGATCAACTCCTGAAGCGCCGCGCCGACCGCGGGCTGGATGCCGCCGAACGCGGCGACGAGCACGGCGACGCCGCTGAGCGCGAGTCCGACGATGATGCTCTGCCGCGCGATGTGAAGCGTGCGTGTTCCGATCTCGAGCGCATCCGTCACGCGCGACAACGAGTCGACGAGAATGATGACGTCGGCGGCCTCCGTCGTGATGCCGCCGCCATGGCCGGCGAGCGCGATGCCGACGTCGGCGCTCGAGAGCGCGGGCGCGTCGTTGACGCCGTCGCCCACCATCATCACCGCTTTGCCCTCCGACCGCAGGCGCTCGATGAACAGCGACTTGTCGGCCGGAAGGAGGTCACCGTACGTCTCAGGCAGGCCGGCGCGCTCCGCGATCGCGCGCGCGATCGGCGCATGATCGCCCGACAGCAGGACGAAGCGGCGAATGCCCTGTTCCTTGAGGTCGGCGAGCACCGAGGCGAGCTCGGGGCGCAGCTCGTCCGCATACTCGAACACGGCGGCGAGCTTCCCGTCGATGCTCGCGTATGCGCGCAGGGTGGCGCTCGCTCCCTCGAGCATGTCGGCGTCGCGGACGCCGGTCTCGCAGTGTGGCAGGACGAACGCGCGCGCGCCGACCCGCACGGCGTGTCCGTCGACGTCGCCGCTCACGCCCTGTCCCGGCGCCTCCTTGTGGTCGGCCCCTCGCGGAAACTCGATGCCCTCGGCCTCGGCTGCGGCGACGAGCACGCGGGCGAGGCGATGACTCGAGCCTTGCTCCATGGCGGCGGCGAGTCGCATGACCTCCGCTCGATCGAATCCCGGCGCGACGCGAACGTCGGCGAGGCGAGGCGCTCCGATGGTGATCGTTCCCGTCTTGTCGAACACGGCGATGTCGACGGCGGCAAGCCGCTCGAGCGCGCCACCGTGGCGAATGATGATGTGCTTTCTGGCCGCGCGATTGATGCCGCCCACGATCGCCACGGGCGCGGCGAGGATGAGCGGACACGGCGTGGCGACGACGAGCACGGCGAGCGCGCGCAGCCAATCGTGAGTGACGAGGACGACGGCGGCGCACACGATGATCGTGATCGGCGTGAACCACACCGCATAGCGGTCCGCGAGCCGCTGAATGGGCGCCTTGCTCGCCTGCGCGGAGCGAACGAGCTCCACGATGCGCGCGTACTGGCTGCGTCCGGCCAACGCCGTCGCCTGCATGCGGAACGCGCCGAAGCCATTGAGCGATCCGCTCATGGTGGAGACGCCCGGCGTCGCCCGGACCGGCATCGCTTCACCGGTCAGCGACGACGTGTCGAGCTCCGACTCGCCGTCGAGGACGATGCCGTCGCACGGCACGAGCTCGCCGGGACGGACGAGCAGCACGTCACCGATGCCAACCGCGCCGACGGCTACGTCTTCGATCCGATCGCCCGCCGCGCGGTGCGCGATACGCGGAGCGGCTTCCTCGAGCGCGCGAACGGCCGCCGAGGCTCGGCCTTCGGCGTAGCGCTCGAGCGCCTCGCCGCCCGTCTGCATCAACACGATCACCAACCCGGCCAGCGGTTGACCGAGCGCGACGGAGCCGATGATCGAGAGCGTCGCGACCCCGTCGGTGGCAAAACGGCCGCGCAGGGCGGCGCGCAGCGTCTGGAAGACGACGGGCGCACCCGTGCCGAGGAGACCGACCATCCACACCTCGCGCGCGACGGTGAAGCCGAAAGCCACACCGAGGAGGGCGCCGGTCACGATCATCACGGCGGCGACCGCCGGAAGCATCACGCGTCGTATCATGTCGAGGCCTGAGAGTCGAGCCCGCCGAGGACATGCGAACGGCCGTGCCGACCGTCGCGAACCGCCCGCATGCCTCGTCTACGGTATCGCACAACTACGCGGTAAAGGTCAATAACGTCTGGCCAGAACCGTGCGCGATCCGTAATGCCAGGTCACGGCCTCGATCGTTCGTCAACACGTCGATGCCGCTGACACCACCGATGCTCCGCGTGAGGTGCCGCCCAACGTCGCCCAGCTCGCCGAACATGAGGCCCAGCCGCTGGTCGTGGGGGTCGTACGTCGCGCCAAGAAACGGATAGTCGCGCTCCTGCGCCTGCGCGCCGATCTCCGGGTCGTCGACCTCGAGCACGCCGCGGCGGCCGACGTTCGCGCGCGTGAACTCGTCGAGGCGTTCCGACCACACCGGGCGCGGCACCGCATGGGGCGACAAGCGCTCGTCGGCCACACCCGGCCGCGGGACAGCCGCGCCGTGCGGGACGCTGAGCACGCTGCACGTGGCGCAGCGCAGCACGCGCGTCGTCACGCTGCCAATGAGCATTCTCGTAACGAAGCCGTGCCCCTGGCTCCCGGTGGCGATCAGCTCGGCGTTCACGCTGGCGGCGAACGCGAGGAGCTCGGTGGCCGGGTCGCCGTGCAGCAGCGTCTCCTCGGCCACGATGCCGGCGCGAATGGTCAACTGCTCGCGCAGCTTCCGGAACGCGTCGCTCACGTCGCCCTGGTACGACACGCGGATGCCGCCCCAATCGTCGAGGGTGCTGTCGCGCGGTGCCACGTGGACCAGATACACGACCGCGGAGGGCGCGGCGAGCTCGATCGCGAGCCGCGCCGCGCGCAGACTCGTCTCGCTGAAGTCGACGGCGACGATGATGCGGCGCGGCGGCTGGGTGAATCCTGGCGCCGCCGCGAGCACCGGCGACGTGGAGAGACGGATCAACCGCAGCGCCGTCTCGTCGCCGAACAGGCGGTCGATGACGCGGTGGCGACCCAGTCCGGCGATGATGAGCGCGGCGGCGGACTCGTTGGCGACGCGCGCGATGACGGTTGCCGCATCGCCATCGTAGACCTCCGGGTCGAGGTCCGCGCTGTCCGGCCACAGGCGGTGCAGTTGGTCGCGGACGATACGCTTCCGCTCGCCGCGGCGCGCCGCTTCGGCGTCGGCCGAAATCGGCAGTTGCGCCTCGGGGCTCACGATGGGCAGTGGTCGCACGACGCTGACCAGACGGCAGTGGCGGTCGTCGCCGGCGAGCACGCGCGCGCCGATCAGTGCCGGATCCGAGCGGTCACGTCCATCCGTCGCAATGACGATGGGCGCCCCCGCGAGCGGTCGAGCGTCGATCTCTTTCGCGTCAAGCACCGAGAGCGTGGCCATGTGCCCCTCCTGATCGAGAATCGGGCGATCTTGCGAGACGAATCGAAGGTGCGAACACGCGAACCTTCGTGGCGTCAGCAAACCGCTGATTCCCTGTCGGACGCTTGCCTCGCTCCAGCGGACCGGAGCGCATTGGCTAGACCCCGTGACCGCGGCTGAACGCGCGCGCGATGTCCATCGTCGTCACGATGCCGCAAAGAAATCCGTCGTCGATCACGAGGACGCCGTGCGACCCGGTCGTGCGCATCAGTGATGCGGCGCTGCGCGCCGTCGCGCCGGGCGCGAGCCGCGGCGGATTGCGAGACATCGCTTCATCGACAGTGTGCTCGGAGAGGACGTCCCACTCGGGCGACTCGGAAGTGCGAAAGCGCTCGACGAGATCGGGGCCCGCGTCGTCCCAGAGATCGGCGAAGTATTCGACCGACGGCACGTCGTCGTCCGCGGCGGCCGGCTCGTCCCAGACGTCGGTGACGTCGCGCTCCGTGGGGACGCCCGGCGTCGCGGCTTCGAACGCCACGATCGACTGGGCGGACACGAGTCCCACGACACTGTCGCCGTCGATGACGGGAAGCGCGCTCACACCGATCTTCGACAGCAGATCGACGGCGTCTCGAAGGCTGGCGCCGAGGGCGATCGTGACGGGAGCAGCCGTCATGAGATGTTCGACGGTCAGCGCCGTCCGTCCGTTCGCAGATTGCACGATCGCCTCCCGAGCGTCGCGGGTTCGCAGGTGATCGAAGGATGGGAACGTCCCGCGCAACGCGCCGTCGGCAATTAGCCCCACCGCTGTGGGAGAATGCCCGTCGGCAACGACCCCGACGCCGCACTGGGCCCGCTGAATCGCGAGTCCCGGAAGCCATACGACAACGCCGACGCGTGAGCGCCGGCGTCGCGGTTGGCCGACATCGCCGAACTACTTGTTGGCAATCTCGACTTTGCGGCCCTTCACCTTGGCCTCCGCGGTCTTGGGGAGGAAGACCTTCAGGACGCCCTTGTCGAACTCGGCGGTGATTTTGCCGGCATCGACTCCGCGCGGAAGCGTGAACGACCGCTGGAAGCTCCCGTACGTGCGCTCGAAAAGGTGGAACTTCTTGTCCTCATCCTCCTTCTTCTCCTCGAACTTTTCGCCGCGTAGCGTGAGCACGCCTTCATCGACGGTGATCTCGACGTCCTTCTTCTCGAGACCAGGGAGCTCCGCGGTCAGCACGAGCTGATCCTCGGTCTCCACGATGTCGGTCGCGGGCAGGAACCCGATCGGCTGCGCGAGGAAGTCGCTGTCGTACGGGGTCAGCACGTTCTCGAACATCTTCCGCATACGGTTCTCCATGTCCTCGAACGCCGGAATTGTGCCGAGGCTGGTAAACCCGATGGGCGCGCGCGGAACGACGCGACGTGTTTTGATGAGTGCCATATACGCCTTCCATGTGAGAGAATGTCACCTGCTATGGTCGGCTCCAACGCAACTCCAATGTAGGCGTCGCGAGCGGCCTCACTCGTCAGCGTGGGGTCGCATCTTCAGGTGGAGTTCGCCCGACGCCGCACGGCCGGTTACCCGACTGCGCGCGGCGGCCGCGGACGAGACCTTCTTCTCGCGACGGCCGGTGGACGACGCACCTGACCGGATCAGGCGTTCGCCTCGGCGAGGAGACGACAATGACGGCACGAGCACTGAAACGGTTCGAGCGGCGGCTGCTCGAAGAACGGCAACGAGCGAAGGGCGATCTCGCGGGCGCCGAGGCGGGGCTGCAGGCGTATTCGGACGCGGGCGCCAGCGGCCCGGAGATCCAGGACCGGTTGGACCTGGTGAGCGGACGCATGGCGGCGGAGGTCGAGGCGACGATCGCGGAGCGCGAGTCGGCCGAGCTCGAGGACATCGACGCCGCGCTGCGAGGGCTGTATCGCTCGCCCGAACGGTTCGGCCGATGCGAGATCTGTGATCGATGGATCGACGTGGCCCGGCTAGAACTGCTTCCGACGACCCGGCGCTGCGCACGACATGGTCGCGGCCGGCACTGGCGGCGGGTCCCCGCCTGACGGCGCGGTGACCGCGACCGTGCGCGGCGCGGCGCCGATGACGCGCCGGGAGGTCTGGATCACGCTACTCCTGTATCCAGGCCACACGCTGCCGACCGCGGCGGCCCCCGTGCTCGTCGCGGCCGGCGCGGCCGCACACGACGGCGTCTTCGCGGCGGCGCCCGTTCTCCTCGGCTTCCTGGCGAGCTGGCTGATCCATTTGGCGGGCGTGTTCACGGACAATCTCGTGTTGATCACCAAGCACGCCGACGTGCCCGAACATCCGGAGTTGCTCGAGGCGCTCCACTCGGGCGCGCTCTCGGCTCGCGGGCTGACGATCGCGATCGTTGCGTGTCTCGCCGGTGCAGCGGCCCTCGCGCCGCTGCTCGCGCCGCTCATCGGATGGCGGCTCGTGATCGTTCTCGGCGTCGTTGGCGTTGCTGCGAGCCTCGGGTACTCGGCCGGCCCCCTGCCCTACACGCGCTTGGGGATCGCCGACATCGTATTCTTCGCGATGTTCGCGGTCGTCGCCGTCGGCGGGACGTATGCGGCCCAGGCGGCGAGCGCGACGGGAGTCGCGCCCGCGACGGTGCGCGCGTCGTTCGACCTCGTTCCGCGATCTGTGCTCGTCGCCGGCGTCGGAGTCGGCGCGCTCGTCACCAATGTTCTGTTGATCGACGAGATCCGCGACGTCGCATGGGACCGTCGCAAAGGCTGGCGCTCGAGCGCGGTGCGGCTGGGCCGCCGCTGGGCTCGCGTCGAGCTGTGGGCGTTCAGCGCCGTCGCGTACGCCGTTCCTCTCTTCCTGTGGGGCGCGATCCGTTCCCGTGTTTGGGTGCTTCTTCCGCTGCTCACCGCGCCTCAGGCGTATCGAGTGGCGCTCGGCGTGTCGCGATCCGACGGGTTCGCCGACCTCTTCCCGATGACGCCGCGAGCGTCGCGCCTCGCCCTGGCGTACTCGGCGCTACTCGCGATCGGCCTTGCGCTCGATTGAGCGGCCGCGGTCGGGGAACGCCGCACACGGAATCCGGCGATCGCTGAGTGCTCGCGCGCCCATGCGCGAAGGATATTGAAGCAGTCGCCATCGGCGGCATCATCGAACGCGGGAGGAATCATGCGAACCCGGCGCATTCTCATCATCTACGGAACGAGCTACGGCCAGACGGCGAAGATCGCCGAGCATATGCGCGCCGTTCTCGCCGGCGATGGATTCGACGTCGTGGTCGCGAACGCCGACGCGGCGTTCCTGGACGTCGATCCCGAACACTATGACGGTGTGCTCGTCGGCGGCTCGCTGATCCGACGACGTCACCAGCGGTCGATCCGGCAGTTCGTCACGCGGCATCTGGCGCGACTCAACGCCATGCCGTCGGGCTTCTTCTCCGTGAGTGGATCCGCGGCGGGGACCGATGTACGCGGGCCGGCGGACGCGCGCGCGGCGATGGAGAAATTCGTGACCGATACGCACTGGGATCCGGACATGATGACGACGGTCGCTGGCGCGATGGCGTACACGAAGTACCCGCTGCTCGTGCGCTGGGTGTTGCGCGAGATCAGCCGGCGGAGTGGCGGACCGACGGACACGTCGAGAGACCACGAATTCACCGACTGGAAGCAGGTGGCGGCGTTCGCGCACCGGTTCGGGTGCGTCGTCTCGCCGCTCACCGCACCTCGGTCCACCGCGCGTCTCTCGGAGTTGACGACCCGTTGAGGGTCATGGAGGGGAGGGACTTATGATTCGACATTGGATTTCCGCGACACTCGTCGCCTGCGTCGCTGCGTCGCCTCTGAGCGCGCAGCGTTCCGACTGGGAGATTCGTCCGTTCGCCGGCTACGCCATCCCGACGGGCACCCACCGCGACGTGTTCAACAACGCGGTGATGTCAGGCGCCGAGGCGGCCGTGCGCCTGACGAGAGAGTTCGATCTCGTCGGCTCGTTCGCGTGGCAACCGTCACGCGGCAAGTACAACGTGAACGAGCGGTACGCGGACGTGTGGGTGTACAACTTTGGCCTCGAGCGCGCGTTCCGCGATGAGCGCCTGACGGGCGGCGGCTTCGTGCCGTTCTTCGGCGGCGGAGTCGGCGGACGGGCGTACGACTTCCGTTCGTCGGCGTTGAACAGCTCGACGTGCTACTCGGGCTATCTCAACGGCGGCGCGTCGTACGAGCGTGGGTGGTCGAGCACTCGAGTCGAGCTGCGCGACAACCTGTTCTGCTACAAGTCGCCGGTAGGCACGCTCGACGAGCAGACGCACAACGAAGTGGGCATTCTGGTCGGGCTCGGATTCCGGTTCTGAGCTGTTCAGGGTCCGTGCTTCGACGCCACCGCTTCACCCGTCGTGTGCGCGAGCGCGTGTCGCACCTCGTCATCGCTGAGCTGCGAGAAGTCGTCGTACCACGCGCCGATCGCGAACAGGTCGCTCGGCTGGAGAACGGCCACGAGCTCGTCCACCTCGCGCGTCAGCTCCTCGGCGACCGACTGTTGAATGACGGGCACCGCGAGCACCAGCTTGGCCGGCCCGCGCGAGCGGATCACCGCGATCGCCGCGCGCGCGGTGGCGCCGGTGGCGATGCCATCATCGACGAGAACGACCGTCTTGCCCGCGACGTTCGGCGCCGGGCGACCGTCGCGGTAGAGCCGCTCGCGCCGGTCCAGCTCGATTCGCTGCAGCGCGGTGACCTGATCGAGGTCGGCCTTTGTCACGCCGGCGGTCATGACCACGTCGTTGTTCAACACGCGCACGCCGCCCGCAGCGATCGCGCCCATGGCCAGCTCGTCGTGCCATGGCACGCCGAGCTTTCGCACGTTGAACACGTCGAGCGGCGCGTGAAGCATGCTCGCGATCTCCGCACCGATCGGGACGCCGCCGCGCGGCAGGGCGAGCACGATCACGTTCTCGCCCGCGAGGTGCCCGAGTCGCGCCGCCAGGGCGCGACCGGCCTCGGTTCTATTGCTGAATCGTGCTGGCATGGTTCCTCCCCATCAAAATCTCGTTCCTGGGGGCGCACCCAACCCATCGGGAAAATCCTGAATCGGGCTGGTAGGTCGCCTTACTGTCCTGGCCCTCGCAACTCCCTAGCCTTAAGCGACACGGAGGCCAAATGCTGACGCAAACCCAGTTGAGCGCACTTCACCGTTCCCATCGCGGTGAGCGCATGTTGAGCGCGTATGTCGACGGCAGCGCCCCGGATCCGGCAGGCCAGCGGACGTGGCGACTTCATCTCGATCGCGCGATCAAGGACCTGAGAAGCTGGCTCGACGACTCACCGCGCGCCGAGCGCGACGACTTCGAGCATTGTGTTCGCCTGCTCGAGGACCAGCTCGCCGCGTTCGACCCAACGGTGAAAGCGCCCGGATGGATCTCGTTCATCACACGGAATGGCGTGCTCGACGCGCAGCCCGTTCCCGTTCCGGTGCCGACGCGTCTGGTATGGAGCAACGGCCCTTGCATCGCCCCCAGTCTCCGGGTCCTCGGAGAGTCGCAGCCGGCGATCATCGCCGTCGTCGACGCGCGAAAGGCCGAGCTGTACCGGTACCAGTTCGGGAAGATCGACCATGTCGACTCGGTGCGCGCGCATCACGTGATGGAGCCGCCGTCGCACATGGGCGACTCGTCGCGGCAGGGATTTCACTCCGGCACGCGCGGCTCGACCGGCAGCGACGCGAGCCAGCAGATCCTGCTCGAGGGCCGGGACCGGATGCTCGCGGATGCCGCCGAGCGCGTCACCGCGATCGCCGGACCGGGCGGCTGGATGTTGGTGGGTGGAATTCCGGTCGTCGCGGCTCATCTCGAGGGGTTGATCTCGCCGTCGGCGCCGGGACGCGTCGCGCGACTCGATCATCTCGACGTCCACTCATCGGAAGCGGTCATCGCCGACGCGGCCAAGGCCGGCTCGGCGACACTGCGCGAGGCGCGAAACATCGAGCGCGTGAAACGCGTGATCGATCGCGCGGCGGCAGGCGGGCTCGGAACGGTCGGAGCGGCCGCGACACGAAGCGCCCTGGCCGCCGAGAGCGTCCACGAGCTGTTCGTCACGCGACGCTATCTGGAAGATCACGCGCCCGACGCCGAGAACTTCGTCGGGATCGCGTTCGATCAAGCGGCCGTCGTCGAGGAAGTCGATGGACGCGCGGCCGAGCTGCTCGACGCGCAGGGCGGAATCGGGGCCGAGCTGCGATTCCATCCTCCGCAGCTCGACCAGCCGACCGAGGCACAGCTCGCCGAAGGAGAGTCGAGCGCCGAGCGACCGGAACGACGTCGCCGTCCGCGAACGAAATCTGCGCTGTGAGGGTCGTCGGCTTCGAGGAATAGGAGGACATCATGTCATCGACATCGGCCGCCACCGCGGCGCAGACCATCAGCATTCCCGTAGAGGGCGCAACCCTGACGGGCGATCTCGTGCTCCCGGCCGGCGCCCGCGGCCTCGTGGTGTTCGCACATGGGAGCGGCAGCAGCCGCACGAGCACGCGCAATCGGCGCGTGGCGTCCGTGCTCAACCGCGGCGGCTTCGGCACGCTGCTGTTCGATCTGCTGACGCGCAACGAGGAAATGGTGGACGCCGCGACCGGCCACCTTCGGTTCGACATCGAGTTCCTGGCGCGCCGGCTCGTCGACACGATCGACTGGACCGGCCAACAACCGAGCACGTCGCTGTCGCTCGGACTGTTCGGCGCGAGCACCGGAGCCGCGGCGGCGCTCATCGCCGCGGTGCAACGCGCGGATCGCGTCGCGGCGGTGGTCTCGCGCGGCGGCCGGCCGGACCTCGCGCCCGACGCCCTGCCGGACGTCACCGCGCCGACGCTCCTGATCGTCGGCGGCGACGACACGGAAGTGATCCACATGAACCGCACCGCGCTCGCGCGCCTGCGGTGCGAAAAGGAGATGGTGTTGGTGCCGGGAGCGACACACTTGTTCGAGGAGCCCGGAGCTCTCGACGAGGTCGCGCGACTGGCGCTCGGCTGGTTCGAACGGCATCTCGCCTGAGATCAACCGCAGATCCCTCGCTGCACTTCCGACCGGTGTCGGGAGTTTCCTCACAATTCCAGGTCAGAGAATCGGGATTTTCCGTGCGGCTCCCTGCCCTCCGCCTGACTGTGTGGAGGTTTTCCGGACCGTAGGTTCCGCGAGCATCGAACGCCGCGGTTAACTGCGGGGAGCGGAACAATGCCAGCGCTCACGACGATTGCCCTGACGTGTCCAAGCTGCGGAAACGAGTTCACTTCCGAAGCCATGGATTGGTACGAGCTTCCGGGGCGGAAGCATACCGACTTCCATCTTCAGGCCACTGGTCTGCAGCCCCTGCCGTACGACGTCCACCTGTGCGTTCGCTGCGGATTCGCCGGCAACGAAATGGCGTTCAAGGAACCGCAGGACGTGAGCTATTCGGTTCGCCGCCACCTCTGGGACGAGATCACGCCCCGCATCTCGATGACGGAACCGACGGCGTCGGACAAGTACGACTGCGCCGCGAAAGTGGCGTCATGGGACGGCGCCGACGCGCGCACCCTGGCCGATCTCTGGCTCCGCGCCGCGTGGTGCTGCGTCGATGAAGGCGACGTCGAGGCCGAGCGCTATTACCGGCGGCTCGCGGCCTCGCACTTCGCGGAGTCGCTCGAGTCGTACGACGGTGTGCCGCGAGAAGATCGCGCGGCGATCGCGTACCTCGTGGGCGAGCTGTGGCGCCGGATCGGCGACCAGGCGCGCGCCACCGAGTGGTTCGACCGTGTCGCGATCGAGGTCGACGAGCCGTGTGAGCAGCGCTGGATCGTGGAGTTGGCGCGGCAGCAGCGCGACGAGCCGCGGGAGTGGATCACCTAGGCGCCGAATCACCAGAATGCATCCACGCGACGGAGGCACCGCCATCGGTGGCCGTTCGCGGCGCTTCGGTTCCTAAGCAATTGATAGAAGGATCAGAGCGGATGCGTCGGATTGTGACGGATGAACTCCAGCTCCGAACACCCAAGAACCGCATCATCGCAATCCGCACTAATCCAGGTGATCCTCAACCACAGTTTTCTTATTCGCCAGTCGGGCGCGGCACTCACACAGGAGGCGAACGCCGGCGCGATGACCCGCGCTTCCCTTCTCGAATCACTCGTTTTTCAGATGTTCCCGAGAGGCCTCGTCATCCCTCGCTGCGCTCGGGATGACAGCTAACGCCGCTGGAGGTGTTTGAGCCGCACGTGCTCTTCCCGCTCACGCTCCTCGAGCGTGTGAACGACGCGCGCGATCTGGCCCGAGAGCCGAGGCTCCACGCGCTCGCGTAGCAATCGCAGTTGGCGCGACGTCGACGACACCGCGTCCGCGAGCCGCGCGACGCGGATCTCGCTCGGCGCCGCGGCGACGAGCATCTCGACGAGCGCCTCATACGCGTCCGCCGCCTCGGCGAGCTCGCGCCCCGTGCTTCCCGGCGGCGTGCCGCGCGCGTCCAGCGTTCGGCGCACGCGCTCCACCGGCGCGACGTCGGCGACGCGGACGCCCCAGATCTGCGCCGGCGTGATGTCGACCTCGACCTGCCGCGACGGATTGCCGACCGCACGTACCGCGTCGACGCCATTCACGGACAGCGCCTCGAGCAGCGTGGCCGCCGCCTCCGACACGCGTCGCGCGATCTCGCCGCGCGTGTCGATCGCCGGCCGCGCGATACGAAACAGATGTCCAACGAGCGCCTGCCGCTTGCGGCTCACGGCGTCGGCGCCCCTGCGCACACGGGCGAGCTGCTGCCGCGCACGGAGCAGCGTGTCGCGCGTCGGCGTGAGGCGTCCTTCGTTCATTGGCGGCGCTCCGGACGATGCGCGGCCCACGTCGCCGCGCGGATTCGCGTCAGCTCGTCGCGCGGTACCGATTCCAACAGACGCCAGCCCGTGTCGAGCGTGTCGCCGATGTCGCGCCGCGTGCGCTGCGTGATCAGCTCGCGCTCGAACGCCTGCGAGAAATCGGCGGCGCGCCGGTCGGCGTCGGCGAGACCGGACAGTCCGACCACGGCCGACATCGTGAGCGCCTCGCGCCCGCGCGCATACAGCGCGTAGAGCTGATCGGCGACCTCCCGATGCTCGGGCCGCGTGTGCCCGGCGCCGATGCCGGAGCCCATTAGGCGCGACAGGGACGGTAGCACGTCGACGGGCGGCGACACGCCGCGCCGGTGCAGGTCACGGCTCAGCACGATCTGCCCTTCGGTGATGTAGCCGGTGAGATCGGGGATCGGATGCGTGATGTCGTCGTCGGGCAGCGTGACGACGGGAATCTGCGTGATCGACCCGGCGCATCCGTCGATGAGACCGGCCCGCTCGAAGAGGCTGGCGAGATCGGTGTACATGTAGCCCGGATAGCCGCGGCGTCCCGGCACCTCGTCGCGCGCCGCCGCCATCTCGCGCAGCGCCTCGCAGTAGTGCGTGATGTCCGCCATCACGACGAGCACGTGCATGCCGCACTCGAACGCGAGATACTCCGCCTCGGTGAGCGCGACGCGCGGCGCGAGCAGTCGCTCGACCGTCGGATCGCTCGCCTGGTTGAGATAGAGGATCATTCGCTCCGAATGCACCGCGTCGCCGAGCGTCGCGAGGAACGCGCTCGTCTCGCGCGACGTGATGCCCATCCCGACGAAGATGACGGCGTACGGCTGGTCGCCCGGCGCGCGCGCCCAGGCGACGATGCGCGCCGCGAGGTCGAGCGCCGGCAGTCCAGGACCGGCGAAGATCGGCAGCTTCTGTCCACGCACCAGTGTCGTCAACCCATCGATCGCCGAGATGCCCGTCTCGATGAAGTCCTTGGGTCTGGCCCGACGAGCGGGATTGATCGCGGCCCCGGTGATCGCGCGCACGGCTTCGCCGATCGGCGGTGGAAGGTCGTCGGCCGGCATGCCGCTCCCGGTCAGCACTCGGCCGAGCAGGTCGCGTCCCACCACCGTGGTCGCGACGCGACCGGTGAGCAGGACGTCGGTCGTCGCCGGGGCGAGCCCAATCATTTCCTGCTGGACGTGCACGACCGTCGCGCGCTCGGACGTGTCGATCACCTGGCCGCGACGCTCAGGCTGCCCCGGCGTCAGAATGCGAACCCACTCGCCCGCCGTCGCGCGCTTGGTGCCCTCGATCACGAGGAGTTGGCCGACCGCGGAGGCCGCGCCGCGATAGGTACGGACGATCGCGCTCATGCGGCCACCGGAATTCGGAGTCGATCGAGCACGGCATCGACCTCACTCGCGCGCGCTTCGACCTCCGCCGCCGCCGCGTCACGCGTCGCGACGAGCCGCGCCCCGGCTTCGGCGATCGGCAGCTCGTGGAGCGCGCGACCCGCCGTGAGCGCCGCGGTTGCCAGACGAAAGAGACGCGCACAGCGCAGCGCGAGCGCATACGTCTTCTTGGGCGACGACCGCACGTCGTTCGGATCGTACGCGCTCTGGCGCAGCATCACCTCGCGCACCAGGCCGGCGACCTCCACCGCCAACCGATCCGTGTCAGCGAGCGCCGCGAGACCGACCAAGCCAGCGATCTCGCGAAGCTCCTGGTCCTTCTGGAGCAACGCCGAGAGCTCGGCGCGCGTGTCGATCCACTCTTCGCCACCCTCGCGCGTGAACCACGGCGCGATGCCGTCGGCGTAGAGACTGTAGCTCGTGCCCCAGTCGACGGCGGGAAAGTGCCGCTGGTGCGCGAGATTGGCGTCGAGCGCCCACAGCGCGCCGCTCACGCGAAGCGCCGCCTGCGTCACCGGCTCGGAGAAGTCGCCGCCGGGCGGCGAGATGGCGGCCACGATCGTCACCGCGCCCGGCCCGCGTCCGGCGCCGCGCGGCGTCACGCGGCCGGCGCGCTCGAGGAAGCTGCCAAAGCGCGCGGAGAGCGACGTCGGATACCCTTCCTCGCCGGGCATCTCCTGCAAGCGAGAGCTGATCTCGCGCAGCGCCTCAGCCCAACGCGAGATGCTGTCGATCATCAGCGCGACGCGATACCCCATGTCGCGGTAATACTCGGCGATCGTCACGCCGAGGTAGATCGACGCCTCGCGCGCGGCAACCGGCATGTTCGACGTGTTCGCGATGAGCACGGCGCGGCTCATGACGGACCGGCCGGTGACGGGATGCACGAGCTTCGGAAACTCCTGGACGACTTCCGCCATCTCGTTCCCGCGCTCGCCGCATCCTACATAGACGACGAGATCCGTGTCGCCGTACTTGGCCAGCGAATGCTCGACGACCGTCTTTCCGGTGCCGAAGCCGCCCGGTACCGCGGCGCTGCCCCCTTCGGCGACCGGAAAGAGGAAGTCGAACACTCGCTGGCCGGTGATGAACGGACGATCCGGCGGCAACCGCCGCTCGAACGGACGGCCGATGCGGAGCGGCCAGCGCTGCGAGAGTCGCAGCGTGGTGCCGTCGGACAATGAGCCGATGGGATCGTCGCAGCCGAACGTGCCCGCCCTGATCTCGACGACAGTTCCACTCGCGGTGGGCGGCACGAGGACCCGATGCACGAAGTCGTGTTGCTCCGTGACGAGCCCAAGCTCGTCGCCGCCGCGCACCGTGTCGCCGACCTTCGCCGTTGGCGAGAACTCCCACTGCTTGGTTGCGTCGAGCGTCGGCGCGGCAACACCCGCCGGAATGAAATCGCCGGCCGTCGCCGCGAGGCGATCGAGTGGTCGTCCGACGCCGTCGAGCAGAGAGCCGAGCAATCCTGGACCCAGCTGCGCGCTGAGCGGCGACCCGCTGCCGGCGACTGGCTCGCCGAGCCGGAGACCGGTGGTGTCCTCGAACACCTGGAGCATCGCCGTGTCGCCGTGCACGCGAATGACCTCGGCCAAAAGACGCCGCTCGCCGACGTACGCGAGCTCGTAGAGCGACGCGCCGGGCATGGGATTGGCTTCCACGATCGCGCCGGCAATGCGGACGATGGTGGGCGACGCGCTGGTCATTGCAGCCGCACCCGGTAGCCGATGGCGCGCTGGAGCAGATCGAGAATCTCGTTCGACATCGGCTCGGCCGACTCGGCCCAGTCCGCGTTCGGCAGGGAGATCAGAATCGGAACCGACTGTCCCTCGAGACGGCGGCGCGTGGTCTCGGGGAGCGAGCGCACGACGTTCTGCGCGGCGATCACGACCCCGATGTCCGGATGCCGCACGATCTCGTCGAGACGCGCGACCGCATCTTCCGGCGACTCGGCCTCGATCACCGGAACGCCGGCCAGCGCGAGACCGGTGATCTGCGGGAACTCGCCCACGGCGATCACTCGCAGGCGACTCATGGTGTCACCAGCCGCGCGACGAGCCGGCGGCGCGGCACCTGCAGGGCGATGCCCCAGATGATGCGCGCGAGATCCTGCAGCTCGGCTCTGAGCTCGAGCACGTAGTGAAGCACGACCGACAGCGACAGCGGCTCGACGCGCGTGACGCGGCGCAGGTGACGGAGCATGGCCGTCAGCGTGGCGCCGTAGCGCTCGTCTCCGGATCCGTTCACGACCGGCGCGAGCACCGTGCCACCGAAGACGCGGGCCAGCTTCGAGCGCGCGTCGTTGGGCTCTCGCGTCGCGAGGTCGGTGAAGAGCTCGAGTGGAACGAGCTCGCCGCCTTCGATGAACATGGAGCGAACCTCGTGTTCCACGGCCCGGTCGGCGACGGCCAGCGCGGCCCGCGCGTTCTCGGCATCGATGAGCATGTGCACATACCAGAGCATCGGAGCGCCAGCCCGCTCGGCGATCGGCACGGCACGCGAGGCGTAGGCCTGATCGATCGCGAGCTGCAAGGCAAAGAGGTCGGGCGTGTCGCGGAGCGCCTCGGGCATCATCGCCGAGCCGTACGGGTTGCCCCACGCGGTCAGCGTCGCGGCCACGTCGCGGAGCCGCTCGCGCCGCGACAGCTCGTCGAGCGCGGCCACGGGCAGCGCCGGCGTCGGAAGCAGCCCTGCGGCGCATTGTTGGGCCGGCGTGTGCGCGGCGATGCTTCGCACGATCGCCCGGAGGCTACGCCGGTCTTCGTCCTCGAACAGCGGAGCGAGGAGCTCGGCGCGGTCGCCGCACCACGTGGCGATGATCGTGACGCGATCACCGGCGATGCGCCTCGTCTCACGCTCGATCCGCTCGGGCTGGAGCGGCGTCAGCGAGGCGGCCGACGCGTAGACCGTGGAGTCGAGCTGCTTCACGAAGCCGTCGAGGTCGCGCGACATCGCGAGCCGCTCGATCGCGTCGCGACCAAGACGTCTCGACGCGAGGCCACGCACGCGGGCGACGACGTCCTCCCACCCGGCGGTCATGCTGCCTCCACGACGCGGCACACGTCGATGGCGATCTGCGCGCGCTCGCCTTCGAGCCATGCGCCGACGCTATCGTCGATGACGAGCCGGCCCTCGTTCGCCACGAGCTCGAGCCCGTCGCGCCGAGTCACGGTGCCGTTCGTGGCGTACGACGACAGCTCGGCGATTCGCGCAGCCAGCGCCGGCGAGTCGCCGTCATGCTCGAACCGCTCGACGACGATCGCTCGCGCGCGCTCGATGACCGTGGCGACCAGCGCGTGCTGCGCGCGGAGGAGCGACGCGCGGGCAGCGTGCCGCGCATCGGCCGCCGCGGCGGCGCCGCGGCGCGCATACTCCGCCTCGCACACCACGAGTGCGTCGTCGCGTCGCTTGGCTACGCGGGCCTCGGCGGCACTGAGGATCTCGTCCGCGCGCGTCTGAGCGTCGGCGCGCGCCTGCTCGAGCTCCGCGCCGGCGCGCTCGCCAAGCTCGGCGAGGAGCCGCTCGAAGTGCGAGTCGGACATCGGTCAACCAGTGCGCAGCAGGATCATGACCGCGACGACGAAGCCGAGGACGGCGACGGTTTCCGGAATCGCGATCATGATGACGACGGTCGTGCTCACCTCGGGCTTTTCCGCGAGGGCGGCGGCGCCGGCGGCGCCGATCCGCGATTGTGCCCACGCGGTGGCCAGGGCGGCCACCGCCATCACCAGCGCGGCACTGACGGGAACCCACAGACCTGTCATGATGATCCTCTTGGAGGGGCCGCGGCGGCATCGCCTCGATGGCGAAATGGTTCGTACGGACGCCCGCCGGGGCTGTAGAAGTGCTTGAAGAATTCCACGTAGTGGAGACGCAGCGCGTGAATCGTGGGGCTGAACACCCCCATCGCGAAGTTCACGAGATGGAACAACAGCCCGAACAGCACGCCGACCAGCGCGCTCCCGAACAGGCCGGACATCTGATTGGCGGCGGCGGCGAGCATCACCGACGCGGTGCCGAGCGCCATGATACGAACGTAGGAGAGCACGCTCGACAGCGTCGACAGAAACTCGATCGGCGCGACGATGCCCTCGAAGAAGAGCAGCACCGGGAAGCCAACGAGCACCGCGATCGCGAACGCGCCGAACAGTCGCGACGGAAGCACATGCACCGCGGAGAGCACGGCGAGGACGATCAGCACCATCATGCCGAGCTGCACCGCGCGGCTGATCGCCACGCGCGGCTTTCCTCGCGACGCGATCACGCCGAGCAAAAGGCCCAGAACCGTGTGCGCTACTCCGATGCCGACGGCGACGAGAATCGCCGCGACGATGGCATGCTCGCGATCGAGCACGATCGGGCGCAGACCGAACCAGGTGCGTCCGAGCTCACCGAACAGCTCACCAAAGAGGAACCCAAAGATGATGGCGAACGCCGCGCACGGCAGTGCGATCTGGGCGACCGTGCGCCAGAGCGACTTTCGGCCGGCGCGCCACAGTACCAGGAGCGCGATGGTGCCAAGCGCGACGCCGTAGCCGACGTCGCCGAGGATCATGCCGAAGAGCATGGGAAATCCCACGGCGACGAACGGCGTGGGGTCGATCGATCCGTAGGCCGGCAGCGGCTGGAGCGACGTGATGATCTCGAACGGCCGGAACAGCTTGGGGTTCGAGAGCACGACGGGCGCCTCGCGGCCGGACCAGTCTTCGCGCGCAACCTCCTCGATCACGACGCCGGCCCCGAGCGACTGCGTCGCGCGCTCGCGCAGCCGCGAGAGGTCCGCCGAGGGAACCCAGCCTTCGATGGCGAACGCGTGCGCGGTGACCGACGATAGCTCGGTGGCCTCGGCCGCGGCCAACATGTCGGCTGCCGTCGTGCGCATGACGATGAGGTCATCACCCGCTCGCGCCGCCGCGTCAGCGCGCTCCTGCTCCACCGCCTTCAGCAGGCTGGGGATCTCCTGGAGCCGCGCGAGAATCTTCGGCGCAGCGAGCGTCAGCGACTCCTCGGCGTAGCCGGCCGGCAGCGGCACTTCGGCGATGCGCGCCGCGCCGAGGGCGCGCTCCATCCGGTCGCGCGCCTCGTTCGGCACCGCGATCAGCACGGCGATGTCGGTCGACGGCAGCGTGCGCGTCGTCACGATGACTTCCACTCCGAGCTCGGCGCGCAGCGCGTCGGCAAGGGTGTCGACGCGGGCGCGTTCGGCGCCTGGCAGCGTCACGCCGTAGACGCGGAGATGTTGCGCGCCGGCGAGCTGCGCGAGGAGCACGCTGAAGGCCTCGAGGAAATCCTCATAGCGGCCGAGCAGCGTTCGTTCGTCGTCGAGCTCCTGCCGGCGCGCGCGGAGGTGCTCCGCTTTGCGGCGGAGCTTGCGGGCATCGCGCGCCCATCGGGCGAGCTGATCGCGCCCCACGGTGCGCGGCGACGCGTCGCCGGGCGGCACCTTGAGGAGCGAGAGCGCGGCGGTGGCGTCATCGCGGAGCCGCGTCAGCGCGCGGCGTTCTCGCGCCGCCGCGGCGTTCGGCGCGAGCGGCTGCAATCCGCCCGAGAGGGGGATCCGATCGAGTTGCACGCGTCCAAAGTCCTGGAGCACGCCCAGCGCTTCGTCGAGGCGGTCGCGCGGCCCAATGAGCCGCACCCGGGACATCCGGAGAATCATGTCCAATCCGCCGGTGCGGCGAACCAGGGCGCGTGGTCCGCGATCATGTTCGCCAGCCGGTCGACGAGCCCATCCGGCGGGTTCGTGTACCGCAGCACGCGGTCGGCGAACTCCTGCCGCACTGCGTCCACCGCGGCGCGCACCGAGACGTCCAGCTCGCGACCGCGGGCCTCGACCGCATCCCGGCACTCGGTCTCGCCGGCCAGTTCACGCGCATCGGCCTGAGCGCGCGCCTTCGCGACGACGTCGCGGGCATGGGCACGCGCGTCGTCGAGCGCGGCTTTCCACCGGGCCTCGGCTTCGACGAGCCGGGCAACGCCGCCCTGGGCGGGATCCGCGACATGGACGCGAGGCATTGGCTTGACGCCCCCCGAGGTTGGACGCTGCACTCTAACTCGCGGAGGGTTGGGCGTCCGACGGGCGAACCTCGCCTCGTCTGTCGGTCGAATCGTTACAGGGTTCGGCAACCTCCCTGACGGACCGGCCCCCGCGCCGGGCGTAGGATGAGCAGCGCTTGGACTCGAGTGTGTGGGTGCTCAACCTTACGTTTGCGTTCGTCACCAGCCTGCTGCTGGGCATGCGACACGCGACCGACTCGGATCACATCGTGGCGGTGTCGACGATCGTGAGCCGCGAGCGGTCGCTGACGCGCGCCGGCGGGATCGGCGTGCTGTGGGGCGCGGGGCACACCCTGACGATCTTCGTGGTCGGCGGCGCGATCATCGCGTTCAAGACCGCGTTCACGCCAACGGTGGGATTGTCGCTCGAGTTGACGGTCGCTGTGATGCTGATCGCGCTCGGGACGATGAACGTGTTCGACATTCGCCCGCGCAACGCAGCACTCGACACGGCGCGACCGTTCATCGTCGGCGTCGTGCACGGCCTCGCCGGCTCGGCGGCGGCGACGCTCTTGGTGCTGC
>Ga0326726_10000886_pt1 | contig 27500 bp, 22 predicted proteins | sample MHFenrmetagenome_2_FD_207603 | JGI IMG/M metagenome (GOLD analysis project Ga0326726, IMG submission 207603) | Lab enriched peat soil microbial communities from Michigan Hollow, Ithaca, NY, United States - MHF15MN | ecosystem: Environmental > Terrestrial > Soil > Wetlands > Peat | place: USA... | reverse complement strand
AGGTCTGGAGCCTCAGCGAAATGCGCAAGGTCACCGACGAAGGCGTCCAGTTCCGCTCCCATCTCGACGGCTCGCTGCACTTCTTTTCTCCCGAATCGGCCACCGCCTCGCAGATCGCACTCGGCGCCGACATCATCATGGCCTTCGACGAGTGCACCGAATATCCCGCCGACCGCGACCGCGCCCGCCAGTCCATGGAACTCACCGTGCGCTGGGCCGAGCGCTGCAAACAGGCTCTAGTCTCCAGTCGTCAGTCTTCAGGAAAACCGGCTGACGACCGAAGACTGACGACTGAAGACTTCCCCGCGCTGTTCGCCATCGTCCAGGGCGGCATGCATCCGGACTTGCGCAAGGAATGTGCCGAGCGGCTGGTAGAGATGGATTTTCCCGGCTACGCCATCGGCGGTCTCAGTGTGGGTGAGCCCCGCCAGCTTACGCGCGAGATCGTCGAGTCAACCCTTGAGCATTTGCCGAAAGACAAGCCTCGCTACCTGATGGGCGTGGGTACCCCGGAAGAAATCGTCGAATACGCCGCTCTCGGCGTGGACATGATGGACTGCGTCCATCCCACCCGGGCCGCCCGTCACGGCCTGCTGTTCACTTCGGAGGGAAAGATCAACATCAAGGGTGCCGGCTACGCCACCGACCCTGGTCCGCTCGACCCCGCCTGCTCCTGTCGTGTCTGCCGCCGCTACTCTCGTGCCTATCTGCGCCATCTGTTTTCCACTCACGAGGTGCTGGGACAGGTGCTCAACTCCATCCACAATCTGGCTTACTACCTTGACACCATGGAACGGGTGCGGCATTCTATTGAACTTGGGGAATTCAGTGGTTTTCTTTCTGGTCTCCGGTCGCAGAAGTTGAACTCCCCTGCTCATACCCAAAGGGAAGATCCGACCATTGCCCCATCGCGAGAATAAGCGGCTGGGGCGCCAGTACCCGTCGGTTCACGATCATCCCCGTAGGTAGTTAGGCGGCGCAGGTACACACCTGCCCGCCCGAGTTGCGGCAGTCCGGGATCGTGCCCGTCGCATCCGGCTACACAGGCTGCGCGGGAGGAGATTGGCACGTTTTGACAGCGCACGTGATTGGTTTGGCCCTGGCGCAGGCGCAGGGTTCCTCCGGCGGAGGCGTACTGGTGTGGCTCCCGCTGGTCTTCATCTTCGTCATCTTTTATTTCCTGCTGATCCTTCCGCAACAGAGGCGACAGAAGAAATGGCAGGCGATGTTGAACGAGCTGAAGACAGGAGACCGCGTGGTCACCAGCGGCGGGCTGCGCGGCACCGTCATCGCCCTGCGCGATGATTATGTCCACTTGCGCGTGCCGCCCGATAATTTGCGCATCGAAGTCACCCGCAGCTCGATCGTCTCCGTCAGCTCGGGCGAGGAGCAAGTGAAAACCAGTGGTTAATCGCCGCTGAACAAGGTTTGCTGATCGGTCTTGGTCGCCTGACGACTGAAGACTGACGGCTGAAGACTCACAATGAACAAGACTTTACTCTGGAAATCCGTCTTTATCGTTGTCGTGCTGCTGGGGTTCCTGTTCGGCATTTTCGGCCTGCCCAAGGGATTCAGCGGCAGCGCGCTGCAAGCCGCCATCATGGATCGCATCCATCTCGGCCTCGACCTGAAGGGCGGAACCCACCTCATCCTCCAGGTGATGGTGAACGACGCCGTCAACGCCGATAGCGACCGCGCCATCCAGCGCCTGAAGGAAAGCCTGAAGTCCAAAGGCATCGCCTACTCCGACATCACCAAGCCCGACCCGAATAATCCCGATGGCATCCAGCTCAAGGGCGTTCCACCGGAGTCCGCCGCCGACCTGCGCGAGATGGTCGGCAACCTGTTACCGGAGTACGACCTCACCTCCGGCGCCGAGAACAACTGGACGCTGGCCATGAAGCCGCAATCGCTCGCCGAGCTCAAGAACCGCTCCGTGGCGCAGGCCATCGAGACCATTCGCAACCGCATTGACCAGCTCGGGGTCAGCGAGCCCGTCATCGAGGAGCACGGCCTCGGCCAGTACCAGATCCTGGTGCAGTTGCCCGGCGTGGACGATCCCGCCCGCGTCAAGCAGATCATGCAGTCCACCGCGTTGCTGGAAATCCGCCAGGCGCTGGCCGGGCCATTTTCCAGCGAGCAGGAAGCGCTGGCCTCGAAAAACGGTGTGCTGCCTCCGGACTCCGTCCTGATGCTGGGCCGCTCCATCGGCTCGCGCGGTGGCGACACCACCCAGACCGCCTGGTACATCATCACGCGTTCTTCGGCCGTTACCGGACGCGACTTGCGCACCGCCGAGCCCACCACCGACGAGAACAACCGCCCCGCTGTCCGCTTTCTGCTGACCGGCGAAGGCGGGCGTCGCTTCGCCGCCTTCACCGGAGCTCACGTCGGCGAGCAGTTGGCCGTGGTGCTCGACAACAAGGTCCAGGAAGTCGCCACCATCCAGGAACAGATTCACGATGAAGGCCGCATCACCGGCGCTTTTACCTCGCAGCAGGCCAAGGACCTGGCCATGGTGTTGCGCTCCGGCGCGCTTCCGGCCGGCATCCGCTATTTGGAAGAGCGCACGGTGGGGCCGTCGTTGGGCGCCGATTCCATCCGCCACGGCGTTATGGCCGCCGTCATCGGCATGCTCGCCGTCATGATTTTCATGCTGGTGTATTACCGCGGCGCCGGCGTCAATGCTGACCTCGCGCTCATCTTCAACCTGGTTATCCTGCTCGGATTTCTCGGGTACAGCGGGGCCACGCTTACCTTGCCCGGAATTGCCGGCGTCATTCTGACCGTCGGCATGGGCGTGGATTCCAACGTGCTCATCTTCGAGCGCATCCGCGAGGAGTTGCGCAATGGCAAGACCGCGCCCTCGGCCGTCGAGCAGGGCTTCGGACGCGCCTGGATCACCATTGTGGACACGCACGTCACCACCATCGTGTCCGCCTTCATCCTGTTTATTTTTGGAACCGGCCCGGTGAAGGGCTTTGCCGTCACGCTGACCTTTGGTCTGCTGGCCAACCTGTTCACCGCCGTGTTTGTTTCGCGCGTCATCTTCGACGCGCACTTGAACAACCTCGGGCGCGGCGAAGCGCTTAGCATTTAGTCGTTAGTCGTTGGTCGTTAGTCGTTAGCGACCGACTTCAAGCGGCGGTGAAAAACTGGCAGTCACGACAACCGGCGAACGACTAACGACCGCCGACTAACGACAAGGTTGAAAATGGAGTTCTTTCGGAACCCGAATATTCCGTTCCTGAAGTACAAGTGGTACTTCCTGGCTTTTTCTCTCCTCTTCAGCACAGCCGGCATCCTCAGCATGTTGTTCTGGCACGGCTTGCCGTTGGGCGTGGACTTCCGTGGCGGCACCCTGGTGTACGTCAAGTTCACCCATCCGCCGGACAACAACCAGATTCGCGCCGAACTGGATCGCACCGGGCTGCACAACGCCCGCATCCAGCGCATTGGCGATCCCGCCGCCAACGAAGTGCTGATCGCGCTCGACATCAAGGAAACCAGCGAGGCCGCGCTCGACCAGGGCAAGAACCAGATCATTAATACCCTCGAGCCCAAGGACCCGCCCGCCGGCAAGCAGGATTTCAACAACGCCGGCACCCAGGCCATCCAGGATCTCCTGATGTCCCGCGACCCGCTGCATCTGGGCACCGACGCCGCCACTCGCTATGCGGCCCTGGCACAGCAGATCACCGGGTTCCGCAACAAGACCCGCGGCGGCGCCATCGGCTCCCTCGACGACCTCAAATCCGCTGGCGTGCCCGCGCCCGTCCTGCAGGCTTTGAATGACGCCTTCTACACCTCCGACTTCGGCGTCCGCAACGTCGAGATCGTCGGCCCGCAGGTCGGAAAGCAGCTCCAGACGCAGGCCAAGCTCGCCGTCCTCTACTCGCTGGCGGGCATGCTCGTCTACCTGTGGTTCCGTTTCGAGCTGATTTACGGCGTGGCCGCCGTGGTCGCCTGCTTCCACGACACGCTCATCACCGTCGGCGCCTTCTCCCTGCTCAACAAGGAAATCTCGCTCACCGTCATCGCCGCTATCCTCACCTTGGTGGGATATTCGATGAACGACACCATCGTGGTATTTGACCGTATTCGCGAGAATGTTAAACTACTGCGCCGCGAATCGTTCGCCGAGATCGTGGAACGCAGCATCAACCAGACGCTGAGCCGGACCGTGCTGACCTCCGGCCTGACTTTCCTCACCGTGCTCTCACTGTACCTTTTCGGCGGTGAGGTGCTGCATGGGTTCAGCTTGGCGCTGGTCATCGGCATCATCATCGGGACTTATTCTTCGATTTTTATCGCGTCGCCCATGCTGGTCGCCTACCAGGATTGGCGGTTGCGCAGGTCACGTGGGGCGGCCGCCCTCGCCTCCGCCGCTGCGCCGCAACGCCGCGAAAAGGTCCGCGCCAAGGGCTAGATTTTGGCGGTTCGGGAAAAACAGGTTGGTTTTGTCGACCGTCGACCGTCGACTTTCAACACTCGGCCCGATTTCAGGCAGGCACCTCCCGGGGTTGGCCCGCTCGTCTGCTAAGGCCCTTGTTCCAGGGAGCAAAAGTCGTGTGCCCGGTGTCTAAAGATTTGCAGGAAGAACTGTACCGGAGAACAGGCCATGTTTGAGGATAGCCTTATCGAATCGGGGGGCAGGCTGCGAAGCAAGCGCGGCGCCACCACGGTGCTCTCGTTTGTGCTCCAGGGAATTCTGCTGGGCATCCTGATCCTGATCCCGCTGATCTACACCGAAGCGCTGCCCAAGCAGCAGTTAATGACGTTTCTGGTAGCGCCGCCTCCGCCTCCACCGCCACCGCCGCCCCCGGCTGCCGTGCAGGTGAAGGTGGTCAAGCAAATCATAAGCGAACTTAACAACGGCCAGTTGCGCACCCCCACCAAGATCCCTGAGAAAGTTCAGATGATCAAGGAAGAGGAAGCTCCGCCGCCGGTTTCGGGCATTGGCGGGGTGGTGGGTGGCGTTCCCGGCGGTGTCCCGGGCGGATCCATGGGCGGCGTCATTGGCGGCATCATCGGCTCCACTCCGGTGGCGGTTCCCAAGGTGGCGGCGCCCCAACGGGTGCGCGTCTCCCAGGGGGTTTCGCAAGGTCTGTTGATCCACCAGGTGAAGCCGGCTTATCCGCCGTTGGCGCGGCAGGCCAGGATTCAGGGTGCCGTCATTTTACAGGCGGTCATCGCCAAGGACGGCACCATTCAGGGCCTGAAGGTGATGAGCGGTCATCCCATGCTGGCCCCCTCGGCCGTGGATGCCGTCAAGCAGTGGCGCTACAAGCCCTACTTCCTGAACGGCGAACCGGTTGAAGTGGAAACGCAGATCACGGTGAATTTCACCCTCGCCGGTTAAGGCCGGGGATCCCGAGCGCGCGCCGGATTGGCGCGTTAATGGGGTGGCCGATCCAGGGTTTTCTCGGCGCAGAGAGACGAAATCGGGTGCGCCCGCCGGAGTCGAACAAAATCCGGCCCGCCGCCCCACCTGCGCGGGGAGTGTTAGCTGCATCCTATCTTGTCGGCAGGCGACGGCGAGCGGGCTGGGCAGCCGGTTCCCGGTTTCCGCGCCTGGTTGGCTCGCCATCAACGCCTGATCAGAAGTTCTGAGGAGGAACAAGCAACTCATGCTCGTAGCACTGGCAACTCTCTTCTACACACACGTGCCCACTGTGGCCCTGGCCATTTTCCAGGAGGGCACGATCACCTGGGATCCCATCTCGCTGTGGAAGCAGATGGGTATCCTCGCCAAAATCGTGGTCGTCATCCTGTTCATCATGTCCGGCTGGTCCATCGGCGTGATGATCGACCGCTGGATGGCGTTCAGCGCCGCCCGCAAGCAGTCGCGCGCGTTCGCTCCGGCCGTCGCCGGCGCCCTGCGGGAAGGCAAGATTGACGAGGCCATCCGCGTTGCCGAGCGCAACAAGAAGAGCCACCTCGCCAAAGTCGTCACCGCCGGCCTGCAGGAGTTCAAGGCCCACGGCGAATCCAACGAGATCCCCGGCGAGCAGATCGAAGCCAGCCGTCGCGCCCTGGAGCGTGCCGAAGCCATCGTTCACGCCGAGCTCAAGCGCGGCCTGGGCGGCTTGGCCACCATCGGCGCTACCGCTCCGTTCGTCGGCCTGTTCGGCACCGTGGTCGGCATTCTCAACGCCTTCCGCGGCATCTCCGAGAACAAGGCCACCGGTCTGGGCGCGGTTGCCGGCGGCATCGCCGAAGCGCTGGTCACCACCGCCGTCGGTCTGTTCGTCGCTATCCCGGCAGTCATGATGTACAACTACCTGTCCGGCCGCGTCGAAGCGTTCGACGTCGAGATGGATAACTCCTCCAGCGAGCTGGTGGATTATTTCCTGAAGCGCCGCAACGCCGCCCGCCGCTAGCTGGGAGGGTGGGTGGCCCCGCCCTTCTGCCCGGGGTTTGGCGAGGGTGCGGTAAAAGTAAGTTCGATGTGAGCATGGTTGCTTGTCCCTCCCCGTCAGTCAAAAACGGGGAGGGACAAACCCCACTCCGCATCGGCGCTCAGCAGATCGCAGCAGGAGACTCAAGTCATGCCACTTGGAAAAAGGAAACTGGAAGTCAACTCCACCATCAACGTCACCCCCATGGTGGATGTCATGCTGGTGCTGCTGATCATTTTCATGGTGATCACGCCCATGTTGCAGAAGGGCGTCAGCGTGGAGTTGGCCAAGACCAATAACCCGGTGCAGATGCCGGACGCCGACAAGGAAGACGCCCTGGTAGTCGCGGTTATGCGCGATGGCAAGGTCTTCTTCGGCGCCGACCAGATCTCGCCCGACCAGCTCACCAACAAGATCAAGGACAAGCTTGCCGCCCGCGTGGACAAGCGGGTCTTTATCCGCGCCGACGCGCGCACCAAGTACGGTAACGTCGTCGAGGTCGTGGACAACGTTCGCGCCGCCGGGGTTGACCAGTTGGGCCTGCTCACCGAGCAGCGCAAGGCAGGCGCTCCCGCTCCGCCTCCGTCGGCCACCGGCGCCGCTCCATCCGGTGGGCAATAGAAGCGGTGGACGCGGAACTGATTCCGCGGGCCACCCGTGGGCGACCCGTTTCAGTTGAAGGTTCCTCCCAGAGGGCGCGAACGGAAACTGAAACTCGAAACCGAAACTGTTTTAGAGAGGTTCTCTTATGTCCATGACAGTTGCAGGGCCGGGCAGCGGTCCTTGCGCCGATATGAACGTTACGCCGTTGATTGACGTTTTGCTGGTGCTGCTGATCATCTTCATGGTCATCACCCCGCTGACGCCGAAGGGCCTGGACGCTCTCGTGCCGCAGCCGCCCAAAGACAAGAGCGCGGCCCCGCCGTCAACCGATCGCACCGTGGTGGTGCAGGTCATCAAGGCCGGCGGCCAGCCGCTGCTCAAGATCAACCAGGAAGACGTCACCTGGGACAGGCTCCAGGTGCGCCTGGAAGAGATCTACAAAACCAGGGCCGAGAAGGTTATGTTCGTCAAGGCCGATACCGACCTGCCCTTTGCCGATGTCGCCCAGGTGATTGACATCGCGCACTCGGCCGGGGTGGACAAGGTCGGCCTGATTACCGCCAAGATCGAAGCCGGCGGCTAAACCCATCGTCGATTGCCGATTTGCTGATTGCGCGATTTCGTGCTGCACCGCACCGGCAATCGTCGAATCAGCAAATCGGTAAATCACCCACTTGACTTTGGGACCGCGCCAGACCTCAATCGAGCGCGGCCCCGCTACGGAGACACCACTGATGAAGAGAAGCGCACGAGTCCTGGCTTTGGCCGCCGTCGTTCTGGCGCTGTTTTCGCTGGCCGGATGCAGCAAGCTCCGCGCTCGCGACCAGCTCAACAAGGGCGTCCAGGCCTACAAGAACGCCAAATACGAGGAAGCGATCGAGAAGTTCAAGAACGCGGTTGCCCTCGACCCGTCCCTGATTAATGCCCGGCTTTATCTTGCTACCGCGTACGCACAGCAATACATCCCGGGGGCGGACACGCCGGAAAACAACCGCATGGCCGAGCAGGCGATCCGCGAGTATCAGGACGTTTTGAAGATGAAGCCCAACGACCTGAACGCCATCAAGGGCATCGCCTACCTTTACCTGCAGATGAAGAAGTTCGCCCAGGCTAAGGAGTACTACCAGAAGGTCATCACCGTCGATCCCAACGATCCCGAGGCCTATTACTCCGTTGCCGTCATTGACTGGACCGAAACCTACCAGCCGCGCATGGAGCAGAAGGCCAAGCTCGGCCTCAAGCCCGATGAGCCCATCAAGGACAAAAAGGCTTGCGAGGAGCTGCGGGCCAAGAATCAGGACACCGTCAAGGACGGCATGACCATGCTGGAGAAGGCCATCTCGTTGCGTCCCGACTATGACGACGCCATGGCCTACTTGAACCTGATGTGGCGCGAGCAGGCCGACATCGAGTGCGGCGACCCCAAGGCGCGCGAGGAAGACCTCAAGAAGGCCGACGAGTGGGTCAAGAAAACCATGGCTACCAAGGCTGCCAAGGCCGAAAAACAGGCCGGACCCGGCGGCATCACCGTGGAGAAGAAAGACTAGCTGAACTCAGAAATGGCAGCGCGCTCGCCCTTGGAGCGCGCTTTTCTTTCTCCGACCGACAGGCCGACCGACCGAGGGACTGACGGACCGACAGGCCTTTCACGCCGCCTTCCCCTTCTTCTGCAAGCACACATCGGCCAGATCCAAATAGCGCTGCGCACGATCCGCCGCCGCATTCTTCGTTGCCTGCGGCGTTGTCGCCGGCTCCTTCATCGCTGCCTTGGCCAGTTTCATGTACTTGCGAATGAAGGCCTCGGTTGCCGGGTCTTCGGTGCGCGGCTGCCGGCGCCTCTCCTGCGCCGGTTGCTTCGACTGCGGGCCGTAATTGGATCGATAACTACTGGGCATGGAAGTGGCTGCGCTGGCCAGTGGGCTGCCAAAGTAGGGGAACACCTTCGCCGTCAATGTCGGATGCCGTGTTCACGTGCCGTGTTGTCAACAATGCTGACACTTAGAATTACCCCAACTCATGGGGCACTCTGCCTCGCGACGGCCGCGCGCTCGCAACTCGTAACTTGTCCTCTTGCGCCTTGTGCCTTCCGCCTTGAGCCTTGTGTACAATCTCCGGGGCACTCCTATGTTCAAGAAGATCCTGGTCGCCAATCGCGGAGAGATCGCGGTGCGCGTGATTCGCGCCTGCCGCGAGATGGGTATCCGCTCGGTCGCCGTTTTCTCCGACGTCGATCGCGCCTCTCTCCATGTGCGCAAGGCGGACGAGGCCTACCACATCGGCGCGGCGACCGCCAGCGAGTCCTACCTCAACATCGACAAGATCCTCGAGGTCGCCCGCCGCAGCGGCGCCCAAGCTGTTCATCCCGGCTACGGCTTTCTTTCCGAGAACGCGCGCTTCGCCCAGGCCTGCGTCGATGCGGGCGTGAAGTTCATCGGCCCGACCGCCGCCTCCATGGAAGCCATGGGCTCCAAGACGCGCGCCCGCCAGGCGATGGAAAAGGCCGGCGTGCCCTTCGTGCCCGGCTCCTCGCGCGGGCTGGACTTCGGCGAGACCCTCAAGGTGGTCGAAAAAATCGGCTATCCGGTAATGCTCAAAGCCGCGGCCGGCGGCGGCGGCAAGGGCATGCGCCTGGTGCGTACGGCGGCCGAACTGCGCTCCGCCTTCGATGGCGCATCGAGTGAAGCCAAGCGCTCGTTCGGGGACGACGAGGTCTACGTCGAGAAGTACATCGAGAACCCGCGCCACATCGAGATGCAGATCCTCGCCGACGAGCACGGCAACACCGTCTATCTCGGCGAACGCGAATGCTCTGTCCAGCGCCGCCACCAGAAAGTGTTGGAGGAATGTCCCTCGCCCATCGTCACCCCCGAAATGCGCCGCAGCATGGGCGAGATTGCGGTCCGCGTGGCGCAGGCCGCCCAGTACACCAACGCCGGCACGGTCGAGTTCCTGGTTGACCAGCAGCGCAACTTCTATTTCCTCGAGATGAACACGCGCCTCCAGGTGGAACATCCGGTCACCGAACTGGTCACCGGACTCGACCTGGTGCACCTGCAAATCCGGGTTGCCGCCGGCGAGCCGCTGCCGTTCCAGCAGCAGGACATCGCGCAGCGCGGACACGCCATCGAGTGCCGCATCTACGCCGAGGATCCCGACAACAACTACTTCCCCAGTCCGGGAAAAATTTCGCTGCTGGAGATTCCCGCCGGGCCGGGCATCCGCCGCGACACCGGAATCTACGAAGGCTGGACCGTGCCCATTGACTACGATCCGCTGCTGGCCAAGCTGATCGGCTACGGCAGCGATCGCGACCAGGCCATCCGCCGCCTGCAGCGCGCGCTCTATGAATACGTGGTCGCGGGCATCAAGACCAACATCAGCCTCTTCCAGCGCATTCTCCAGGATCCGGATTTCCATGCCGGCCGTCTCGACACCGGCTACCTGGAGCGGCTGCTGCAAAAGCCCGCGCCGCCTCCGGGCGCCGACATCGCCGGCGATGGCGAGGACCACACGCAAGAGCGCGCGCGCGTGGCCGCCGTCGCCGCCGGAATCTTTGCCGCCCTGGAAAGCGCCGCGCCCAAGGCGGTGAACGGCGCCGCCGATGGCGCCGGCGCTGCGCCCACTTCGCGCTGGAAATCCGCGGCGCGCGTGGACGCGCTGCGTACTTCGTGAGTCCGAAACGAATTTGCCACTGATGAACACAGATCAACACAGATACGCTCATTCAGAACTGACGGAAGGTCTCATTGGAACCTTCTACGAGGTTTACAACGAGCTTGGTTTCGGGTTTGTCGAGTCCGTCTACGAGATCGCAATGTGCATTGCTCTTCGGAGCAAGGGCTTTACGGTTGAGCGGCAAAGTCCTGTCCCGGTGTGGTTCCGTGGCCAGCAGATCGGCAATTTCTTTGCGGACCTGGTAGTGAACCAGTCGGTGATCCTGGAATTGAAGGCAGCCCGCGCTCTTGAACCAAGTCACATTGCCCAGGTGTTGAATTATCTGCGCGCCACCGCGATCGAAGTCGGTTTGGTGCTCAACTTTGGTCCTCGGCCATCCGTTCGGCGACTGCTGTTTACCAATGACCGAAAAAACATCAGTGTTCATACTGAATGAATAGTTGTATTGATCAGTGTTCATCAGTGGCTAATTGGTTTTTCTCGATGACGTACGAAATTTCCATCGACGGCACGCCTCACAAGCTCGATCTGGAGCACGAGGGCAACCACTGGACCTGCCGGCTGGACGGCGAGGAGATTCAGGCCGACGCGGTCCTCACCAAGCACGACGTAGTTTCCATCATCGTCGGCGGCGCCCACTACGAGGTGAAGCGCGAGCGCACCGCCGCCGACGTCCACTTCTGGGTGAAGAACTCGCGCTTTGCCGTCGAAGTCCGCGACCCGCGCTCGCTGCGCAGCCGCAAGTCGGCCGCCGCCACCGGCGAAGGCCCACAGAAACTGCTGGCGCCCATGCCGGGAAAAGTCGTGCGCGTCATTCTTGCGGCGGGCAGCGAGGTCGAAGCCGGGCAGGGCGTGCTGGTGGTCGAGGCGATGAAGATGCAGAACGAACTCAAGTCGCCCAAGAAGGGCACGGTCACGCAGGTGATGGTGGCCGAAGGCGCCTCGGTCACCGCCGGCGAAGTGCTGGCCATCGTCGAATAACAGTCTTGACAATTGACATCCTACCTGATCTCAGCTAGGATATTACATGTCCTGGTTGCTTCTGTGGGCAGGAAACCCGCGAAACCCGCCGTCAAGGCCGAAAAGAAAATTGACGAGACTTGCTATCTCACCGGCAGAAGACGCAGCGCCGTGCTCAAGGAAGAGGTTTGGTATCGAGGCAACGTAGTCGTCAGGTACAGCCTTGCTTACATCAACCCCCGCATCTGCGCTGTCGACAACGGGCGCGTGCTCGGTTACGACAATGCTCACGGCCACAGCCACCGTCATTTCATGGGGAAAACGGAAGCCTTGCATTTCCCCGGCTATGAGGCGCTTTTGACGCGCTTTCAGAAGGAAGTGCACGCACTCTGGAGGGCTGAAGATGAAGAATAAGAATGTCAGAGCTCGGGTGGCTGCTGACGGCACTCGGGGGTTCTTCGAACGCGCTCGGGAGCACGCCCGCAGACTGGATCGCGGCCTGGAACTCGCGCCTGAAGTCACCGTTTCCTTCGAAAACCCAGCCGACATGATGCGCGTTCTTTCCAGCCAACGCATCCGCCTGTTGCGCGCTGCCCGCCAGAAACCGTCTCCCGTCTCCGACCTCGCGCTTCGCTTGCAGCGCGATGCGCGCGCCGTCAGCCGCGATGTCGATCTGCTCGAACACTTCGGCCTGCTGCGCACCCGCTATGAAAGCAACCCCGGCCACGGCCGGCGCAGAATTGTCGAGCCGCGCGCTGCCAGCTACCAACTCGTCGCCGCCATCTAGAAATGGCCATCGACCCCAAGCGCGCCGCCCTCAAGCTCTAGCCCTGCAGATCGCCGCCTCCAACCTCAAGCGCTTGCAACAGGAAATCGATTACGTGCCCTCCCAGGACCCTGCCCGCCAGAAATCCCTCCTCGAACTTCTGCTCGACAAGTTCGAGATCCCCCGGAATGAAGACGAATGGGAACGCGCCCCGCCGAACCTGGGGAACACCCGCCGGTTGAGGATCAGCTGAACCCCGCGCCCCCACCCACCTTCACCATCAAAGCCTGCGCCAACCCGGGCTACGACCGTTCCGTCCCTGCGGGACTCGCAAGAACGGCTAAAATCGCTTACCCAGGACTGTCCCGTCCTGGGCTACCAGCGTGCGTCCCTGCGGGACTGTACACGGGGAACTTGCTCCAGCGAAAATTTGTGACGCGCCATCGCGCCGGTGCGGTGTGAGGCCACTCCGTGGCAGTAGAAACGGGCACAGCCGGTTGGCTGTGCCCGGTGCCGTTTTGCGGTCTCTCCAGAGGGTGATTATTTCTTCTTCCAGACGATGAACTCGCCAGCGGAGAAGGTGCCGAAAGCGGGTGCATCGGGGCCGTTGTTGATGAATGCAGTCGGCGACCTCCCGATGCCCTCCAAATGCATGGTAGACCACGGCGAGAACTCGCGCACGTAGGCGCCGTTCAAGTCGGTGATGATCATGCGGTCTGTCCGGAGCTGGAACAGAAGACGGTTTTTGTCAAAGTAGGTCACACTGCCGAACCCATTTGACATTCCGGCGTTGGTAAGATCCAGCGTCCCGACGTGCTCGCCGGCGCGGGAAATGAGCCATGCGTAGGGGGTCGGAGTGCCGTCGGGGTCCGACTTGGCGACTAGGAATTTTCCCGTCCCGGGCGCCGGCCCGGGAATATAGGTCAACGGCGGCGGGACGAAGCTGCGAGCGTTGTACGGGAGGATGTTGTCGAGATGAAGCGTCTCCAGCAAGGTCCCCGAGCCGTCGTACAGGAGGATGTCGGGATGGGCCACAGGATGATCCGGGGTAGCGCGATCACGATAGAGGATGGCCAACTTGTGCTCATCCGACAGGTACACCATCTGCCCGTGCCGGCCCCACTCCGCCGGGTCGATACTGATCAGCTTGGAATAGGTACGAAATGAACGGTTGAAGGTCCACACGCTGGGGTCCATCACGAGATTACCCGGCGGATAGCTCATGGACATGATGTAGTTCTTGGTGTCGCTGTTCCACGCCATGCTGGACACTAGCAGGATTTCGGGCGGAAACGGGAAGCTGCGATCCAGTTCCGGCGCTCGCGTGAGATCGGGATTGAGGAACGTGACCTTGCCCGTTTCGACCCCGACCAGTGCGACCTTCCCATTGGGCAGCAGCGTGACCCCTTCCAAGTATCCGTTGGCGTAGATTGGGTGGGTATTGTCCGTATAGGAGGCGACCGTGCCCGCGAAGGTGTACTCGACGAGGTAGTTTCCATCGGCGGTAAGGCCGCAGAGGATGGTGTCGCGTGCCGGCACATATTGGATCCCGGCGCATGCCAGGCCGTTGCCCGGTGATCCTGGGGGGCTGGTATTGAGGTCGTCAAGGATGATCTGCAGAGCACTGACTCCGTCCCGGCCCACCACTTCCAGGCGCCTATCGAACGTAGTACCCGTGTTGGTATTGGCCGCTATGACAAAGTGATTCGGGTAGAGGCTGTTGGCATCGGGCGGAATATAGGTGACGCCCTCGATCCAGTTGGTCGGCGCGTAGCCGTTGAGATACTGGAAAGTGAGTGTCCCGCTGGCATGGCCCTTGGAGTCGCTGAAGAACAAAACGTTCGGCGAACCATCCTGGGTATAGACGAACCTTTTCTCCTTGGGGATGTAGGCAATGCCACGCGGGTGGTCGGCCAAGGCCAGGTCCCAGAGATTGAAAGCTTTGGTCACTGGGGCTCGCGGATTGTTCGCCGGAAAAGTGAAGACGTCGAAGCCATCCACCATGGCGATGGAACCCGCCAGCGGACCAGTGGAGACGTAGGTGGTGCCTTCTGCGATGTTGCCAACGCGCTTACGTGAAATCACGGTCTGGCTGCACAGCAAGGAACTCAGGACAAAGAGCGTAACCGCCAGGATTGCAATGGAGCGTAGCCGTAGGAACATGTCAACCCTCCTCGAAGAATGTTGCTGGGGTCAACTCCTCGGCGTCAGGAGGGCAGAGCTCGCGATGGGTTTGGGGGAGAAGCTGGGTGATCCTGCTCACACCAGCGAACCTTGCCCGACTTTTGGCTTAGGAGACACAGCACCTTATGCTGTTGCCGTAGTGTCTGTGGCCTGCACCTTTGATATCACAAAGAAGACAAAGTTCGGGTTGAAGTGCCCTTTAGCGGTGCGAATGGCTCCGGCGAACACGGGGTCCTTCGACTCGGTCAGGATGACAGCCGTTTAAATGTAGCGGTTAGAACTGCGGACCTCTGTGTCTCCGTGTCTCGGTGGTCGTCATTAAACCTGCGCGTGTCTGCGCGCCGCTACTTCCTGCGCCGCGGTTTGCGGCGGGTGTTCGATGACTTCGCCGGGTGCTTGGAAAGGCTGGCAGCTTTGCCGGACTCGGGGGCGAGTTCGTCGGCGGTGACGAAGATGGGCTCGATGTCCACCGGCACGCCTTTCAATTTTGCCAACTGCTGGGCGACGTTGGGGCGGATGACGGCCAAGGCGAGCATCTTCTGCGCGCCGGCATAGTCGCCGGTGGCTTCCACGGTGAGCAGGTCGTGGGTGAGGTCGCGGACGGCGTTTTTGATGTTGGCAAAGTTCACCAGGAAGGTGCCGTCGGGCTGCTGGAAGAAGCCGCCGCGGTCCAGCAGGTAATTGAACTGCATGGCCATGCCCTTGCCGTGTGCGTCGTCGAGTCCGAAGCGGAGGGAGCGGAAGGCTGACGCCAGAAACGTGGTGTAGAGCTGGCGCTCGGCGGCTTCGCCGGTGCGGAGCACGCCGGTGAGGTTGAGGTCTTTATCCCGGGCGTGGTCCATCATGTACTGCAGGGCCCACAGTCCGGTGGCGTCGGCTTTGGCTTCTTCGATTGCGCTGTAGAGTTCCTTGAGCTGCTTGCGCGGACTGGTGACTTCCACGCCGGCGGACGCGGCGCCTGGACCGGCGGGTGACTCCGGGTTCTGGCGGTCGGGATTCTGGCGGTTGACGGTGATCTGGTGCGGGCCGAGGCCGTGCATGAGTTCGTGGGCCAGGATGTGGGTGAAGAAGGGCTCGAAGCTGACGTCGGGGCGGGAGCGCTGGCCGATCATGCGCGAAGCGATGGGGATGAGCACGGTGCGGAACTTGGCTTCCTGCACGTTTTTGAGCATGACGCGCTTGGCGCCTTTCTCGGCCACCACGTGCTCGTCGTTGGGCAGGTTGTAGGCGGCGGTGGTGATGCCGTGGGCGCCGTCGCCGGCGGAGATCACCTGGTTGACGACGCGAATGGGCGCCGACGCGCCGAGCTTCGGGTTGCGATACTGCGGGTCCTCGGGAAGATTGTCTTCCACCGCCTGGAGAGCGCGCGAGAAAGCGGAGACCTTGGCGGATTCGGCGTCGTCGCGGAGGTTGACATAGGCTTCGTAGGCCGCCTTGTAACCGAAGAGCTCGTCAGTGTAGGTCTCGTAAGGGCCGATGGTGATGTCGAGCGGCGCGTCCAGGTCCATCCAGGCGACGTCACTCTGGTAGTAGTCGTTGGAGAGGAAGGCGTCAGCGCGGGTGGTGAGGAAGAGGCGGAGCGAGGCGTTGTCGGTGAGCGCGGCGGCTTCGCGAAGCAGGGCGGCGCAGCGTTCGAGGTCGGCGCGGTATTCCTGGTTGTACGGGACCAGGCTCAGCTTGGCGCCCTGCTGGCGGACGACGGTGAAGAAGCCCTTGGCCTGCTCCTGCTCGGCGGAGGGCAGCGTGGCCACCCAGTCTTCGAACTGCGCTTTCGTCATGTGCTCGGGATAGAAGTTGGCGCCGCGGGGCTTGCGCGCGGGCACGCCGGGAAGGAAGGCCTTGAACTCGTCGAGATCGGACCAGGGACCCTTGTTGATCCGGAAGTAATGCAGGCGGACCTGGCCGAGCGCAGACTTGTCGGCCTGGAGTTTCTGGGAGAGGGCGAGCGTGCCAGTCCAGAGCTGGTTCATGTAGATGCGGTCCAGAATGCGCGCCGCCGGGATGAGCTTGACCAGCGCCTGGCGGTCGCCGGCGGAGAGACGCGAGGTGTCCACGCGCAAGGGCGTGGGCGCAAAGCGCGCAGCCATGGAAGTCAGAGTGGGGAGGTCGGGGGTTTGAGCAGAAGCGGAGACAGCGAAGAGAAGCGTGATCAAGGCGAAGTAAAGTTTCATGCGCGACCTCGGAAAAGGACAGGATAACAAACAGTCGTCAGTCGTCAGTCTTCCGTCGTCAGAAAGAAGACCCACATCTGGCAGAAGAAGGCAGATGTGGGGCACCGTCAAATCAAGAGAGTCGTCGAGCGTCCGGTCGTGAAGAATGGGGCTGTGGCGCTGGCGAAGGGCCGCCGCGGCCATGTAAAATTCAATCACAGTCCCAAAATGCAGGCAGGGGTTAGTGTGCCGATGAAAAGCAACATGAAGATGGGAAGCAACGTGAAGACAAGCGACCTGAAGTTTGCAGTACTGGCGGCGGTGGTGTGCGCGCTGTGCGCCGCCGCCTTCGCCGCCGATACCGTGATCGAGGAGATCATCGCCCGGGTGAACGGCGCCATCATAACCAGGTCCGAGCTGCAGCGCAGCCGCGAGCAAACGATCCAGGAAACCAAGGAGAAGTTGGGCGCCAATGCCGGCGAGGAGGTCACCAAGCGGGAAAAGGACACGCTGCGCGACCTGGTGGACCAGCAATTGCTCATCCAGAAGGCGCAGGACCTTGGCCTCACGGGTGACACGGAGATGGTGAAGCGGCTGGACGATATCCGCAAATCCATGAACCTGGACAGCATGGAGGCGCTGCAGAAGGCGGCCGAGGCGCAGGGCGTGTCGTACGAGGATTTCAAGCGGAACCTGAAGAACCAGATCGTCACCCAGCAGGTGATCCAGCGCGAGGTGGGATCGCACATCCAAATCCTGCCCGACGAGATCAAGAAGTTCTACGAGGAGCATCAGAAGGAATTCGAGCGGCCGGAGACGGTGCGGCTGAGCGAGATCCTGGTTTCGACGCAGCAGCCGAGCGTGGACAAGAACAACCCGGCGCCACCGGAACCGCAGCAATTGGAGGCGGCGCAGAAGAAAGCCGAAGAGGCGCTGGCGGCGATCAAGAAGGGCGAGAAGTTCGAAGACGTGGCCAAGAAATATTCCGAGGGACCTTCGGCGCAGCAGGGAGGAGACCTCGGGGAATTCAAGCGCGGCACCATGGCCAAGGAACTGGAAGACCGCACCTTCGCCATGAAACCGGGCGAAACCACGGACGTGATCCGGACGCGGCAGGGATTCGTGATCCTGAAGGTGACCGAGCATATGCCGGCGGGCGTGCCGCCGCTGAAGGCGGTAGAGCCCAACATCCAGGAAGCGATTTATTACCAAAGACTGCAGCCGGCATTGCGCGAATACCTGACCAAGCTGCGGGAGCAGGCGTATATCGACATCAAGCCGGGATTCGTGGACACCGGCGCCAGCCCCAACCAGACCAAGCCGGTGGTGACTACGGCGGAGGCGGCAGGAGCGAAAGAGAAATTGAAGAAGAAGAAGTTTCTGGTGTTCTGAGTGTTGGTTTCAGTTTTCGGAAAGCCCGGCGCGAGAGCCGGTTTTTTTTCGTTTTCGGTTAGCGGTTGTCGGTGTTCGGTTGGCGCGGGTTGTCGTATTGAAGAGCCTGCCGAGCGGCATGATGCGTGCGAGCGACCGCGGGGTCCCTCGACTCGGTCGCAACGCGCCGAAAAGCGCGGCGCGTTGGACCGCGCTCAGAGTTTGTGACTTTTTCGATTTCGCGCAAATTGCAACGCTGAAAACAAAACAGCTTACGCGCGAAAAAGTCGCCAATTTTCAAAAAGTCACAAACTCTCAGTATGACACCCGTCCAAATATATCGTTAGACGATATGTATGGGTGACGACATACCAAGCCCATATCTGGTGACGGGCGCGCGGGCGACCGGCGCACCTTCGTTCAGGATGACACCGGCTTAAGTCTGTTGTGAACTTGAGTGACGCATAGCGGACCCACTTCTGCAAACAAACAGAGGTGTGGAGCATCTGCCAGCAGATGTGCGGGGCGGGGGCCTACAACACAAGAGAGTAAGTGCGCAGCACACGCGGGGGCGCGTGTGCCACACGCCTCTCCCGCACGCGTGCGCCACACCACCATTACCAGACGCGGCAGGCGTTGGCGCGGACCATGGGCTGGCCCGCTTTGCAGCCCCAGGTCTCCTGGAACTCGGGCATGTTGGAGACGACGCCGTTGACGCGGTACTGGCCGGGCGAGTGCGGATCGGTGGTGGCGCGGAGCCGCGCCTGTGCCGGACTGGTGTTCTGGCACCAGACTTGCGCATAGGCGATGAAGAAACGCTGCTCGGGGCTGAAGCCGTCAACCGGATTGGCGGTGCGTTTTTCGTCCTTCATCTTGTCACGCAGGGCCATGAGCGAGAGGCGGACACCGCCATTGTCGGCGGTGTTTTCGCCGAGCGTGAGGCGGCCCTTGAGGTGCACGTCATCCACCGCGATGAACTGATCGTATTCGTCGGAGATGCACGAGGTGCGCTTTTCGAACTCGGCTTTGTCGGCCTCGGACCACCAGTTGCGCAGGTCGCCGACGGCGTCGAACTTGCTGCCCTGGTCGTCGAAGCCGTGGGTGAGTTCGTGGCCGATGACGGCGCCGATGGCGCCGAAGTTCACCGCATCGTCCAGTTTGTTGTCATAGAAGGGCGGCTGCAGGATTCCGGCGGGGAAATTGATGTTGTTCTGCGACGGGCTGTAGTAGGCGTTCACGGTCGGCGGCGACATGGTCCACTCCATCTTGTCGGTCGGCTTGCCGATCTTGTTGAGCTGGCGCGCGCTCTCGAAGGCTTCGGCGCGGCGGAGGTGGGCGAGGAGGTCGCCGCGGACGATGTCGAGCTTGGTGTAGTCGCGCCACTTGTCGGGATAGCCGATCTTGTTGGCGATGGCGGCGAGCTTGACGGCGGCGGCCTTGCGGGTCTCGGGCGTCATCCAGTCGAGGGTCTGGAGGTCTTCGCCCATGGCCTTCTCGATCTGCTCCACCATCTTGAGGGTGCGCTGCTTGCCTTCGACGCCGAAAGTGAGGTCGACGTAGGGTTGGCCGAGGGCTTCGCCGAGTTTCTGATCGGTAAGCCGGACGCAACGCTTCCAGCGCACCTGCTGTTCTTTCTGGCCTTCAAGATCCTGGTGGAAGAAACCGAAGTCCTCGTTGACGAAAGGCGCGGACAGCCAGGGCGCGGCCTGGTGGACGACGTGCCAGCGCAGGTAAGTTTTCCAGTTGGGGAGCGGAACGGAGTCAAGCTGGGCGTTGATCTGCTTGAAGAAGTCCGGCGTGGCGACGTTGACCTTGGTGAACGCCGGGGCGTTGGCGGAGACGAAGTACTGCTGGAATTCAAACGCCGGCGCCAGTTGCTCCAGTTGCTGCGGAGTCATGGGATGGTCGCGGTTTTCGGGCTTGCGCAGCTCGGTGCGATCCATGGAAGCCTTGGCGAGAGAGGTCTCGATGGCCATAACGGTCTTGGCGGCGGCGGCGGCGGCCGGTGGCGCGTCGCCAAGAAGCTGGAACATCCGGGTGAGGTGTTCGAGGTATTTCTGGCGGGTTTCCACCGTCTTGGCGTCGTCCTTAAGGTAGTAATCGCGATCGGGCAGGCTGAGGCCCCCTTGGGAGACCTGGGCGATGGTCATGCTGGCGTTGTGGAGGTCGGCGGCGGGGGTGAAGCGGAAGAGCATGGGAACGCCGGCGGACTGGAACTGAGCGACGGCCTCGATCAACTGGCGGCGGTTGGCGATCTTGTGGACGCGATCCAGATCCGGCTGGATGGGCGTAACGCCGGCGGCGTTAACTTTGGGCTCGTCCATGCAGGAGGCGTAGAAGTCGCCGATCTTCTGCATGACAGAGCCGCGCTTGGGGTCGGGCCTGGCGGCGACTTCGAGGATGGAGTGCAGAACGTCGCGATTGCGCTCCTGGAGCTGATCGAAGCGGCCCCAGCGGGTTTGGTCGCCGGGGAGCGGGTTTTTGGCCATCCAGCCGGCGCAGGCGTAGCGATAGAAGTCGGTGCACGGATCCATGGACTTGTCCATGGCGGTCAGGTCGAAGAGCGGAACGTTGAGCAGGTCCGGAGGAAGCGACAGGCCGGCGGGATTCTGGGCGAACGACGTGGCCATCAGCAAGAAAAAAACCGGAAGCAATCTCATCGGAAACCTCGGTCGGCGATAGGAACGGACGAGTGTACTAGGGGCGAGGCGCGGGGCTCAAGGAGGGGAGTTGCGAGTTCCTAGTTGCCAGTTGCGAGTGGCGAGTTGTGAGTGGCGAGTGAAAGGATCACCAGATGCGCCTTACGCCGTAGCTGTCGAATACGGATGAACGGTGTACATACTTAGCTAATCATATTAGCTATTGAGAATTGCAGATTATTGTGACATCACTTCGCTAGCTGCCCGTAATGCAAGCCCAGAAGGTGTCATTCCGAGCGCCCGCTTTTGGCGCGAGGAACCTGCTGTTTTCGTGGCAGGACGAAAAGCAGGTCCCTCGCTGCGCTCGGGATGACACAAGTATAAGGTGTCACTATATTGTGCAAGGCTCAATAAGTAAGGTTAGAGTCAAGGCTGCGGCGGCCATCGAGTACACTTTCGCGGGCGAGGGCCCGCCACCATAGCTAAAAAATTTTGAAGTGAATGGTGAGGTACTTTTTGGGATTTTCGCGGATGGCTTTGACCAGGTTGCGGGTTTCGAGCAGCATCTGGTCGGTATTGTTGTAGACCTTGGGATCGGTGAGGAGGAGGCCGGCGGTACCCTGGCCGTTATCAATCTTGTCGGCGATGGAAGACAGCTTGGTCATGGTGTTGTCGAGCTTGCGGGCGAATTCGGGATCGCTGGCGAACTTGCCGAGCGCGCCCTTGCCGGAGTTGACGTCGGCCATGAGGGCGTTGGCCTTGGCGATGGTGGCGTTGGCATTGTCATAGAGCGCGGGGTCCTTGAGGAACTTGCCGGCGGTGCCCTGGCCGGCATTAAGTTCGTCAATGACCTTGTTGAGTTTGTCGACGGAGGCGTTGACCTTGTTGTAAAGGTCATCGCTGCTGATGATTTTGCCGATGCTGCCGCGGCCTTCGGTGATCTGGGTGATCAGGCGTTGCACTTCGGTAACGCTGCTGTTGAGGCGGTCGTAGAGCTTCTCGTCATAGATCAGCTTGCCGATGGAGCCGTTGCCGCTTTCGATCTGGGTGAGGATGCGGTCCACGCGGCGGACCAGGATGTCCACATTTTCCAGCGTGCCCTGACTGGAGCGGACCACGTCCTGCAAAGCCGGGCTGGCCTTGGTGGGGAGGGTGTCACCAGTCTGCGCGGCCTGCGCCGTGGCGGCGCGGCTATCAACATCAACAAAGGTCTCGCCCAGCACACCGGCGGTAGACAAGGTGGCGATGGAGTCCTTCTTGATCGCGTCCTTGAACTTGGTGCTGAGCTTCATGGTGACTTCCACCGGCGTGAGTCCGTGGCTGGGGATGACGGTGATGGCGGTGATGTTGCCGAGGTCCACGCCTTCCAGGCGCACAGGAGCGCCGACGCGCAGGCCGCCGGCGTTGTCGAAATAGGCCTTGACCAAAATTTTCTTGGTGAACATGCCGGTGGGGCCGGTCATCAGGAAGATGAGAACCGCCAGGGCAATGCTGGCAAAGATAACGGTCAGACCCACACGCAACTGCGCCCATCTCACCTGTCGCTGGCTAGGCAAGTCTCCCCCATAGCAGTCCCGATGTCGGGAAGTTGGCAATGATAGCAGAAGAGAGTTGGGAGCGGTAAGTTCCGAGCTGCGAGTGGACGTTGAGAGCCGGACAAAGACGTTGGACCGCGAAGGACGCGAAGGGAATTGCCGGTGCGAGAAAAGCAGGTTCCTCCCCTTCGCTACGCTCAGGGTCGGAATGACGCCTGCAAAAGGTGGAATACAAGATTGAACAAGGTCAAATGCAAAATTGGTTTGCGTAGATGCTAGTTGTGCGGGCTGGCGGCGGGGTGATCGAGCAGGCGTTGGAGGCTGTCGAAAAGAACCAGCGGGCCGTCAATCTTGGCGCAGAAGGCGTCCACCAGGCCGTGGGCGTCGTCGGGAAGGTAGACGGAAGAGGAGAGCATGAGGACAGGAGTGCACGTGCCACGGCGGTGCAATTCGCAAGCGACGGCGGCGCCGGTGGTCGAGCCGAGGAAGTAGTCGAGGATGATGGCGGCAACCGGTTCGGAGTCGAGCAGGCGGAATGCGTCGCCGGGGTTGGTGGCGCTTAGCACGCGATCGCCGGAGCGCTCCAGGACCTTGGTGCGCAGCAGGAGGGCGCGCTCGTCGTAGTCAATACAAAGGATAGTGGTTTGGTGAGCGGCCATGGAACCCACCCCTGGTTCCCTGTGAGCAGGAAAGCGATGAGCAGACCGTATGCCAATTAACGACAGCGTTACAAGAGAAGCAGCGCCTCCGCACGCCGTAGATGCGCCAATCCGCCTCAAGGCTGGTGCGGAAGGGTTCGCAGGCGCGGCGCCAGCAGCAGGGCCAGCAGGTAGGCAGCCGCGCCGCAGGCGAGGGTGAGGTTCAGTCCGAATTGGATAGCGATAACCATGGCCAGCACCGAACCGAGCACGCTGGAGGCGGCATTCAAGGCCCAAGCCCACTCGATGGTGTTGCCGTCGCTGGCGGTGGAGGCAGCCAGCTCGCGCAGGCCGCTGGGGAACGGCATGCCCATTGCCAGCCCGAGCGGAACCAGGGCGGAGGCGCTAATGATCAGTTTGATGGCGAAAGGCAGTCCCACCAGCGAGCGCAGCAGCGGCGGCAGCGCCCAGACGTAGGAGAGCAGGAGAACGATGACGATAAGGAGCGGAAGGCGGACGCGCATCGGGTCGGAGAGAAGGCGGCGCGAAAGCAGGCTGCCGGCGCCGCTGGAGAGCAGCATGAGGAAGATGACGACGGTGAGGGCGTAAGTCGGGTGGCCAAGAAAGAGGACAAAGCGCTGGATGAAAGCGATTTCGGCGAGGATGTAGCCCAGGCCGATGGCGATGAAGTAAAGAAGGGGAGTGATAGGACTCTGCTTGCGGCGGCCGAGGGCGGCCGCCGCCATGGGATTTCCGGTCGCGCTGGAGGGAGCCCCGGCGGGGGCGCCGGGGCCCACAGTCCTGGTAGTAATGCGATAGAGCATCAGCGGCAGCAGGAGGAAGGCGATGACCGCGACGACGGAAAAGGCCAGCACGCAGGCCAGCACCAGAAGTCCGGCGTTGACCTTCCAATCGATGGCGCTCGACCCGGCATGGAAAGCTTTCAACAGGTGTTTGGTTTTGAAGGTGAAGAAGAAGAAGGGCGCGTTGTCGTAAACAGGCGTGACGTCGTAGCTATAGGTGGCCGCGAAGGAGCGCGGGTCGGTGGAGGAGATGAGGTCTCGGAAGGCGGCACCGGATTCCGGGCCGGCCGGCGAGGGCGCCTGCCGGATCGAGCTTTCGGGCTGTTCAATTGCAGCCCCGGCGAGGGCGCCGGGGCCCACGGTGTGATTTGTGGGCATGTACAAAATGTGCAGGTCGGGATATTGCGCGATGTGGGTGCGGATGGCGGCTTCTTCGGCGGTTGTGAACGGCGACTTTTTGAACAAGACGGCGACCGGGACGCCGTCTTCGTTGAGCGGGCGCTCAGAGATGACGATGAAGTGCGAGGCGGGATCGGCAATCCCGGCACGCTTCAGAACTTCCAGTTCCTGCGAGACGACGCGCAGGGCTTCGCGCGGTTGGCGGAATTCCCAGCGGGTGATGGCGATGATGCCGTCGGGCTTGAGGTGATCGAAGTACTCGCGGAAGGCCTCGATGGTGTAGAGATTGTTTTCGCTGAGCGCAAAAGCGCCGGCGGCGGTGGAAGCCCAGGTGTCGACCAGGGTCATCTGGACGACGTCGAATTTGTCGCGAGCGTTGCGCACCCAGGAGCGTCCGTCGCCGACGTGGATGTGGACGTCGGGGCGGTCGTAGAGGTGATAGGAGTAATCGGCCCAGCGGCCGCGCATGATGTCGTCGACGATGATGGGATTGATCTCGATGCCGGTGACGCTGGGGCTGCCGTTGGCGAGGGCGCGCAGCACGTCCACGCCACCGCCGGGGCCGATGATGGCGTAGTCGCCGCGCGGGCGGAGCACGTTGACCACGGCGGGCGCGGCCGACATCAGGTTGTGCTGGTAGTCGGGACGCCAGTTGTGCGGGTCGGTATTCATGATGTAAGTGGAGGCGTCGGCGTCAATGACAATGACCTTGGCGCCGTTCTGGTCGTCCACCTCCACGCGCGAGAGCGCATTCCAGCGGGCGAAGAGCACCCAGGACTGGTCGCGTCGCATGCCCTTGGCATAAACGATGTCGGCGATCCAGCCGGAGTAGTTGGCGGCCGTGAGCAGGGTGAACGCGGCTAGGAGCAGGAGCGCGAGGCGTCGCGATGGGCGTGTCGGGGCCCAGATGGTGGAAGCTGCCGCCGAAGCGATCGCGGCAACGAAGACGCAATTGGGACCGCCGACGAAATTGAGCAGCGGCACGATGCCCAGGCAGGCGAGCGCGCCGCCGGTGAGGTCGGCGGCGTAAAGCTGCGTGATGCCGCGCGTCTCGCGGGCGAAGATGGTGGAGAACAACAGCCCGGTGCAGAAGAACGGCAGCGCGGAAGCGATGTACATCAACCCGAGGCGAAGCAGGACTTTGGGCGTGACATCAAGCGCGAGCGACACCGAGGTGTGCAAATCAACTTCGAGCGCAAGCAGCAAGAGCACGGAGTTGACGGCGGCGAGGCGCGCGCCCAGGGTACGCAGGTCCCAGCGCGCCAGCCAGTTGCGCGCCAGGTAAGCAAAAACGCCGCCGGCGCCGAGTCCGAGCAGGGCGATGGAGATGGCAAGAAAAGCGAAATGATAGAAGAGGATGACGGAGAACAGACGGGTGAGGGCCAGTTCCAGCAACAGGCTGGCGAAGCTCATCACCAGCACGCCGGCAAGAAGGATGCGGCGGTGGGAGTCGGGATGGAAGTCTGCGGCGGGTTGAGCGAGGAGGGCGGTTTCGGACAATGAGAATCTCCGGGTGGCTGGTAGTGGGTAGCTGGTTGCTGGGGTTGCACGATCAATGATCGAGCTGCTACTTCCGGCCCGATCTACCAGCTGCCAGCTACGAGCTACCGTCTTCCAAGATCACCGAGGCGATGGCCTGATCCTTGGTGTGCGAGAGCGACAGCGAGGCACGCTGGACGCCGAGGCGAGCGGCGAACTCGGCTGCCTTGCCGGTAAAGGCGATGGTCGGGCGTCCGCCGGGTTGGCGCCGGACTTCGACGTCGGTCCAGGCCACGCCGCCTATCCATCCGGTGCCGATGGCTTTGAGGGCGGCTTCCTTGGCGGCAAAACGCGCCGCGTAACGTTCGATGCGGTTGGCCTTGGAGTCGCAATAGCGAATTTCGTTTTCGGTGAAAACGCGGCGCAGGAAGCGATCGCCGAAGCGCTCGATGGCGGCGGCGATGCGCGGGACTTCAGCGATGTCGATGCCGGTGCCGAGGATCATGGGAGCGAGTTGCCCGTTGCGAGTTGCGTACAGAGTGTACATTGCCGGGGGAGAGGGGAAAGCGCGGCGCTGGCACCATCGCGCAAAGAGGAAGGGGCACAAGGGGTTCCGGCGGGGCTGGCAAATTGGCAGCAAAAGGGCTATTTTGGCGGGTTGCACTAAATCGGCCCGGCAAAGCCGGGTATCCGCCCGGAGCATGAGGGCAGCCCGTTTGGAGCTTCGGAGAGTAAGCTTGGGGCGGCTGGCCGCACGTCTTGGCGAGGAGGAACTCATGGCCAACGACACGCTCACCATTATTGACAATCGGACCAATCGGAATTACACGCTGCCGATCGAGAGCGGCACCATCCGCAGCATGGACCTGCGGCAGATCAAAACCGGTCCGGAAGATTTCGGGCTGATGGGCTACGACCCGGCATTCATGAATACCGCTTCCTGCCGCAGCCGGGTCACCTTCATTGACGGCGACCGCGGGATTCTCCGCTATCGCGGCTACAACATCGAGGACCTGGCGGAGAACTGCACTTTCCTGGAAGTCGCCTACCTGCTGCTCAACGGCGAACTGCCGAATCCGCAGCAGGGCGCCGACTGGGTCAACCAGATCACGCACCATACCATGGTGCACGAAACCACGCGCGGATTCATCGAGCGCTTCCGTTACGACGCGCACCCGATGGGCATCTTGGTGAGCACGCTGGCGGCGCTGTCCACCGTGTACCCGGAGGCGAAGAATATTTCCGATCCCGAGTGCCGGCACCATCAGATTGTGCGGCTGATCGCCAAGACGCCGACCCTGGCTGCCTATTCCTACCGCCACAGCCTGGGTTTCCCGATCGTCTACCCGGACAACGACCTCAGCTACACCGAAAACTTCATGAACATGCTGTGGAAGATGGTGGAACCGAAGTACGTGGCCAACCCGGTGATGGCGCGCGCGCTGGACGTGCTGTTCATCCTGCACGCCGATCACGAGCAGAACTGCTCGACCAACGCCATGCGGTCGGTGGGCAGCTCGCAGGCCGATCCGTACCTGGCGGCGGCGGGAGCGGCGGCGGCGCTGGCCGGCCCGCTGCACGGCGGCGCCAACGAGGCCGTGCTGCGCATGCTGGATGAGATCGGCGACATCAAGAACATTCCCGCGTACGTGAAGGGGATTAAGGAGGGCAAGGGCAAGCTGATGGGCTTCGGGCATCGCGTGTACAAGAACTACGATCCGCGGGCGAGGATCATCAAGCAGACCGCCGAGGACGTGTTCAAGGTCACCGGCCGGAACCCGAAGCTGGACATCGCCCTCGCGCTGGAGAAGGTCGCGCTGGAGGACGAGTACTTCATCACCCGGAAGCTCTATCCCAACGTGGACTTCTACAGCGGGATCATCTACCAGGCGATGGG
>Ga0326726_10000885_pt1 | contig 27500 bp, 17 predicted proteins | sample MHFenrmetagenome_2_FD_207603 | JGI IMG/M metagenome (GOLD analysis project Ga0326726, IMG submission 207603) | Lab enriched peat soil microbial communities from Michigan Hollow, Ithaca, NY, United States - MHF15MN | ecosystem: Environmental > Terrestrial > Soil > Wetlands > Peat | place: USA... | reverse complement strand
TTCCAGCACTGTTAACGGCCTGCACCTGCCAGTAATAGGTGCCAGGGGTCAATCCGGTCAGGGTGACGGTAGTAAGCGCACCGGTTGTTACCCAGGCCGCGGGGGTGGTACAGGCAGCCGTGGTGTTGACGCAGTACTGGTAGGATACTGCCCTTGCGCTGGCTCCCCATGTCAATGGGATGGCAGTCGGAAGGTTTGTGATCCCGCTAACCGGGCTGGTCTTGTTGAAGGCGCCGGGCGCCTGGTCTACCGTGAACGACCACCAGGCAGTGGCGCTGCCATCGGCATAGGTTGTGCCTGTGGCGTTGGTTGCGCTCACCTGCCAGTAATGAGTGCCCGGGGTGAGACCGATCAGAGCCACGCTGGCGGTCGCGCTGGTTGAAATCCAGGTGGCGTTGCAGGCGTTGTCGTTGACGGTGTCGAGGCAGTATTGGTAATAGACGACATTATTGCTGCTTCCCCAGGACAGGGTTGGGTTGGTGGGTTGGTTGGTAGCACCATTAGCCGGGCTGGTTTTATTAAAACCACCAGGTAATGGCAGGATTACAAACGACCACCAGGCTGTGATCCCGCCGTCTGCATACGTGGTACCGGAGACATTGGTGGCGCTCACCTGCCAGAAATAGGTACCAGGGGTGAGGCCGCTGAGAGCCACACTTGCATTGACGCCGGTGGAAATCCAGGTTGCATTGCAGGCATTATCGTTAATGGTGTCGATGCAATATGCATAGGACGAGGCGCCCGTGCTGGCTCCCCAGCTCAGGATCGGGTTGGTGGGTATGTTGGTGGCGCCGCTAACTGGGGCGGTTTTACCGAAGGCACCCGGGGCGGTGGGGGCGGCTGTATAGTTCTGCAGGGTTTGATTCGCCAGCACATTAACGTATGACCTGCTGACAGGAGTGAAGCTGTAGCCTGACAGTACCGGTGTAATCGTTCCAGACCATTTATAAGAGACTACCGCAGAGTAATTTCCGCTGACGTCCGCGGTTGTCGTCTTGGCTGTCCCGTCCGTATAACCCAGGACCGCTCCGGCTATCCCGGCATTTCCAGAGATGGTGAACGTAATAGGCGTGCCGAGGTAGTTTTGCAAAAGGTGATTAGCAATCACGTTTGCATAGACTGGATTGGTAGGTAAAACGGGTGCGAAAGTGTAACCAGTCTTAAACTGTGCCACTGTGCCCGACCAGTTGTATGGAACGGTGAACGAGTAGACACCCAGCGCATTCGTGTTGACGGTCTTCGTAGTCGTGCCCACCACGTAGCTTAAGGTTACTCCGGCTAGGGGTGTCACACCGTCCGGTAAAAAGACCGTACCGGATATGGTTGGTGTGATCGGCGTGGCTACGAAATTCTGCAAGGTCTGGTTGGCTACGATCGCAGTGTACGACCGGCTGGTGGGTGCGAAGGAATACCCCGCCAAGACTGGGGAAACTGTGCCGGTCCAGGGGCTCGTCGGAACCGTGATAGAGTAATTGCCCAGGGTATCCGCTGTGACCGTTCCCGAATTAACCCCATCCGTCCAATTCATGGCTGCCAGTCCGACCCCTGCCTTGCCGGAAATAATCGGTAGCGTGGGGATATAGTTGGCAGTGACAACCAGGTCCGCCGCGGCAAATGTCACGATTACCGGATTGGCTGTACCGGTCGCATCGCCTGACCAACCCGTGAAGGTCCAGCCTGAATCCGGCGTTACCGCCAGGCTTACCGAATCGCCGGAATGATATGAAGGCTGAACCGGGGTCTTGACGACCACGCCGTTGGGGCTGATCACCGTCAGGTAGAATAGGTTCGCCGGGAATTTAGCAGCATTGGAAGGCAGCGAAGATACGGTCAAGCTGGGTTCGGACGTTATTGGATTCCCCAGGTTATCGACAATTCCGCCGATTTCATCGTTCATCAGCACTCTGTAATAGTACAAGGTCGATGGGACGATAGAGGTATCGGTATAGGTTTGGGCTACCCCATCCACTCTCGGACCTGTGAATGTGGTTAGGGACGTCGTAAAGAGCGGATCGGCTGCCCGCTGGACCATGAAGCTTGTGGCATTCAGCGAGTTGTCATTCCAGGTCAGCACGACATTACCAGAACCATCACTTGCTGCGACAAGGCTGTCAGGCGTCTCTGGCGGCACACCCACCATCAGTGCGCGCATCATATCGTTCTCTTCGTGACCCAGCAGGTGGCAGTGCCAGACGTATTCCCAACCGTAGTTAACCATCTGGTTGAGGACGGTCACAGGGTTCCCAAGTGGATCCTGGCCCCAGAATCCCATCGTTGATCCAATTGGCCGGGTTACATCTAGAAGACGTACGCTGTTGCCAATCTTGAATGGAAGGATAGGAACGATCGGACGTAACGCTACGATCGCGTCCTCCAGTGGGTTCATTAGGATGGTTTCCTTCCATCCAATTTCATTCGGTTCTGGAGGTCTTATCGCCCCATCCCAGCCCACCCGGTTGATCAATTCCACATTTACCAGGTGGAAGTGGATTGCATGTGTATCAACACCGTTATGGGTGATCTTCCAGATCTGCGTGCCATCCGCTAGTGCTCCGATTTGAGTGGCGGGATCCGTTGTCTGGAGAAGCTCTGTGGCTGGATCGATGTAGCCAAACGGGATCGTGGTCTGGATGGTTCCATTGGTTTGTGGTAATTCCACTCCCAGGGTGGCATTCATTCGTCCATAATCCAACTCGAACAGTTCCTGGATGGCCTTGGGCTGGAAATCTATGGTGATCGGCGAGGTTGCGCCAATCGGTGTGAAGGTTGCCTGTTGGTCCTGGATCCTCGCATAGGTATCGGTGAAATTTGCATTGTAGGCTGCGTTATAAGCCGACTCTGGAACGATGGGGACAGGTTGTGAGGCGGCAAAGGCAGCTGGCAAGGCAGCCTGTAAAGCTGCCAGGTTGAATGCGGGAGCAGCAGTTCCGGAAACTCGGAATTGCATAAGCGTGCGCATGTTCGGGCCGTAGCCAGGCAGTGTCGAAGGAGCACCGCCCACCCCGGTCAAGTCCGGGTCTCCCGTATAGTAATCGAGCCGCGGGTCGAATGCCGGGACAGGAGCAGGCGAATCATTGTACAGGATGATGTTGGTGCAGGTGCTGGGCACCTGGGAGAAGTCCACAATGACATCTGCTCTTTCTGCAGGACCAAGCATCAATGCTTTCGAAGAAATGTTCAGAACAACGATGTTTCTCCGGTCATACAAATATGCCACTGGTTGGTTGGGGATCACGGTCGCTGCAGGCAGCAATCCACCCTCGGTGCCGATTTGAATGAAGGAAGGTCCTATTGCCGCCGGGTCAGGCACTCCGCCCACACGTCCATCGGTCGGCCAGTTGGCCGGGTAACCAGCCGTCGTAACTGCTGGCACCATGGGTACTTCTCCGGCGTTGGCGTCCAGCAACGTGGTGTAGGTTGGATCCCACATCGCACCGCTGGAGGCTGCACAATACAACTGCAGGTTGAGCATGCGGTCGTTAGCGGCATTCAGGATGCGGAGCCGGTAAGCCTGTTTAAGAACATTGACATACGGGTAGGGAGTCCCGTTGACCAGAGGGGTGTCCATGAAGCCTTCCGGCACAAGCGATGGATTCGGCGTACCAGGGTTGGTGGGCCCTTCTGTCGGGGAGGTACCGTAAAGTGGGTTCGCGACGCCCCCGTGTGCGATATCGGTGAATGGCGGCCAGAACCATAAGCTGTAATCCCAGCGGCCCATTCCATTGACCCCCATCGGGTCAAACGGGTTCTGGTTGGGCATGTAAACATGTGGGAACCAGAGATCGCCGGTGTGCACCGTTCCGGGCGTGGACCCCCAAGCCCAGGTGGGATCCTCTGCAGCCATCTGGCTTTCGCTTGGCACAAAGGTCTTGTCCTGGATGATCAGGGGGATCTCTGCGGAAGGGACGGTTCCCGGAGCGACTGTCACGGCTCCGATGGTTCCACCGGTGACAAGCGTCTGCTCCACCGGGTCAGTCATTAGGTACCCGGCAGCCTCACCTGCATATACATTCAGGCGGGTGATGCCATACGCATGGTCGTGGTAGAACATTAACCTGGCGCTTTGTTGGTTTGTATAGTAGAAAGTCAAGGTGCCTGTAGGCTCCGTTCCAAGGTCCATGTCCGGGACGTTATAAACGCTGACACCCTCTGGATATGGGCTGGTCTCGTTTGCTGGGGTTGTCCACTGGTCCGGCGTCCCGTCACTGATCCAGGGGGTATTGCCACCGTGGAGATGAATGGTGGCGCGGTTTTCCGTGTACATGGCGCACGTTGTTATTGTTGGATCACAGTCTGTGCCATCCGCATATTTTGACCCCATTCCCGCACCCATCGCGGTGGTGTCGACTGGAATGAAGAGATTGCCGCCCAAGCCAGCGGGCAGGTAGTTATGGAACTTGATGCGGGTTGGCTTTCCGTTTCCTGCCACCCCTGCCAGTTTGGTGGGGTCGAAGCTGCCCGCCACGATGACCGGTCCCAGGTATTGCGGGGGCTCAACAGCATAAACGAGATGGCCTAGCCATGCGTTGGTTGGGTCTATGATCGGACTGCCATCCGGGTAAAACAACTGTATTTTTTGTCCGGGATATAGGGGGGTTGCTAACTGGACATAACCTCGCAGTGTGGTTGCTGGTAAATCTTTATGCATCTGCTCGGTATACTGGATTAATCCAATTTCGTAGTAATCCGATGCCGGGTTTACCGTGGTTCCATCTCCCGGATAACTCGTGGTATCCGCAACGGCAACTGGAATATATTGTCCGAGATCGTTCATTCCCGCTGAGGTAAGTCCCGGCAGGGAATCGACGAATTTCCTGATCCCGGGTACTGAATCATAACCGGTGCCGCCCGCGATCACGTTCATGGAGGTGATGCTGCCGGTGACAGGATCGATGACCGGGACAATGATGGCACCTGAACCACCTCCACCGATCACCGACGCAGTCGTCGCAGCATCGCTATATCCGCTGCCTCCATTTATCATATTAATAGCGGCCACAGATCCGCCCGACAACACAACTGTCGCTAACGCGTCAGTGCCATCGCCTGAAATGCCGACACTGGCTGGAATGGGGCTGTTGGCCCAGTTGGGGATCGTGCCAAAATAGTCTGGTACTCCCCCTGGGTCCATGGACGGGGTCGCCGCCTCTGCCATTTGCTCTGCAGACCTCAGGCCCGCCTGGCGTGCTTTCGCTGCACGCGCTGCGGCTGCCTGTCTTTCAGCAGGCGTCACATGTCCATGCCCGGTTTCACCGCCGGGCAGGGTCCCGGTTGGGGGTTCACTGGTGGGTACAGGAGTGGGTTCCGCAGGAGGCTTAACTGCTGGAGCGCTGCTCACATCAGCCTTCACACTGGTTTTTTCTATGGGTGTGTTTGCTGATGGGATTATCGCTTGTGCACGCGCCTGCATGGGGCCTACCCCTCCTAAAAGCATGGTCACGATTACAAAGGCCGATAGAAAATAATTTAAGTTCTTTATTGTTTTCACAACTATTCTCCTCTTCATCTCTTCCAACAGACTCTATGGTTTATTCTTTAAGATTGATTCAACGCACTCGAGCAGCGCATCCGGAGTGACTGGTTTTTCCAGGTGCGCGCTGATCCCTAGGTTCTCGATTTCTGCAGCCGTCTCCGGTGACCACTGGGCTGTAAATACCAGCACTGAAGTTGTGGGAAATCGCTGCAACACAGTTGGGAGAAGCGTCAACTTGTTGTCCATGATCATAATGTCCAGGATCACCAGGTTGTAATTCCCGCTTTCAAGGCGTTCCAGGGCTTCGCAAGCCTTCCCCACCGTGGTGACAATATAACCGGCGCCCCTGAGAACGAGCGCAAGAGAGAGTCTCAAGTTTAGATCGCTGTCAACGATCAATACATTTTTCGGGGGAAATACACGCAGTTCTCTGGACATAATTAATCCAATTCTCATTTTACAAATATTAATTGATGGAAATATTTGAGTATCTTTGAATTTATTGGCTCATGACGGATGAATATCCCATTTGATTCTTAATCATCACGCAATAAAACAACAAACGGGCCAATTGCCCGTTTGTTATCCATAAATTTCTGGTTTGAAAAAATATAAATTAAATCACCAGTCTGTATCCCACATCGCGCACTGTGATGATCATCCTGGGGTGGCGTACATCTTCCTCAAGAGCTTTCCTTAATTCATGGATCTGCCAGCGGGTAATTTCCTTGGCTTCGATTCGGCTTAGTCCTTGGTATCCCTGTGATTCCTGGACCATTGTGTCATACGGAACAGGATGAGGCGAATGCCGCATTAATGTGACCAGGTAATCAAAAGTGGAGGGCGCCATGGGAATATCGCGCTCTTTCAGAATGACATGCCTTGCATGAAGATCAATAACCAAATCGCCGCGTTTGATATATCGAGTGAGATCATTCGGGGAAGAGCTCGTGACTAGGCCAAAAGGTGAAGAAACGCTGCCTTCTGCAGTGTGCAGTTCCTCGAGAAGAGTCTGGATTTGCGTCGTGATCTCCCGCCGCCGTCTTGGCTGTTGTTGATCTTCATGGATCTTGTTCACCCTCGCAAGGATGGCTTCGGGGTCAATCGGTTTCAGCAGGTAATCACTTGCGCCCGCCCGCACGGCTTCGATGGCTGTTTCCAGGCTCGCATGGGCGGTTAGTATGACCACCGGCATATCCGGGTACAGGTGTCGAATTTGCGGTAGGATTTCGATGCCGCTCTGGTCGGGCAGTTTGATATCCAGGAAAACCAGGTCGAACGCCCCTCCCTGCAGGAGCTGGAGCCCCTCCTTGGCGGTTGCAGCTGTGGTGACCCTGTAACCTGCGTGTTGAAGGATAAGTGCCAGGCTGCGCGCTAATTTTGGCTCATCGTCTACGATCAGGATGGTGTCATTCATTGCCATGGTTGATTTCCTCCTCGTCTGCGCTTTATGAATTCTGGGGCAGCCAGATTGTAAAGGTGGCTCCTTGGCCGGGCTGGTTTTCCATGATAATTTGACCTCCGTGTCTCTGCACGATTCCATAACTGATGGAAAGCCCCAGTCCCAGGCCGCTTGCCTTCGTGGTCATGAAAGGTTCGAAGATGTGCTGGGCAATTTCTTCCGTAATACCTGGACCCGTATCTTTAAAAATTACAGCTATACGCTCCTCCGCTTTGATCATATCGACAAATATAGTTCCACCTTTACTTTGCATCGCCTCGATGGCGTTCATACTGATATTGAGGAAGACTTCCAGGATCTGGTCCCGCACGCATTCCACATAACATCGCTGTAATCCCTTTAATGGCTGCCACTCCACTCTGGCGCTGTTTAAGTGTGGGACAAGCAGCGAATGGACTTCCTCCACAATATCGAGAATTTCGTTGGACTGCTTGTTAATACCTGGTTTTGGACGGTATAGTTCACGTAAATGTCCCACTAAATTGGTCAGTCGCAAGGTTTCTGAAGCTGCCATTTCAAGGGGTTCCTGGATCGGGCTTTCTGGCGTTACTTCCTGTTGAATGAGATAGAGACAATTTTTAATGGTTTGTAATGGATTATTGATTTCGTGAGTGATCGATCCCACCATGCGCCCAATAATGGCGTGTTTTTCTGCCTGGACAAGCTGAGTCTCAAACTGCTTCCTTTCAGTAATATCGCGCGCTACGGCGAATACTCCTTTCACTTTCCCAGTCTCGTCACGATAAACAGAGGCATTATATACAACCGGAGTGTGGCTGCCATCCTTTTTCCGAATTTCAAGATTATAGTCGTGTACCATCCCGGTGTCGAAAACCTTCTGGTATCCGGCACGGGCCCTCTCCGGATCGACGAAATAGTTGTGGAAATCCGTGCCGATCAGCTCTCCCCGGGTGCAACCGGTCACTACTTCGGTAGCTTTGTTTACGTCACCGATTTTTCCATCCAGGGTAATTGTTACCAGGGGATCTAGGCTGGCCTCGATCAGGCTTCGGTTGTATGCATATGCCATTCGTAATTGTTCATTGGCTGTGACCAATTCTTTCGTTCGTTCCTTGACGCGCGTTTCAAGTAAATCCCTGCTTTGTCGTAGCGCCTGCTCGGCATTTATTGCGGCAGTGATGTTGATACTATAAATCCTGATTCTCTCGCTGTCGGCAATAATAGAAATGGTTTGTCGATAAACTAAATCACCGACCTTTACGTCCCGGATGATCGGTCTGGTTTCCCCCTTCTTATACAGGGCTATCACGCCCTCCAGTCCGTTAAGGTATGGATGCTTTTTCCCTCTCTCCTGCAACTTGGGGAGTGCCGTCCTCGCGGCCGGGTTTAGGTAATGGACATTCCCGTAATAATCCACTTCAATAACAGGATAGGGGTTGTGTTCTGGAAAGGACGCCAGCCAGTTTTGTTTCTCCTCCAGGCTCTTTCGTTCTGATATATCCTGGAAGATAACTGCGAATTTTCCAGGCTCCGGCTGGAATGAATTTACTGCATAGTGCCTTTTGAGAGCCGGGGAATAGTTCTCGAATTGAACCGGCTCCCCGCAAAGCGCTACCTTGCCATAGATTTCAACCCATTTTGGAGGATCGCCTGGTAAAACTTCATTATGGGTCTTGCCAATTATATTGTCACGTTTAAGACCTGTAAGCTTCTCGAATGCGGGGTTGACGTCCAGGAAACGGTAATCGCAAGGGATGCCTTTCTTATCACAAATGATTTCATGAACGGCGAATCCCTCGATCATTCGGTTGAACAAGTTTTGATAACGGGTCTCGCTTTGAGCTAATGCAATTTTGGCATGTTCTTGTTCTGAGATATCATAACCTACTTCCCCTGCTCCAATAATATTCCCATGGTCATCGCACAGGGGGGTATGCCGTGTGTTGTAGATACGCCGGTACCGCCCCGGATCGCCAAATTCCAGTGTTTTAGTGAAGGAATTCCCCTGCAGCACCTGGTTCCATTCTTTTACGGCAACCTCTTGCTGTTCCGGAAGGTCAGCGAATACATCTGCCATGCTGGAACCAATCTGGATATCCTTGCCGGTAAGATTTTTTATTTCTTCTTTATAAGGGTGATTAAAATAGGTATAACGCAAGCTTGTATCCTGGGTGGCAATAAATACCCCTGTTCCTTCCGTCACCAATTCCAGCAGTTCATTTGCGTACCGTAATTGCTCTCCTTTTTCTCTTAGCGCATTTTCGGTGTTTATCTGTTCTGCGCGCAGCCTGAACGCTGTTATCCCGTAAGCAAGGTCGCTTGCCAATTCAGCCAGGAGTTTCACCTCTTCTATTGAGAATGCATCCGGCATTTTTGAATAGATGGTTAGTGCCCCAAAAGGTTTTTCGCCTGCGATAAGCGGCAGGGCGATGGACGACGCATATCCATGCTTGCTTGCCTCCTTTCGCCAAGGGATAAACTTTGGATCGGTTAGCATGTTCTTGCACAGGCTTACCTTTCCGGTTCGGATGGCTGTTCCTGTTGGACCTCTGCCGCGTTCGGTATCTGCCCAGGAGATATTCGCATTATCGAGGTATCCATCTTCAAACCCGGCGCTGATCACTGGTCGGACTGATTTGTCCTTGTCTTTTTCTGCTAGCCCGATCCATACCATGGCATAACCACAGTCGTTTTCGATATTCCGGCATACTTCTTCCATGTACTCGGTTTCATTCCTAGCCCGCATCATTGCCTGGTTGCTGTTGCTCAGGGTCATAATGGTTTGGGCAATTCGCTGATTCTCTTCTTCCCGGGTTTTAAGGACAGTGATATCCCGTGCATAAACGGTCACACCTTTTACCTTATTGTTTGATCCCCTTAAAGGATAGTGTGCAATTTCATAATAATGTCTTGCTTGTGCTTTTTCGCCAGCGTAAGATTCGGCCAGGACGGTTTCCCCTCTTAGCGCTCGGGCAATATTTTTCTTGACTTGAGTCCGGTCTTCAAGGTTGGTATGATATTCGAGCAGGTCATGCCCAATCTCGATTTTCGTACCATATAGCATTTTCATGGCTTTGGCATGTTGTTTATTAAAGCTGGTATAACAATATTTTTTATCGACTGAAAAGACCGGCCCTCCTGCGCATGCAATGACCTCTTCAAGAATCTTTTGATTCGCCCCGTTGGTTTCGGCTCCTTTATTTTTTTCGCTCACCGGCTTTTTTATTTCCCCCCCGTTCGGCTGCATCCTTGGGTTGTTCTGTTTTATTACTAAATGACCAATTTTTTCACCTGTATGGCGGATACGCTTGGTGCTTTTTATCCTGTTCTCTCCCGCATTAGATTTCCGGCTTTTTATGCCTGATATAGTTGAAACCGTTTTCGATAGGGTAATGGATTTCTTTTTTGTCTCGGTCATCCGTCTCCTCCGTACCAATTCAATAAATTATGCTGTTATATTTTTAAAGTTAATAACAATTCATCAATTTCAAAGTAATTTTACCTAAAATGGATAATACAGATGTATTTTGTGGCTATGCGCATTTTAGCGATTAACCATGCGCAACCCTTGATCGACTATAGCTCCGATCGTAAAGCCTAGTTCTCGGAATATCACCTCGGCCGGAGCTGACGCACCAAACCGGTCGATCCCCCGGATTTCACCCTTCTCTCCCACCCAGCGTTCCCAGCCCATGCTCACGCCTGCTTCCACGGCCAGGCGGGTTGTTATCATGGTCGGTAAAACCATCTCACGATATGCTGGTTCCTGCTCGGCAAACAACTCCCAGCAGGGGAATGAGACCAGTCTCACGGATACCGCCTCAGCAGCCATCCTCAACCCAGCTTCGACGATCAGGTTTACTTCTGAACCGGATGCCATCAGGATTATCTCCGGGTCCCCTTCGCCAAGGTCTGCTAAAACATACGCGCCTTTCGCCAGGCCATCCGCAGGCGCAAAAAGGGTGCGGTCCAGAGTTGGAACATTTTGCCTCGTCAACGCCATCAGGGTTGGTTTGTGCCGGCGTTCGATGGCTGCCTTCCAGGCTGCCGCGGTCTCGTTGGCATCTGCCGGGCGGATGACGGTCATCCCCGGGATTGCCCGCAGGGTTGCCAGGTGCTCCACTGGCTGGTGGGTTGGTCCATCTTCGCCAACACCAATGCTGTCATGGGTAAAGACCCAGATACTTGGATAATTCGAAATGGCAGACAGCCTTATTGGCTCACGCATGTAATCTGCGAATGCTAGGAATGTTGCCCCATACGGAATGACTCCCCCATGTACCGCCATGCCATTGATAATGCCTCCCATCGCATGTTCGCGTACACCAAAATGGAAATTCCGCCCCCCGGGTGTATCCCGCTCGAATGCAGGGACGCCGTCTATCCAGGTTTTAGTCGAAGGAGCCAGGTCGGCCGAGCCGCCGATCAGTTCTGGGATTTTTTGTGCCAGTGCATTAATGACTTTTCCCGAGGCCACGCGTGTCCCCATTCCCTTCTCATCTGTTGGAAAGGTGGGAATACCGGATTCCCAGTCTTTAGGTAGCTCACTTCGCAGCCGGCGTTCCAGTTCGCTTGCTTTTTCCGGCTCTGCAACCCGGTAGGCTTCCATTTCGGATTTCCAGTCTTCTTCCCATTTCTTACCTTTTTCAATAGCCTGTCGGAAAAGAAGGCGGACGTCTTCGGGAATTAAAAAGCGCGGCTCCAATGGCCAACCTAACTTTTCCTTTGCACCGTTTAATTCCGTCTCCCCGGGTGGCTCGCCATGGGCTTTGCTGGTGCCCTGCCGGGTTGGCAGTCCATACCCAATAATTGTTCGACAAACGATAATGGATGGGCGCGGATCGCTCTTGGCCTGCCGGATGGCAGCATCAATTTCTTCCACATCATTTCCATCCGCCACCCGTAAAACTTGCCAGTCATAAGCCGCAAATCGCGCAGCCCGATCTTCTGTAAAAGCCATATCTGTGGGGCCATCGATGGAGACGTGGTTATCGTCATATAAATAGATAAGCTTCCCCAGCCGCAAGTGACCCGCCAGCGAGGCTGCTTCGGAAGAAATTCCTTCCATCAAATCGCCGTCAGTCACAATTGCATAAATGAAATGGTTAATAACTTTCCTGCCCGTAGAATTGAATTCTGCTGCTAGGTGCGCTTCAGCAATTGCCATGCCGACTCCATTGGTAAATCCTTGCCCCAACGGACCGGTGGTCACCTCGACCCCGGGAGTCAGTCCATATTCAGGATGGCCGGGTGTCTTGCTCCCCCATTGCCGGAAATTCATTAATTCTTCTATCGGAAGATTGTATCCGGTTAGGTGCAGGAGCGAGTATAAAAGCGCGCACCCATGGCCGCCGGAAAGGATGAAGCGATCCCGGTTGGGCCAGTCTGGGTTAAGGGGATTGTGTCTCAGGTGACCCGTCCAGATTGTGTAAGCGATCGCGGCACACCCCATGGGCAGCCCGGGATGTCCAGAGTTTGCTTTTTGGACCATGTCCGCTGAGAGAAAACGCAACGTATTTATCGCCCGCATTTTCAGGTCGTTTTCCTGTGTCATTTGGATGCTCCTGGTTCAATCATAGGAATGAACGATTATTCCATCATGAAAATCTGGCCGGTTTTTTCGCTGAAGATTGCAAGGAAGCTGTTATGCTCTTAAAATTTCCACATGCTAGAATGAGAATCAATTAGACACGCATCAGACGAGCTCTGCCAACACCTTCAATTCTAGCGTTAATATTACTTTCCGGGTGTCAGGCTTCAACTTGTTCTTATTTTAGCACCAGCAGGCTCCGGGACGCTGGGCGGCAAAATTTTTGGTCTCCTAAGGTTGTAAATTATATCAAGCACAACAATGATTATTCGGACTGGTCCAGGAACTGGGAACGTAACAAAATGATCTCTCCACCAGATACACTCCAAAACCATGCCCTCCCGTCCCAAGGGGGACAGGAGCTTTCAATGCTGAATAACTGCACGATCCTGATTGTAGATGAAAATGTTTCTAGTTATGTATTGATTGCTCGTATGCTGGCTCCCATGGGAGTATATTGCGAATGGAAGACTTCTGGATATGAATTGGTTGAATTCGCCAATAGCCTTCCCCACCTCGATCTGATCTTGATGAGCACGCTCCTGCCCTACGAGGATGGCTTTCAAGCCCTCAGAAATATTCGGACGTCAGCACTATTGCGGGGAATTCCGATTATCGCAACTGCCTTGGATGCTACCATGGAACTTCTGGACAACGCTCGCGTTTCAGGCTTCGATGGTTTCCTCGGTAAACCATTCAACCCTGACAATTTCCCTGAAAAAATATGCAATATTCTTTCCGGAGAATCTGTTTGGGATTTGAATAAAGCGCACAAATAAATTCCCCCCTATTGTTGGCTGCCCTTATTTTGATTTTTCCTTCTCAAAGACATACCCGGTCCCCCGAACACTGATAATTCTGCGTAGCAACCCTGGAATTCTTGCTAATTTCAGCCGTAATCGACTGACCAATGGGCGCAGTATTTCAGGCGCTTCCAGCTGCGAAGTGGAATATCCTTGTACAAGTAAAACCAATTCCCGGTGTGTAAATACTTTCCCCATGTTTTCAGTAAATATCTTGAGCAACCTGCCTTCCGCGGGGGTTAAGAACACCGTTCGCGCCCCGGACTTAACTAGCCGCCTGCCGAAATCAATCACAGTTCCGTCCCCCAGGGTAACTTTGGCATTTTCACCGCTGCTTGCACTATCCTGGTGTTTTCTTGCCTCGATTTTGGCGGCTCGTCGTAACAATCCCCGGGCCACGCTTTCAAGAATGAGGGTGGGTGAGGCAGGCTTGAGTAAATAGTCCTGGATCCGGCTGCGCAGCGCCTCTATGGCGGAATCCATTGAACCATGCGCGGTGAGAAGGATAATTTCCACGTCCGGTGACGAGCGCGTGACAACTTTGATAACATCCAGCCCATTCATACCCGGCATCCGTAAATCGAGTAACATCAAATCCACCGGGTTTAAACGCAGGTGGTCAACAGCAGCCTCCCCTGTGGCCACTGCCTCAACGTGATAACCTTCCAGCCGAAGGATATCGGATAAAGTTTGCCGTTCGATGGGCTCGTCATCAACGACAAGTATGCTGCCTTTTTTTGTCATGGTTTTTCCTTCAAAGGTAAGGCCACCCGGAAACAGGCACCCGGTCCGCGCTCCACTACTAAATCAAGATTGCCGCCGTGTGCGGCGATAATACCATAACTGACTGTCAGCCCCAGGCCTGTTCCCCCCTTTTTCGTGCTGACAAACGGTTCGAAAATGCGGGTCCGATTTTCTACCGGGATTCCCGGGCCTGTATCCTGGATAAAAATTTCCACCATGTCCTCCGTCAGGCGAGTGCTTATTCGTAAATCACCCCCCTCGGGCATTGCATCGTACGCGTTTAAGATGAGATTGATAAGCACTTGCTCCAATTGGCTGCTCACAGCCAATATGGAGGGTATCTTGGATGAGAATCTTGTGCTTACTTTGATGTTGCGCGCCTGCAACTGCGCTGAAAGCAGTTTTATTACCCGCCTTAGCAGGATTACGATGTTTACGCGCTGGGGTTCCACACTTCCTGGACGGTAAAAATCCAACATTCGTCGGACCGTTCTCATTAAGCGATCCAGTTCGTGGTTTGCCAGGGCAATGTATTCTCGCTGTTTTTTTAAAGAAAGTTCTCCCCGCGTCGCCAGGTGCAGGCAATTTTGAACAGCTTGCAATGGATTGTTTATTTCATGGGCAATGGAGGCGGTGAGTCGCCCTGCTGCAGCCATTTTCTCCGCCCTGATAAGCGCTTGCTGTGATTCTTCTATTCGCCTGACATATTCTCGCAGTTCTTCATATAACTTTGCATTCTCCATGGCCACTGCTGCCTGCCGAACGATGAGCAGGAACATTTCCCAGTCAACTTCACGAAAAGGGCCTTCCTTGGCTTTTCGCCCGACATACAAAACTCCGCGTACCTTGACTCGGGAAATTGGCGCGATAAAAGCTGAGCTTAGTTTTAAAGAAACCAGGATGGATTGAAAACCCGGTTTATCCTGTCCATTTGCATTGATCCAAAGAGGGGTTCCGACCGCGTCGACATGCCCGATCAACCCGTTATTCGCACCGCTGGTATCTTCGGGGAAAGTAATTCCCCGCCCCGTTAAAAGGTTGAGGGAATTGTCGGTTTCCGAGTACTGGTAAAACCCGGCATTATTACAATGAAGATGCTCGCAAACCGTGTTTTCCACAATATCAACAAGCTTTTCGGTACGGGTTTCTGCTAGGAATGTTTCAGTGACATCGAATAGTGGACGCAAGGCCTGGATGCGCGCAGCATCCCGCTTCTTCTGGCTGTCATCCAGCGCTTGTTTTACGGTAAGGATCAGCTCACTGCTTGTATCAAAGGGCTTTAGCAAGAGGCCATCCACACCCTCACGCAGAGCCTGGATGGCCGTGTCAACCGTTCCAAAACCAGTCATAACCAGCACTGCTGTATCGGGTTGATGTTGCTTGATATGCGCGATCAAATCGAATCCGCTGATTTCCGGCATGCGGATGTCTACCAATAATAAATCGGTCTTATTCTTCTCCACAAAAGTCATTGCGGCAGCCGGATCGGTAAATGTAGTCACTTCATATCCGGCACGCGTAAGTAACCGCTCACAAAGACGCGTGATTCCGGGTTCATCATCAACTACCAAGATTTCTGTGTCACTCATCAATTTACCTCAACCGGGATCCAGGCTGAAAATATCGAACCTTTGCCAACTTGACTCTCCGCTTCAATGAAACCTCCATGTTCGGCAATAATCCCGTAAGAAATGGACAGTCCCAGTCCTGTGCCACCCTCCTTCGCCCGCGTGGTAAAGAACGGCTCAAAGATTCGCTCCAGGTTTTCAGGGCTGATTCCGATTCCGTTATCAGATACGAGAACTACCACCCAATCCTGATGGTCCCGACTCCGACGGGTTGTGGTTATGCGCAGTTCACCACCTTTCGTCATGGCATGTAAAGCATTATGGATCAAGTTTAGAATTACCTGCTTTACCTGGTTTCTATCGACCGAAATAGCCGGGAGCCCATTGGGAAGGTTTGAAATGAGTTGTACGCCGCTCGTGTGAAGCAGGTGATTTACGAGAGCCAGCACCTCCTTCACGATTTCGTTAATGTCGGAACGCATCCGGACGCTTTCGCTTTGTCGGGCAAAATCGAGAAGTCGCCTCACTACATCCGTCGCCCGGTGGGCTTCCCGCAGGACCAACTCCAGGTCGGCATGCAGGCGGGAATCGGGTGGAGCCTCTTCCAAAGTCAGTTCGGCAAATCCAGAAACGGTCGTCAACGGGTTATTTAACTCGTGGGCGATCCCGGCAGCCATTTCGCCAACCGCTGCCAATTTTGCTGCCTGGACAAGCCTGGTTTCCGCCATTCGCTGTGCAGCGATGTGCTCCTGGAGCTCGTCCTGGGTGGCGCGCAGTTGCTTTACGGTCATTTGAAGTTTTTGATATTGTCCGACATTTGAAATAACGCTGGCAAGGATTCCGCCCAGGCTTTCTAGTACCAGCAGGTCGTTTTGTGAAAAAGCATTTTTCCGCAGGCTTTCCACTTCAATAATGCCGAATGATTGATCGCCCTCCTTTAAAGCTACACACATATCGGACCCATTCCCCCACCCTGGAATTGGAAGATATACCAAATCCTTGCGGATATCGTTGACGAGCGCACTTTTACCCGTCACTGCCACGCGCGTTGCTATTCCCTTTTCTCCCGGTGATTTCACTGATTTGAGACTATTTTGAACCTTGCTGGCTCTCTCCCCGCCTATTCCGGCTAGTTGCAATTCTTTTTTTGGCCCCCGGATCAATGCAACTACGACAAGTTCGTAATTAAAATTCTGAGCCATCAACTCCGCCGCGACCTGTGCAACCTGGCGTACATCTGTCTGGCCGATTACCTTCTCGACAACTTCATGGATCAGGCTCAAGTTTCGAGCCCGAACTTCCGCTTCGTTACGAAGCCGCCCATTTTCCAGCAAGCCGGCAATATAGCATGCTATAACTGCGACCAAATGCTCATCATTGATGGTAAAAACACCCTCCTTTTTACTTTCGAGCCCCAAAACACCGATCACTTGCTTTCGGAACTTCAGTGGAGTAACCAAAGCTGATCGCGACCCGGGATATGCCGGTTTATAAGATGATTCCGAGGTAATTAGATCTGTGCGATATATATTCCCTTTATATACCTGGCTGGGAAGGGAGGCCTTTGGATTTATTTTGGATTCGATCAGACCTCCTTTATCATAATAGTTCTGGACGCCGTTGCCGTCAGGTGAAAAGTTCAGTAAATATATCCGTTCAGTATTAAAAGCTCGCCGCAACAGGGCAAACGTCCGTTGAACAATTTGCTCCAAATCTTGGGAAGAAAAAACTGTCACGGCAAAATCATTAAGGTAAGCCATCCTTTGCAAATGATTGCTTAGGTCTGTGAATGTTGTATTGCCCTCTACCGGGATGGCAATTTTTTTGGTCACGAGATTGAGTTTAGCCACATCTTCGGGCGAAAAAGGACTCTTCCCCCAAATGGCAACCATTCCGATAAAACGCCTCCCTATGACCAGGGGAAAAGCATTCCAGGCTTTCGTTGCAGAATCGAATCCCAGGTGGGGTACCATCGCCCATTCGGGATCATTTTTCTTAACCAGGTGAGTTTTTCGAAACTGGAGGATTTTTGTCAGGACCGGATTCCCGGATATTAATAAGCGTCTATCAAGGTATTCTGAGCCTTCCGTGTGAGCCTTGATTTCAAGGTAATCGCCGGAACGAATTGCCAGCCATCCACCCTGGCATTCGACAGTCGTCACAATTATTTCCAGTATGCTATCCAGGGCACGTGGCAGGTAATAAGGGATCGAATCAACGTTCAAAGAATCTTGCGCACTCAACGGATCATACGCAGATGAGCCTGAATCTTCGAGTGCGACTCTCTGCCAAAACCTCCGGGCTGCCTCGGATAGGTCTTTGGCAGCCACTAAAATCACCCGCTGAGTTAATTGGTTTGGGAATGCGTAAAGTTTGAGTCCGGGGCCTCCTGCTTCCTCGGGAACTGTTCGCGGACGAATGCGCTTTCCTGTCAATGCTCCGTTCAACCAGGCCTTTATTCCGGGATGTAATAAAAATTTCAGCAGCAAGTTGCGTTGTTTTGGATTGATGTTGTATGAACCAGGCAGTTCCCAATCAATTGAACAATCCAGCCAGGTTGCCCAGGCGGCTTCAGTTAATTGTCCACCTTCTTTAAGCTGAAGGTTCATTTGATTATTTTGCATTATTTGTTCCCTCGCTCGTGATTATATAACACATTCCCCCAAAACCAAGATGGTACAATATCACGCATCGTATTGGAGTTGACAAGGATCATGGTTCAGGTCTCCTTGCGTGCTGTAAAATTGTGGATTTGTGCATTTTATGAATAAAATGCAAGGTATATAGTGGCTACGCGCAAAGCACAAGCAATTACATTTGGCTCCTTGGGTATCCTCCTTTTCGCACTTGCAGGTTGGTTGATTTATCATGCACTCCTGCCGGCTACATCCTTTAGCGGTCAGCGGGCCTACCAGGATGTGGCAGCCCAGGTCGCACTTGGCTCACGCACCCCTGGGAGTGTCGCCCACGACCAGGTGATTATTTATATTCAGCAGGAATTGGAAAAGGCGGGGTGGAAGGTTCAAATCCAGGCCGCTGAATGGCTTGGGTTTTCAGTTCAGAATATCATCGCTGCCCGCTCTCAGGCAGCCCCCCGGATAATTATTGGAGCTCACTATGACAGCCGCCTCCTGGCGGACCAGGATCCCGGACTTGGGCGTAGTCAGCCGGTGCCCGGCGCTAATGATGGAGCCTCAGGTGTTTCCGTCCTGCTGGAATTGGCTCGCACCCTCCCTTCAAGCAGTGTGCCGGTCTCATTGGTGTTTTTTGATGCCGAGGATAATGGCGGATTGGATAACCGGCAGTGGATTATGGGATCGCAGGCTTTCGTGAATTCCTTGACCTCGAAACCACAAGCGGTTGTCATTGTGGATATGGTTGGAGATGCGAATTTGAATATTTATGAGGAACGTAATTCTGATCCTGCGTTGACTGCTGAAATTTGGTCTCAGGCTGTTTCTTTGGGATTCGGGAAATATTTCATTGCATCTCCAAAATACGATATGATCGATGACCACAGCCCGTTCCTTGCTGCAGGCATCCCGGCTGTGGATATTATCGACTTTGATTACCCCTACTGGCACACGACCGCCGATACCCTGGATAAAGTTTCCACACAAAGTCTCCAGATTGTTGGTGAAACGCTCTGGGCATGGATCGAATCTCAAAAATAAAGGATCAATGAATGCATAAGAAAAATCCAGTACCAACCACCCCTCCGCGTGAACGCGCCTTTTTGGTCGGCGTGGAGGTCCACGGTCAGGACCATATATTAACTCTCGAAGATTCTCTCGCCGAGCTTTCCCTGTTATGCGACACTGCCGGTTTGGAAGTTGTTGGGGAAATGACTCAAAAAATAAACCGTCCCAACCCGCAGACCTTCATCGGATCTGGAAAGGTGGAGGAATTAAAAGCCCTGGCTGAGGATAGCCTGGCGCAGGCGATCGTTTTCGATAACGAACTCTCCCCTCGCCATCAGCGCGAGCTTGAAGAGCATGTTGGTGTGAACACGCGTATTCTCGACCGGACCGCGGTAATTCTGGATATTTTCGCCCAGCATGCCCACACCAGTGAAGGACAATTGCAGGTTAAATTGGCGCAATACGAATATTTCCTGCCGCGCTTGACCGGGCAGTGGACGCATTTGGCTCGCCAGGCTGGTGGGGGTGGTGGACGGTCTGGGTCAGTGGGCGGCGTGGGCTTGCGCGGTCCCGGTGAAACACAGTTGGAAGTGGACCGGCGCGCAGTTCGTCACGAGATCACCCATCTCAAGGATGAGCTCGAAAAAGTGCGCGCCCGCCGTCTTCGACATCGTGTACAGCGTAAAAGCAGCCGGATTCCATCTGTCGCACTGGTCGGATATACCAATGCAGGGAAATCCACCCTCCTTAATAAATTGTCAGATGCGGATATTTATGTGGCTGACCAGTTATTTGCCACCCTCGATCCCACCACCCGCAGGGTTGAACTTTCCGGGGGTTACCAGGCTCTGTTTACTGACACGGTTGGTTTCATCCAGAAGCTCCCCACTACGCTTGTGGCTGCTTTTCGTGCCACGCTTGAGGAAATTGCCGAAGCTGATTTGCTTCTGCACGTTGTGGATATTTCCCACCCGAACGCCATGAACCAGGTGGAAGCCGTTCATGAAACGCTAATTGAAATCCAGGCCGAAAATGTGCCGATGATAACCGTCCTTAACAAGATTGATCGCTTGGCTGACCCGGCTGCTGCCCGCCTCGCTGTGGAGCGTTTCCCGCAAGCCGTCGCCATGTCTGCCCGCACGGGGGAAGGAATCGATGACCTGCTTGGTATGCTTCGTAATACACTTTACGAAACCTTTACCCCTATCTTGGTTCGCCTGCCTTATCAGCAGGGACAGCTGATCTCCCTCTTCCACGAATTCGGCCAGGTTGAGCGTTCTGAACACGGGCGGAAGGGCGTGCTGATGCAGGGGCGGATCCCCGGCAGGTTGGTCGCCCAGTTTAAGCCCTGGAATGTAAAACCGGGGGAGATGGAAAAAGAAGATGAAGATTTGGAAATGGAATAAAACGATGAAATGAATTTCAAGGATTTGATCGCCCGTCCTGGAGACTTTTCCTGCCTGCCAGGACCTTCCACTCGGACGATATTCAAAGTCGTGCTATAAAAAACTCCCCCACCTTATAAACAACAGGTGGGGGGTTGAATTTATATCTTCGGCCCTGCTCCAATGACTTCCTTGGGGGTGTCCATTTCAAACTTTTTCATGTTGTCAATAAATCGGGATGCCAGCTGCTTGTATTTCTTCCAGTATTCTGTCTCTTTTTGCCATGAACGGGATGGATACATTACGTCATCGGGCACATCCGGGCAAATTTCCGGGACTTCAAAGCCAAACACCGGGTCACGATAGTACTTCACTTTTTCCAATGCGCCATTCAATACGGCGGTAAGCAAATTGCGCGTATGACGGATGCTGATGCGTTTCCCAATTCCATACGGACCCCCCACCCAGCCCGTATTGACCAGCCAGCATTTAACTCCATATCGCTCGATTTTCCTGCGGAGTAATTCGGCATAAAATGCCGGTTTGTGAACCATGAAGGGTCCTCCAAAGCAGGCGCTGAATGTAATTTCAGGTTCGTCCCGCAATCCCACTTCCGTCCCCGCGATCTTGGAGGTATAGCCGGAGATGAAATGGTACATGGCCTGCTCAACCGATAGCCGAGCAATTGGAGGCATTACACCCGACGCGTCACACGTAAGGAAAATAATATTTTTTGGATGCCCGCCGCGCTTATCTGAAACTGCGTTCTCGATGAAAGTCAGTGGGTAAGCCGCTCTTGTGTTCTCGGTGATCGAGTCATCATCCAGGTCGATAAACCGGGTGACCGGGTCGTACACCACGTTTTCAAGTACTGTTCCAAACCTGCGGGTGCAGGCGTAAATTTGGGGTTCGGCGGTCGCTGATAGTTCGATGACCTTGGCGTAACATCCGTCCTCGAAATTAAAGACCCCGTTATCCGACCACCCATGTTCGTCGTCACCGATCAATCCCCGGTTGGGATCTGCGGACAGGGTTGTTTTTCCTGTCCCCGAAAGCCCAAAGAAAAGTGCCACGTCCCCACTTTTCCCAACATTGGCTGAACAGTGCATGGTCATCACACCGTCCCGTAATGGCAGAAGATAATTGAGCAGGGTAAACACCGATTTCTTGATTTCCCCGCCATAGCCTGTGTTCCCGATGATGCATAGCTTTTGGGCGAAATTAAGCACGATGAATGTTTCGGTGGGCGTCTGGTCGATCTGCGGAAAGGATTTGAAACCGGGGACCGCAATTACGGTAAATTCCGGGGCAAAACGGCGGTATTCCTCGGCTGTTTCCGGTTTTATGAACATGTTGCGGGCAAACAGGCTGTGCCAGGCTGCCTCTGTGATGACCCGGACCGGTAAACGGTAATCCGGGTCGGAACCGCCGTAACAATCCTGGATGAAGATATCTCTCCCTTGCAGATATCCCTGCAGACGGGAGAACAGCTCGTCGAATTTATCTGCACCGAACGGTCGGTTATATTGTCCCCACCAGATATTACCTTCGGTCGTCCCCTCCCGCACGATGAATTTGTCGCCTGCAGCCCGTGCGGTATGTTTGCCGGTGTTGACCACGATGGGTCCCTCGTGGGAGATGACCGCCTCGCCTCGAAAGACCACTTCCTCATAAAGTGCTTCCGTTGGAAGATTCCAGTAAACTTTCCGCAGGTTGCTTAAGCCGAGGGATTCCAATCCATAATCAGCCCGTATGGCTGCAGCTTGTCCTTCGGCGGGAGTCTTGATATTTAAAAGATTATTCATTCATCACTCTCCATCATTCCTTCCCCGCAAATCCGGGGATCGGAAGGCTGGTCTTTATAACCAGTCCCTGATGAGCTTCCGGTCGCCGATGTAAATATCGCTGGGTGCATTTGGATCCAGCGCCCATTTCATGCGCTCGATCCCCTCTGTGAGCTCTTTGACAGTCCCCGCATAACTGATGCGCAGGTGGTTTTCCATCCCAAATTCTTTTCCAGGAACAGTTACCACCAGCGCTTTTTTTAACAGGAACTGGCACAATTCGACCGAATTCCTGGCAATACTGTTGCGGCAATAGACTTTGAAATCGGGCAGGGCATAGAATGTACCCTGGGGCTTCACGCAATATATGTCTGTGAACGATTGCAGTTCCTGCATCAGGACGTCCCGGTTGTTTTGAATGGACAGACGCAGCGTCTCGACAATGGACTGCATCCCGGTCAGGGCGCCCTCGGCGGCTGCCTGCATCACCGGCGATACGCAGGTGGTCGTCTGTGACTGCACGTTGGTCATGATCTCGACTAATTTCTGGGGAGCGATCACCCAGCCCACCCGGAAACCCGTCATCCCGTACAGCTTTGCCACCCCGTTCACCAGGATGATCTTGGAACTCTCCACGTCTTTTTGAGTGTACTTGCAAGCCGGGACAGCCACCCTGCCGTCGAATACCAGTTTGTGGTAAATGTCGTCGCAAATCATAAAAATGCCTTTGCGCTCGCACAGGTCCACGATTCGGCTGATCAGGTCTTCGGGGTAAATCATCCCTGAAGGGTTGTTGGGGCTGTTGACAATGATCGCCTTGGTGTAGGAACCGACCACTCGTTCGATCTCGTCGAAGCGCGGCACGAATGAACCGTCTTCGGGGGTGACGATGACCGGGATGGCTCCGATCATCTTGATCATCTCCGGGTAGCTTACCCAGTATGGAGCTAGCACGATGACTTCGTCTTGCGGGTTGCATAAAGTAAAGAGGATGTTAAAAAGGGATTGTTTGGCACCATCGGAGACGATGATATTTTGCGGGGCAACGATCCGGTCATAGTTATCCTCGCAATAGCGTACGATCGCCTTCTTAAGGGAGGGAGTCCCATCGGTAGGCACATATTTCACGTCCCCGCTCGCCAGCTTGGCTGCAGAACTTAGGATCGCAGTAATGGGGGTCTTGTTTTTTGGTTCACCGATCCCCAGATGGATGACCGGTTCGCCCTTTTCTCTCAAGAGCCGTGCTTCTTCGTTTAGCGCAATGGTCGGTGAGGCAGGAATCGAACTTGCGACTTGACTCAGACTCATGAGCATCTCCTGACTTTCGGGTTAATGTAGGTCAATGACTTTCAGGTGAAAAAAATTCTTATCGACTGCTGCTATTATAATTTAGTTGGCCTGCATGCTGTGGGAGGTCATGTGTCATATATTTTTCGTCACAAATAAATAACGGGCCGTGAGTTTCACGGCCCGTTGGTTTTTTACCGCAAGTTACTTCTTCTTTTCTTCTTTCTTTATTTCAATTACTTCGCGACCTTTATAAAAACCGCAATTTGGGCAAACTCTGTGTGGCAGGATCATCGTTCCGCAATTGGAGCAGGCTACCAGGTTGGAGGCTTCCAGCGCGTCATGTGCGCGCCGGCGATCACGGCGGCCTTTCGAAAGTTTACGTTTCGGTTGTGGGGGCATTCATTACTCCTTTATATGATTCCAGTTAAGCGGGCTGATTATATCGGCGATGCCTATGAGCGTCAAGCCTGATTTCAAGATTGCCTGTCTTTTCGCAAATACGCTTCCATGAATTCTTCCAGGTTGCCGTCCAGCACCGCTTGCGTGTTGCCGGTTTCATGTTCGGTTCGATGGTCCTTCACCATCTGGTATGGATGGATCACGTATGACCGGATTTGGCTGCCCCACTCTGCCTTGGTATATTCGCCTCGCAATACGGCAATCTCTTCATCCTTTTCAGCTTTCTTGATTTCCAGCAGGCGGGATCGCAGGATTCGCATGGCAAATTCCCGGTTCTGGGATTGTGATCGTTCATTTTGGCAGGTTACCACGATCCCGCTCGGGATATGGGTAATTCGTATGGCGGTGGCGTTCTTTTGGACGTTTTGCCCGCCCGCGCCGGAGGATCTGAATACGTCTATCTTTAAATCCGCTGGATCGATCTGGACCTCGGGGCTGTCGAACGCCAACTGGGGCAATACCTCCACCAGGGTAAATGATGTGTGCCGGCGGTGCGCCGCATCGAATGGGGAAAGACGGACCAGCCGGTGCACACCTTTTTCAGAGCGTAAATAACCGTACGCATACTTCCCACTGATGCTGATTGTCGCAGATTTGATGCCGGCTTCCTCGCCGTCGCTTGAGTCCAGGATCTCCGTTCGGTAGCCGTTCTTTTCTGCCCAGCGCAGGTACATCCGCATGAGCATGGCAGCCCAGTCTTGCGAGTCGGTGCCGCCTGCACCGGCATGAATGGCAAGTAGGGCATCGTCGCTATCATACGGTCCTGATAGCATCGCAGTAAATGATCGTTTTTCCAGTTCGGTTTCAAGTGCCGAAATCTCGGTTTCTAAATCTGCCCGCATGGATTCGTCGTCCATGCCGGCTAATTCTTCGGCATCTTTAATCCGGCGTTCGAAACGATTCCAATCGTCCACCTGCTCGCGTAAACCCGCTGCCGTCTTGCTCACCTGCTGGGCGTGCGCGGGATCCTCCCAAAAATTGGGTGTGTTGATTTCTTTTTCGAGTTCGTTTAGTTGAGCTTCTTTTGCGGGTAAGTCAAAGACGCACCATTAATTGATGGAGTATCTCCCCCGCTGTCTGTAAACGATCAAGGAAATCTTGCATTGGAAAATCCCTCCTAGCCTTTATGATACTTGAACACATTGGTGTAGGACCAATGTGTCTGGACGATCCGCCATTGGCTGTCAGGCTCCCGTCGGAATGCCTCGGTGCAATTCCAGCGCGAGGTCTGTTCTCCGCTGAATGAAACGTAATTGAAAGTCAGGACTGCCATGTCGTTGGAGGCTTGTACGTGTGGGTTGATTAGCTCGAATCGGTCTACGCGCACCTTCCCACGGATGGATTCGTAGAGTTCGGCTAGGGCGGGTAATCCATCCACGCGTTTTTCCCTGTAGGGGTCAAAATAGACCACATCCTGGGCGCAAATTTCCAGGAAGCCGTTCGGGTCACCCTTTCCCCAGCGGTCCAGGGCTAATTTCTCCATTTTAATGAGTTCCATCCCAATGTCATTCATGCATTACTCCGCCAGGATTCCCTTCACGAAGGCATCCGGGTCAAATGGCGTCAGGTCCTCTGCCTTTTCTCCCAGTCCTGCAAATAGGATCGGGATGCCAAGTTCTTTCTGGATCGCGAACGCCATGCCGCCTCGCGCGGACGAATCCAGTTTTGCCAGGATGATCCCGGTTACATTCACAGCCTCCTTGAAGGCACGTGCCTGGACCAGGGCATTTTGGCCGGTGGTTGCATCCAGGACCAACCAGGCTGCGTGTGGAGCTCCCGCAAGTGCTTTTCCTGCCACGCGATTCACTTTTTTAAGTTCTTCCATTAGATTATACCGGGTGTGTAAACGGCCGGCGGTGTCAACCAGTACCAGGTCAAATCCCTTTGAGACTGCCGACTGGATTCCATCGTAAACCACTGCGCCCGGGTCCGACCCCATCTGGCCGGCAATGATCGGTAATTCCAGTCGTTGAGCCCAAATTTGTAATTGATCGACCGCCGCAGCGCGAAATGTGTCAGCAGCAACGAGCAGGACCCGTTTCCCGTTTTCGGCATAGCTCTTTCCCAGTTTTGCGATGGTGGTTGTTTTTCCTGACCCATTCACTCCCACCAGCAGGATGACTGCGGGCTTTGATGAAAAATCCAGGTTGGGAGGAATATCCAGCCGGGAGCGCAGATCCTCCTCCAGCACGGACTGGAGGTCGGCAGTTCTGGTCAATCCTCGCGCCCTTACGGTCGAATGCAATGAATCGATCACCGATTCCGTCGTCTCCATTCCCAGGTCGGCCTGGATCAGGAGGCTCTCTAAATCTTCCCAGGTTTGATTGTTAATTTCTGTCGCCCCCAGCAGGCTTGACAGTCGCCCAAAGGCAGCTTTACTGGTACGGGAGAGCCCGTTTTTCCACCGTGAAAATAGGTCAGGCATATCGGGACGATTATACTGCAAGAGCTGAATACGAAAATCTTCAGCTGCTAATACTAATTTTAGTTATAGTCGGTAAAAAAAGTAACTTTTACGGTCGTTTTGCATCTTAATGATTGATGGATGTTATGGAATATCGAATATTTATTGTTTCAGCTTTTGTATATTCGTCTCGATCATTTTTTACTAAGATCCATCAATTTAGCTCCAGAAATGATTTATGATATACTTTCGAAAAATATGGCGGTAGAGGCTCGATGAGCGAAGGTTTGACGGAGATCACAGCAGCTTGGCAGGGCGAGACGTCTTTTATTGCACGCAACGCTGCCGGTGGTACCGTTCAAATGGGCACAATAGATGGGAAGCCGGGTGTGGGTCCAATGCAGTTATTATTGGTCGCTATCGCCGGGTGTACCGGCGATGATATTTTGTCAATCCTTCAAAAGAAACGTGCCGATCTCACAGATTTTCAAGTTCGGGTAACCGGTAAACGTGCAGCTGATTATCCCAAGGTCTGGACGAATATTCATATAACTTATTTAATTTGGGGTAATGCCATCCTGCCGAGGGATGTCGAGCAGGCCATTGGGCTCTCGATAAAGAAATATTGCTCGGTTGGTATTATGCTGGAAAAATCTGCTGAAATTACGTGCGAATATCAAATCCTGGTACCTGGTGATATATTTTTATCCAAAGAGGAAAAATGAACGAACCTATTCATGTGACCGATGCTACCTTTGAAAAAGCTGTCATGCAGAATCCTATCCCTGTTATTGTGGATTTTTGGGCGCCGTGGTGTGGACCGTGTAAAATGGTCGATCCAATGCTTAAAAAAATCTCCCAGGAATTGGGTGACAAGCTTATTATCGCCAAGGTGAACACGGATGAAAATCCCCAGTGGGCTACCCAGTTCGGGGT
>Ga0326726_10000884_pt1 | contig 27513 bp, 19 predicted proteins | sample MHFenrmetagenome_2_FD_207603 | JGI IMG/M metagenome (GOLD analysis project Ga0326726, IMG submission 207603) | Lab enriched peat soil microbial communities from Michigan Hollow, Ithaca, NY, United States - MHF15MN | ecosystem: Environmental > Terrestrial > Soil > Wetlands > Peat | place: USA... | reverse complement strand
TGAAATCATTGAAATCAAACTGGTCCCTGGCGATTTTCTTCTGAAGCTTTCTTGCCTCTTCAGAATCAAATTGTTCCTGTGCTTTCTCGACAAGAGAAACGATATCTCCCATTCCCAGGATCCTGTCTGCCATACGTGCAGGATAAAAAATATCGATCGCATCCATTTTCTCACCCGCACTGACAAATTTTATCGGCTTGTTTACGACAGATCTTATCGATAAGGCAGCACCACCGCGTGTATCACCATCAAGCTTTGTCAGGACAACGCCATCAAAATTGAGCCTTTCGTTAAATTCCCTGGCCGTATTTACGGCATCCTGCCCTGTCATTGAATCCACCACAAAAAGGATTTCATGCGGATTTACGGCATCCTTTATTGCAGCTATCTCATTCATCATCTCCTCATCGATAGCAAGGCGTCCGGCTGTATCAATGATAACTACATCGTAGTTTTTCAGTTTTGCTTCCCTTACCGAATTTTTTACAATCTGAACAGGATTCTTGTTACCCTCTTCAGTATAAACAGGTATCTCAATCTGTGATCCTATGACTTTAAGCTGTTCAATAGCCGCGGGCCTGTAAATATCACCTGCTACAAGAATGGGATTTTTGCCTTTCTTACTCTTTATCCATTTTGCCAGTTTCCCGCTGAATGTTGTTTTTCCTGACCCCTGGAGACCAGCGATAAGTATTACAGAAGGGTTTACTTTTATATTTATGTCAGTCTTATCTCCACCCATCAAATCAACCAGTTCATCATGAACTATCTTGATCATCATCTGTGAGGGATTAACCGATTTCAGCACCTCCAGTCCCAGGGCTTTTGTCTTAACCGTATCAGTGAACTGCTTGGCTATCTTAAAGTTCACATCGGCATCAAGCAATGCTCTTCTTACTTCCTTAAGTGTTTCAGCAATATTAATTTCGGATATTCTACCCTGGCCTTTAAGGATCTTAAAGGATTTTTCCAGCCGGTCACTAAGATTTTCAAACATATCGTTATAAGGAACAGGTTAAAATTAATTACATTCTGTCAGGCATATCAATTCCCAGAAGCCACATACCTGAAAATAATACCTCGCTTGTAACCTTCGACAGGAAAAGCCGGAAATTCCTCAGGGAATTATCCTCTTCTCCAAGAATTGAGAAGTCATGATAAAATTGATTGTATTCCTTTGAAAGGTCGTAGCAGTAATTGGCAATCAGGGCAGGAGAATAATTTGCTGCAGCCTCGGAAACAGTATCGGAGAATTTTCTAAGCAGCCTTATGAGTTCTATCTCTTTAGCCCCTGGATTTGCTGTAACAATTGCACCCTGGTCAGGTATAATTCCAATTTGCGCGGCCTTTCTGAAAACCGATTTAATCCTTGCATAAGTGTACTGGATTAGTGGGCCGGTATTTCCATTGAAATCAATGGATTCTGCAGGATTAAAAGTCATGTTTTTATGCGGATCAACTTTCAGGATAAAATACTTAAGAGCACCGAGTCCAATTTTCCTGAAAATTTCTTCTTTTTCCTCCTCAGAGAAATCAACAAGTTTACCAAGTTCGAGTGAAACAGTTTTCGCCGTCTCTTTCATTTCTTTTATCAGGTCATCTGCATCGACAACGGTTCCTTCGCGAGATTTCATTTTGCCTTCCGGAAGTTCAACCATACCATAAGAAAAGTGAATAAGTCCGTCAGCCCATCCATAACCCATTTTTTTCATAAGTGCCCTGAGAACCTGGAAATGATAATTTTGTTCATTTCCAACAACATACAGTGTCTTATTGAAGTGGAAATCATTCTGCCTTGCAACAGCTGTTCCGAGATCCTGTGTCATATAGACTGCCGTACCATCAGACCTCTGCAGAAGCTTATGGTCGAGTCCCTGCGAAGTAAGATCAACCCATATTGAGTTGTCATCGTGCTTATAAAGGATGTTTTCTTTCAGACCCTCCATTACGATTTCCTTACCTTTAATATATGTCTCTGACTCGTAATAAATCTTGTCAAAATCAACGCCGAGTATTTTATATGTCTCATCAAATCCGGCATATACCCACGAGTTCATTTTTTTCCAAAGGGCAACCACATCACTGTCGCCCTTTTCCCATTTCAGCAGCATTTCCCTGGCTTCTGCCATGAATGGTGCTGAATTCCTTGCTTCAGGTTCGCTCATTCCGTTTCTGATAAGCGCTTCGACCTGACTTTTGTATTCCTGTTCGAATCTGACATAGTATTTACCAACAAGATGATCTCCCTTCATGCCTGTTGATTCAGGTGTCTCACCGTTTGCAAATTTCTGCCATGCAAGCATTGATTTGCATATATGGATGCCCCTGTCGTTAACTATATTGGTCTTTATTACCTTGTGTCCGCATGAAGAAAGTATCCTATATAGGGAATAACCCAACAGGTTATTGCGAATGTGTCCGAGATGCAAAGGTTTATTGGTGTTAGGAGAAGAGAATTCCACAAGAATCACTTCCGGATTTTTCACCTGGCAGTTCGCGAAGAGATTCTTACCTGATGACATATCAGCAAAGTATTCGATCCACCATTTGTCAGAGATTTCAAGGTTCAGGAAGCCTTTTATGACATTGAATCCTGAGACCAGGGGGAATGATGAAAGAAGGTAATTCCCAATGTTTTCTCCGGTCTTTTCAGGTGTGTTTTTTGAGAAGCGGAGAAGTGGAAATACCACAAGTGTGAAATCACCCTTGAACTCTTTCCTGGTCTCCTGCAACTGTATCAGATTACCAGGCACCTCGCTATTATAAAGGACTCCAACAGCTTCAATTATTTTATCCTTTAAAATAATCTCCATTACGGTTAAAAAAATTTACGCCTGCAAATATAACATTTTAATGACATTGACGTATAAACCGTCAATATGGGATGTGGAGAATATCGTTTTTCAAGTCTGATTGAAGGATTTTATATTAACAAACAGTTTTATTTGACAACCGATCATTTCTTTTTGATGAAAATTATAATAACAAATAAAAAGATGTTATACTTTTGAGTATGTCAATTAGAAATAAAAAGAAGGAATAAAAAACAGAGCCTGCTATGAAGGAGCTAAAAAATATGTTTGTTGAACAAACTGATAAAACCCCACTCATCGATCTTAACTTTATGAGCGGTGAGATGATACTTTCAGGAAAATCAATTCCGATCAACGCTCCCAGGATTTTTGAACCTATTCTTGACTGGATAAACGAATATGTTAAAAATCCAAAGCAAACAACAAATTTACGATTAAATCTCGAATATTTCAATACAGCATCTTCAATATGGCTGGCAAAAATTGTTAAAGCTCTTGCTGCTATAAGCAAACCTGAATGTGTACTCTTCCTTCATATTTATTTTCCAATTGAGGATTTCGACGACATAGATGATATAAAAGATGATCTCAGTCCTATTATTGATGTTGTAGGCAATGCAGCCGTTAGTGTGGGACTTAAGATCTATGGAACCGACGAAAGCGGAAAGGTCCTGAAAGAATCTATGATATTTATTTAGGCTCTGACTTTTAATTATCCTCCCCCATTTTTAATTTTTCTTGTTTTTTTGCCATAACTTTATTACGGTAAATTTAATTGCATTACGTCATGCGCGGAGTATGTTTTGTATTGCTAACAATTTTTATCGCTATGGATACATTTTCCCAATCCAGGTTATCAGACAGGCAACCTGTTGCTGCAGGCAGATTCTATTCTGCAGACAAGGAGGCATTAACAAATGACCTCGCAAAGCTCTTTGAAACTTGTGTAAAGACCAGTACTCACTCAAGGGTGAGGGCAATAATCAGTCCACATGCCGGTTATGTCTATTCCGGAAAGGTTGCTGCTTCGGCTTTTTCTGCAATCGACAGGAATGCGTCCTACAAGAATATTTTTATCATAGGATCAAGTCATGTTATGGCATTTGAAGGAGCTTCGGTCTACAATACGGGGGATTATGTGACTCCCCTGGGGAAAGTGATTGTAAACAAGGAAATTGCCAACACACTTAAAGCTGAGAAGCTATTCAATTATCCGGTTAATGCACACCTGCAGGAACACAGCCTTGAGGTACAAATGCCTTTTATCCAGTATTATTTTAATAATATCCCGCCTGTCATTCCGATAATAATTGGAACAAACAACACAGGTAACGTAAAGAAAATCGCTGAAATCCTAAAACCATGGTTCACACCTGAGAATCTTTTTATTATAAGCAGCGATTTTTCGCATTACCCATCATATAAGACGGCAAATGAAGTTGATAATGCTACGGCAAGTGCCATATTATCAGGTGATCCGAAGAAATTCCTGGACATTTTAAAGAAAAACTCATATATTGATGATCCTGGATTATCAACCAGCATGTGTGGATGGACATCAGGGCTTTTGCTTCTATATCTGGCTGAAGGCAACAGCAATCTGGAATTTAAGAAGATCGATTACTGCAACTCCGGCGATACCCCCTTTGGGAACAAGGATGAGGTGGTAGGGTATAATGCAATTGCACTTTTTGAAAAGAATTCCGGAAGCATGGCTTCAAAGAACCTTGCTGATGAAATAACTTTCACCGATAAGGAAAAGGAACAATTGATCTCACTTGCCCGTGATAATATCAGATCATTGTTATACGACAAAAAGAGAATTTCAGTCAATAAAGAGACTCTGCCTGAAGTTTTTAAAAAGCAGCTTGGAGCTTTTGTTACTTTAAAGATCAGGGGTTCACTCAGGGGATGTATAGGCAGGTTTATCTCTTCTGATCCTCTTTATCAGGTTGTTCTTGAATCATCCGAGTCCTCAGCCTTTGATGATCCGAGGTTCTCTCCTCTTACAAAGGAAGAACTTCCGAAAACTGATATCGAGATAACGGTTTTGGGTCCGATGAAAAAGATCAGCAACATCAAAGAGATCGTCCTTGGCAGACATGGTATTTATATTAAAAAAGATCTCCGGTCGGGCACCATGTTGCCCCAGGTAGCTATAGAGAATCATTGGAGCGTGGAAGAATTTCTTGGTTATACTTCACGCGACAAAGCCGGAATTGGATGGGATGGATGGAAAAATGCTGATATTTATATATATGAAGGTATAGTACTTGAAGAAACGAAAAAGTAACTATGTATAATGTTATCGGCATTGGATTAACAACAATTGTCCTTTATTCCATCAGTTACTTTTTCTACCACCTCAATTTATATTCCTTACAATTCCATAGAAAACTCTGGAACTTCATACTTGCAACTGCGTTCATTCTTACAGCTTTTGCAGGCATTTTCCTTGCTCTTCAGATTAATTACAAATGGGATATCCCGGTCATTAAAACAATCCTTAAATGGCATGTGGAGATGGGAATAGGGATGGCTGTAACAGGCATTTTCCATTTCTTCTGGCATTTATCCTACTTCACAAAAACTTCACGTAAACAAGATACTCTGAACTCTTCCGCTGCCGCCGACATCAGAGAGGAAGGTCAGAACATTGCTATAAATCTCTTTATCATAGGATTTGTAAGTTCATCGGTCCAGCTACTGTTATTACGAGAGATGATGAATATCACAGGGGGGTATGAACTGATTGCTGGTGCCTTTCTTTGTTCGTGGATTATCGGTTCAGCTGCCGGATCAGGTTTAGCGCCTGGATCATCATTGACAGATATCAGGAAAATCAATCTCATCTTCTCAACAGGTCCTATCTTTTCAATTATTCTGATCCTGTTATTGTCAAGACTTTTTCTGAAACCAGGGGAGACACCCTCTTTCCTGGCGGGAATTGTTTTCACCTTTCTGGTTCTTCTTCCGTTTTGCCTTATCTCAGGATTCACTTTTATAAAGCTGATCTCTGCAGGCAGGACCAAAGATCTTATTCCAGGAAAATCATTTTCAATTGAAACAGCCGGAGGAATAGCTGCAGGAATTATAATATCTTTCCTTAGTGCCGGGATATTAAATACATATCAAAGCCTCCTTCTTATAATAACGCTGGGGATCTCATATACGGTCCTTACCTTCTATGTTTACAGGAAAAATCAAAAGTTTGTTTTTAAAATCTCAGTACTGATCCTTTGTACTTTGTTTATAATTTTCTCTCCTGACATTCTTTTCCGGCAGTTTTTGCTCAGGGGAATAAAGGTCACGGAAACCGAAGATACACCCTATGGAAATATAACAAGAGGCGAATATCACAATGAGATGAGCACGTATTATAACCAGAGGCTTCTGATTTATAATAATGATGCCGTTGAGAGTGAGGAAGATGTGCATTATGGACTACTCCAAGCTGAGCATACTGATAATATCCTTCTTATTTCAGGACCAGTCGAATCAAGGATGAAGGAGATAAGCAAATACAATGTCAGGAAAGTAGTTTACGTGGAGCGCGATCCTGCCCTGTCTGAAACCGGGAAAATAGCAAACCAGGAAGAGCATCCGGTTCTGCGAATTGAAAATGATGATGCCTTCAGCTATGTCAGGAAGACATCTGAAAAGTTTGATGCAGTGATAATGCTTCTTCCACCTCCTTCGTCACTTTTGCTGAACAGGTACTATACTTTTGAATTCTTCAGGGCAGTTAAGAACAGGATGAATCAGGACGGAATTTTTTCGTGCTCTCCGGGAATAAATCCTAATTATTTCAATCAGGAATCTGTCAAATTGTTTTCTTCTGTATTCAACAGTCTGAAAGCAGTATTTAAAAATGTGATTCCGATAAGCGGCACTAAGCTTTATTTTATTGCTTCAGATAAAGAGCTGTCAACTTCGATCTGCGAAATGGTCAGCAGGAAAAATCTGAATAATTTCTATGTCGGACCCGATTACCTGTCAGATGATCTGATAGCCTCAAAATCACAGGAGATTATTTCCCTTTTGGACAGCAGTATAAAATACAACAGATCGACACTTCCGATAGCATGCTTTTACTATCAATCATTCAACCTCAGCAAAAATCTCAATGAGAAGATACCTGCAATAATTCTCCTGATACTTCTCTTCGTATTTTCATTAAGGAACTTCAAAACAAAAAATGCGATAATGTATTTCAGTGCATCTGCCCTGGCAGGCTATGAAATAATCCTTCTGTTAATACTTCAGCTTACAATAGGAAACATGTACCAGATAACAGGTTTGATAATTGCAGGACTGATGGCAGGACTGGCTGTCGGTTCAGGAATAAGAATCCGGTTCTTTGAAAAAAAACCTGCCGGAATAAAAGCTTTACTTTTAATTTTATTTTACGCAATTGCAGGCTTTTCCATTGAAAAAATAATGGACATTGACGGACATTATTATACGCTTACTGTGTTATTGATCGTGTCAGGATTCCTGCCAGCAGTGATCACCGGCAGTTTTTTCCGTGATCTGACCCCGGATGAAATCAGTAACTCAGATTCTTCTAAGGTTTACAGTGCTGATCTTTCCGGATCAGCACTCGGATTCATTTCATTTTCAGGGCTTGCTGTTCCTCTTCTCGGAATTAGCAAATCATTGTTAATTCTTCCGGTTCTGATTCTGACTGGTTTTCTGTTAATGTCATTAAGCAAAAAACGTTAGTTTTTTTTAACTTTGAGTCTCATTTTTCCGATGTATGGAAAGGAATAATTCTAAAATCAGTAAACGCACGTTTATTAAAGAATGTGCTGCCCTTTCAGCAGGTGTATTCTGTTTGCACGGAACCAGGATCATACCGGATCTGACTGGTGAAGAAGAGCCAGTTTTCAGAAAAGAAGCTATGTTCCAGGAAGAGACAGCAAGGGGGATAATGTGCAGAATATGTCCAAATGAATGTGTACTTAAAGAAGGCGAATTGAGCAAATGCAACAACCGAAAAGTCATTAAATCAAAACTTTATACTCTTGCATACGGGAATCCATGTTCAGTAAATGTCGATCCGGTTGAAAAAAAACCACTTTATCATTTCCTCCCCGGATCAAGAGCATATTCAATTGCAACTGCCGGGTGCAATCTAGTCTGTCTAAACTGCCAGAACTGGACAATATCGCAGACAAGCCCGGATAAAACGAGGAATTATGACCAGATGCCCGAGAAAGTTGTTTCTGAGTGCATTGCAAAGAATTGTAAATCAATTGCATACACTTACTCTGAACCGAATACATTCTATGAGTATGCCTATGATACTGCTGTGCTTGCAAAAAAAGCAGGGATCAAAAATATTTTCAAATCAAACGGGTACATTTATCCTGAACCCTTAAAAAAGCTTTGCGGGGTAATTGATGCTGCCAATATTGATCTGAAGGCATTCAGTGAAAGTACCTATCTGAAACTGACGGGAGGTAAATTACAGCCGGTTCTCGATTCGCTTAAAGTTTACAAAGATATGGGTGTCTGGCTTGAAATAACAAACCTGATCGTACCTAAATGGACAGATAGCTCTGATGAGATAAAAAAAATGTGCAAATGGCTTGCTGAAAACGGATTTAATAAAGTCCCGGTTCATTTCAGCAGGTTCTATCCTACCTACAAGCTGGAACAACTTCCGCCCACACCTGTCGATATCCTTAACCAGGCGGTCCAGATAGCAAATGATGCCGGGCTTCTGTTTGTTTACACCGGCAATGCTCCGGGAAATGAAGTTTCCGATACAAAATGTCCGTATTGCGGGAACACACTTATCATTCGCCAGGGATACAGGATAGCTACCAATAATCTAGCGAACGGGAGGTGCAATAAATGCGGAAAGGATATTGAAGGTGTGTGGAATTAGGAAGGGCAAAAAATGACCGTATGAACCAGACTGAAGCAAAGGAACGGATTGAGAAACTCCGGAAGGAAATCGAAGGGCATAACAGGAGGTATTATATATTGAATCAGCCAGCTATTTCTGATTTTGAGTATGACCTCCTTATCAATGAACTGGCAACCCTCGAAAAGAAGTTTCCGGAATTTATTGTTCAATCGTCTCCCACTCAACATGTTGGCAGTGATATTTCGAGGGAGTTCAGGCAATACGAGCATAAATACCCGATGCTCTCACTTGGAAATACCTACAATTATGATGAGCTGCGTGATTTTGACAGCCGGCTGAGCAAATCTGTTTCTGGCCGTGTCGAATATGTTTGTGAGCTTAAATTTGACGGAGCTTCAATAAGCATTACATATAAAAACGGAAAAATGTCAACAGCCCTCACAAGGGGGGATGGTACAAAAGGCGATGATGTATCGGCAAACGTCAGAACTATCAGGAGCATTCCGGCAAAAATCAATACTGTTGGAATACCTGATGAATTTATTGTGAGAGGCGAAATACTCATGCCGAGAGCAGTATTTAACCGCCTTAATGAGGAAAGAGCAAAAGAAGGATTGAATTTGTTTGCCAATCCCCGTAATGCGGCATCAGGAACACTTAAAACTCTCGATCCTTCTGTTGTAGCATCAAGAAGCCTGGATTGCATATTTTATTTCCTTCTAGGAGAAGAGCTTCCTCATAAAACTCATTATGAAAACCTTATGGAGGCAGCAGGCTGGGGTTTTAATGTAGCCGACAGTATAAGAATATGCAGGAATATTGAGGAGGTGATTGATTTTATTGAATCATGGGAAGAGAACAGAAACGATCTTCCGTATAACACCGACGGTGTCGTCATTAAAGTTAATTCCCTGGATCAGCAGAGAGAAGCCGGCTTTACAGCCAAATCCCCAAGATGGGCTATTGCATATAAGTACAAGGCGGAACAAGCCTTAACTAAATTATTATCAATATCTTACCAGGTTGGAAGAACAGGTGCAGTAACTCCTGTAGCCAATCTCGAGCCTGTCCTTCTTGCAGGAACAACCGTTAAAAGGGCATCACTCCATAATGCCGATCAGTTATTTCTCCTTGATCTTCACCTCGATGATATGGTCTATGTGGAGAAGGGAGGCGAAATAATACCAAAAATTGTTGGCGTTGATTATTCTGCCCGTAATGAAAAAAGCCTGGTCATAGGATTTATTGATACATGTCCGGAATGCGGCACACTTCTGGTCAGAAATGAAGGGGAAGCAAATCACTTCTGTCCGAATTATCTGCATTGCCCTCCGCAGATCAAAGGGCGGATAGAACATTTCATAAGCCGCAAAGCTATGGATATTGAAGGACTCGGAGAAGAAACAGTTGATCTGCTTTTCGGCAAAGGACTGATTAAGAATATTGCTGATCTTTATGATCTTCAGGCTGATCAGCTGGTTCCCCTTGAGCGAATGGGTGAAAAATCAGCATCAAAGATCATTGAGAGTATAAGAGGGTCAGTAAATGTCCCTTTTCCGAGAGTGATATTTGCGCTCGGGATAAGACATGTTGGAGAAACAGTTGCAAAGACTCTTGCATCAAGTTTCTTATCGCTGGATGAACTTATTACCGCGGATCAGGAAATGCTGACCGGGGTGCATGAGATAGGGCCCAAAATCGCTTCAAGCATAATATCATTCTTCAACGATCCGGAAAATATTGAAATTATACGTCGTCTGAAGTCAGCAGGAATTAGAATGACCGGGGAAACAATCAGTCAGAACCGCGGATATGCGCTAAGCGGAAAGATTATAGTAATTTCCGGAGTATTCAGGCGTCACACCCGTGATGAATACAAAGAGTTCATCGAAAAAAACGGCGGAAAAAACTCATCGTCTATCTCGGGCAGTACATCATTCATCCTTGCAGGCGACGATATGGGACCATCAAAAAGAGATAAAGCAGAGGAGCTCAAAATAAAAATTCTTAATGAAGAAGAATTTCTTAAGATAATCGGCGAAGATTAGTAGTTACATAATGCTTACATTTATAAAAAACTGTTAGGTTTGCACCATGGAATTATTGAGAAGTTTACGGACCATGGCAGGAAGATCGAAGCTGTCAGGAAGGATGGCCAGGATCACCCGTAAACCTTATTTTATAAACTTTTACAATATCAAAACCATTGGCATTGTATGGGATGCCACAAAAACTGAGGATTTCATGGTGTTATCCAGATTCCATCAAAAAATGGCTGAACAGAATAAGGAGGTAAAAATTTTCGGATATTATCCTGGGAAGGAATTTCCTGATAAATATACTGCAATAAGATTCCTTACATGCCTTAAAAAGAAAGAGGTAAACTTTTTTTACTGCCCTGTCCATCCGGACACCGAAACCTTTATAAAAACTGAATTCGATGTCTTGATTGACATTAATTTCAAGAAGCATTTCCCACTTTATTATGTAACTTCTCTTTCACGGGCAGGATTAAAAGTTGGCCTGGCCGATTCCAGGCCTGAAGCTTCTCCCTTCGACCTGATGATATCTTTGAAAAGCCCTGTCAATATAGAAAACTACCTTGAGCAGGTCATTTACTACCTTGATATGATTAACTCTGAAACAGCAAAAAAAGCAGTCTAATTATCAGATGATGAAAAGATTCAAAGGAACAGGCGTTGCAATAGTAACTCCATTCAAAAGTGATTCCAGCATTGATTTTTCAGCTTTGGGTCGTGTTATAAACCATGTTATCAAAGGGGGGGTCAATTACATAGTTGTCTTGGGGACAACAGGTGAATCCGTAACTCTGACAAAAGATGAAAAAAAGGCTGTCATTTCCTATGTTCTGGAAACGAACGATGGCAGGGTACCTCTCATATTAGGTATTGGCGGAAACAATACACAGGAGGTTGTAAATAGTATCAGGCAGACTGATCTTACCGGGATCGATGGTATACTGTCGGTAGCTCCGTACTACAATAAGCCTTCGCAGCGCGGGATATTTCAGCATTTTAAATCCATTGCAACATGGAGTCCTGTACCTGTCATTATGTACAATGTCCCGGGCAGGACAGGCTGTAACATCTCTGCAGAAACCTGTCTTGAGCTGGCACATAATTGCGAGAACATCACAGGTGTCAAGGAGGCTTCAGGTGACTTAACCCAAATTATGAAGATAATCAAGGGCAAACCTGAGAATTTTGGCGTTATTTCAGGTGATGACATGCTTACAATCCCGGTCATTTCAGCCGGCGGCATTGGGGTGATATCTGTGCTTGCCAATGCTTTTCCTTCCGTCTGTTCGGAGCTTGTCAATCATGCACTCAAGAATAACTTTAAATCGGCCAGGGAGATCCAGTTTCGTTATCTCGAAATGATTGAACTTCTGTTTACTGAAGGCAACCCGGCAGGAATAAAAGCTATGCTGAGTATTATGAATATCTGCCAGAATTACCTGAGATTACCTCTGGTATCAGTCAGCAGGCCAACAATGACAAGAATTCAAAAGGCCATAGAAGAGGTTAACAAATCCTGATCACCTTCCGGCCGGAGGGCCAACAGGAGCCGAAGATTGTTGCATCCCGTGGCAATTTTTATATTTCTTCCCGCTTCCGCAGGGACATGGATCATTTCTTCCTACTTTCTTTTCAACCCTGACAGGCTCCACTTTCTGATTTTTATCAGGAGCTCCTCCACCAGTACTGCTATATTGTGAAAAGTCGCTTTTTGAAGCCCTGTACTTGCTCATGTCAACCTGCCGCTTCCTTTGTGCTTCCTGAACCTGGTCAGGGTTCTGTGATGGAATATGCCCCTTCATCAATGTGCTGACAACATCCCTGTTGACCTTAGTGACCACTGTCTTAAACAGTTCAAACGATTCAAACTTATAAATAAGCAACGGATCCTTTTGCTCATAGGTAGCGTTCTGAACCGATTGTTTCAGTTCATCCATCTCACGAAGGTGCTCTTTCCAAACCTCATCAATTGTGGCCAGAACCACTGTCTTTTCATATGACTTTGCCAATTCCCTGCCTTCAGATTCGGCAGAAGCCTTCAGGTTGGTAACAACCTGAAATACCCGCACTCCGTCAGAGATAGGGACAACAACATTCTCATAAACATGAGACATCCTTTCATATACATCTTTCAGAACCGGATATGCCTGCTCGGAAATTGACTCAACTTTTCTCCTGTAGGTTTCCAGCACTTTAGCGTAAACAGATTCTGTAACCTGTGTGGAAATATTCTTGATAAATTCCTGTTTTGGCACAGGAGAATCCATTGAGAATGAGCGTATCAGATCCATATCAAAATTCTCAAAATCACCGTCTTTATGATAAGTCTCAACAAGGCTTTCAGTGACATCGTACATCATATTAGCAACGTCAAGAGAGAGTCTTTCACCCAGAAGTGCGTGTCTTCTTTTCTTATAAATAACTTCCCTCTGTGAATTCATTACATCATCATACTCAAGGAGCCTCTTCCTGATTCCGAAGTTGTTTTCTTCAACCTTTTTCTGTGCGCGCTCAATGGATTTCGTTATCATCGGATGCTGGATCATTTCACCATCCTTCAAACCAAGTTTATCCATAATACCGGCTATTCTTTCCGAGCCGAATAATCTCATAAGCTCATCTTCGAGTGAGACAAAAAACTGTGAAGAACCCGGGTCTCCCTGACGGCCTGAGCGGCCTCTCAGCTGTCGGTCCACACGTCGCGATTCGTGACGTTCTGTCCCTATAATTGCAAGCCCTCCCGCTTCGCGAACCTCAGGCGTGAGCTTAATGTCGGTTCCCCTGCCGGCCATGTTTGTGGCTATTGTAATTGTACCAGCTTTCCCTGCTTCAGCGACAATTTCTGCTTCACGCTGATGTAGTTTTGCATTAAGAACGTTATGTTTCAGCCCTTTCATCTTCAGCATCCTGCTGAGTAATTCAGATATTTCAACAGAAGTTGTACCGACCAGAACAGGGCGTCCTTTCTTATACAACTGAGAAATCTCATCTATCACAGCATTATATTTTTCCCTCTTGGTCTTATATACCAGGTCCTCCTGATCGTTTCTTATTACAGGACGGTTAGTCGGAATTACAACAACATCCAACTTGTATATATTCCATAATTCAGCTGCTTCTGTTTCGGCTGTGCCGGTCATACCTGCAAGCTTATGGTACATCCTGAAATAATTCTGAAGGGTGATAGTTGCGTAGGTCTGGGTGGCTTCTTCAACTTTGACATTCTCCTTGGCTTCAATTGCCTGGTGCAATCCGTCTGAATAGCGGCGCCCTTCCAGAATACGGCCGGTCTGTTCATCAACAATTTTTACCTTGTTATCTATAACCACATATTCAGTATCCTTATCAAAAAGTGTCCATGCCTTAAGCAGCTGGGTCATCGTATGGACACGTTCAGACTTGACTGCATAATCCTGAAGAAGCTCATCCTTCTTTATCAGTTTTTCACGTTCGCTGAGTCCAGCCTTTTCAAGATCGGCTATCTTGGAACCAACATCTGGCAGAACGAAGAAACTTGCATCCTCAACAGAGTCGGATACCAGATCGATGCCTTTATCCGTAAGTTCAATGGAATTTGCCTGTTCATCAATTATAAAATAAAGGTCATCCGTTACTTTATGCATATCCTTGCTATTGTTCTGCATATAGAAGTTCTCTGTTTTCTGCAGAAGAGTCTTATTGCCCTCCTCACTTAGGTATTTGATAAGCGCATTATTTTTGGGCAGACCTTTGAATGCCCTGAGAAGAAGCTTTCCCCCATCCTCATTCTTACCATCGGCAATCAGTTTTTTGGAATCAGCAAGTATCTGTGTAACGAGTCGTTTCTGAGCGTTAACAAGCTTATCAACCTTCGGTTTAAGCTCATCAAATTGTTGTATATCGCTCCTGGCTGTCGGACCCGAAATTATAAGAGGGGTACGTGCATCGTCAATCAACACTGAATCGACCTCATCAACAATGGCGTAGTGGTGCTTCCGCTGAACAAGGTCCTCAGGATTAATTGCCATATTGTCCCTTAGGTAATCGAACCCAAACTCATTATTTGTCCCAAAAGTGATATCAGCATTATAAGCTTTCCTCCTGTCTGCTGAGTTTGGCTGATGTTTGTCGATACAGTCCACTGTCAGGCCATGGAATTCATAGATTGGTCCCATCCATTCTGAGTCGCGCTTGGAGAGATAGTCATTTACAGTTACAATATGAACTCCTCTGCCTGCAAGTGCATTAAGAAAAACAGGAAGCGTCGCCACTACGGTTTTGCCTTCTCCTGTGGCCATCTCGGCAATTTTCCCTTTGTGTAGTGCGACACCGCCGATCAGCTGAACATCGTAATGGACCATATCCCAAACAATTTCATTGCCCCCAGCTATCCATCGGTTGCTCCAAACTGCCTTATCTCCTTTAATTGTAATACTCTCCCTGGTGGCTGCCAGATCCCTGTCGAACTGGAGCGCAGTTACTTCAAGAAAGCTGTTCTCCTTAAATCTGCGGGCAGTCTCCTTAACAATGGCAAAAGCTCTCGGAACCAGGTTATCCAGTGTCTTCTCGAGCTTTTCATCAATAAGCTTCTCGATCTTATCCACTTCATTGTAATATTCCTCCTTCCGATATACATCTTCTTCTGCTTCAGCCTTGTTCTTAAGCGATCTGATCTCATTCTCATCCTGTACAATCGATTCCTGAATCTCTTTTTTCAGCACAAAGGTAAGATCCCTTAACTGGTCATTAGAAAGGTCCTTCAGCTTATCATATTCCTTAAGTACTTCTATTGTGAAAGGAGTTATCTCCTTAATGTCCCGTTCATATTTATTCCCAAGAAACAGACCAAGTACCTTGTTTATAATATCCATCTAATTCTGTTTTACAGATTTTTAAAAATATCCCGCAAAATTAGCTTTTTTTCAGATTGGGAAGTAAAAAAGCTGATATTCCGGGAAATCATTTGATAAGATTGTACCTGATTGTTTTAGTACTTCGACCATCATTAATGACAATAAGATATAATCCGGAAGGATTTCCGGTAATATTCAGGGTAATCATTTCTTCAGCGAATGATTCCTTCTGAATTATGCACTTCCCTGCATAATTGTATACACTCACCCGGATCACTTTATAGTTGTTACCTGTGCCGAAGATTATATTTACCAATCCATTTCCCGGATTAGGGAAGATTTTTATTTCCGGAGAATTAATCTCCTCAACTTTGTCGACAAGCGGATTTATCTTAAGGTCATCTATTGCCCATCCCCAGCCGTGGGCATAGGGATCAGAATATAATCGGAATCGTATAAGCAAAGAGTCACCGTTGTGAATTTTGTCTGAAATCCTGGGAAAGAAGGCATGTTCCTGCATCATTGATTCATTGCCAACAAAAGTAGAGTTCTGCCCGTCAGTAGAGCTGTTATATGCTATCTCCCACGAAGGTACACGTCTGCTATCGTAGCCGTCGGCCAGGGGAAACCAGTTTTTGCCAAAATCCTTCGATGCCTCAATTATCACATAGTCATAAAAATCGGAGAATCCGAAGACTGAACCTTCAGCCCCTGGTTCAACAAGTACAAGTTCCCTGAAAGTTATTACCATTCCGGAAGCATCAAAAATCACAGGATGACGAAGCACAGAACTGAATTCCAAACTCTTATTGTCCTGTTCTGGGCTTTTATAAGGATGTTCAGAATGAAGTCCGGTAGTATTGAAGTCTGGAGGCTTAATAATTTCAAATCCGGAATTAAAAAATTCAGCTGATGCATTATAAAAGTCAGTTGAATAACTCTTTACTGCCGGAAGAATAGTCTCAATCCTGATATTATAATAATCGCTTGCAGGCGAAACAATCGTGTTCCGGGCTGCAGCATTATCTATTGCAATAATGCGGTATTTAATTATGTCACCCCCGTTCAGCATTTCAGGTTTTACATTCAGATTTACAGAATATTTATCCAGTCCTTCTGATGTCATACCAACATATTTTACAGGTCCGCTGTTTACTTTGTACTCAATATAGACTGTATCGATCCCAAGGTTGTCAGAAACACCTGCTTCAAAAAGAACCGAGTCAATATTTTCAAAGTAATATTCGGCTGGCGTATGAGATATAACCGGTTTCACTGTATCGGTTCCGATATAAAAGCTGTAAGGATCCTTTCCTGCCAGCGAAGGAGATTTATACAAGCGTGAAAAATCGTCAGCAACGAAGAAGTAATAATTCAGTTTGGTATTATATGAGGGGATGTGAATTATCGCTGAAAAGGAATCATTCAACAGAGGTGATGTCATGATAAGGGTGTCTGATGTAAGGAAATCATCGAAAGAATAAACCAGTCCTACCATGCCCTTATTATATACGGTATCTGATTTTATTGTCGCATTTATTTGAATTTCAGAAAGATGTTCTTCAGTATCCTTGATCTCCCGTGGAATTATCCTTGTATTAATCCATCCAATGTCGCCAAGTATCGACATAGTAAGTTTACCCGGATTATGAATTGCTTCACCATAATCAATAAATGGCGTCATCAGGCCATCTGCTTTGGGTGTCCGTGTCTCATCAAGATGAGATACACTGGAACCCGGATCCCATTCTGACGGAGAGTAGAGCCTTGCCCTGTTGCCGGATAAATACCTTCGTGTAAGCGGTCCGTTAAAATAAAGCTGTCCGCTGACCAGCTCCAGGTAGAGGCCAGCTGAATTCTGTGTAAAATATGTTGTATCGGTAAGTTTTTTTCCTGAAAGATTCTCAACAAATTTATCATATATGACAGGGGTATTGCCTATTCCATATGAACCAACCGAGTTATCCCCATTCATGCTGTCGAAGAAGCCAAGTCCGTGACACAATTCATGTATCACAACAGTAACAAGGTCATATTTTGTCGTGGGAGTGTTTCCATCCGTTCCAAGGTACCATTTTGCTGAATTGTTTAGAACAAGCTCGACATCAGCTTCATTATCTTCATTCAGGCTTTTTCCGGCAATTTTTTCAGCAACAGTAACAGGGTAAAAAGCCATAGGGTCAAGAGCGTCAATGCCCCATCCGGCTGCAAACCCTGTTATTGATGAATTTCCAAGCACTCCTGCTGTCGAAATCCTGGTCCATGATGCCTTGACAGTCATTTTCAGGTCTGACGGGAGTACCGATTCAAGGATGTTTATGGCATACTCGACAGCTGTTCTGGCTTCCGTAGTAAAGCCCGAATAGGCAACAGTTATTTTACCCCCACCCTTTGAACCTGATTTTGCCAGGAAGCTTTTCGGAGGAGGTATATATATCTTGTTAACCTTGTTACCGGCATAGCAAACACCTGTAACTGCGTGATTTGAGATTAGCTCCTGAGCCTTGATGCAGGCTGCAGAAATTAAAAACAGAAAAACAGCTATTAAAATACCAGTTCTTCTCATGTGGTGGCAGTTCCACCCCCTGCCGGGGTTCTCAGGGTCATAATATCCCTGTCGAATTGATACATATTATTTTTACCAACAAGCTTTACCTTGTCCAGGATTGTCCTAACCGATGCTTCTTCCTCAACCTGTTCCATAACGAACCACTGAAGGAAATTATGTGTATTAAAATCTTTTTCTTCAAGCGAAAGGCCAACAATTTCATTTATGCTTGCTGTAATAAATTCTTCATGCTTCAGAACCGCCTTAAACAGGTCTTCAACGCTTATAAAATCTGTTCCTGGTTGTTTCAGGGCCGGGATGACAGCCTTGCCGCCTCTTTCATTGATATACTTTATGAATTTCAGAAAATGAATCCTTTCTTCATCAGCCTGCGCATAGAGCCAGCTGGCAACTCCGCTGAACCCATTTGTCTCAGCCCATGATGCCATTGCCAGGTAAAGGTTTGATGAGTACCCTTCTCGTTCTACCTGCCGGTTGCAGATATCTTCTACTTTTTTCTTTAACATAATTGTAAATTTAAGGTTTTGCAGTTATAACATTATTTTCAATTTGAATGTTCAACCTTCAGCAATTCTTCAATTTTCGAAACCAGGTCAATAATTGAGAATGGTTTGGAGTAAATTGCATCAGCACCCAGCGCTTTTGCAAGATTAAGGTAGCTCCCGGGACCCGCCTTTCCTCCTCCCGAAATTGCTATCACTTTTATTCCCTGTTTTAACTCCCTGATTTTCATTATTACCTTTAAACCATCCTCTTCAGGCATAATCAGATCTGTGATAATAAGGTCAGTAACACCTGGTTTAAAATGGATCAGGGCTTCTTTGCCATTTTCAGCTTCAAGGACAGTATAATTCTCCCTGAGGAGTGCCGTTTTAAGCATTTCCCTCAGTTCCCTGTCGTCCTCAATAATTAATATAACTGACATTGCTGATTATTAGGTCTGGTAATTGGCTATTGGTAATTGGTAATTAGTAATTGGTAATTGATTATTAGTTTACTGTTTTAATACACAAATTTAGTAATTCTTATTTAATTTGTGTTTATCCGGAACCGGGGATCAGGATGAATAATGGCTGCGGATCAATTAACCAGCGGTAGGTAGACATCAAAAACAGATCCCTCATTTTCCTTGCTGGAAACATGTATTTCACCCCCAAGGTCATTTACAATTCCCCGGACCACATACAAACCAACACCTTTACCCTTGCCCCCTTTCCCGGTAGTATAAAATGGTTCAAATATCCTTTGCATTAGAGAGGCATCCATGCCTGAACCAGTATCCCTGAATGTAACAACAGCATATTGATCAGCTGCAACTTCTCTGTTAAAAAGTGATTTAATATGGTTTCCCTTTACAACACCTGCACTTACGGACATAATTCCACCTTTCTCTTCCATTGAATGGACTGCATTTGTAACAATATTGAGAAAAACCCTGAATAACTGTGCCGGATCTGCAAACAGGATAATCTTTTCTTCAGGAATGTCTGAACTTATCTTAATACCTGGAGGCAGAGCGGATTTAAATAATTCAACAGTTTCTTTCAGGATATCATTGACATTCACTGTTTTCTTATCCCACCCGGTCTGCATGTCTGAAGAAAGCAACTGGTTAGTGAGAGCTTTTGCTTTTGCAACAGCCGACATTATCTTGCTTATTTTTTCTGTCAACGCAGAATCCTTTGGAAGGTCTTCATTCAGCATCTCAGCATAGCCGGAAATAGTTGCAAGAATATTATTTAAGTCATGTGCTATACCAGTTGCAAGGATATCATCTTTAATATTCTGCTCAGGTAAATTATTTCGTATGTCAGATTTTTCATCCAATCACTGAAATATTAATAAGCGGAGTTTAAGTAATATCAAGATTAAAGGCTTTTCTAAGATCTTTCAGTCCCGGGTACTTTGAAGCCAGATAATTATATTTCTGTTCATCAGAGTATAAAATCTCATTTGTTTCTGAAAGATCAACAACCGTCTCAATATCAATTTCCTTAGATATGAATCTGTTCTTCAGAAAGGTTGCAAGCTTTTGTTTATAATTTTGCACAAAAAGGTCTTTTTGAGCCGCATTGCTGAGATGTATTCTTATATTCTGATCATTTTCGACCTCTGTAGTAACAGACTTGAACATACTGATTACTCTGGTGCCTTCTCCTTTGAGAGAATCTTTAAATTCATTCCAGGCTTTCTCAAATGTTTGCGAACTGAGCTCCTCCGATGGAAGGGTTTCATTAATTAATTCTGTTTCAACAGGAAGCTTTGAATTCTCCTGTGTTGCTTTTTTTTCTTCAGAGATTATGTCTTTTATTGAAAATGACTTGGCATGCTTTTCAATAACGGGAGTATGTTTCCCTGAAGTTAAATCTTGTTGTCTGGTTTTTAATCCTATAAATTCTGGTGATTCCCTGATTATTTCAGATTTTGAAGGAAGGGGAAGGTCATCGTTATTCTTTTCTGTCAGCTTCTGGTCTGACTTTTTTTTTTCGTCAACTTCCACCTGTTGATTTGTCAACCGGCACAGCCGTATCAGAAATAATTCAACATGGAGACGCGGATTTTTACTGGTTTTATAAGAGATGTCACAATTGCTTCCAAGCTCAAGGGCTTTGAAAATGAACTCTTCCGGACATTCTTTTGTCTGCCGGAGGTATCTTTGTTTTATTACAGGAGTTGCTTCCAGAAGCTTAAGGGTAACTTCATCCTTACAAACCAGCAGATCACGCAGATGGCTACTCAGTCCTGATACATAATTATGTCCGTCAAATCCCTTTTCGAGTATCTCATTGAATGTCAATAAAACTGATGAGACATCACCTTTCAGCGCTCCTTCGATTGTTTTGAAATAATATTCATAATCGAGGACGTTGAGATTTTCAATGACATCCTTATAGGTGATTTTTTTCCCGCAAAGGCTGACTATCTGGTCAAAAATTGAAAGTGCGTCTCTAAGGGCTCCATCGGCTTTTTGTGAAATTATATGAAGAGCCTCTTCTTCAGCCGTCACACCCTCATTACTGGCAACGTACATAAGACGTCCCACGATATCCTCTACCCTGATCCTGTTAAAATCGAAGATCTGGCACCTTGATAATATTGTCGGAATTATCTTATGCTTTTCGGTCGTGGCCAGAATGAATATGGCGTGAGCCGGTGGTTCCTCGAGCGTTTTAAGAAATGCATTAAAAGCTGATGAAGAGAGCATATGCACCTCATCTATTATATAGATACTGTATTTCCCTATCTGCGGAGGTATCCTGACCTGGTCGGTCAGACTCCTTATGTCATCGACTTTATTATTGGAGGCTGCATCAAGCTCATGTATGTTAAATGACCTCAATGTATTAAAAGAAAGGCACGATTCGCATTCATCGCAGGCTTCACCGTTCTCTTTAAGGTTGCTGCAGTTAATTGTCTTTGCAAATATCCTGGCGCAGGTAGTTTTGCCTACACCTCTTGGACCGCAAAAAAGGTACGCCTGTGTCAGGTGCCCGCTTTTTATCGCAGCTTTCAGGGTATTGGTTATTGAATCCTGGCCCACTACCATATCGAATGTTGCCGGACGGTACTTTCTTGCTGATACTATGAAATTCTCCATAAGACTAATGACTCCTGCCCGAATAATTTCTGATGAAGTACAAATATAATCAAAAAGCAATCCACGTAAAATCCTCTCTGCAATTTAACCTGCCGGAACCGGGCGGATACCTGATAACAGCACCTTCATTTTATTATATATTAATTTCATACAAAAATTTTTCTTTAAAAAAAAATATTGTACTTTTGCGAGCCGAAAACATTAAAATTTTAAAACAGTTAATTATTATGTTAAATCAGTACGAAACCGTTTTCATTGCAACTCCCGTTTTATCTGAGAACCAGATGAAGGAAGCGGTACAAAAATTCAAGAAGGTCATCACCGAGAACGAAGGTGAGATCGTTCATGAAGAGAACTGGGGCCTGAAAAAACTGGCCTATCCAATCCAGAAGAAGTCAACAGGCTTCTATTATCTGATAGAATTCAAAGGATCCGGAGACCTTATAGAAAAGCTTGAGGTTCAGTACCGGAGAGATGAAAGGATCATCAGGTTTTTAACCTTCAGGATGGAAAAATTTGCAATCGAATATGCAGAGAAGAAAAGAAAACAAAAAGAATCAGGTAAATCGAAGGAGGAATAAGACATGGCACAGAACGAATCAGAAATCAGATATTTGACTCCACCTACCGTTGAGGTCAAAAAAAAGAAGTACTGCAGGTTCAAAAAGAACAGAATCAGGTATATCGATTATAAAGATCCCGAATTCCTTAAGAAATTCCTGAACGATCAGGGTAAAATATTACCACGCAGGCTTACCGGTACATCGCTTAAATATCAGAGGAAAGTGGCTAAAGCCGTTAAAAGAGCGCGTCATATTGCTCTTCTTCCTTATGTTACTGACCTATTAAAATAAGGAGGATAAATTATGGAAGTCATACTACTGCAGGACGTAAACAAACTGGGACAAAAGGACGATATCGTCAGCGTTAAGAACGGATATGGAACCAACTTTCTGATCCCAAACGGCTATGCTGTTGCTGCAACGCAATCAGCAAAGAAAATGCATGCCGAGAATCTAAAACAGCGAGCTCATAAGGAAGAAAAGATAAAGGTAACAGCCCAGGAAATTGCTGCTAAGCTGGCTGATGTCTCACTTGTCATTGGTGCAAAAACAAGTACATCAGGAAAGATCTTTGGATCAGTCAATACGATACAGATAGCTGAAGCTCTGAAGGAAAAAGGATTCGAGATTGACCGTAAAAACATAACCCTTCCTGAAGATCAGATCAAGGAGGTTGGCAAATACAAAGCTGTTATTAAACTGCACAGGGAAGTTAAAGTAGACGTTGGGTTTGAGATTGTGGCAGAATAAGTAGATCTGGAGAGATATTTATAAGGACATGCCACGCGGTATGTCCTTATTTTTTTATCAATACTGATCATGATAATCTTTCCGGCGTTCATATTTCAGGTCTGAGAGGACCGCAGCCTTAACCCTGATCGAAAAGTTCCACATTTTCATCGTTCCATTCGGTATCCAGTTAAAGCTCATTGTCCAGCAATGAAGGTCACGAGTTATCCCAATCTGTGTCATTGTGATCTCTTTCTGGGTAAAATCGTACCCGGTGGTGTAGGTAATTGCAGTTTTCTTTGTCAGTGTCACATTTCCGCTTGCTGAAAGGGCCTGGGTTAAGATAGACCTAAAGGCAGGCTTGGAATAATTAATGTTGTAACTGACTCTCATTGACCAGGGAACATCAAAAATATAATAACCGTATTCATCATACAATGAACCGGACTGGTTTTCTCTTGACTGTATAGCACCTGGTCCATCCTGCTGCTGCCCAATAGCTTGTGTAACTTGGCTGGATCCCTCCTGAGTGGAGCCCTGTCCCCTTTTTTCTTTTTTTCCTGTTATCAGCCGACCAAGATCAAAATCGAGGCTCACTGAAAAATTGGTCAGTCTCATAAGTTTTTTATTCTGGGTGAAAGCAAATGTACCGATCGGGGTTCCAGTCTTGCTCAGTCCATAAAGCGAAAAACTGCTGTTAGCCGAAACGCCAACATTTTCAAAAAGAGTTGTTCTCAAACCCATCGAAACAGGGTTCCATTTCATTGAATCGGCGAAAATATTATAGGATGTGGATACCCCGAAATTATCAATGAGCTTGACTTTTTTCGGTTTACCTGAAGTGTCATTTTTTTCGAATACTTTTGCTTCAAGAATATTTATTATGCTGAAAGAAACATTACCGTTTCGTGATGGCAATGAAGGTGTTCCGTAAATATTCCCGTCAAAAATTGAATACTCTGTATAATTGCCAAGTGTATCTTTCTGTACCTTTCTGTAGAGGTCGCTGCTAAGTCCTTTGAAGTAAGGGACATAGCTGAAACTGACTGATGGTTTCACAACATGCCGGATCGACTGCACACGTGATTCTGGTTTGAAGTTGAAGGTTCCGAATAACTGTGGATTGAAGCTTGCACTGACTGAAGGATTAATGGAATGGCCATAATAAGTACCCCTGAGAGTATCGGTTACTACTTTAGGTTCAATTTCATTTTTGGCTGCGTCAAAATATGCAGGATCCCATCTCTTTTCAAACTTCTGGGTATAAAGGACACCACTATATGTTACCTGAGGTGAAATTGAGAAATTCTTAAAGGGACGGAACTGGATGTTAAGAGGCGCTTCGTGCTTAAAGCCATTCCTCATATTTGACCAGACCCTCTTCGTGAATAAAAGACTGTCGTAAGTATTAACCTGATTATCAAGCGATGCAGAGTACTGAAACTGGAGCTCCTGATACCATTTTGTTGAGCCGGTGGAGTTTTTTCCCTTGAATGGATAGATCCTTCCGACATTAAAACTGACCTTAGGTAGGTTCACTGCGACAGTTTTGTTCTTCACATTCTGGCTGTGGTTCATGCTTGCAGAAAGGTTAAAAGGTGTTCCGGTCCATGTCTTTGAATAGCTCACACTTGACTGCCTCTGTGTGGTAACATGCTCTGATACATTATAGCTGTTTGTTTTATCATAACCGCTCGAGCTCATATTTACGTTGGCAGAGAACCTCGATCCCGGATGTGCCTTTGCATTCTGGTTATAAGTCCAGCCGATCTTATAGTTTGTGGTTTTATTGTAATCCTTTAATCCTTTATGCCCCGAAATATTATTTGCATAGCTTAAAGAGAACTGGCCATCAAATTTGTACCGCTTTGAATAATTTGACTGGGAGGTAAGCATCCATGTGCCGTTAGTATAAATGTTCCCCCTGATGGCAAGATCAAAATAATCACTGATTGCAAAATAATAACCACCCTCAGTCAGGTTATATCCCCTCTCCTGTTCCTGACCGACTCTTGGTACGAGGATACCTGAGGCAGCTTTCTTGGTTTGAATTGGGAAAAATCCGAAGGGAAGGGCTACCGGCAGAGGAATTCCCTCGAGCACCAGGAATCCGGGACCGGAAATTATCTTTTTGCCAGGGTAGATCTTTGCTTTTGGCAGTCTGATATAAAAATGAGGAGGATCTGCATCACATGTCGAATAGGTGCTTTTTGCAATATTTGAAGTCCCGTCTTCGAGCAGCTTTGTAACCTGACTTCTCAGCAATCCCTCTTCCTGTTTGGTGACTATTTTATAAGCAACGGCTTTTCGCGTTACGAAATTGTAAAACAGTGAGTCAGATTCGATTTCCTGTGTTCCCTGCTTAAATACGGGTTTACCAGTCACCTTCCCTGTTGTATCAGTTCTTCCTGTTGCAAAAACCGTATTCGCCATCATATCAAATAATATTGAATCAGCTTTGATTTCAATATCGTCATAGTTAACTTCAGCTTTATCAGTCAGATAGACTCTTTTTTTAACAAGATCATTTTTTTTTGTACCGACCGATTTATAAGTTATCTGCTTGTCGATGGCTTCGGGAGAGATCTTTTTTATCTTCTTAAGGAGTGTGTCAGATACAAGGGAATCCTGACTTACCACATTAGTATCAGTAACTGTTTTAAGTTCCTGGGAAAACAATGAAATAAACTGGACCATCACAAGGAACACTACAAGTAACCGTTTTTGTTTAAAAAAATACAACTTTAATACTATTTTTGTACAGTTTTTGTGTGACGTCCGGATGTCAGGCGCAAAACTAATTAAAAAACATGAACTAGAAATGGGTTCAGAGATTATAAACGACAAAGAACGTACCAATAATATATATGTACTGAAATTGCTTACTGTGGTATTTCTGTCTTTGCTGCTTTCAGGTTGGCGCACTATTATTGCTACTGAAAAGACCTGGGTAATAGTGATCGATGCAGGACACGGAGGGAAAGATCCCGGAGCAATAGGATCGATCAGCAGGGAAAAGAACATAAATCTTGCAATAGCCCTTAAAACAGGGGAATACCTTGAGCAGAACATAAAAAATGTTAAGGTCCTTTATACCAGGAAGACAGATGTATTTATGGAATTGAGAGACAGGCCTGAATTTGCCAATAAAAACAATGCCGATCTGTTTATATCAATACACTCAAACTGGATAAGCAAAAACACTATTAAAGGTACCGAAACATGGATAATGGGACCGGCCCAGGATGAACAAAACCTTGAGGTTGCCATGAAGGAAAATGAAGTAATACTTCTGGAAGATGATTTCTCGACAAAATATGAAGGGTTTGATCCAAAGTCGCCGGAATCATATATTATGTTCACTGTAATGCAAAATACTTTCCAGAAACAAAGCACTTTACTCGCATCAAGTATCCAGGGTCAGTTTAAGAACCATACCGGGAGGATTGATCGTGGTGTCAAACAGGCCGGGTTCTGGGTCTTGTATATGACAACTATGCCAAGTGTGCTAGTTGAAACAGGATTCATCACTAATGCTGAAGAGGAGAAATATCTTGTCTCCAATGAGGGACAGGATTTTATTGCTTCAGCAATTTACAGAGCGACTCGTGATTATATTAATGAAATTGATAAAAAAACCAATATATCTACATTTTTAGAAAAAGAGCAGGTACCGGTATCTGATACGGCAATTACTGAAAATAATTCTCCTGATGATGAACTTAAATTTATGATCCAGATTGTAACCTCAGCTGAAAAAAAGGCACTTGTACCTGAGAATTTTAGAGGAATAAAAGAGGTGGTTGAACTTACCTCCCAGAATCTTTTCAGGTACGCCACAGGCAGTTTTGCCACCTATTCTCTGGCTACAGATTACCGGAAAAAATTAGAGGTCATTTATCCTGATGCATTTGTGATTGCAGTAAAAAACAATAAAATACTACCTTTACAGGACGCCCTCAACTCAAAATAAAACAAAACAAAATTAACCCTTAGATGAAAAAAATCTCGAATGAAGTCAAGATTGGGATCACAGCGTTTTTAACAATCATTGTATTTATATGGGTATATAATTTCCTTAAAGGCAAGGATCTTTTCAGCAAAACAGTTCATTATTATGTTGTCTACGATAAAGTTGGAGGGCTTGCTGAATCGAGTCCTGTTGAAGTCAACGGTTACAGGGTCGGGGTTGTCCAGTCTCTCAGGTTCCTTGATCCGGAAAGCGGAAGGCTTTTGGTGACACTCTCAGTTGACAAGGGATTCAGGCTTCCTGTAAATACAGTTTCTGAGATCACTACGGCTTCGCTGATTGCCGGGATGAAAATACAGTTAGTCTATGGGAATGGCCCAGGTACCTATTCGAACGGGGACACTATCCCAGGAAGGCTGGCCGAATCGATAATCACAAAAGTTGAGAGCGAGCTTGCCCCCCTGAAAGAGAAAATTTCTGATCTCGTTTCTGCAATTGATTCCATCATCGTCTCAGTAAATG